>ERZ781272.299-NODE-299-length-46620-cov-4.979878_pt1 | contig 46620 bp, 48 predicted proteins | sample MGYA00375850_ERZ781272 | MGnify/ENA primary metagenome ERZ781272 (study PRJEB29790, sample SAMN06051246) | human gut metagenome | host: Homo sapiens | place: USA: Cincinnati, Ohio | collected 2013-06-21 | study: EMG produced TPA metagenomics assembly of the Gut...
TGAACAAGCGAAAATCATTCCGTATAAGGCAATATCCTTGAAAATACCAATGACCACTTTTCAAAACAAGCTGATACGGCTCAACTGTCCGTACAGTTTTCTTTCCGTGATGAGCTATATATTCAAAGGAAACCAGCCTGCAATTCTGCAAGGCTGTTTTGATAATATCCAAATAGGATTGTGTATTTTGATTGCCAATCCAAGAACTTAAATCTATACATATTTGGTTTGCTTTTAATTCTATGGCATTTGCTTTTTCGGCGGGGATAAAACTTTTGACTTTTGCAAGGGCATTTATCAGCTCATTTCCCCGTATCATATCCGAAAGACTTGAAAGCCCCATAAGGATAGCGGAAAGGTCATCAGCCGAAAAAACATTTTTGTCAATTTTATATTTCTGCATAATTTCAAAGCCGCCGCCCACTCCCGGTATTGAGCGGATCGGGATACCTGCCATGTTGATAGTGTCTATATCACGGTAGACTGTGCGGGGCGACACTTCAAACATATCCGCTAATTCCTGCGCCCCTATCCGCTCTTTATCAAGGAGAACCATAATAATACTAACGAGCCTGTCAATCTTCATCTGATAGCCGCCTTTCAAAATTTCTTTTACCCTGTATATTGTTGCCATAATGTTGTCAGCAATTACATGATACAATAAAAAAGCAAACAAATCAAATATACAATGAAAACGGAGGAAATTTATGTTTACAATCTATGTTTACGTTCTTGACACATTAGCCGACTGGGAATTAGGCTATATTACTGCGGAGTTACATTCCGGGCGGTTTTTCAAAAAGGACGCCGAGCGAGTATCGCTTAAAACAGTCAGTTATTCAAAAGAGCCAATCCATACAATGGGAGGGCTGACAGTCATACCCGATTGTCTGATTGATGATATTGCTGTAAAGGAAACAAGCGTATTGCTGTTACCGGGTGCAGATACATGGAGTGACCCGAAACATAGCGCAATTATCAAAAAAGCAAGTGAACTTCTCTCTGTAGGGGCTACCGTTGGTGCAATTTGTGGGGCTACTGTTGCACTTGCTAATTTGGGGTTGTTGGATAACCGGCGGCATACCAGTAATGGAAAGGGATTTCTTGAAATGTTTTCACCTGCTTATAAAGGACAGGATTTCTATGTAGACGAGCCATCAGTAGCAGATAATAACCTTATTACAGCAAATCCTACGGGGGCTTTGTTGTGGGCAAAACAAATCATTGAGCATTTAGGCGTTTTTCAAGCAAACACACTGGAACTTTGGTATGAATACTTTAGTACCGGGAAAGCAAAATCTTTCTTTGCCCTCATGCAGACAGTAGCACCTAACAATGAAAACTGATAAATCCTCAATAAGACTTGACAGGCAGTTAAGGGGAGGACAGTAAAGATGCTGCCGCCCCTTTTCAGCATAAATGCAACTGTTAATTAAGCACTGCCATAATGTGGGAGAAAGGGGGAATTTTCTATGCCTTGCACAGAAACATACAAAGAACACATCATGTATACTTTTCACGGCTTTTGCAAAGTCGTTATCCGCAATGCAGCTAAAGCAATAATAGATATAGGTATTACGGATGATATTACTTTGCTTGATAATGATTTTTTGGAAATTGAAAATTTCGCCAGACATTTATGCGGAAGTGATCATTTGTGCTTACCTACATCAAAATCAGAGGCTCTGAAATTAGAATTACTGAAGCATTATCCGGCAATGAAATGTAATTCTATAGATGAAAATACGTGGGAATATTTTTTGAACCGTTGTACGGAATTAAATGGCTTTGATCTTATATTAATTTGCGTTGGAAATACAGTAATTGAAAAGAAGGTAATACAACTACTTAAGGAAAAGCAGATTGAGAAAGAATGTATAATTCTATGGGTAGAACCGTATTTGGTTGCCGGACATGCTTTGGTTTTTCAGGGAGAAATTGATGTGAGTACAGAAAAAAATATTTTCGATATTAATGGCACGTTTAATAATAATGTTTTAGTTGATAGTAGAAAATATTTAAAAAGCGAAGCCGGTTGTCAAAGTGCGTATGCTCCATATGCAGGGGTTGAAGCTCAGAAATTTATTCTGGATTTTCTGGATATCTATTATAGAAAGATTTATACGAAAAAAGAGAAACATAATTACGAATTTACTTGGATTGGAAAAATGAAGTGAGCAGACAACAAAAATTTGAAATAAAACCTAAGTGGAGATCAAAAGAAGATAGGTTTATGGAATTAAAAAGGATAGATAACCAATGTATCATATAATAAATGATTTGAAAATTCTTGTTAGACCGGAAGTGTTGAGTGATTTAAGAAGGTATTATTACTCTGGTATGAAATACGAAACAGGTGGGATTCTACTTGGAAAGTTTAATAGAAACAATAGAGTTATAGAAATAGTGGAAGTTTATGAGTTGAAAACTAATTTCTTTTCAAGAATATTATATAGAAGGAATGCGAGAAAAGCACAGAAAATAATTAATAAAAGATGGCGTGAAACTGATGGAGTAATTAATTATATTGGAGAATGGCATACCCATCCCTGTATGCAAGCAATTCCGTCTGATACAGATATAAATTCTTTGAAAGAAATTGCAGAAAAAGTGCGGGATACACTGCCTGGAACTATATTAATAATTGTTGGAAAAGATGAGAAAATTAATTTGGTAGTACAGCATGAAGATACGATTAAAATGCAGTTGCTATCTGCTGGAGAAAGAAAAGGCGAGTAATTATAATGCATTCATATACAATTGATAAAAATCTGCGGGAAAAGTAATTTTAAATATATTCATATTAAGTATAATATTATCGTCGTTTCTCACATTTTGGCTCGGAGGAATTATAACAAATGTAAAGACGTGGTTACATCAATATGCATGGATTTCAGATATATTAAGATTATGCGATGAATTGGGAGTTACGACAAATTTTATAGGGGTTACATTTCTATATGGATTAATATACTGGCTTTTCGATAATTATATTTGGAAATGGAAACCATTAAGAAAGGTTCTTAATGTACCAGATTTAAATGGACATTGGGAAGGAAATCTAACTTCTGCCACATATCAAACGACAATACATATGGACTCTTATGTCCGAAATGGATGCACTGAAACGCCGTTCGGGACGATCTCACCGGTAGCAAATGCCAACTTTAGAGGGGCTGGTGTGGACTGGTATATCAAGGCTGATGATATTATTTTGAAGAACAAAGGCGTTCAAACGGGCAATCCACAGAACCATGCACCACAAGGACAACCAAAAAAATAAACTGGCAAACTAGAATTTCATTGTAGCGGATATAAGCGACTGTTATAATATGGGTATGGAAACAGATAATATGAACTTGTGGAGGTACCGAAAATGAAATTTAAAAATCCTATGTTGGTAGTGACTGATATAGATAAATCAGTTGAGTTTATAAAAAAAGTTTTTGGACTTCGTGTAATTATGGATTTTGGAGCAAATAAAACTTTAACAGGTGGCTTAGCCCTACAGACAAGTGAAACATACAAAGAGTTTATCGGTACAAGTGATATTTCTTTTGGTGGTAACAATTTTGAAGTCTATTTTGAAGAAGATGATTTTGATAAATTTGCTGATAGGCTGAAAGAATATGATATTGAATATGTCCACACTATTATAGAACATCCATGGGGACAGCGTGTAGTCCGCTTTTATGACCCAGATAAACATATTATCGAAGTTGGCGAAAACATGAAGATAGTGTGCAAGCGTTTCTTAAATAGTGGAATGACACCAGAACAAGTTGCAGAACGTATGGATGTACCTATGAAATTTGTAAATGCTTGTATGAGATAAATTCATTTTTTGGAAGTCAATAAATACAAAAATAAATTTGAAGTTAGGAAATTGATATTATGAAAGGATTCGAACGCAAAAATCAATTATTTTCTCTTTGCGGATTGAATTGCGGACTATGCCCTATGCTTTTGGGAAATTACTGTGGCGGTTGCGGTAATGGTAATCAGTCATGCAGAATTGCAAAATGTAGTCTTGAACATGGAATGATTGAATATTGCTATGAATGTAAGCAATATTCATGCAAAAAATATCAACACATTGATGAATATGACTCTTTTATCACGCATAGGCGACAGAAAGCAGATTTAGAAAGAGCAAAAAACATAGGCATTGAGCAGTATAATTTTGAACAGCAGGAAAAAACACAAATTCTTTCTTATTTACTTTCTAACTATAATGACGGACGTAGGAAGAATTTCTTTTGTGTGGCAGTCAATTTATTAGAACTTTCAGAACTACAAGAAGCAATAAAGCAAATACAATTCAATGACGAATTGTCCTCGCTACCATTTAAAGCACAATGCTTGTATGTGGTAGAGGTGTTTCAAAAGATTGCTGAAAGAAAAAATATAAAACTGAAATTTATCAGGAAAAAGTGATTTTCAAATTTGAAATTGTAACAAAGATTATTTATATAACGAATGGAGGTATAACTTTGGAAACAGTAGAATTAAGATTTCAATATACTCAAAGTGAATATATAAGAGCAGAAAGGCAATATTTAATTTCTAGTAAAATTCAAAATAAATATGATATTGCTTTAATCGCTGTATTTTTGCTGCTGTCGGTAGTTTATATGCTATTCACCTCTTTTAGCACATTTAGTATTTTAATATTTGGATTGGTAATTTTTGTAACTGCATTGGGAAGCTATTTATATACTAATGCCTATACTGAAATTCAAGCAAACTGCAAAATATCATGAGGAATATACGCTGGTATTCTCTAAAGAAACAATTGAATTTAAAACACAAAGCATTGAATCAGAAATGAAGTGGGATATTTACTCTGAACTATGGGAAAGCCATGATTTTTATTATTTAATTCAAGCACCACGAATATATACGTTAATTCCAAAAAGAGTTTTTAAAGACCTAAACGAAAAACAACTATTTGAAGAAATTGCACAATCAAGAGTAAAAACAACAAAACATGTATAATGAACATACCCCTCAATGTAACAACTTCATATTCACATTCATAAAGCGGTTAGTCTTTTAAGATTGACTGCTTTTTTCATACTTAAATTTAAGATTGGAGTGATTGATTTATGAGAATGATTTGGAATAAAGGACACCGTATCAGAACCAGCGACAAGAACCTTGTTTACCGCTTTTCAATGGGGACGCTTCTGTTTCTGTTCCCAGCGGTTATCCTGCTACTGAACATGAAACAGCTCATGCGTACCGATTGGGAGCATTTCAGCCTATTGGATAACGGATTTGATTATTCTGGGACTCTTTGAGCCACCTGTCCGGACTTTGAGGGTTCTTCCGCAATTATCCGTAATTGATATTTCCTGTATACATCAATTTTGCAGATAAAAGCTCCTTACTGCACCTTCCATACATAGTTCGTTTAACCATTTTTAGTTTGCTGTTTGTACCTTCTACAAAAACATTTGAAAACTCACTGGCAACAGAATTTTCAACAGCTTCTATGTCTTTTTCCAAACCATTTGCAAACTTTGAGATTTCTTTTAGTTCTGAGTTCTTATATCTCGTTATAAACAAGTATAGTAATGGCATGCTTCTTTTTTCATATATTTCACGAAATTCCCTGATACAACACATCAGTTCCCTGATTGCCGGATATTTTTGTAAAATATATGTCGCATGGTTTGCAGTGAGTTCCGCACCCATCAAAAGGAATCGAAATATTCCACTTCTTGACAGGTGATTATATTTTTGCATTGCTTTGTTCTTTTGAATTGCCTCATATGAAGAACTCTTATACACAGCAATATCAATTTGAAAACGTGCTGCTATTTTATTCATATAATCGTACGCGGCAGTTTTACCACCTTTATAACCTTTATCAACAACGCTAAGATATACGTCTTTACGACTTATTCCAGAGCGTAAAGACTTAATAATGTAATCATAAAACCTGTCCATACCGCTGGAAAACTCTTTCTTACAGAGGGCTTCATAATTTCCATTAAGATATTTGGTGACAGTATTCCTGCTGCAATGCAACATAATGGCTATCTGTCGTTTACTATATCCGGCAGAATTATATTCCTGTACTGCGTTATATAGTTGTACCCGTTTTTCATCATATTCGAAGAAGTTATCCACATGGCATGGCATTTTTTTTACCATCATTTTCAAGTATCGTTTTTTCATTCTCATTACCTTCAGATGGTATTCTGATATCAACTGAAAGAACCGAATTTAAGGTGTTTTTTATTGCTTCTAATAGATTTTGGTGAAGGTGAAATCTATCTGCAGCCTGCATAGCATCTGGTAAAATTCCTTTTATTGCGGCAGAGTAAGCACTTGCTCTGTCACGTGTGACAGCTTTTACATGTTTGTTTTTACAAAGCCATTCTTTTAAAGTCTGCCCATCACGTCCATCAAGAAGTGCAACGGGCTTGTGAGCTGCTTCATCCACAATGATTGTTCCGTAAGTATGTCTTTTTTTAAAGGCAAAATCATCAACACCGATGACACTTCCACATTGAATTTCCGGCTGCATTGCAAACCTCTTGGATAATAAACGAATCACACTGTCACCACTGGTTTTCAAATTCATTGCACGACAGATTCGGGCACATCCTTCACCGCTTGTTTCCCATGCCAAAGTACATATAAAATCTTCGCAACGCTCCGTCATACGGCTGTAGTAATTTAAAAAGCCATTTACACTTTCTGCATATGTGGTGACATCGCAGGATGGATTTTCACATTGATATTCATAAGCATTTACAAGCAGATATGTGGTTTTACCTAAAATAGAAAGATCCTGTACTTTTCTTTTATAGTACTGTGTCTGTGTCCTGAAACCACTCCGCGCTTTGGGCAAGGGCAATTTTTTGAACGGACAAAAATTTTAAGATGAATCTCCTTATCCTTTTGAATAATCTGTGATACATCCATTTCATCAGGATAAAATTTTTGTAAATCCAGGTTGTTTTCCATTCGACTCAAATCTATTTCCTCCACGATATAATCCATATCATGGTTTAGCATTCAAATGTAAATATTTCATTTATTTTACGGATAATTGCGGAAGAACCAAAACCGCCCGGAATACTCAACTTTCTGCCGTGAGGGACGGGCAGGAGAAGCAACCCCGCATCAGATGCTCAAGGTCATACTCTGCGCTTACATGAACCGTATTTACTCCAGCCGTGAAATAGAAAAAGCCTGCCGCAGGGACATCAATTTCATGTGGCTGCTGGAAGGTGTGAAAGTGCCTGACCATTCTACAATCGCCCGGTTTGTATCCCTGCATTTTGCCCCGTGCGCGGGACGCATCATGGCAGAAGTTACGGAGTTCCTAAAAAAACAGGTGAAATATCGGGCGAAACCATCTTCATAGACGGGACAAAAATAGAGGCATGTGCAAACAAATATACGTTTGTCTGGAAAAAAGCCGTCACAAAAAACATGGAGAAGCTGCTGGAAAAGCTGGCAGCTTTTGTGGGTGAGTGCGAGGAGCGCTATGGTTTAAAAACCACATACCACGGGCGGGTGAAAATGAAGCATGTAAAGAAGCTGTACAAAAAACTCTATGCGCTGAAAAAAGAGGAAGGAATTGAGTTTATGCATGGAACGGGAAAAAAGAAACGCCCTCTTCAGAAAAGCATTGAGACACTGGAAGGGTACCTGTCCAGGCTGAAGGAGTACACGCAGAAGATACACACCTGCGGAGAACGGAACAGCTACTCAAAGACAGACCATGACGCAACCTTCATGCGGATGAAGGATGACGCCATGAAGAACGGGCAGCTGAAGGCAGGGTATACGTGCAGCTGGGCGTGGATGGGGAATACATCGTATGGCTGACGGTGGGCCCGCAGCCGACGGACACGACCACGCTGATTCCGTTCCTGAAAGATATGGAAGAGAACCTGACTTTCAAGTATGGAAAGGTTATTGCGGACGCCGGGTATGCAAGTGAGGAAAACTACAATTACCTGGACACGAACGGCCAGACGTCCTTTATAAAGCCTGCAAATTATGGAAGCCTCATAAACACAGAAATATAAGAAGGACGTGGGCAGGGCAGAAAACATGGAGTATGACGAAGCAACAGACTGCTACACCTGCAAGAACGGGAAAAAGCTGGCGGCCAGCGATACAAAAAAGATAAAAACGAAGACAGGGTATGAACGGGAAGTTACTATATACAGTTGCACGGAATGCAGCAGATGCCCATACAAAAAGGAATGCATCAAGGGAAACAACAGTAAAAGGTCGCTGGAGGAACGCAATAAGAACCTGCAGGTATCCAAACGGTTCAACCAGTACCGCATGGAAGACCTTGCACGCATCACAAGTGAAGAGGGGCAGATGCTGAGGATGAACCGGAGCATACAGGTGGAAGGCTCTTTCGGCGACATAAAACAGGACTGTGGCTTCCGGAGGTTCTTATGCCGCGGCACAGTAAATGTAAAAGCGGAAAGCATACTGCTGGCACTGGCCCATAACGTGAGGAAGCTGCACAGTAAAATCCAGAATGGGAAGCCAGGAAACCACCTGTTCCCATTAAAAAAAACGCATAAATTTTGATGTTTCAAAATCCTTGAGGCGCTGTTTTAGGCAGGGCCTTAGAAGTATACCCATATGCCATGCGGTGAATAAAACCAGCCAATTCATAACATAATTTCCATGAAAAACTGAGAAAACGGGGCTGTCACACATGCGATTTATCAATCGCTGTGCGACCGCCCCCCTTTTTTTTACTGCTTTTTCTCTGTTGAACAGCGGTATATGATGTTTGTCTGCACATAGGTTGCGTGATAAGGCGTATCAGGATAATTTATTCGTTCCAGCAAAATATTAGTTGCAATATAACCCATCTCTGTTCCGGGATTTGCTACGGTTGTGAGCGGCGGTTCAATAATCTGAGACTCTCGGGAGTTATCAAACCCTGCGATTTTAATGTCATCGGGCAAATTATAATTCAGGCTCTTTAAAGCCCGTATTGTACATATTGCCAGGAAATCATTGGCACAGAAAAAAGCATCCGGAAGATGTGGAAGAGCCTTTATTTTATCAGCAAGCCATAGCGGGTTTCCGTAAGGCTCTGAATCGTCCTCGAGAATACAGAATTCCTCGTAGCTTTGAAGCTTATGGCTTTCCATTGCATCCCGGTATCCGCACCATCGTTCATAAAAGGACTGACAGTGAAAACGGTCCCCTACATAACCGATTGTCTTACATCCTGTTTCAAGAAGATTGGAGATAAGCTGGTAAACGCTGTTGGTATTCTCCATATATAGAATATCAGAAGCAATTGCTTCATGCTGAAGGTTTGCAAAGGAGTCTACGAACAAGGTTGGTATTTTTAAATGGCAGAGAAAATTTGTATATGCTTTATCAAACAATTCCATGATCAAAATAGCATCGGTAGAGGTTTTGTTAAAATTTTCGGGAAGTGTGCACATGGAAATAACATCACTGCGCAGCATGTAAATGGTCAGGCGGTAACCTAATTGGCTTATTTTTTTTTGGAAAGAATCCAATAAGGTGGAACTCAGATGTTGGGTTCCTGGGACTGAACGTGTGAATAAAGCAATCTCCCTGCTGATAATTGATTTTTCCTGTACAGGCACGCTGACAGGCATCAGTCCGAATTGTTTATATCCTAATTCACCGGCTTTTTGAAAAATCATGTCTTTTGTTTCAGGAGCAACATTACCAGTATTATTAATGGCTTTTGAAACAGTATTTCTCGATAATCCTAAAGCATCGGCAATATCTTGAATAGTAACTCTTTTTTTCATGTGATAATAGCCTCCTCTAACATTATATTAGAATCATAAACCAAAAAGCATAAAGTGTCAAATGTAAACTTTAAAATGGTAAATGTAGTTTTTTATATTGTAAAATGTTACAAAAATTACATATGCACATTGTTAAAAAGTGTCAAATGTAATTTCCTGTGTGCAAAATAGTTGACAAGATAGTGTGCATATGATAAAATATAGCCATAAAAGGAATTCGAATTCAAACTAAAGCTATGAATAATGCACAATACAGGCTTCTAAAGAATTCTGCAATGTGCAAATGTAAAAGAGGAGGAAAGATAGATGCTATGGCAAAAGTAAAAGAGAAAAAACTTAATTATCGGAGCTTGAAAAGCAAGCTGCTTTATGTGAGACAAAACTGGCAGTTGTACCTTATCTTTACACTACCGGCGTTGCTGTTGACAATTATTTTTAAATACATACCTATGGGAGGTGTCCTGATAGCTTTTGAAAATTACAACCCGATGCAGGGAGTTTTCGGAAGTGAATGGGTTGGACTTGAACATTTTCGTAGGTTTTTGTCCTCACCGGATTTTATAAACTATCTGGCAAATACCTTAAAACTTAGTGTATATGGACTGTTATGGGGCTTTCCAGTGCCGATTATCCTGGCATTATTGCTGAATAGAATAAGAAGCAAGGCAATACAGAAAAAAATACAGCTTGTCCTGTATGCACCGAATTTCATCTCCGTCATTGTATTGTGTGGTATGGTATTTATTTTTCTGTCACCTATAGGTCCTGTTAATAAGCTGTTTGGCACATCCATTAATTTTATGACAATGCCGGAGGCATTCAGAAGTATTTATATCGTTTCCGGAATCTGGCAGGGCGCAGGCTGGGGCTCCATTATGTATACCGCAGCTCTGGCAAATTCCAGTGCGGAATTAACGGAAGCGGCTATTGTAGATGGTGCAAATGTTTTCCAACAGATTAAGAATGTTGATATCCCTGCAATCAAACCAATTATTGTCATTCAGTTTATCCTTCAGGCAGGAAACATTATGAGCCTTGGTTTTGAAAAAGCGTTTGCATTACAGACATCTATGAACATATCGGCTTCTGAAATCCTGCCGACCTATGTATATAAGTTGGGACTTCAGTTGGGAGATTATAGTTTCTCCACGGCTGTCGGCCTGTTTAATTCAGTAATTAATGTGATTCTGCTCATTTTGGTGAACACAATTGTGAAAAAATTCAATGAAGGCGAAGGGTTATAGGAGGTGTGACTGGTGGACAGAAAATTTTCAAGGCTATCAAAACAGGATAAGGTACTGTTGGGCGGAGGTTATCTGCTTTTGGGAATATTTGTACTGCTGATTATCATTCCGCTGGTGTTTGTGGTAATCGCTTCCTTTATGGATCCGAATGTGCTGAATAATCAGGGAATTACCTTTGATTTTTCCAAGTGGTCGTTAGGCGGATATAAGCGTGTGTTTGAAAATCAGATGATTTGGAGAGGTTTTTTCAATTCAATGGTTTATTCTATAAGCTTCGCAGTGTTTTCCGTATTTATTACATTGTTAGCTGCATATCCATTATCCAAGAAAGACTTTGTGGGAAAAAGATTTATCAATACCATTTATCTGATTACAATGTTCTTTGGCGGTGGATTAATGCCGACATATTTATTAGTCAGCAACCTGAATCTGATTGATACAGTCTGGGCACTGATTTTACCGGGTGCGGTCAATGTATGGAATATCATTTTAATAAGAACCTATTATCAGTCAATGCCGGCAGAGTTGAGAGAAGCCTCTGCAGTGGACGGAGCAACAGAATTGACACACTTTTTTAAGATTCTGCTTCCGGTTTGTAAACCGATTATTGCAGTTATATTCCTGTGGCAGTTTGTAGGAATGTGGAACAGCTACTTTGATGCAATGATTTATTTGGAGGATGCGTCTTTACAGCCATTGCAGTTGGTATTGCGTTCCATATTGATTCAGAATACTCCGGATCCGGGTATGGTTGCAGATATTCAGAGTGCAGCGGAAATGTCTAAGATTGCAGAACTTCTAAAATATTCAACAATTGTAATTTCCAGTGTACCACTTTTAGTCATGTATCCGTTTTTCCAGAAATATTTTGATAAAGGTGTTATGGTAGGTTCTGTAAAAGGTTAAAAAATTTGAGGAGGAAAGAAAAATGATGAATAGAAAAGCGAAAAGAATACTGTGTGCAGCACTGGCATGTGTGACTGCATTATCCTTAACAGCTTGCGGCAGCAGTAAAAAGCAGGGAGAGGCTTTGAAAGATGTATCCTTCCCGTTGGAAGAGGAAGCAACCTTAAAGATTATGACAAAGGCTGCTGCAATTTCCACTCAGAATCCGGAGGAAAAACTGATTTTTCAGAGGGTTAAAGAGAAAACAAACGTGAATGTGGAGTGGACATGTTATGTAGAGGACCAGTTTGTAGATAAAAGAAATCTGGCTCTTGCTAAAAAGAATTCCCTGCCAGATGTACTGTTTAATGCAGACATGGGTAATGTAGACCTTTTGAAATATGCAAAGCAAGGAGTCATCATTCCAGTAGAAAATTTGATTGAGGAATATATGCCGAATCTGAAAAAAATCCTGGACGAAAATCCAGAATACAGAAAGCTGATTACAGCACCGGATGGACATATTTATTCATTCCCGTGGATTGAGCAGCTTGGTGTAGGTAAAGAAGCGATTCAGGCTATCGGGGGTATGCCTTATATCAATAAAGCATGGCTGGATGATCTGGGGTTAAAGGTTCCGGAGACAACAGAGGATCTGAAAAATGTATTAATTGCATTCCGTGATAACCAACCATGTGGAGTACAGGATGTTATTCCTATGTCATTCCGCATCAACGGTGGAAATGAAGACCTTGGATTCATTCTTGGAGCATTTGGTTATGGTGATAATGGTGATCATACCATGGTAAATGAAAACAATGAAGTAATATATTCTGTAACAGACGAAGGCTATAAAAAAGGAATTGCATGGCTGCATGAACTTCAGGAAGAGAACCTGATTGACCCTGAGGCATATACACAGGATTATGCAACATACACAGCGAAAGCTCAGAACGGAAGATATGGTTTATTCTTCGGATGGGATGCAAACAGCACTGCAAACCCGGATGATTTTATTCCGTTGCCTGCACTGGAAGGTCCTGACGGTATTGTAAATGCAACAAGACAGAGCGGAAGTGCTGATGGTGGTTTCCAGGCCGGACGTTGTGTAATTACAAGTGTGTGTGTGAATCAGGAACTGGCTGCAAAATGGATTGACTTAATGTATGATCCGCTGCAGTCCGTACAGAACAACTGGGGTACCTATGGTGAGGAAGGAAAATCCAATATTTTTGAACTGACATCTGATAACACATTAAAGCATCTGGAAATTGTTGGGGAATCTCCTTATGATGTGCGTGTACAGCAGATGGTTGCCGGACCGCTGGCAGTTCTGAATAGCTACTATGACAAATATACAACCTGCCCGCCAGATGCTCTGGAGAGAATGGAAGCAGTAAAGAGCTATGTACCGGATATGAAATACGATATGGTATATCCGAATGTATTTATGAGTCAAGAGGATGCGGAAGCTTTAGCAAGATATGAAACAGATTTGAAACAGTATGCAGAGCAGAAAAAGGCGGACTGGATTTTAAACGGCGGTGTAGACGAGCAGTGGGATGAATATATGGAAAAAATGAACAGCCTGGGACTGGAAGAATACTTAAAAATCAAACAGAAATATCTGGACGCTTTTTTAGCTGAGTAAGATGCATAAAGGCACTGTTTTGGCAGTGCCTTTGGTAAAATATTCGGAATGATTCAGGAATTTTGGCAAATACAATACCGCCTTGTAACGGATATGAGTATTAATAAATTTTTAGAAAGATTATACATGATATTATGACGAGCCAGACATTACGGGAAGCGAGAAAATATGAGGAAGCTTCCGGAAAAATGATAAAGAAAGACGAACGTCCAGCATTTCACCTGTCTTCACGCACAGGCTGGATGAATGACCCAAATGGCTTTTCTTATTATAACGGACAATATCATATGTTTTATCAGTATTATCCTTATGATTGTCATTGGGGACCGATGCATTGGGGACATGCGATAAGTAAGGACCTTCTTCATTGGGAATATCTGCCAGCTGCCCTGGCGCCGGATGAGATTTATGACAGAGACGGATGTTTTTCAGGAAGTGCGGTTGAACTGCCTGACGGAAGACAATTGCTGATGTATACCGGAGTATTGCAGGAGCGCCAGAGCAATGGAGGTGTGATTGACAGACAGACCCAGTGTATTGCAATAGGAAATGGTGAGGATTATGAGAAATATGAGCATAATCCGGTGTTGGATGAAAAAGATTTGCCGGAGGGAAGCAGTAAAGTTGATTTCAGAGACCCTAAGATATGGCGAAACGAAGATGGTACCTATTCTTGTGTGGCAGGAAGCCGTCCGGCTGATGGAAGCGGTCAGATTTTATTATTTACCAGTCCTGACGGGTTCAGATGGAAATTCAAAAGTGTGCTGATTTCCAACAGGAATCGTTATGGGAAAATGTGGGAATGCCCGGATTTTTTCAAACTGGATGGAAAATGGGTTCTGCTTACAAGTCCCCAGGATATGCTTCCGGAGGGATTTGAGTACCACAACGGAAATGGAACATTGTGTATGCTGGGAGACTTTGATGAGGAATACGGTACGTTTACAGAAGAGAGTAATCAGGCAATTGATTACGGTATTGATTTTTATGCACCTCAGACAGTAGTGGCACCTGACGGACGAAGGATTATGATTGGTTGGATGCAGAACTGGGATACCTGTAGTCTGCGTATGCTTAATCAGCCTTGGTATGGGCAGATGAGCGTGCCAAGAGAAATATTCATCAAAAATGGCAGATTATACCAAACTCCAATAAAGGAGTTGGAGAAAATGAGAGCTAGCAAGGTGGTTCATACTGGGGTTTCCTTCTCAGGAACTATCAGCTTGGATGGAATCAAAGGCAGAAAGATTGATATGGAACTGAATCTGCGTTCGGGAGATGAAGAGAATATTTATCACAAATTTGGAATTTATTTTGCACAAGATGACCGGTATCATACTACATTGAGTTTCCGCCCGAGAGAATCTATACTTAAAGTAGACAGGAAATTCTCCGGTTCAAGACGGGCAATTATACATCAGAGGCGTTGTCAGGTAAATAGTAATAACGGGCAACTGAAATTAAGAATGATTTTGGATCGTTTTAGCGCTGAAATTTTTGTAAATGATGGTGAGCAGGTTATGACAGTTACCATGTATACAGATCAGACTGCAGACCGTATTTCGTTCTTTGCAGACGGGGAAGTAAATATGGATGTTGTAAAATACGACTTAATAACAGAAGAGTGATAGCTTTAAAGGAGCTGCGGTCATGGAGGTGATGGCAGCTCTTTCTGTAGATATCCTCGGCAGAGGAGGGAAGCAAAACAAATGAATAGGAAAAAGAGTGGAAAAGAAAGGAAGAAGCATGAAAAAATATGATGTTGTAGCATTAGGAGAACTGTTAATTGATTTTACGGAAAATGATGTTGGCAGAGGAAGATGTAGCAGAAGAAGCAATTCCAGATGCTGAAAATTTTCATTTCGGAACATTGTCTATGACTCATGAAGGAGTAAGAAAAGCAACAAAAAAGGCAATATCCATTGCAAAGGAAAAAGGTATTATTATATCCTTTGATCCGAATCTGCGTCCATCACTTTGGGAGTCCATGGAAATAGCAAGGGAACAGGTCTTATATGGGCTTAACTTTTGTGATGTATTAAAAATATCAGATAACGAAATTCAATGGCTCACAGGAAAAAAGGAATTTGATGAGGGGGCTTGCTGGATAAAAGAAAAGCATCCTGAAATTTCTCTCATATTATTGTCCTTGGGAAAAGATGGAAGCAGAGCTTATTATAAAGATGTGGAAGTAGAGGTTCCAGCTTTTGTACAGGAGAAAACTATTGAAACTACAGGTGCAGGAGATACTTTCTGTGGTTGCATGTTGCATGGGATTTGTAAATATGGTCTTGGTAATTTGGATAGTACGCAGCTTAAAAAAATGCTGACTTTTGCAAACGCAGCAGCATCTTTAATTACAATGAGAAAAGGTGCATTAAGAGTAATGCCGTCAAAGGAAGAAGTAGAAAATATGCTGGCGATGAGGTGCAAGAAAGATGAAATTGCTTGAGAAAAAGTAGAAATGAAATATCTGCAGACATAAATTATACTTGAAATGTTTATTGCACTAATTATGGAAAACAGTAGAAAGTAATTTGGTGGAAGTGATAAGAAAATTCTCGAATAGAATGTGTTGGACGAGGGGTGCGGACATTTTCTTGGACTGGCTAAGCCGCCAAGCCAAGAAAATGTCCGCACCCCCCTCCCTGTTGGCCTTTTTGAAAATTATGCTAAACTTGAAACGGTCTCGGCTGAAAGGCGGACTGCTTGAAACTTCAGGTTTTGTTTCATACTTCTGTTTATTTTAATGTTCTTTTGATGATACATTTTTCTCGTTTTAATGTTGCTTCACGTAGCAGAACATATGCAGAGGCTACTGTAGGTACGCCGAACAACATACCGATTGGTCCAACCAGATTGCCCCAATCGTGATTGCTGCCAGAACCCATATGGCAGGAAGGGTGATTTTTGCTCCGACTACCTTCGGATAAATTGCATTACCTTCAACCTGTTGCAGTGTCAAAAGGGAAATTACAAATTCTGTCTGTCATTTTTCTCTTCCTCTATCTCGGCCAGCGTTCTTCTGCCGGAGGCAGTGGCCGGTAGCTGTAATCTTCATTTGTCTGATACCAATATGCAACACTGGTCACATCATCCTGCCGTTCGAACAAACCTCTGTGTGAAACACCAATCTGCTGCATTGTCACACGAATGTCTTCCTCAAAACAAACCGGATCCGGAATATGGAAACGATAAAATCCACGCATCGGCGGACAGTCATCGTTATGATACGGATTTGTAATAATATCATCTGCATTAGAGTAATACGGGTATCCCAGGAATGGTGTGGTGTAAGTCTGTTCAATGGTTTTTCCATTTTCATGCTTTGCAAAGCTCCAGGACCCACCCACATAATCTTCCATACCGGTTCCGCATATCGTCGGAAATTCCTGGTCTCCATCCAGATAGAATTTCACTTCGCCTTCTCCCCACCAGTATCTTTCCAGAGTCTGAAGCGCAATATACGTACCAACATATGCTCCGCTTCCTTTTACCCCGTCAAGGATCGTATAATCCACGGTCTTTGTTGTATAACGTTCCCGGTTCCATCGTGCATGAAAATACATCATTTTCTCCGGCATCTCATCATACAGCATATAATCAATCTGATAGAAAAAAGCAGGGATCGGATTTCTATGCTGATTGATCAGCTCGATCTTCGCATGGTTACGAAACGGCATGGAAAAATAGCTGTTCAATCCTCTGGAAGGAACAACAACGATCGGCATAGAATTGACGCTGCATTCCTTCGCAAAACCACAGCAGAAGAAATCTCCCAGCGGCACTTCTACCGCCGGTGTCTTCTGATCATCCCACCACATCCGAAGTACCAGATCCCGTAAAACAAAACAGTCCTGATCGGAGGTCTTATTATCTACCGTAATCCAAATATGGTTAATGCATCCGCTTCCGTGAATCTCTGCCAAAGTTACGGTTTCTCCCGGGATAACATCTTTCAGGCAGGGACTTCCTTTTCTTCCCACTCCCAGATTGCTGGCAGCCATCCCGCCTTTTCCCTTTTCTCCGGTCCGGTTCTCAGCATTGATTGCTCTGCTTTTTCCCCTTTTCATATAAGGCAATCCATTCAGCATCTATTCTTCTCCTTTATATACTGCAAAATCCTCTGTATATACCGTTCCAAATTCCACAAATATACCTGCCTCACCCGGCTGAGCATCATAACATCTTCCACAGAGTGCGACATCATTTACATAAGCAACAATAATCTCATTGGACGTAAGAATCGTTACTTCCGCAGATGTTCCTTCAAACACAATCGGACGTTCCTCGTCAAAAAACTGATCCAGTTCTGTCTTGCCGGAACGCTCAAGCACAATGCGTCCATGTCCAAGTTCCAAACGGAGCTGACACCATTTTTCCAACCTGTCACCAACCGTATGGAACATAATGCCGACTGCCTGTGTTCCCAGCTCCCAATGAAGTGTGGTATGTATCATACTGACATTGGGCATCTTTGCGAGTCTGGTCCATCCAAATCCATCTTCTGAGACACCACGCAGAATTTTTTCCTCTTTCCATGCGCCCTGCATCGGTTCGAAATAAGCAGGCATTTTTGTACAAAAGATGTTTGTAATCGCATCCGGAAGTTTGGTTCCCAGGGTTCCATCCGCACGCTGCACGATTTCATGAACCAGAACATTTCCTCCCCAGACATATCTGCCCTGGTCACTGCATCCTTTACGGATTGCCTGCCAGCCCACCAGATATCTATGGGTGCCATCGCTAACCGTCTTGGCTGCATAAAAATCGCGGCCATCAAATTTGTCATCCAGATCCGGTGTTCTCCAGGGGCCTTCAAAATCATCTGCTGATTTATATCTGGTTTCCCACTGTTTTTCATAAGTAGAATAAGTGAGATACCATTTATCACCGATCGTAAAACAATCCTGGCACTCCATGGTAGGATAAATTCTGGGAGAACAAAGTGTTTTATAGTGCTCCCAATTCAGAATATCATCGGATATATATACCGCTGTACAACCACTTCGCTGAACTGCTCCGCCTTTTTCACAGGTGGTAATCAGCATACAGTATTTGCCAAGCTTTTCGTTCCAGAATACATGCGGATCTCTCCAATGCGGCGGTGCATAATGCGCTTCATCCGGCACCATAAAAAAGGTGTGATCTTTTTCCCAGTGAAGAAGATCTTTGCTGACAGCACGTAAGATCGCCTGTTCATATTTTCCTTCTTTATTTCGATTTCCTTCACAGAAACCGGTATAGTAAAAATAGAACACACCATCTTTTTCACAGACACTTCCTGTTGCCGCATGCCAGTCCTGCTCATCCGGAGTTCCGTTCTGCAGCACCAGTCTGCAGTCACTGTAATACACAAAATCTCTGGTTTCTATCGCATAGATACAGTATTTATACAAAAACAGGAAAACATATTTTCCTTCATGATAAAATGGCATTAAATCTCCGCACATCTCGCCGTGCGGCATATCCGGATACTGGTATTCTGGTGTATAAAAAATGTAATTGCAACTATTCATATTCATCAACCCTTTACTGCTCCGGTTACAACCCCGTCAATAATATACTTCTGTAGAGCAAGGTACAAAACCAGAATTGGAATTACTGTCATAATCATGCCTGCCATCATCAGTCCATAATCGGAAGAAAAATCTCCGTGAAACGCCTGGGCTGCGATCGGAAGGGTATACAAATCTTTTTTTACAAGGATCAAACTCGGCAACAGATAATCATTCCAGATAGCCAGTGCATCAATAATTACCAGCGTTACTGTTGTCGGTTTCAGCAGCGGCATAATAATCGTAATATACGTTCTAAGCCTTCCTCCACCATCAATCCTTACTGCTTCCTCCAGCTCGATCGGAATGGAACTTCTGATCGCTCCGCTGAACATAAAAATTCCCATGCTCACACCAAATCCCACATGCATGAAGATCAATGTCCATGGATTATTCAAAACGTGAAGTTTGCTTCCGTAAATCGATACAATCGGAATCATCAACACCTGAAACGGAATTACCATCGAAGTAAGCATGATGGAGTAAACAATTTTATTGATTTTCCAATCGTTTCGCGTGAAAAAATAGGCTGTCATACTTGCGAAAAGCACAATGAGTACAACACTGACCACCGTAATAAAAACGGAATTACCAAACACTCGCAAAAAATCCATTCGTTTTATCGCCATTGGATAGTTACTTACAAAAAAGCCTTCTGCTCCAATCAGAGACAGCGGATTTTTGATTACATCCCTTTTCGCTTTAAAAGAATTAATCAATACGAGTACAAATGGAAACAGATATAAAATGAGCAGGCTAATCAGAATGAAATACTTTAGCCAAACGGAAGATTTTTGTTTTCTGCTCATGCTTCTACCTCCCTCTTTTTCGTCAGATAAACCTGAAGCAGCGATACCATCGCACATACTACAAATAAAATAATCGCTTCTGTCTGACCCATTCCATAATTTTTATTCGAGAATGCTTTTCTGTACACATACATAGATGCCATTACTGTTGAGCCGAATGGATTTCCTTCGGTAAGTGACAGGTTCAGATCATAAGTCATGAAACATCTGGTAATTGACAGGAAAATACATACCATGAACGAGGGAATCATAAGCGGCATCACGACGAATTTTCTGGTCTGTTTCTCCGTACATCCATCAATACGGCTCGCTTCTGTGAGACTCTGAGGTATATTCATAAAACCTGCAATATAAATCAGCATCATATACCCGGAATATTGCCATACGGTTACAATAATCAATGCACATACCGCCGGAATGGTACTGGAAAGCCATGACTTCTGCAAAAATTCAAGTCCTGTAAAATCTCCTAATGCCACGAGTGCTCTGCCAAAAACAAATTGCCAGATATAACCAAGCACAACTCCTCCGATCAGATTCGGTGTAAAAAATGCTGCCCGGAAGAAGTTTTGTTTTTTAATTCCCGATGTTACAAGTCTCGCAAGATGAAATGCCACATAGTTTACCAGAAAAACAGAAATTACAGTAAAGATCAGTGTCAACCCCAGAGAAGCCCAGAATTTTATATCCTGGAAAGCTGTTACATAGTTTGAAAAACCAACAAATCCTTTTGTTTTTGAAATACCATTCCAATCTGTAAAGGTCAGATACAGACCATAACAAAAAGGAACGATGATCGTCATAACAAAAAAGAAAACGGACGGTCCGGCAAACAGAAAAAAAGCTCCAAAATTTTTCAGTTTATGATGATTTCGGTTACTGTTCATTTTTTGCTCCTTATGATTGAAAAGGCTATCGCCCAAATGCACAATAGCCTCTAAACTACAGTTTCACAAATAATTATGCGCGACTGCTCCAGTATGCTTCAATTTCTCCTGCCAGTTTTTCTCTGGTGATTGCACCTGAAATATATTTCTGAAGCAATGCACCAACTTCTGTATTATGATCGCTCGGCATTGCCTGATACCAGAATACAGACTGAGCATTCTTTACAAATTCTGCTACAGATGCACTCAGTGCAGCATCTGCTTCCTGTGTATTATTTGCAAATGCAGAAATCAGGGAACAGGTATTTACAAGGAATGCCTGTCCTTCTTCGCTGTATACCAGCCAGTTTAAGAATTCCAGTGCAGCTGCCTGCTCTTCTTCGGATGCATAGGAAGCATCTACTGTCAACATCTTAGTTGCACCACTTACTAGGTTTTTTGCAATTTCCGGATTTTCAGTACTCATCGGATAAGGCATAATACCAACGTTATCTGTTAGTTCACTTACATCGACTGCCCAGCTTCCATTCGGCCAGAATGCTACGGTACCTTCCTTAAGGTATTCATCGTTCAGATCATAAGTAGCAGCCAGAGGATCAGCTCTGTTAATGTTGTTTGCCATATAAGTATCCATCAGATCCATCAGTGCATTGAAATCAGCATCTGCCATCAGATCTGCTTCACCAGCTTTCAGAGCATCAATAAATGCCAGAGATGCTGCTTCGCTTCCGTCTTCACGAGCACAGTATGCCTGACCAAATACATGGCTTGCTAAAGACCAGTCATCCTGATTCAGAGCAACCGGTGTTTCCATTCCGCCTGCTACCAGTGTCTCCAGCAGTCCCTGGAAAGCTTCCAGATTGCTGTAGTCTTCCCAGTTAAAGGTTTCTCCTGTGATTGCTTCAATTGCATCTGCATTGTAGATCAGACCCATTGCCTCGATAACGAACGGGAAACCATATACACTGCCATCCAGGGAAAGACTATACTTTTCACCGCCATCTTTGATCCAGTCTTCGTTGCTTAAGTCATACAGATATTCCTGATAATCTGCCACATCAGGATAGTCCATCATCATAATGGTATACGGCTCACCTGCTGCATATTTCTCAGTGATATGATCCTCATCTGTATTGGTGTAGAATTCTACTTCAATACCAGTAGCCTCAGTAAACTGAGCACCCATATCCTCCAGATAATCCTGGATCTCTGCTTTGGTATTGAGCATGGTAATCTTGGTTCCTGCCAGATCAGCATTTTCTGCAAAAGCAGTTCCGCTTACAAGAGCTGCTGTTGTTGCTGCGCTAAGCAGAATAGAAAGAATTTTCTTATTCATGTTGTTTCCTCCTTTTAATTGTTATGTGCGTTTTATTCGCTCTTGTTTGTACGCAAATATTAACATATTAAACATTTTTGGTCAATGTATTTTGTACAATTTTAACATTTTTGTTTGATTGCACAGTATTTTATCTTCTGTTTTTTATAATTTCACGCCGTTTATTGAACATATTAATCATTACTTTTTCAATATGTTTACATATTAATCATTTTAAATAAAAAGTTTGCAATTTACAAAATATCATGTATAATAAAATAAATGATTTGTATTTTAACAGGAGTGTTCATTATGACAACTAAAAAAACAACCATTCAGGATATCGCTGATTCTCTCGGCTATTCAAGAACTACCGTTTCCAAAGCGCTCAATGATGCAACCGGAATATCTGCAAAAACAAAAAATATCGTAATCGAGCGTGCAAAAGCATTGGGCTATAAAGCATTTCAATGTGAAGATCCCCCTGCCAATCCCTATTCCATAGAGAAACCCCAACCGGCAGGAAACATTGCCTTATTCTTAAACATGATTCCGGACAGTTTTCATATGTCTTCCTATTTAATGATGTCTCTGGAACAGGCTTTGGGAAAGATTGGCTACTCTCTTTCTTTGCATCTGATCACAGAAGTAGAAATTAAAAACTTTACGGTTCCCGCAAGTTTTCACGCTTCAAATGTGGATGCAATTTTCTGTCTTGAAATATATGACAAACCTTACAGCGAATTTATCTGTTCCTTAGGTAAACCGGTTTTATTTTCCGATGCATACAGTACCTTTGAACAGGGCGATCTTCCTGCCGATGTTCTTGTTGCAGATAATTTCCGCGCATCAGTGAAACTTTACTCTTCCATTATTGAAGAAAGTCATCCCACCACCGTTGGGTACATGGGCGACCCTAATTTCAGTTTAAGTTTTTATGACCGTTTTAAGGGATTTCTGGAATTAATGAATCGATATGAATTTGCAGATGACTATAAAAAACACTCCATCATTGCACCGGAGCAAAAATTTCATGACGATATGTGGGTGGAAAATCAATTCAAGACGATTGAACTGCCCAGGTTTCTGGTATGTTCCAATGACTTTTTTGCAATGAAAGCATTGACCTGCCTGGAGCGAATTAATAAAAAAGTGCCAAAAGACATCATGGTTTGCGGGTACGACGGAACTCCCGCAATCTCTTCTTTATATCCTTCCCTGACAACCATTATTGCTCCCAGTCAGGAAATGGGAGTAATGGCAGCTGAAATGCTCAGCCACAAAATAAAAAATCCATCTCTGCCCAATATGATTATTACCATGAATTCTAAAATCTGGAAAAATCACACTACCGGCAGCGCATGCTAAATACGCTGCCGACAGGCTCTTATTCTAATAATTCAATTATAAATTCATCATAAACAATGTGACTTACATATCTCATAGATTTTATCCTTTTACTGCCCCCCCTTCTGTCATGCCGGCCAGCATATACTTGCTGAGAAAGAAATACAAAATAAAAGTCGGCAAAATAGTCAGTGTTATAGTCGTAAAAGTTCTTCCCCAGTCTGTGGCTCCATACATTCCCACAAAACAGCAAAAAATACCATTCATAGTTGCCAAAGTCAGAAATACATTCTTAGCCATGGGAACAGCCACAGTAGAATACATTTTAAAAGGAGAACATCCATCCAAAACACAAGATTCAAGAACTTCATTTGGCTTTAAAAAAGTTTGTAAACAAATAAATGGTATACGGAAAATCAAATGCTATCTGAGGCAAAATCACTCCAATCATACTATCTGTAAGGTGAAGCTTTCCAAAAGTCAAATAAAGCGGTATTAAACATACCTGAAGCGGTATCATCAGTCCCATAAGAAAATAAGAAAGTATAAACTTCTGCCCCTTAAATTTTATTTTACATATAGCAAAAGCAGCCATAGAGCCAAGTAACAGTACAGGTATAAGAACACATATTAAAATAATCAAGCTATTAAGAAAATATCTGGGAATATCCGATTCTAAAAGAACATATTTAATATTTCCAAGATAAAATCCATCCGGAAGGGCAAATTGAGGTTTTGATACAAATTCTTCGGGTGTCTTAAATGCTGACATGGCTGTATAAAAGAACGGATAAACCATTATGACAAGCACCAGGATAGCCGGACAATACAAAAAGAACGTAGAAACTCTGCCTTTTTTCAATCGGTTACTTTGATGCAGCTCTTAGTCCTCCCTCTCAAATATTTTTCTGAAAACTGTTGCTAACACAAGGTTGATCAATACGATCATAACAGCAACCGCACTGCCATATCCATATTTCATGGAACTAAATGCCTGCTTGTACATATAAGGCGCTAAAAACTGTGCACAGTTTCCAGGACCTCCTCCAGTGAGCAGATAAGGAATATGTTCGATCTGCTTATATGTATCAGAGCTATAGGAGGCTGGCTTTTGCGCTTAAAGATGTTCGTGATACCGAAGCCGGGCTTCTGGATATTGCCCTGAATTACGGGTTTTCATCACATGAGGCATTTACCCGTGCTTTCAGGGAGGCCTATGGTGTTCGGCTGCCAATGGATTATGCCGGAGACATTCCTCAGCAGATGCGGCTTATGGATGTTCCGGAAGGTATGTATCTTGTCTTTGAGCATGGGCCGTTTGACTTTGAAACGGAAAATAGCGATTATGAGCTTGATACCACGCCGGGCAGAGTCTTTTACTTTTATCACGGCTGCAAGCGCTTTTGGAAATATGTCAGACCGGTAAGAAAAATCAATTAAGCAATTCTGATTGTCGGCTTACTGTTGCATATTATGAATGCAAAAAGTGAAACGCCATATCTTTAGTGTTTCATTTTTTGCTTTTATGTTAAGAAAAAGTTCAGATACTTTAAAGTGTTTCGTATTAATACATATTTGCAAAAAAAAGAATTGAAAAACAAAACAATACAGTGTTAATATAAAACAGCAAAAGAAATATGAAACAAGGCGGTGTTCACAGTAGAACCAGAAAAATTAAAACGAGGAGGAGACAGAAATGGAAAAAAAACCGATTCTTGGAATAACAATGGGGGATCCTTCCGGCAACGGACCGGAAATTTCTGTGAAAGCACTGATGAATCCGGTTGCTTATGAAAACTGCAAACCGGTGATTGTTGGTGACGCTGTATCTATGGAAGCTGCAATTGCTGCTGTCTCAGGTGCGGAAAATATGAAATTGAACGTGATTAAAGATGTAAAGGATGCAAAATTTGAGTATGGAACAATAGATGTTTACGATATGGGAATTATTGACATCAACAAGCGTCTGTACAAAAAAGATAGAAAGAAAATGGCAGAGACGATGTCACCGGAAGCATTGGAAGCTGCTTATAAGGAGAGCCGGAAAATGTGCGGCGAATGCGCATTCCGGTATGTAGAGAAAGTAATCGGGCTGGCAATGGCAGGCGAGGTGGACGCTACTGTTACGAATGCTCTGAATAAAGATCACATCAATATGGCAGGCCATCATTATTCCGGACATACAGAAATCTACGCTCATTATACCAATACTCCGAAGTATACTATGATGCTGGCTCATGAAGGGTTGAGAGTGGTTCACGTTTCTACACACGTTTCCTTAAGAGAAGCCTGCAACAGAGTAAAAAGGGACCGTGTATTGGACTGCATCCGTATTGCAAATGAGGGCTGCAGGGCGTTGGGAATAAAAGAGCCGAAGATCGGTGTGGCAGGACTGAATCCACATTGTGGAGAAAATGGAATGTTTGGCCGGGAAGAAATCGAGGAAATCCAGCCGGCAATCGATGTTGCAATGGCAGAAGGCATTCTGATTCCGGAGAAAGCACCGACACCGCCGGATACGGTATTTTCCAAAGCGCTTGGAGGATGGTATGATATTGTTGTTGTAATGTACCATGATCAGGGACATATTCCGCTGAAAGTAAAAGGATTCGTTTACAATCATGAGCTGAAAAAATGGGATGCAGTGGCAGGTGTCAATGTAACTCTTGGTCTTCCGATTATTCGTGCATCTGTAGATCATGGTACCGGTGAGGGCCATGCAGGTGACGGAAGTGCAAATGAACTGAGCCTTACCAATGCGATGGAATATGCAATCCGTATGGCAAATGCCAAAGCAGATTAAGAAGAAATTACCGCAATGGTAAAAAGGAGTGATAATATGACATATCAGGTTAAGCTGCCTTCATGCGCTTATGGCGGGGAAGGAAGCATGGAAAAGCTAAAAGAGATCGTGGCAGATGAAGGCGCAAAAAAAATCGTTGTATTTTCTGACAGGGGAATTGAAGCAGCGGGACTTCTGAAACTGCTCACAGATGAGCTTGATCAGACTGATGCACAGTACAGCGTGTTTACAGACTGCAAGCCGGAGCCGAGTTACAGACAGGTGGAAGAAGTTGTAGAGATGGTACAGGGTTATGAGAGCGACCTGATCATTGGTATTGGCGGGGGCTCTGTTATGGATGCCGCCAAGCTGGCAGGAGTGCTTAAGGGTGCATCTTATACGGTCAAAGATCTTCTGGCAGATCCGGCGCAGGCGCAGAAAAAAGTTAAAACAGTGATGATTCCGACTACCTGCGGCACCGGGTCCGAGGCTACCTGCAATGCGATTGTTGCAATACCGGAAGAGAATTCTAAGAAGGGTATCGTAAATGACAGCATGATTCCGGATTATGTAATTCTGGATTCAAGAATGATTGCAGGACTGCCGAAGCCGGTAGTAGCCGCTACCGGGGTAGATGCACTGGCACATGTAGTAGAGTGCTACACTTCCAAAAAGGCTACACCGTTCAGCGATTCTTATGCTGTTGAAGGTGCGAAGCTGATCTTTGCCAATATCAGAGAAGCATATAACAATCCGGATAACATGACAGCCAAAAACAATATGATGCTTGGTGCTTATTATGGCGGCATTGCCATTACAGCCAGTGGTACAACGGCCGTACATGCACTGTCTTATCCGCTGGGCGGGAAATTCCATATTGCTCATGGTGTTTCCAATGCAATCCTCCTTGCACACGTAATGGAATTTAATAAAGATGCCTGCGAAGACCGTCTTGCACAGCTCTGTGATGCAATCAATCCGGCTATGGCTGCTGCAGCGGATTCCGACAAAGCGCAGTATGTGATTGATCAAATCGCTGATATCGTAAAAGTAACAGACATTCCGACAGACCTGTCGCAGTATGGTGTGACAACAGACGATCTGGATTTCCTTGTAACAGCGGGAAGCCGGCAGCGGCGTCTTTTGGAAAATAATAGGAAAGCGCTGAGTCCGGATGATATTCGTTCTATCTATATGCAGGTTGTAAAGTAACAGGAAACGGAAAACAGAGGGAATCCAATGATAAAACTATTAATTATTGCGGATGATTTTACGGGAGCGCTTGATACGGGGATTCAGTTTGTAAAAAAAGGTATCGAGACGCAGGTGATGATTGGCACAGAGCTGAGCCGGTCTCCGGTTTCCGGGACTGCACAGGTATTGGTAGTGGATTCTGAAACCCGTCCGATGACTAATCAGGAAGCACACGATGTAGCGGTTCGGATAGCTCGCCAGGCGGTTGAGATGGAAGTCGGAGTAATTTACAAAAAAACTGACTCAGCACTCAGAGGCAATGTGGGAAGTGAATTGTCCGGTGTACTGGAGGGTACAGATGACAGAAGAATATACTGGCTGCCGGCATTTCCGGATGTAAAGCGTATTACAGAAAAAGGCATTCATTATATTGACGGAGTAAGGCTGGAGAACAGCGGGTTTGGTAAAGATCCGTTTGATCCGATGACCTGTTCCTATATTCCTGACATACTCGGTAGGCAGACAAACAAAAAAATCGTTCTGGTAGGCAGAGAGGAAACGATTCCGGCCTGGTCGGGAGAACCGGAGATTGTGGTTTTTGATGCCGGTGATAATGAGGATATCCGAAAGCGGATTCAGGAACTAAAGAAAAAGAATCAGTTGAAGTATCTTTCCGGGTGTGCGGGATTTGCGGCTTTCCTTCCGGAAGCCCTGGGGCTGACCGGCAATTATAACGAGGAAGCATTTCGGACAGACGGGTTTCTGATTACCTGCGGCAGTCTGAATCCGATCACCAGACAGCAGGTAGAATATGCAGAAAGTCACGGATTTTTCAGAAAAAATCTGAAGCCGCAGCAGAAACTGTGCCCGGACTATTATCAAAGTGAGCAGGGAACTGCATTTCTGGAAGAACTGGCTGAGCGAATCCGAAAAGAAAAACGTGTGGAAATAGACACGTTTGATCTGGAGGGTGAGGAGAGTACGGGCGAGTATGCGGCCAGAAATGGTATCAATAGTGACGGAATCCGTTTTTTGATCAGTGAGTGCTTCGGAAAGATGGTCAAACACCTTGTTCAGAAAAATCCGGATATGACTATATTGATGACTGGCGGGGATACACTGATGGGATTTATGAAGGAAATCGGAGTCAATCAGATCAGTCCGGTGCGTGAAGTAGGACAGGGAACCGTATTATCCAGACTTTGCTGGAAGGGACGTACCCTTCAGGTAATATCCAAATCAGGCGGTTATGGTGAAACGGATGTATTTGTAAGCGCTGCAGATCAGACAACCGGATGAAACAAAATAAATAGCAGAAAATAAGGGAATAAACAGGAGGACAATATCAATGGCTGAAGTAAAAGGTATAATTGCTGCTTTGCAGACACCTATGTTTGAAGATGGAACGATCAATGAGGCAGAAATGAGAAAACAAATCAATCGTCAGATTGCAGCCGGAACAGATGCGGTATTCTGCCTTGGAACAAACGGCGAGTTCTACATACTCAGCAAAGAAGAGAAAATCCGTGTTATGGAAATCTATGTTGACGAAGTAAAAGGCCGTGTGCCGGTATATGCAGGAACAGGATGTGTCAGCACAGCAGACACCATTGAACTTTCACAGAAGGCAAAAGAGATCGGGGCGGATATTCTTTCTGTGATCACACCATATTTTGCAGCACTGAGCCAGGATGAGCTGTATGCACACTATTCTGAGCTTGCAGATGCAGTAGATATTCCAATCGTCATGTATAACATTCCAATGCGGGCGGGCAATGCACTGGCTCCGGCAACGGTTGGAAAACTGGCAAAGAATCATAAAAATATTGTTGGCATCAAAGATTCCAGCGGAAACTTCAATAATATCCTGTCTTACATTGCCGCAACAGAAGATGTACCACAATTCTCTGTACTGTCAGGAAATGATGCACTGATTCTGTATACATTGATGGCGGGCGGCCGGGGCGGTATCACGGCAATTGCAAATATTCTTCCGGAAATTATGGTGAGTATTTACCAGAACTTCCTCAAGGGTGATATCGAAGGAGCAAAGAAAGCACAGAGTTCAATTGCACCGATACGTGACTGCTTCAAATATGGCAATCCGAATTCTATTGTAAAATGTGCAACCAATCTGATTGGACAGCCGGTTGGACCGTGCCGTAAACCGTTCGGAATGGTATCGGATGATGCGAAGACAGCAATTGCAGAGTGCATTGATAAATACTATGCTCAGTACAAAGCGTAATACGGACTGGCAGCAGCCATTGCCCGCATACGGGCTGCCGGGGCCTTTGGAAATAGCCGCGGCAGCCCGTTCGGTTAGAGGAATTGATTTTATTCTTTGATATATCTCCACAGAGTGGAACGGCCGATCCCGAGGCGCTTGGCGGCTGCGCTTTGGTTCCCGCCGCAATCTTCCAGTACCAGATGGATGATATCCTTTGTGATCTTTGAAAGCGGCTGACTCAGATCCAGTACATGGCTGGTGGTATTGGCTTTGCCGGCTTCAACGGCGGTTGGCGGCAGAGGGTTATTCGGTACAGGATTTTTTTCCTTGTTCAGCAGCTCTGCGACATGCTTTGCCTGAATGTACGGCGTAGTAGTCACCAGAGCCAGTTCATATAATATTCGTTTGAATTGCGCATAATTGTAGGGCCAACTGTAACTGCGCAGAAGTTCAATGGCATCAGGCTCAATGCCGATGATCTGATTGGTCATGGAAATGTTGATGGTGTTCAGATACAGGCTTGCCAGTGCCGGAAGATCTTCCAGATGCTCACGAAGAGGAGCCAGATGTATCGTGACACAGGAGAGCAGATTAACAAACTTCATGGCATCTGCGGGAAGAGCCTGGCCGGTCTGGCAGTTACAGGAAAAGATGATTCGGTTTCGTTTGCACAGATTCGTATCCAGAATAAGGGACAGAAGCTGCTGCTGCTGATTGGCTGATAAGGCAGTAATATCCTTCATATATATTGTATTGTTGTTGTCAGTGAATGGCGAATTGTAATGATTCGTCAGGAAATTCCAACTGCGGTCATTGAGCAGGGAACAGTCGATGGTGATCAACGGGTTCACGCATAGCTCGCTGGAAGAATAAATTCTTCTTGCAACCTGTTCTTTTCCGGAACCGGATTCGCCCGAAAGCATAACTGGAAAAGAGGTTTGGGTTATGTTTTCAATGGCGGACTGTATAGTGGATGAAGCATTTGTGACGCTGTAAAAGCTATTGAAAAAATGATCTTCCGCTTCTTGCTGATTGGAATATCGAATCCCGTATTTACTCGTTACGAACGGAAGCGATGAGGAGGAAAAATAAAAGGCCACATAGTTTTCATTCATATATGTCAGTCTCCTGCAGGTAAAAGAATACAGGGTTTCATCAATATTTTTAAAAAACTTCTGTGTGTTTTTCTTAATGATAGAAGGTATTTCGGTTTGAAGCATTTTTTTCAGGGAATCAAAAAACTCTCCTTTGACAGAAGAGAAAAATAATTCGCCGTTTTCTTTTAAAACAATTGTCTGCTCACTTCCGTTGCTTAGAATATCATGATAAAATTTGTTTTCGGATTTGATCGCAATTCGGCTTTTGTTTAATTTGACGGCCTGATCAAATGCGGCGGATATACTTTCGACTCCGGATGTTATCAGAATGGCGTTCAGACCGAGCTGCTTTGCGGCAGCGGTGGATACCATATCACAAAGAACCATATGGTATCCCTTGTCCCGGAGAGTCATCAGGGTAGGACGGACTTCAGAACGGCTTTGAATCGTAAATATATCAATGTTGTATCTGAGAAGGTCACAGAGCAAATGTGCATTGCCTGTTATCCCGGGGAAACCGACAATTGCGTAACGCTGAGAATAGTTTTCGGATAATTTGATGGCACGCAGAATATCGTAAACAGAAAGCTCAATTTCTACAACAGGTATATGAGTTGTCTGCATAATCATTTGTGCAGTACCACCACGGGATATGATGATGTCGTAATTGTTATCGATATTGTTTCGGACAATATCTACACCCTGTTGAAGGTCACCGACAAATGCATCCAACAGGATATCGTCTCTGTCCCTGGCAAGCTTCTGCATGATCGTTCTCATGCCTTCGTATGGTGCGATCCCCAGGATACGTACTTCCTCATTTGATGGCATAGAAATACTCCTTTCGTAATCAATTGTTTCTTATGTATTTTTAAAAATTGTATCAAAATAATACGATGGAGTCAATTGCTTTGTGCTTCCGGCCCCTGTGGAGCTGATATGATATCAGATAGTGTTGTTTCGGAATATCTTGCAAATGGAGAAATTATATCTTTCCGGAGCGTTTTGGGAACAGACAGAAAACTCCGGGAATTGAAATAGTCAGTGCTCCTGAACATCTGCCTTTTGATGAGTGCGGAAATCTGTTAATCGGGAATGAGTGACAAAGGCTTAAAATTATTATCATTATATTATAGAAAAAAACAGTAAGTGGAGGATAAACGAATGAAATTTGTAATGACAGAAGCAGTTGCAAAAGAAGGCATGAATCTTTTAAACAATGGAGAAGAAATTTACGTAGCACATGATACAAATCCGCTGAATTATCTGGATGAAATGCAGGCAGCAGATGCATTGATCGTGAGAGCAGCACCGGCAAACGTCATTTCCCGTGAAGTTATGGAAAAATCCCCGAATCTGAAAGTAATCGGAAGAACAGGAGTCGGATATGACAGCGTGGATGTGGACGCCGCAACCGAACTGGGCATTCCGGTTGTAATTACTCCGGGAGCAAACAATCGTGCAGTTGCAGAGCATTCACTGACTCTGATGCTGGCGCTTTCCAAGAATCTGGTAGAGGCACAGGCAGAAACTGCAAAGGGTAACTGGGCGATTCGCGATGCACATAAGCAGTTTGAGCTGTATGGAAAGAAAGCAGGCATTATCGGCCTTGGCCGTATCGGAAGAGATACTGCTTCTCTGTGCAAGGGAATAGGAATGAACGTAGCCGGATATGATCCGTTCCTTACCAGAGATCAGGTCGAAGCCATGGGCTATGAATATTACGAAAATCATGAAGATTTGCTGGCTGCCTGTGATGCAATTTCCATTCATGTACCGCTCACGGAGCAGACCACAAATATGATCAGCAAAGAACAGTTTGCCAAAATGAAAAATACCGCTATTATCATCAACTGTTCCCGCGGCGGTATCATTAATGAGGCAGATTTGATCGAAGCGCTGAACCTGGGAATGATCGCAGGAGCAGGTCTGGATGTATTTGCAGGAGAAGAACTGCATCCGGGCAATCCGCTGCTGGAAGCAAAAAATCTGATTTTCAGCCCGCACAGTGCTGCACAGACAAGAGAAGCGGTGATTAACATGGCCACCATGTGTGTGGAAGGCTGCCAGGCAGTATGTCAGGGCAAGAAGTGGAAACTGGTTGCAAATCCGGCGGTTTATGATCACAGCAGATGGATGGATAAAACCTGATTCTAATTCCGGAAAATACAGTTGAGGAATACGTTCTACGCCATCATATGCCTGCAAAAGAAGTATCCCCTCTTTTTGGACGGTATCATATTGTTGGAAGAAAAACAAGTCCTTTGATGAGTGCTGTCTTCTGTTTCCTTCATTCCGGGTATATGAGCAAGTGACTGATTTCAGCGGCAGAGCCAGCAGCGAAAGGCGGCAGGGCAAGATTATTTAGTAGCAAATTTAAAAGTAGTACCAAAAAGTATAGCATTTTCTGCGAAACAGTGGTAATATAAAGGTAATAAATTGATAGGAGGACAAACACAATGCCCAGAGGACGCAAAAAACAGGAGAACCTTACACTGGAGGAGCAGTTAGCTGCCGTAGCAAAAGAGATTGCAGAATGTGAGGAGCATCTTAAGGAATTAAAAAGCAGGAGAAAAGAATTAAACAATCAGATTGAGGATAAACAAAAAGACGAACTTTACAGGGCGGTTATGAATTCCGGGAAGACAATAGAGGATATTCTTGCTGCACTGCACGAAAATAGTGAAGAAAAAGCATAAAGCGATAAGCTGCTATGGGAATGAAAACGTATCCTGTAGCGGCTTTTATTCTTGGCAAAAATAAAATTTTGTGAAAAAACCGGCTGCCACAGATACTGATTCCTGGCAGCCGGTTCCGGTAGTATAATGGTATAACATAAACAAATCGTAATTTCCAGTGGATGAATTTTAGGAATATGCTTATACTAATGATATAAAGGATGAACAGGGTAAAGAGAAAATTAAAATAAGAGGGAATATTATGTGTACAGCAATTACTTATCAAACAAAGGACTTTTATTTTGGCCGCACGCTGGATTATGAATTTTCCTATGGAGAGGAAGTTGCCATAACGCCTCGTAATTTCGCCTTACGTTTTTGCAGTATGTCTCCAATGGAAAAACATTATGCAATGATCGGGATAGCGCATGTTGCCGATGACTATCCGTTATATTATGATGCAGTGAATGAAAAAGGACTTGGAATGGCCGGTTTAAACTTTGTGGGAAATGCAGTTTATAAGGAAGAGATGCGGGATAAAGATAATGTGGCCCAGTTTGAATTTATACCATGGATTCTGGGACAATGTGCGACAGTAAAAGAGGCACGGGTTTTATTGGGCAGGATCAATCTTACCAATACCCCTTTTGGTAAAGGAATGCCGGTAGCGCAGCTTCATTGGATGATTGCCGACAGTGAAGAAGCCATAACCGTGGAAGCTGTGAAAGAAGGTATCCGGATTTATGACAATCCAGTTGGAGTGCTGACCAATAATCCGCCGTTTCAGGAGCAGATGTTTCAATTGAATAATTATATGCATTTGTCACCGAAGGACCCTGAGAACCATTTCTCTGCCAAACTGCCATTACACACATACAGCCGCGGCATGGGTGCGCTTGGAATGCCGGGGGATTTATCTTCTCAATCACGTTTTGTCAGGGCTTCCTTTACAAAAATGAATTCGGTTTCCGGAGCTTCAGAGGCAGAGAGCGTCAGCCAGTTTTTTCATATCCTGGGTTCTGTAGAACAGCAGAGGGGCTGCTGTTATGTTGGAGCTGGAAAATATGAGATTACCATTTATACATCGTGCTGCAATGCAGAAAAGGGAATTTATTATTATACGACTTATGATAATCATCAAATTACAGGAATCAATATGTACAGGGAGAATCTGGATGCTGCATTATTGGTAAAATATCCGGTGATTCAGACCGAACAGATTAAAATGCAGAATTAAATGGATTGAGGCTTGCCAAAAGTGTTTCACTGCTGGCAGGCCTCAGTTTTTTTCGCTCTTCACTGGCGGTTCCGTGCAGATAATTTCTGATAAAGGGCATGGCAAAAAAATTTGGATTTGCTCTTGCTGTTAGCATAATATATGTTATAATAACATTTGTTATAATTATTGGGAGGTGCACCAATTGTCAAAAAGGGCGACTATTACAAGGGAGATGATTGTGAACGCTGCTTTTGAAATTACCCGTGCCGAAGGCACAGAGAGTGTGAATGCGCGGAGCATTGCAGAAAAGTTAGGGTGTACGACCCAGCCCGTGCTTTATCATTTTTCTACAGTCATGGAAATAAAGGAGGCGGTTTACCATAAGGCTGACGATTTGCACACCGGGTATGTAACGGATATCCGTGGAAGATATAACCACCCCATGCTTGAAATGGGTATGCAGTATATCAGATTTGCCGTTGAGGAAAAGCATCTGTTTCGCCTGCTGTTCCAGTCGGACAAATTTGCAAGCAAAGGATTTGGCGATATTATGGGCGGAGAGGATATGGAGCCTTTGATAAGCGTCTTATCGGGGGCAGCGGGAGTTTCGGAAGAAAAGGCGCGGGAAGTATTTGCCTGTATCTTTCTTTCCGTTCACGGCTTTGCAAGTCTGATTGCAAATAATGCCATGGTCTATGACGAGGAATATATAACGGGAATAATTACAAATATTTATGATTCTGTTGTAAAAGCCGCTTTGGATAAACAGCCTTCTACAAGAAATAAAATACTAATTTAAAGGATAATGATAAATGAAGAAGCTGCGTGAAAAAAGTGAAATTTGGTTTGCTGTATTACATATCATAGCCTATGTGGTGCTTTTCAGCGCTGCAGATGATGTATCCAAAGCCATGGGAGTACAGAAATGCATTACTCTGCCTGTCTGTATAATATTCTCTATAGTGATATTTTTGTTCGTAAAAAAGAATATGCTTACGGAATATTACGGTTTATGTAAGAGTAGCTGCGATTTAAAGAAATGGCTTTATTTTATACCGCTGATTGCATTATCAACAGTGAATTTATGGAATGGCGCCGCTCTCAGCCTCAGTATTATGGAAACCGTTTTATATGCGGCATCTATGCTCTTTGTGGGTTTCCTGGAGGAAATGATATTCAGAGGTTATCTGTTCCGGGCAATGTACAAAAACAATGTAAAAGCGGCAATCATTGTTTCCGGCATTACCTTCGGCATGGGACATATTGTAAATCTTCTGAACGGTGCAAAGCTTCTTCCTACGCTGATGCAGATTGTCTATGCCACCGCGATCGGATTTTTATTCACGATAATTTTTGTGAAATCGGGCAGCATTATACCCTGTATTATATCTCACGCATTTATCAATTTAACAAGCGTAATCGGCGTGGAACCCGAAATGAATATCAGAATTATATTTAATCTGACTCTTACGGTGATTGCGGCTGCGTATGCCGATTATATATTTAAGGCAATTCCAAATAAAATATTGCAATCGGTTAACAGTGAGGCAAATGCATGAAAGTACTGTCAGGGGTGTTTCGGCTTGCTTTATTAGCTTTTCCTCAGTACTTGCTAAATACAGAAGAATATGGAGGTCAATATGGGATTTCGAAAAGATTTTATGTGGGGTGCTGCCACCAGTGCCTATCAGATTGAAGGTGGAGCCGGGGAAGACGGAAAAGGATTGGATATCTGGGATGTCTATTGCAGAGAACCGGGAAAAGTGTACGAGGGTCATACCGGCGATATTGCCTGTGACCATTATCACAGATATAAAGATGATGTGCTTCTTATGAAGGAGATGGGATTGAAAGCCTATCGTTTTTCTATTAACTGGTCACGGATTTTTCCGGATGGGACAGAAAATGTCAATGAGAAGGGCATTGATTTTTATAACCTTCTGATTGATGAATTGCTGGAGGCCGGCATAGAACCGTATATTACGCTGTATCACTGGGAACTGCCTTATGAGATATATAAAAGAGGCGGATGGATGAACAGGGAAATTGTGGAATGGTTTGGTCAATATGCGGCATTGGTTTCGGCACGCTTCAGTGACCGGGTAACACATTTCTTTACACTGAATGAACCCCAGTGTTTTGTTGGGCTTGGTTTTTTGAGCGGAGAACATGCACCGGGCCTAAGAGCACCTCTCCGTGATACTTTTACTATGGCACATCATGCACTGATGGCTCACGGAAGGGCGGTTCAACAGCTTCGGGCAAACGCGAAGCAGCCGATTGAAGTGGGCTATGCCCCTACCTGTGGAATGACTTATCCGGAAACAGACAAAAAAGAAGATATTGAAGCTGCAAGAAAAAGCCTGTTTGCCATGCCGGATGTGTCCAACTGGAGCTGGAATGTGGCCTGGTGGTCAGATCCGGTGCTTTTTGGAACTTATCCGGAGGAAGGAATGGAACTGTACGGGCCATGGCTCCCGGACATCAAAGACTCTGATATGAAGCTGATCTCTCAGCCCATTGACATTTACGGACAGAATATCTATAACGGCAGATGTGTCCGGATGGGGAAGGACGGAGAGCCTGAGTATGTGAGACGCCATGAGGGGTTTCCCCAAACAGCAAATAGCTGGCCGGTTACACCTCAAGCCCTTTACTGGGGCCCCAAATTTCTGTATGAGAGATACGGAAAACCGATTTATATTACGGAAAATGGCATCTCATGCCATGACAGTGTGTCCCTGGACGGAAAAGTACATGATCCGTCACGGATTGATTTTCTGGAACGATATTTGTCAGAATTAAAGAGGGCTGCATCGGACGGTGTGGATATCAGAGGATATTTTCAATGGTCTTTGATGGATAATTTTGAGTGGAATTTCGGATATTCCGAGAGATTCGGGCTGATTTATATTGATTATCAGACGCAGAAACGAATCTGGAAGGATTCCGCATACTGGTACTGTGATCTGATAAGAAAAAATGGAGAAAAGTTGTAAAGGGATTGACTTTGGGCAGGGCGTTTGCTAAAATGAAAGCGTTCACTTGCATGGAGGTGGTACGTTGGACGAAACAAGCCAGAAAATTATTGACGCGGCAATGCAGCTAATTCGTGATAAGGGTTATATGGCTACTACTACGAAAGAAATTGCAAGAGTGGCCGGGGTAAATGAGTGTACGCTGTTCCGTAAATTTGAAAGCAAGAGAGACATTGTTTTGCAGGGTGTAAATCAGGCACAGTGGAGGGCAAATGTTACTCCCAAGATTTTTGGGAATATAACGTGGGATCTTCGGTCGGATTTGGAAATGTTTATGAGAGCTTATATGGATAGGATGACGCCTGATTTTGTCAATCTTTCCATTGGACTTCGTGCGCCGCAGTTGTATGAGGATACGAAGGAGCTGATTATGAAGGTCCCGCAGGCATTCGTGTCCACATTTACAGAATATTTAAGAAAGATGCATGAAAAAGAGAAAATTCCACAGGCAGATTTTGAAGCCCTTGCAATGACTTTTTTCTCGTCTACATTCGGATATACTTTTTTAGCGGCATCTTTTCAAAACGAGCTTTCAAAGGTGGATAAGGAAAGCTTTATTGAAAATACCGTGGAGTTATTTATAAAGGGATTGGAAGAATAATGAAATGCCGGTACTGTTCCCGAGGAGCAGTACCGAAAAAAACAAATAAAATGCAAGCAAGTACATGCATACAGAAATGGAGGTAAATTGATGCAAATTACAGGTGCGGATTTATTTGTAAAGGCACTTAAAGCAGAAGCTGTTGAAATATTATTTGCATACCCCGGCGGGCAGGCAATTGATTTGTTCAATGCTCTTTATGGAGTAGAGGATATCAGTGTAGTGCTGCCGCGGCATGAGCAGGGATTGGTGCATATGGCAGACGGCTATGCCCGCTCTACAGGCAGGGTCGGAGTATGTCTGGTAACAAGTGGACCAGGGGCCACCAATCTGGTCACGGGAATCGCCACGGCAAATTATGATTGCGTCCCATTGGTCTGTTTCACAGGGCAGGTGCCGACAAACCTGATTGGAAATGACGCTTTTCAGGAGGTAGATATTGTCGGTATCACCAGGAGCATTTGTAAATATGCAGTAACGGTACGGAGCAGGGAGCGTCTGGCGAAAACCATCAGAAAAGCGTTTTATATTGCCAGAACCGGAAGGCCGGGGGTAGTCGTAGTTGATTTGCCGAAAGACATTCAGAAGGAATACGGAAGTGATGATTATCCAAAAGAAATTGCAATCCGGGGATATAAGCCAAATACTTCCGTACATATGGGACAGGTGAAAAAAGCATTGGAGGTATTGCGCCAGTCTAATAAACCTGTCTTTTTAGTGGGCGGAGGTGTAAATATTGCAAATGCAGGAAGGGAGATGACGCAGCTTGCAGAGAAAACAGGCGTGCCGGTTGTGACGACGATCATGGGAAAGGGTGCTGTCCCCTCCACACATGAATTGTATGTGGGAAACATCGGCATCCATGGCAGCTTCGCCGCCAATTCCGCAGTCAGCAACTGCGATGTGCTGTTTTCCATAGGGACAAGATTCAATGACCGGATCACAGGAAAACCGGGGGAGTTTGCAAAAGAGGCGGCGATTATCCATGTTGATATCGATGCCGCCTCCATCTCCCGGAACATTGCGGTGGATATTCCAATTGTTGCAGATGCAAAAGCAGCGATTAGTGCTCTGCTTGAAGAGGCAGAACCTCTCCGAATTTCGGAATGGACGGAGGAAATTCAAAAATGGAAAAGGTCATATCCTGTTTTTATGAAAGGCAGAGGGATTACGCCGCAGAAAATCATCCGGGCGATTAACAGTACTTTTAAGGATGCCGTCATTGCTACTGACGTCGGACAGCACCAATTATGGGCGACACAGTACCTTGAGCTTGAGGAAAGCCGGAAGATGCTGACCTCTGGGGGCTTAGGCACGATGGGCTATGGCTTTCCCGCCGCAATCGGGGCTAAACTTGGGAACCCCGATAAAGATGTTATTGTCATTTCAGGGGATGGCGGGATGCAGATGAACATTCAGGAAATGGCTACGGCTGTAGTTTATGAACTGCCTGTGATCATTTGCGTTATGAACAATGGCTATTTGGGAAATGTAAGGCAATGGCAGGAAATGTTTTATGGGCGGCGTTATTCCAGTACCTGTATGCGCTATCGGAAAGGCTGTCCTGCCTCCTGCAATTCGCCGGGCAGAAACTGCCCGCCGTATACTCCTGATTTTATAAAACTGGCTGAGAGCTACGGGGCAAAGGGAATACGTGTCACAGAGGAAAAGGATATAGTCGGGGCTTTGCTGTGTGCAAAACAGGAGAAAAAAGCACCTGTTATAATTGAATTTATCATCGAGCGTGAATCTAATGTCTTGCCGATTGTACCGCCGGGTGATTCTCTTGGAAATATGATTTTAGAGCAAAGTGAGGGAGACTGCACATGAAAAAGAGATGGTTATGTTTATTTGTGGAAAATGAACCCGGGGTGCTTGCCCGGATTTCCGGTTTGTTTTCGGGAAAATCATATAATCTCAATAGCCTGACAGTTGGCGTTACGGAAGATGATACGGTTTCCAGAATGACAATCAGTTTGACCGGTGATGATAAGACATTTGAGCAGATCAAAAAACAGTTAAACAGGAGTGTCGAGGTAATCCGTGTGGTGGATTATACCGACGCGTTCATTCATTTAAAAGAGGTGTTGTTTATTAAAATAAACAACTGTACGGAATCGGATAAAATGGAAGTGTTTCGTATTTCAGAAATATTCGGTGCAAAAATCACGGACTACGATTGCACTGACATCATTTTGGAATGTATGAATACGGAAAACAAAAATAATGAACTCATCAGGTTTCTGAAAAAACAGTTTGCTAATCGGGTTGAAATTGCGAGAGGAGGAAGCGTTGCAATGGAAGCAATTAAGAGATAGCTTAGTTTTCTGTCTTTTTTGATATTGACAAATAGGTAATATCTTGAATAATAATACAGGATATTACCTTGTATGAAAGGAGAAGTGCCTTATGGTTCAAACGGAGTACTTTGGAGAAGGTGTTAATTTTGAGGGAATCCCGGACACCTTTTTTCTTATTGGACTACTAAACGAGTTTAACAATCGGTTTCAGTCCTATGGAGATGAAATTTTTAATGAAATGAGCTGGAAGCAGTGCTTTTTTTTGAACTGCATTACATTTTTCAGTGAATCTCCAACGATAAAGCAGCTTGACGAACTGGTTGGATGTTCTCATCAGAATACAAAACAAATCCTTTCAAAGTTAGCGCGCGCGGGCTATGTCCGGCTGATACAGGATACACTGGACAAGCGTAAACAGCGTGTCGTTTTAACAGATCGGACACAGGCATTTCGGTAAAAGCATGACCGGAAAAGCAACGAACTCATGTCAGAGCTTTTTGCCGACATCGGGGAAGCGGAGCTGAAAGCCACGATAGGGACAATTACGAAGCTTCATATCAACCTGAAAGTGATGATGGAGGAGCGTCAGGAAAACGGTGTTGCTTCATCCGCCGATTAAGTCATTATGGAGATTGTAATGTAATATTATCAAGATTCGGGAGAGAGCAGGATGTCAGGAATTATTTTATATCAATCAAAATACGGTGCTACAAGAAAATATCTGGATTGGCTTACGGAACTGACGGGATTTGACTGTGTGCAGACAAAGGAAGCCTCCATACAAAAGGTTTCGGAATATGAGGTGATTATTCTTGCGGGTGGAATATATGCCTCCGGAATTGCAGTGTTTTGTGCCGGCGCATCGCCATATGATGAGGAAGCTTTTAAGCAAGTATGCGAACCCTGCCACTTATGAATCTTGGTAGAAGGCTCTCATGTGTGCAGTTGGTCAGAAATGTGACTGGACAAACAAGGATTATCTGAAACCGTTATTGAAATGGATAGAATTATAAATTTTTGGCTGTGGAGCGCATAAAAAATCAGCCTCCCAACCATCGGCAGAGTCCGGGAAGCTTGCAGAAAAATCGGGTAAAACAGACCGGGCTGTTTCGGAATGGGAAACGGGAGTTTCCCATAGTTAAAGATACCACACCAAATATGATGAACCCACGCTTATACACTACCAGCTATAATAAACCGCAAGGACAGCAATTTGATGATACTGCTGTCCTTTCTTTTATAAAATTGCAGTACACATAAAAAAGCTGTAAAATGATAAATATATTTGTCCTTGTAACAATTCTCGGACATTTGCCTGTTATACTATCTACAAAAAGCAAAGACGAGGAAGTGAATATATGAAGCAGATTTTGATTGTTGAGGATGACAACCTTTTGAATAAAACTCTTACCTACAATCTGGCATCGGACGGTTACAATATAACTTCTGTTCTGAATGCAAGGACAGCCGCTGAATCATTGAAAACAAACATTTTTGATTTGGTGTTGCTGGATATAAATTTACCAGACGGAAACGGCTATGACCTATGCCGTCTTATCAAACCAGTGCATCCAGACACAGTAATTATATTTCTAACTGCCAACGACCAAGAAAGCGACCAGATACGGGGATATGAAGCTGGTGCAGTGGACTACATCACAAAGCCTTTTTCGATTGGTGCTTTGCAGCGGAAAATCAAAGCCATGTTTGCTATGCTGGAACATCACAAACCAGCTAAGGATATTTACGAGGATGGCATCCTGTTTCTTGATTTTTCGGAGCAGTCTGCCAGTTTAAACGGGAAAATATTGACGCTTTCCGCAATGGAATATAAAATGCTGAACCTTTTCCTTAAAAATTCTAAGCAGGTACTTACCCGTCAGCAGCTTTTGGAAAAGCTGTGGGACGTTGATGAAAAATATGTAGACGAACATACCCTTACTACTTCTATCAGCCGGATTCGCAGCAAGATTGAAGCGGATGGTGACACATATATCAAGACGGTTTACGGTATGGGCTATCAATGGACGGGAGGTGAAAAGAAATGAAGCTGAATAACCTTTCTGCTAAGAAAATTTGTAGGCTGGTTAGTGCTGGTTTGGTTCTCTCTATGCTGGCAATTACCGTTATTCTCGGCATCGTAATGCAGGATTTACGAATTTTCACAGTAGGTGGAACATTGACACTCTGTGCATTTTTTTGGATACGGTTGTTGTCGGTGTCTTTTGGTAAAAGGCTTTCTCTTTTTACTTCTGATTTGTGCCGGACGTTGGATAACATGATTGATGGAAATGAAGAATTACAAAAATCGAATGATAGTGAAACCCTTTTTGCTCGTATCAATCATCGCTTAACCCGGCTGTATGGGATTATGCAGGAGAACCGGCGCAAGGTGGACATGGAACGACAGGAACTTCAAATGTTGGTATCTGATATTTCCCATCAAGTCAAAACACCGGTTAGCAATCTGCGAATGGTAACGGACACGCTTCTAACAAAGCCTGCTTCGGAAGAAGAACGGATGGACTTTTTGCAAGGCATACGCAATCAGACTGATAAACTGGATTTTCTTTTCCAAGCACTGGTTAAAACTTCCCGGCTGGAAACAGGGGCGATACGATTAGAAAAGAAAGACAGCAACTTATTCCATACGCTTGCACAAGCCATGAGCGGGATTGTATATGCCGCAGAGAAAAAAGAAATTGCTGTATCCGTGGACTGCCCGTAAGATTTGCCCCTCTTCCATGATAGCAAGTGGACAAGCGAAGCCCTTTTCAATCTGTTGGATAATGCGGTAAAGTACACCCCGTCGGGAGGAAAGATTTCTGTATCGGTGGTTCAATGGGAAATGTATGTAGAGGTCAAAGTTACCGACACCGGAAAGGGCATTCCTGAAAGCAATCAGGCATCCATCTTTCGGCGTTTCTACCGGGAGGAAGAAGTACATGAGCAACAGGGTGTGGGGATTGGTTTATATTTGGCTCGTGAGATTGTAACACGGCAAGGAGGTTATATCAAAGTCATTTCGGAGCCGGGACACGGTTCGGAATTTTCTATTATGCTTCCTGTAAGGTAAGAAATAGCTACTTTTTTTGAAATGTCCGAGCGTTGTAACATTTCACCCTGATTTTCGATAAAAATTTTTCCTAACTCGGACATTTGTGTAACATTTTTGGTTTACAATGACTTCATCAACAGGTGGAAAGCCTTGAAAGGAGCATTTTGAATATGAGTATTTTACAAACAATCGACTTGAAGAAGTATTACGGCACAGAGCCAAACATCACTCGTGCCCTTGATGGTGTGAATTTTACTGTGGAACAAGGAGAATTTGTTGCCGTAGTTGGAACTTCCGGCAGCGGCAAGTCTACGCTGCTCCACATGATGGGAGGACTTGATACCCCCACTTCTGGCAGAGTGATTGTACGGGGGGAAGAACTTGCGAAAAAGAATGATGATGAATTGACAATTTTTCGCCGTCGTAACATAGGATTTATTTTTCAAAACTACAATCTGGTTCCGATTTTGAATGCATATGAAAATATCGTTCTGCCTGTGGAACTGGATGGTGATACCGTGGACAAGAAATTTATGGACGAAGTTGTGTATATGCTGGCTTTAGAAGATAAGCTGAAAAATATGCCGAACAATCTATCCGGCGGTCAACAGCAGCGTGTAGCGATTGCACGAGCTTTAATTACAAAACCAGCGATTGTCCTTGCTGATGAACCGACTGGAAATCTGGATAGTAAGACCAGTGCAGATGTGTTGGGGCTTTTGAAGCGTACCAGCGGAGAATTTAATCAGACCATTGTAATGATTACTCACAATAACGAGATCGCCCAACTCGCAGACCGCATTGTGCGGATTGAGGACGGCAAAATTGTAGGCTAAAGGAGGTGGAAATTATGACTTATCCTTTTGACAATGATACAGAGAGAATAGAGAAAAGGATTGCTGAAAAAAGCGTATCCTCTGAAAAGAACAGGACATTTCTAATCAGAGTTATTATCTTGATTGCGTCATTTCTGATGAGCTTTTCTGGTATTCTTTTGTGTAATGCAACGCTTAGTACGCAGCAGATCGCCCATGTAAATAATACAACAGAAGCATTAGGAACTGTTTTAGGAATTGTTATTGTACTTCTTTGTACGGCAGGGCTGGCTGTCAAAAATATTCTTTATGTATCTGTATTGCAACGAGTACATGAATTTGCACAATTACGGGCAATCGGCGCAACATACCAGCAAATTAAATCAGTGGTCAAGAAAGAACGTGACAAAATAGCAAAACCTTGCATTGTGTTGGGAACAGTCATCGGCTTTCTGGTAAACATAGTTTTACCACTTCATTTTTACTGGATACCAAGCATTGTATGTATTGTAATTTCCGGCATATTTATCTGGATTATCACAGCTTTGGCTTTTCAAGCACCAGCGAAAATGGCTGCGTCTACATCGCCAATAGAAGCGCAGCATACACAGGCAACAAACTATTTTAGAAGTGTTGGGGCAAAGCTTAAACTTACACCTATAAGAATCGGGTGGATGTATTGTAGAGCCAATAGAAAGAAAGCTACCTATACATTTTTATCTCTCATTATGAGTGGGATTTTGATGTTCGGTGTTTTTTCAATATTGAATGCGATAAATCCCGAAAGACTTGCGGCACAACCTTATCAGGGGAATAGTGATGTATTTGTACTGCTAAATTCAACGGCTGATGAGGAATCCACATATGATTTAATGAAATCTACACCTTTTACAGAGGAACAAAAGCAAAAATTGTATAACATTTCAGGTGTAAACAGTGTTTATGAATTATATATGTTGGATGGTATTCTTACAAATTCCGAGGGTGAAAAATTTGAACTATCCATTGAAAATGTTGTGAATCCAGCAACATTTGAAAATGAAATTGTTGAGGGTATGCAACCAAGTCATGAATTACAGAACGGAGCAATTCCTGTTGCTATCAATAGACATTCGCCCTATTATCAGGAACTGAATATGCCACTTCAAGTTGGAGATTATCTGCCTTATATCATAGATACAGGCTATGGTAAAAAAGAAGTGAAGTTAGTCGTAAGCGGATTTGTAGAAAACAGCGATACCGGGCTTGTAATTTATACAAGTAGTGAAAATATGAAATCGCTGTCAGAAATGAATTGTACGCTTGCATGGTATATTTGTTTGGATGATAACGGAAAAGACGCAGCAACAGAGATAATCAAAGAAATTTTTACAGATGATGACAGAGTTGATGCGTCTGTTTTGGCTGATGATGTTATGGCATTGGAAGATTACTTCCATAATGCGAAAGTCATCATTACGGTTTTGGTGGTGCTTATTAGTCTGTTTTCATTTATAAATATGCTGAATACCAGCATTACAAATGCCATTGTCAGAAGACACGACTATGCACTACTGGAAGCTACAGGTATGACAAAATTGCAGTTGCGAAAAGTACAACAGTCGGAAAACTTTATCTATTTGGTTGGAAGTTTTATAGGAAGCTGTATTTTAGGTATACCAATCGGATTTCTGGTTTGTACCCAAATATCAAAAATTCCCGGACTTTCATACTTTGAATATCACTTTCCAGTTCTTTTCTTTGCAGCAGCAATCAATTATAGAGCGCATTAGAACGATAGATTAAGTTTTAATACTCCGTCAGCTCCACAATTATATTACTCTGCTGATACAGCCAGTCCGTAAATTCTTTCGGGCTGGCTGTTCCTGCTTTTACAGACTTTTTTCTCTGCAATGCTTCTTTCTTCAAGTCAGCAAAGGCAGCCTGCATTTTCTCCAGCCGGTCAGCCGGAAAGCCGGTGGTATTCTTTGCCCGGTTGATTTTGTTGCGCCAATTCTGGCACTCATTTTTATAAAGCAGGTCATAGTTATTCTCTCTGGCTCTTTCGTCAAACTCCCGTTTGTTTTGAAGTGCCTGCGCCTTGCGGCACTTGTCGCTGCGCAGTTCATACCGCTGGCT
>ERZ781272.302-NODE-302-length-45950-cov-5.865781_pt1 | contig 45950 bp, 40 predicted proteins | sample MGYA00375850_ERZ781272 | MGnify/ENA primary metagenome ERZ781272 (study PRJEB29790, sample SAMN06051246) | human gut metagenome | host: Homo sapiens | place: USA: Cincinnati, Ohio | collected 2013-06-21 | study: EMG produced TPA metagenomics assembly of the Gut...
ATCCTACGATGGTATCATTTCCGTTATGAACAAATCTCGTACACATAATTAAATCCCCCTAATTCGTTCGATATTTCCAGATTGTATCGCTTTAATATTCTGAGAAATTTTTTCCTCTGACCAATCCCACCATTTCAATTTAAGTAATTCTGTAATGGTTTCATCATTAAACCGTTTTCTGATAGGCTTTGCTGGTACTCCTCACACAACGGTATAAGGCGGTACATCTTTCGTGACAACAGCACGAGTACCTATAATTGCACCATCGCCAATCGTAACACCTGCCAAAATGACTGCTTCATAGCCAATCCATACATCATTGTCGACAATAGTATCTCCTTTGTTATCCTACGCCTCCGTAACATTTGTTTTCTCAAGTTCCCACTCATCGAAAAATAAGGGAAACGGATATGTGGACAGAGAAGCCATTGTATGATTTGCGCTATTGAAAAGAAATTTTGCACCGCAGGCAATCGAACAAAACTTTCCTATAACGAGTTTGTCGTGGTTAATCGGATAGTGATAAAGAACATTGTTCTTTTCAAAACCCGTAGGGTCATTCACAAAGTCGTTATACATGGTATAATCTCCCACGGTAATGCTTGAATCGGTAATTGCATTTTTTAAGTAAATAGTCTGCATATCACCTGTCCGTGGATATAAATTTTTAGAGTTCGCCATTTTTGTAATCCTCCTGTTGAAAATGCTATATCATAATTGTACGCATCAGCAAAACTATTCTCAATACACCAAACAATGCAGAAACAATCAGTAGAAAAAAGAGCTGCTTTTTCAGCAGCTCCCAATAATTATTTCTGATATATTATTTTCCTTATGGCATATACCGAAAGATAGTATTCCTCCGCAAGTTCCTCAATCGAAACACCGTTCTGATATTTCTTTATGATAATTTCGTTGCGTTCATAAAGTTCTTTTCGGTAACCAGACAATTCACCCCAAGATTTATGTTGTTCGTCCTTAGCAGGTATATAGATATAACCCGCTTGCACATATTTTTGTAGCTCCTCAACCAACATATCAGGGAGAATTGTATTTGCATTGATGTATTTCATATGCAGGCTTCCTCCTTGATTGATAAAGTCAGGTAGCAAAGCCAGCAATATTATATTAGAGACTTATAATTACTCCATGCAAATGTCGCTCATTATACTGGCTTTGCATGGATCCATGCTTTGTTTTCCTTTTCTTATTTATACACATAATTTTTCACCACCAATATAAATGAATCGTCCTTTAATGTTTATAAGTATAGCATTAAATTTTGAATACTTCAAGCTATTATAAAGGGGCTTAGGGGCGAAAGCCCCTAACAAGCGAATTTGGATAACCAAATTCAGTGCTTGGTAAGACATAACTTTTTTCATATATACTCAAAAATATATCTTCTGTCATCTTTCCGAAATCATATTATTGTGTCACTTTGCATATATTAATATCAATGTCATTACCTAAATACTTGATTTATTTTGGAACAATCTGTTATAATGAAAGGGACAATCTGTATGAGGAGAAAACCTATGAAAGTATTTATTAGTTGGTCAGGTAATATCAGTTGGAAAGTTGCAGTTATTTTTAGGGATTGGCTTCCATCTGTTATACAATCACTGGAGCCATATGTTTCGTCTGAAGATATTGATAAAGGTGCTAGATGGAGCACTGATATAGCAACAGAACTTGAAGATTCAACATTTGGAATATTATGTGTAACAAAGGAAAATTTAGAGGCTCCATGGCTATCTTTTGAAGCAGGTGCACTTTCTAAGACAATGGAAAAAACTTTTGTCACACCGTTCTTATTTGATATAAAGCGTTCAGAGGTACAGGGACCAATTTTACAATTTCAGTCAACTATTTTTCAAAAAGATGACATTAAGAAAATGGTTCAAACATTAAATAAAGCTTGTGGGGATGCAGGTATATCTGAGCAACGCCTTGATAAATCATTTGATGTTTGGTATCCGACTCTTGAAAAAGAATTAATCGAATTGAGGGATGAAAGTTCAAACAAAAATGAAGATGTTGCACCTGAAGATGTCAATCATTCTTCTGAAATATTAGAAGAAATCCTCGAACTTTCCAGAGACAATCAAAAATTGTTACGAAATCCCGACGCTAAACTGTACAATGATATGGAAAAAATTAAAGATTCCTTGGAACGCATTTCTATGAGAAATGAAATGGCATTTGAACGGAAAAGAATGTCAAGAAAATATAGTTCTATGTTTTTTGATGAAATTATGCATATGAGCGGCAAAAATAGTTCTTATGCGTTTTTGATGACGCTCAGTCTATTGAAAGAAGATTTTCCTTGGATTTATGATATGGGGAAAGAACTAATTGACATACTAAAAAGTGGAAATAGCCCTGACGAAAAATCAATTGCCATTAGAGAATTTAGAGACATGGTTGATTTCACTTTTAGTCATCCTATGATGAGAGATATATTTGGTCGTACTAAAGATAGCATAATGTTTATGAAAGAGCTTCCATATTCTTTAATGAGGTATTTGGATGAAATATCAGAGCAATACAATTGATTGTACTGTAAAAAAAACAATCTGTACCATTAGATACGGATTGTTTTTTATTTTCACACATTGCCTTAGATTTTAAATATAAATTAGTTCATTTAAAATGATTTCTTCTGCTTGTTGGCGAATGCAATTCATTCTTCTTACCCATTCCATATGACTGTCAGCCTTCATCTGTTTAGTAATGCCCTGTGTCGTTTTTAACTGTTTTACAATCCTACAAAAACGCTCTCGTGCTTGTTTGTCAATCTCAGAAAGATATTTATAGAGTTTTCCGCTTGTCAGTAGATTGATATAAGTCAACTTGCGATATTCCTGTAAGTATCTCAAATGCCGTTTCCCATAAATTCCAATATCATTTTCTTCTTTTGTAGAAAGTACAAAGCTTGGAATAAGATAATCGCTTTGTTTGCTATAAGTACCACCTAACTGTTCAAATAAAGATTTCATTGTAGTTTCCTCCATAATGTTTTCGATTTGCTACAAATTCATCATATCCAACCGTCATTACAAATACTTATAAATGCCGTAAGGGACACTTCCTTATGTGAAGTGTCCCTTAGGGGGAGTTTTTTATTTTCAGCGGATGCAGAAACTTTTAATAGAAAATTTAGAGATAGGGTTTTTGGTTTATGATATAATAGTTGTATCAAACTCTGGAAATGTTTCCTTCGAATGATAAAATGAATATTCGAAGCAGAAAAATAGACTTGAAGGAGATTTTTCATGAAACTAAAGACAAGGATTATTGTTGGATTTATCATGATTATCCTGGTGCCTCTTTTGTTATTTGCGGCAACTTTATATGGTTTTGGTCAGTCACAGGCCAGACAGATGAAGGAGCAGCAGATGAACACGGATGAATCGGTTGTGTATGACATTGCAATTACCGAGTCCGTCAACGGTCAGGCCCGCATACAGCTTATGACAAAGGATTTGTTTTTTTCTGCATTTGTGATTTTGATTTTTACTGCTTTGGCAGTGGGACTTTGGATTTATCGAAGCATTGCAGCTCCTTTGGTTAAATTAAAAAAAGCGACGCAGAATATAAAAGAAGGCAATTTGGATTTTGTTCTGGAGGTTGAAGGAACGGATGAATTTTCTGAGCTTTGCCAGGATTTCGAAGAAATGCGCCGCCGGCTGAAGGAATCTGCAGAAGAGAAGGTTATTCTTGATAAAGAAAATAAAGAATTAATCAGTAATATTTCCCATGATTTAAAAACCCCTATTACAGCAGTGAAGGGATATGTAGAAGGAATTATGGATGGAGTGGCGGATACGCCGGAAAAAATGGACCGTTATGTCAGAACGATTTATAATAAAACAAATGAAATGGATCACTTGATCAATGAGCTGACTTTTTATTCGAAAATTGATACCAACCGTATTCCCTATACCTTCAGTAAACTAAACGTGGATGATTACTTCAGCGATTGTGCGGAGGAAGTAGGTCTGGAATTGGAAACCAGGGGAATTGAGCTGGTTTATGCGAATTATGTAGATAAGGATGTTTTGGTTATAGCAGATGGAGAACAAATCCGCCGGGTTATCCATAATCTGATCAGCAATGCCATCAAGTACATGGATAAATCAAAAGGGATTATTCAGATACGTGTTAAGGATGTGGGTGATTTTATCCAGGTCGAGGTAGAGGATAACGGAAAGGGAATCGCCTCAAAGGATTTGACCTGTATTTTTGATCGTTTTTATAGAACCGATGTTTCCAGAAATTCGTCTAAGGGAGGCAGCGGAATCGGGCTGTCAATCGTTAAGAAAATTTTAGAGGATCACGGAGGAAAGGTCTGGGCTACGAGCCGTGTGGGAATGGGTACAATTATGTACTTTGTTTTAAGAAAATATCAGGAGGTACCTATGAGATGAGTAAAATACTGATTATTGAAGATGAAGAAGCGATTGCAGATTTGGAAAAAGACTATCTTGAGCTGTCTGGATTTGAGGTTGAGATTGCAAACAGAGGAGATGTAGGCCTTGATAAAGCCCTGAAGGAAGATTTTGATCTGATCATTCTGGACCTTATGCTGCCGGAGGTTGATGGATTTGATATCTGCCGTCAGGTACGTCAGCAAAAAAATACTCCTATTATCATGGTATCTGCCAAAAAGGATGATATAGACAAGATCAGGGGGCTTGGCCTTGGAGCAGATGATTATATGACGAAACCCTTCAGTCCAAGTGAGCTGGTTGCCAGAGTGAAGGCGCATATGGAACGCTATAATCGTTTAGTCGGATCTAATGCGGCTAAGAACGATATTGTAGAGATACGCGGTATCAAAATTGATAAGACAGCCCGCCGTGTCTGGGTGAACGGGGAAGAGACCACATTTACAACAAAGGAATATGACCTTCTTACGTTCCTTGCAGAAAATCCAAACAGAGTATTTACAAAGGAAGAGCTTTTCCGCGAGATTTGGGATATGGAATCTGTAGGCGATATTGCTACAGTTACAGTTCATATTAAGAAAATTCGTGAAAAGATAGAGTTCAATACGGCAAAGCCGCAGTATATAGAGACAATATGGGGGGTAGGATACCGGTTTAAGGTGTAGGTTATGAAATGAACCGGAAGATTATATTCCGTTCATATCAAATATAAGGACCAAAGATAAAGCTGCAGCCGGACAGAATACGACTGCAGCTTTTTTTCAGGGCAAAATATAATTCTGTGAAGATAAATATAGATTGAAGAAGATAAAGAGACAGTATGAACAGATTATATAGAAAATTAGAAAATTACAGTACAGGGAATATATATCCTTTTCACATGCCCGGACACAAGCGGAATCCTGTTTCTGCAAAGGGAGAATTTCCATTTGACAGGGATATTACAGAAATAGATGGGTTTGACAATCTGCATCATCCGGAGGGAATTCTGAAGGAAGCCCAGGAAGCCGTTTCTGCATTGTACGGTTCCCTGGAGTGCTTCTACAGTATAAACGGGAGTACAGCAGCACTTTTGGCAGCGGTTTCTGCTTCTGTCAAAAGGGGAGGGAAGATTCTTATGGCCAGAAACTGTCATAAGGCGGTATACCATGCAGTATATCTGCGGAATCTGGTTCCGGTTTATATTTATCCACAAACAGAGCCGGAATTTGGGATAAATGGAGGAATTTCACCTGAAAATGTGGATAACCTTCTTGCAGAAAATCCGGAAATTGAAGCAGTGCTGATTACCTCTCCAACTTATGATGGGATAGTCTCCGATGTAAAACAAATTGCTGAGATTGTCCATAGCCATGAAATTCCTCTGATCGTGGATGAGGCTCATGGGGCGCATTTCCGGTTTTCGGAGTATTTTCCGGTATCTGCGTTGGAATTGGGTGCAGATATAGTAATACATAGTCTGCATAAAACACTTCCTTCCATGACGCAGACGGCAGTGCTGCACAGATGCAGCGAAAGGGTAGAAGGGGACTTGCTCAGACGCTTTATGGGGATTTACCAGAGCAGCAGCCCATCTTATATTTTAATGGCAAGTATGGATGCATGTATGGATAAATTATCCGGGGATGGCAGGCAGATGTTTCGGAATTATACCGGCTATTTGGAATATACCAGAAAGAGGCTTACAGAATGCAGATATATCCGGCTGATTCATCCGGAAAAGAACGGAGCTGCAGGGATTTATGATTTTGACAGATCCAAGCTTTTATTTTCTGTAAAAGGAACATCACTTACGGGCAGAGAACTGTATCGGACCCTTTTAGAAGAATTTCATCTCCAAATGGAGTTGGAGACGGAGAGCTATGTTTTGGCATTGACCTCTGTAGGGGATACGGAGGAAGGATTTATACGGCTTTGTGAGGCTGTTGAAGAGATTGACAGACGGGAGTCATTAAAGGTTCCTGAAAAAAGCAATAAAAATCCTCTTGACGGCAAAAATTCATATGAGGTGCTTAAGCAGAGGATGTCTGTGGCAGATGCCATGGAGGCGCCTGCGGAGGCATATCCACTGGAAAAAAGCATAGGAAAAATATCCGCAGAGTTTGCTTATCTCTATCCTCCGGGGATACCGATTCTTGTTCCGGGTGAACAGATTACTGGACTTTTTATCAGGAATGTGAGAAGATATAAGGAGCAGGGCCTTGATTTGCAGGGCTTGAGAGATTATACGAACGAATCGGTTTATGTAGTGAAGGAGTAACATGGGAAAGATATTTTACATAATGGGAAAAAGTGCGTCCGGTAAGGATAAGATTTATTCCAGGCTGTTGGCAAATGAACAGATAAATCTGAAAAAGCTGATTTTGTATACGACACGTCCCATCCGTCAGGGAGAAGAGGAAGGAAAACAGTATTATTTTGCGGACGAAGCTAAACTGGAAGAATTCCGGAAGACAGGCCGTTTAATTGAGGCGCGTGCTTATCGTACAATTCATGGAATATGGACATATTTTACAGCAGATGATGGACAGGTAAATCTGAAAGATGCAGATTATCTGGGAATCGGAACATTGGAATCCTACAGTAAAATGAAGGAATATTACGGGAAAGAGAAGGTTGTCCCCATTTATATTGAAGTGGAAAACGGAGAACGGCTTTTTCGGGCGCTGAAGCGTGAGCGTGACCAGATTATACCAAAATATGCGGAAATGTGCAGAAGATTTCTGGCAGATGAAGAGGATTTTTCTGAAGAAAATATTTTGGCGGCAGATATTGAAAAGCGTTTCGAAAATATAGAGCTGGATACTTGTGTAGAAGAAATTGTGAGTTATATTTCCTATCGTTCGGCGCATTTACTGCGCCAATAGTGGTATGCCTGATAAGGTACAAAATCTATATAGCAGGCAAAAATAGTTTTTAATGGCAGTTGTTTTATGCTATACTGAATGTGAGGAAACAAATGAGACAAATGAAAAAAGTGAGGTGATTCTGAATGATAGGATTCAACAATATTATCGGACATGAAGAAATTATCAGGCATTTGAAAAATGCCATGAAAACAGGAAAAGTATCACATTCCTATATTTTTACAGGGGAACCGGGTTCCGGAAAGAAGCTTTTGGCAAGTACGTTTGCAATGACTCTTCAGTGTGAGTCAGGGGGAACAGAGCCGTGTCAGAGATGCGATTCCTGTAAAAAGGCGATCGGCAAGAATCATCCCGACATTATTATGGTAAATCATGAAAAACCAGGTACTATCAGTATTGACGAAATTCGTGATCAGGTTATTCACGACGTGGCGATTAAGCCATATTGCAGTCCGCATAAAATTTATATCATTGCAGATGCGGATTTGATGACGCCTCAGGCGCAGAATGCACTGCTGAAAACAATAGAAGAGCCGCCGGAATATGCGGTGATTCTGCTTTTAACAAGTAATGCGGACAGTCTTTTGCCGACAATCCGGTCCCGCTGTGTGCGGCTGGAGCTGAAGGTAGTAGATGACAGTCTCGTAAAAAAATATTTGATGGAGCGTCTTCATGTGCCGGATTATCAGGCTGAAATTGATGCGTCTTTTGCGCAGGGAAGCATTGGTAAAGCAAAGGAGGCTGCAACATCTGAAGAATTTTCCAATATGACACAGAATGCGTTGAAAATTCTAAAATATGCCAATACTATGGAAGTATATGAATTGGCGGATGAGATTAAGAATCTCTCTACAGAAAAACAAAACATCAATGATTATCTGGATATTTTTCAGTTCTGGTTCAGAGATGTGCTGATGTTTAAGGCTACCAGAGAAATTGACAATCTGGTATTTAAACAGGAAATTAACTTTATAAAGGAACAGGCAAGCCTGCGTTCATATGAAAATCTGGAAAAAATTCTGGAAGCGCTGGAGAAGACAAAAGTCCGTCTTCGTGCAAATGTCAATTTTGAGCTTGCATTGGAGCTTCTGTTCCTAACAATCAGGGAGAAATAGAATGACAAAAGTAGTTGGTATCAGATTTCGCAATGTAGGAAAAATTTATTACTTTAATCCGAAGGGATATACGATAAAAGCAGGAGATCATGTGATCGTGGAAACTGCCCGCGGCGTGGAATACGGCAAAGTGGTTCTGGAGCCGAGAGAGGTTTTGGAGGATAAGGTTGTACATCCTCTGAAGGAAGTACTTCGCGTAGCTACACCGGAGGACGATGAAAGAGAAAAGCAGAACCGTATCAAAGAAAAGGAGGCATTTAAGATATGTCAGAAGAAAATCCAGGAGCATGGACTGGAAATGAAGCTGATTGATGCCGAATATACATTTGATAATAACAAAGTACTGTTTTATTTTACGGCGGATGGAAGAATAGATTTTCGCCAGCTTGTAAAGGATTTGGCGGCGATATTTAAGACCAGGATCGAGCTGCGTCAGATTGGTGTGAGGGATGAGACAAAGATTCTTGGCGGAATCGGTATTTGCGGCAGATGTCTGTGCTGTCACACGTATCTTTCAGAATTTGCGCCGGTCTCTATTAAAATGGCTAAGGAACAGAACCTTTCTCTGAATCAGACGAAGATTTCCGGTGTTTGCGGAAGGCTGATGTGCTGTCTCAAAAATGAACAGGAAACATACGAGGAGCTGAACAGGAGGCTTCCGGGAGTGGGTGATACCGTAACTCTTCCGGAGGGACTTCAGGGTACTGTCCATAGTGTTAATGTACTGAGACAGAGAGTAAAGGTTATCGTAGAGGTTAATGATGAGAAGGAAATTCAGGAATTTCCTGTGGATGAGCTGAAGTTTCGTCCAAGAAAGAAAAAGATAAAGGTTTCCGAACAGGAGCTGAAAGAATTGGAAGCTCTGGAGGACAAAAAAGGGGATTCCAAATTAAATGGAAAATAATCTTGTAAAATCAGGTGAACGTGTTGATGATCTGCAGAATGGTTATTTTGTGATTCAGGACCCGAAAAAATTCTGTTTTGGTATGGATGCCGTATTATTATCCGGATTTGCAAAGGTGAAAAAGGGTGAAGCTGTTCTGGATATGGGGACGGGCACTGGAATTATCCCAATCCTGCTGAGGGCAAAGTCAGAAGGAGAACATTTTACAGGCCTGGAAATTCAGGAAGAATGTGCGGATATGGCAAATCGGAGTGTATCATACAATGGTTTGGAATCAGAGATAAGCATTGTCCGGGGGGACATCAGAGAGGCTGCTGAAATTTTTGGAGCAGCTTCTTTTCATGTAATTACCAGCAATCCGCCTTATATGATTGGTGCTCACGGACTGCAGAATATGAATATGCCGAAGGCAATTGCAAGACATGAGGTGCTCTGCACTCTGGAGGATGTTGCAAGCCAGGCAGCAAAGCTTCTGAAAGACAGGGGCAGATTTTATATGGTGCACCGTCCGTTTCGGCTGGCGGAAATTATGAATGTGCTGACAAAATATAAGCTGGAGCCTAAGAGAATGCAGCTTGTTTATCCTTACATAGACCGGGAACCCAATATGGTTCTGCTGGAAGCCCTGAAGGGCGGAAATTCAAGGATTACGGTGGAACGGCCGCTGATCGTATATGAGAAGCCGGGAATTTATACGAAGGATATTCTGCAGTTATATGATATGGTATAAGCATAAGGCGGCGTCCATGGATGAAGGAAAGAGGCAGAGTAAGCCGGCAGTTATGAGGATGATTGAGAAAAGGAGGAGTTCAAATGAGCGGAAAATTGTATCTGTGCGCGACTCCCATAGGAAATTTAGAGGATATTACACTGAGAGTACTGCGTATCCTGAGAGAGGTGGATCTGATCGCGGCAGAGGATACGAGAAACAGTATTAAGCTTTTGAATCATTTTGATATTAAGACGCCTATGACCAGTTATCACGAATATAATAAAATTAACAAAGCCTATGTACTCATGGAAAGAATGCGAGAGGGACAGAAGGTGGCTTTGATTACAGATGCCGGAACTCCGGGAATTTCTGATCCGGGAGAGGAATTGGCAGCCATGTGCTATGAAGCAGGTATTGAAGTGACATCGCTTCCGGGACCTGCAGCCTGTATCACAGCTCTCACTTTGTCCGGTTTGCCTGCCAGGAGGTTTGCATTTGAGGCATTTCTTCCCATGGATAAAAAGGAAAGGAAGGCTGTTCTGGACGAGCTGGCTGATGAAACAAGGACGATCATTCTTTATGAGGCACCGCATAAGCTTGTCCGTACCCTGGAGGATTTGAAGGAAACGCTTGGAAACCGCAGAATGACCCTTTGCCGGGAATTGACGAAAAGACATGAGACTGCATTTCATACAACGATCGATGATCTGCTTGCATTTTATGCAGAGGAGAAGCCGCTGGGTGAATGTGTGCTGGTAATTGAGGGTAAGAGCCGCAGAGCGATAGAGGAGGAAAACAGAGCGTCCTGGGAAGAAATTTCCGTAGAAGAGCATATGAAAATTTATGAAAAGCAGGGAATTCCCCATAAGGAGGCCATGAAAATGGTGGCAAAGGACAGAGGCGTAACAAAAAGAGAAATATATCAGTATCTGCTTGGCAAATGAAGGAAAACAGTTTTATGAATCCGTCGGACCATTGGAGTTTGGCCCGGCGGATTTTTGTTGGATTTAGCTCGAATAAGAGCTTGTCTTTTCTATAAAATGACACTATACTGATAGTGTAAATAAAATAGGGAAAATTTGGAAATTATACGACTCCGTATGCGCCATCAATAATAATATCCGCACCGGTAGTATAGCCGGCAGATTCACTGCATAGCCAGATAATAGCACCGCAGAGTTCCTCCGGCTTTGCCATTCTGTGCATAGGAAAGAGCGGCTGCCATGCAGCCATAAGTTCAGGCTCTACAAAATCAGGATCAATGGACATAGGAGTAGCGACATATCCGGGACTGATGCAGTTTACGCGGATATTTTTGTCTATCCATTCAATGGCGAGACTCTTTGTCATATGGATGACACCTGCTTTGGAAGCGTTGTAAGCAGCCTGACATTGAGGAATGTTTACAATATGTCCGGAAACAGAGGCAATGTTTACAATGCTGCCTTTCAACTGACTGGCTATCATAACTCTTGCTGCCTCCCGGCATACGATGTACTCGCCGGTTAAATTGATGTCCAGGCATTCTCTCCATTCTTCAACTGTAGCTTCAAAAGCGTTCTTATGGTAGCAGATGCCTGCGTTATTAACGACAATATCCAATCTGCCGTATACTTCCATGATTTTTTCCATGCCCTTTTTTACACTGGCCTCGTTTGTGGCGTCAGCAATGATATCTAAGGCTTTTCCGCCCTCGGATTCGATCAGTGAGACGGTTTCTGAAGCTCCGGAGCGCGAAAATATTGCGATGTTTGCACCTGCACGTGCCAATTCACGGCAGATAACCTGGCCGATTCCACGGCCGCCGCCGGTCACTAATGCAACCTTGTTTTTCATGGAGAACATGTTTTGTAAATAGTTTTCCTTCATAAAAACCTCCTTAATTTAAGTAAGTTAACAAATTACACAAAAAAATATGAATAAACAAAATTATGCATGTTAAAAGTGGCAGAATCACCAATTTCAGGGCCCGATATATATGAAACGGTGATTGACAACGCCTGTTTCTAATGGCATACTTTTAATTAGTTAAGAAAGATGAGTTATTGTTATCATATCAGATTGTCTAAAAAAAGCAATAGTTTTTTTATTTTGTTTTACATATTTTACAAAAGGGAGAGATGAGGCCGGAGCCACAGGCAATCTGGCTGTGCAGGCTATGACCGAATGCTTCGGACCTGACAAAGCAGATGTTATCTGTGATTGTGCAGGAAATGATATCACCATGGGGCAGTCAATTATATTTGCTTTTAAAGATTATCTGCAGGCATATCAACAGATTGATGAAAATCGGGAAACGACAATGAAATTGCTGATTGATGTGCAGGCTTAATGAGAGGCGGGGATTACAATCACTAATTATCTGAGTATCCACAAAAAAAACATTGGAAATATGAATAAGAGAAATGTCTTAAACTGCATTCAGGAAAATCAGCCGATCAACCGTTCTGCAATTGCACGGATGGTTGGGCTAAGTATACCGGCGGTTATGACCATCACGGATGAGCTTTTAAAACATGGGATCATTCAGTCTGTAGGAAAGGTTGGCTCCGGAGTTGGTAAACATCCGGAATTATTTACGATTTGCGGGGAGCATTTCCGTTATGTAGGAGTGGACGTAGGACGTATTACAACACGCGTGGTGATAACCGGGCAGGATGGGGAAATATTGGCCAGCACTCAAAAATCCACGGAAAATGCGGAAGAACCGCTGAAATGTGTGGATAATATCAGTGAACAGATTGAAATGACTTTGAAAAAATCAGGTATTGAAAGAAAAACGGTCGTGGGCGTATGTGTTGCTATGCCCGGATTGATCGAGTCTGATACAGGAACAGTTATTTTTTCCCCGGACTTTGGCTGGAAGGATGTTCCCCTTGAAGAATGGATGCAGGAGCGTTTGAAGCCGTTCCATGTGGTAGTGAGGAATGCAAACCGTGCCCAGGCACGATGGGAGACCAGGCCAGGGAGAAAAAATAAGGAATCTACGATTTTTTGTGTAGGCCTTGGATATGGTATCGGTTCGGCAATTATTTCAAATGGGGAAATGTATTATGGCTCTTCCGGCACCAGCGGCGAGATTGGTCATATTATTGTAAATCCAAGCGGTCCGGTCTGCCTGTGTGGAAATAGCGGCTGTCTGGAGGCAGTGGCGTCCGGACGTGCAATTGCTGAACAGGCTAAGCAGATCGTGCAAAATGGAAGCAATACGGTCTTAAAGAAACTGTGTAAGGGCGACGTGGAAAGCATCACTGCGAAGATGGTATTTGAAGCAGCCGTGCTGCAGGATGAAATTGCTATGAGACTGATCGATCAGGCTGCGAAATACATTGGCATTGCTTTGGCAACCGCAATCAATATGCTGGATCCGGATACCATCTATTTATGCGGGGGTATGATGAAAAACGGGGATGATTTTTTAAACCGTATTAAGAAATATACCAGAGAGAGACAGATGCATCTGGCAGGCCGTCATGTGGTGATTCTTTCGGGAAGTAAGGAGGATATGAATGTAGCCTGCGGCGCTACGCTGATGATTCAGGATTCAGGATCAGAGTTTGATGCATTGTCCTTTTTGTATTGATTTGCGGGAAGGATATTAGGATAATTAGAACAGGGAGATGCTCACTCGGGGCATCTCCCTGCTGCGTATTCAAAACAGCCGGATAGTGCGGAAAATGCAACCATGTAGATGTCTTTGTTAAGATATATTGATAAAACCGGAAAAGTGCATAAAAAATGGGACTAAAAAAAGGAATAATGTACAAAATATCAATATAGTATTGACAACTGATAATGGGAAATGTATAATTTGACTATAACTTAAATAACTTAAGTTAAAAGGTGGGGAGAACGCCTTTTTATTTTTAGATAATAACTTAAGTTATTTAAGTAATTACGGTGCGGGCAGCTTTTGGTTTGGCCATCCAGATGGTGTCTAAGAAAGCAAATAGCCGAAAAACAGTAAGAAGAGGAGAATGAATATGCAGAAAAATGAAAAATCTAAAACCGGTTTTGGGATAATGATGAAAAATTTCTTTCTACAGAGCTGGTCCAGTGCAGTTGTTGCAATTATCTTACTGGTAGTGATCTTTGCAATTACAACAAGTGCATTTCTGACACAGTATAACCTGTTTAACCTGTCAAGAACAGCCGCTGTCTATGCCTTTATTGCAGGTGCTCAGCTTATGGTTGCAGTTATCGGAGGTATGAATCTTGCGGTAGGTGCAGTAGGCGCTTTGTCTTCCGTAGTTCTTGGTCTTGCAGTGCAGGATTTGGGACTGAGTACTCCTATGGCAATTATACTGACAATTCTTGTCGGCGCGCTATGCGGCCTGATCAATGGTTTTTTGGTAGTAAAATTAAAATTATCCGGTTTTATCATTACACTTGCCATGTCTTTTATATATGACGGTATTGCGGTAGGTATTTCTCACGGCTATGCGTATAAATTGTCTCAGAATTTTACACTTTTGGGACGAAGTAAGGTTGGTCCTACATCAGGATTATTTATTATCATGCTCATCTTTGTCGTTTTATTGGCTGTATTCTTCAGGAATGTACGTTTTGGACGGAATATTCTGGCTACCGGCGGTAATGAGTCGGCGGCAGCTCTTTCCGGTATCCGTACAGATGGCGTAAAGATCGCATGTAATACGATTTCCTGTATTTTGGCAAGTGTAGCCGCACTGATCTGGGCATCCAGGACCGGCACGGCAGTATCGACAACAGGTGAAGACTGGATGCTGTATTCCTTTGCTATCTGTGCAATCGGCGGTATTAACTTAAACGGCGGCAATTTTACGGCAATCGGTTTCTTCTGCGGTTCCTGGATTTTGACAATGATTCGTAATGGTCTGACTATGATGAAAGTAGATATCTATTATGAACAGGCTTTTCTTGGAGCGATTATTCTTCTGGCCGTTTCAATAGAAAGTCTGAGAACAAGAGTTTCTGAAAAAATGGGCTGATAGAATGTGTTTATTATCGAATACGAAATCATATGGGGACTAAAGGCGTATTCGTTGATAAAATGGCCGGGTTATATAGCCGGGATATAGAGAATAGGAACAGGTACATGTGGGCGAGACATAAGAATAACAGCATAGAGAAAATGGAGGGATAGCAAATGTATAAAACAAGTAAAAGAGTATTGGCAATCATTATGGCAGCAGCTATGGCAGCAGGAAGCAGCAGCCTGGTTATGGCGGCAGATGAAGCAAGCGTAAATGTGGATACCAGGCAGGCGGCAGAGAATAATACCTGGGAAATGGCGGGTGATCCATCCGGGTATAAGCTTCATTGTTACTGGCCGGCACCGGATACCTTCTTTGACAGCTATGTATTAGAGGGTCTGCAAGCATTTGAAAAGGATTACGGAGTAGATATTGACTGGATGGTAGGAACAGAGTGGACGCAGGATATTGAAAATCAGTCTGTGGAAGCTAAGATTGCGGAGGGTTATGATCTGTTCCTGATCTTTGGAGCGGATACATCCGGTGCAAACGCTCTTTATCAGGAAATCTATGATGCAGGAGGACAGGTTGTCAATTATGCGGGACTTATGGATGATCCCCAGCAGTCTGCAGCAACCCTGGCTTCTGATGTATATGTTCAGGCTTATAATTCTGCAAAGAATTTGATCGGCCTTATGGGCGAAGAGGGAGAAATTATCAATGTATTGGAGAATTTAAGTGATGTAAATACGCAGAAGAGACAGCAGGGTGTAGAAGATGCAGTTGCAGAATATGAAAATGTCTCGATTGCCCAGACAGTTGCAGATATTGCAACCGTTGATGAAGGATATGAAAAGATTTCTGATGCCCTGACAGCGAATGCGGGTGTAAAAGGCATTATCACAACCGGCGGTACATCCTCTCAGGGTCTTGCAAACGCTTTGTCCGATTACTATGGAACCAATCCGGATGCAGAGCATATTTTTGCAGGCAGCATGGACCAGTCCAATGAAGTTATGAGTGCAATTGAAAACGGTGAAATTGACTATACGGTAGCACAGAACGGCTGGGCTATGGGTTATGTTTCTTCCCTGATTCTCTGCATGTTAAAAGACGGATGGGAAGCAAATGAATTTGGTGAATTTATTGATACGGGATATATTTTTATCAACAAAGATAATGCAGAAACATGGCAGGCGGACATCGAGGCAAAGGCAGCAGAGCTGATTGGTTCTCTGGAAACAGATTGGTTTAAAAAAGCTGAATAAGGAGTATCAGGTATTTATTTTATAAACTTAATGTTATTATGCCAAAACCATGTATCTGGAATATAGTCCTCAGGGGAAATTCCCCTGAGGAGTCCCCACAATGATATTTCCGTACATATCACAGAATTTTGTAACAGTGACAGAGGATTTTAATGGCTTAGAATATTACTAACAGGTCATAGTAAGAGATTTCATATACCATCTGATTATGGCAATTAGATAAGATAAAAGGCAGTCAGAATTGACGGAGGATAACATATGCTTGAACTGAAAAATATTTCAAAATCGTTTCCAGGTGTAAAAGCTCTTCAGAATATTTCCGTTAATTTCCACAACGGCGAAATCCACGCGATCTTGGGTGAGAATGGAGCTGGAAAAAGTACTTTGATGAAGATTATCTGCGGAATTTATCAGGCAGATGAGGGTGAAGTCGTTATGAACGGTAATACCCTCCACTTAAATGGCTATAGCGATGCCGTAAACCATCATATCAGTATTGTGAACCAGGAAATTAACTTAATACCAAACAGCAGCATTGCAGAAAATATCTGTCTTGATAAGCTTGAGAGATTTACTAAGGCTGGTTTTGTAGATTGGAAAAAAGTGAATGAAACAGCAAAAACCTATATGGATATGGTAGGGCTGGAATTTGATCCGGCCACACCGGTGCGCCATTTGAGTGCGGCACACAAACAACTGATTCAGATTGCAAAGGCTTTGAGTACGGAGGCAGAGGTTTTAATGCTGGATGAACCTACTTCTTCTCTTACACAATATGAAGCGGATATCTTGTTTGGAATCATGAGGAACCTGAAGGAAAAAGGCGTTGCAATGATCTTTGTCTCCCATAAATTGGAGGAGGTGCAGATGGTCTGCGACAAGATTACGGTATTCAGAGATGGACAGTTGGTTGGAACAGAACTGATCGAAAACGTAGACAGAGGCAAAATGGTCAGGATGATGATCGGCCGGGAAAGTCTTTTGGCATATAAAGGCCGTCTGGATGCAGAGGATAATGAAGCAGCACTGAAGGCAGTGAATATCGGTTCTAAATATCATGGATTCCACGGATTGAGCTTTGAGGTGAAGAAAGGAGAAATTCTCGGCATGTATGGACTGGTAGGTTCCGGCCGTACAGAGCTTATCCGCACCATTCTCGGAGTGGATCCTATGAGTGAAGGGGAAGTTTATGTCTGGGGCAAAAAAGTAAAATTGAACAGTCTTTCCCAAAGTCTTCATAAGTATCAAATAGGATATGTAACGGAAAACAGAAAAGAAGAGGGACTGTTCCTGGCCAATTCTGTGGAAATGAATATTTGTATGAATTCCCTGGAGAAATTTTATAAGAACGGAATTCCGCTGATCAGTACAAAAGCAGAAAAGGAAAACGCCAAAGCTTTTGTAGAAAAGCTGGAAATCAAAACACCGAAGCTCAGTACGAAATCAGGCAGCCTTAGCGGAGGAAACCAGCAGAAGGTTAGTATTGCAAAATGGCTTTCTGCAAACTGCGATATCATAGTTATTGATGAACCTACGGTAGGTGTGGACATCGGTGCGAAGGAATATATCCATGACCTGATATGGGATTTGGCTAAGAAAGAGCAAAAAGCGGTCATTCTGATTTCCTCGGATATGAATGAAGTGATCTCCTTATCCAGAAGAATGTTAATTTTTAAGGAAAAGCAGATTGTAGCTGAGCTAAAGGGAGAAGAGTTTTTTGAGCAGCCCGGTGAAGTGATTTCAGCAAAAATAGGTGAATATTTTATTTAAAAACAGGAGATGTAAAGATGCAGAGATTTGGAGAGGTCATAAAGGTTAAACCGGAGAAATATGAAGAGTACAAAAAGCTTCATGATAAAATTTGGCCGGGTATTGTAGAAAAGCAAAAAGAGGCAAATATGCAGAACTTTACGATTTTTTACCGTGATGGATATCTTTTTAAATATTTTGAATATGTCGGCAATGATTATGAAGCAGATATGAAGAAATTGGCTGCTGATGAGGAAAACCAACGTTGGCTGACATTTACAGATAATTGCCAGACACCTGTAGATGGTGTGCAGGAAGGTGAGTGGTGGGCTCCAATGGAAAATATTTTTCATATATTATAAAGAAAGAAGGCAAAAATTATGAAACGATCAGAAATTAATGCTGCAATTAAATGGGCAATCGGGCTTTTGGACAAAAACAATTTTAAATTGCCGCGTTTTGCATACTGGACAATGGAGGAATGGAACCGGAACAAAGATCATATCGATACCTTGCGTGAAGTAATGGCCGGCTGGGATATTACGGACTTTGGAAGCGGCGATTTCGATAAGATCGGCGCAATTCTGTTTACTATCCGTAACGGCAAATTGGGAAAGCCGGGTACAGGTTCTCCATATGCGGAAAAAATCCTGATTTTTAAAGAGGGGCAGCGGCTGCCGGTACACTATCATATTGAAAAAACAGAGGACATTATCAACCGCGGTGAAGGTACCATGGAGATGCGTTTCTATCTCAGAAAAGAAGATGGAAGCGTGGATTATGAAAGTGATGTGACCTATTACAGCGACGGCATTCCATGTGTGGCAAAAGCAGGAGAGCCTGTTTATATTACAAGAGGAAACAGCGTGCGCCTGGATCCGTTCGTAAATCATACCTTTGGTGCAAAAATGGGAGATGGACCGCTGATCAGCGGTGAGGTTTCCAAGGTAAATGATGATAATACGGACAATTATTTTGCAGAGCCTACCGCGCGGTTTGCCGATATTGAAGAGGATGAGCCGGTTTTATATCCGCTCTGCAATGAGTATGAGAAATGGTTTCCGAAAAACTGATGTTAAGGCTGGAGGACAGGAAAGGTACCGCATATGAATAAATTAGGTGTATTTATTAACTTTTGGGAGAAAAACTGGGACTGTGATCATGCAAAATATATTCGTAAGACCGGCAGGCTTGGATTTGATGTCCTTGAGTTTCAGGCGCAGGCGTTGCTTGATATGACAAGGGAGCGCATGCTGGAGCTGAAAAAAATTGCAGCAGAAGAAAATGTGGAATTGACCTACAGTCTGGGTCTTGATCCCCGTTATGATGTTTCCAGTGCTGACGAAGCAGTTCGTCAGGGCGGAATTGAATATCTGAAAAAAATCGTAGAAAGAGTTGGCTTCATGGATGGAAAAATCATTTCCGGTGTCAGCTATGCCGGCTGGGGCTGTGTTCCCAAAGAAGATCTGTCCGGAAATAAAGAGCCGATTGTAGAGCGTTCGGTTGATTCTATGAAAAAAATCGTAAAAACAGCAGAAGACTATGGTGTTACATATTGTGTGGAAGTTGTAAACCGTTATGAAGGCTGCATTTTAAATACGGCGGCTGAAGCCATGGATTATATCAAACGTGTAGATGCACAGAATATCGGCGTGCTTCTTGATACTTATCATATGAATATTGAGGAAGACAGCTTCAGTGATGCGATTCATCTGGTCGGAGACAGGCTGTATGGCCTGCATACGGGAGATAATAACAGACGCTGCCCGGGAAGGGGACATATCGATTTTGACGAAATTTTCCGTGCGCTGGCAGATATCCATTATAAGGGACGTATTGTCTCGGAGCTCTTTGTAGCCAGAGGAGGTGAGGTTGGCCGTGATATCTGTGTGTGGAGAGATCTGGAGAGGGATTTGTCCGAAGCTGCTTTGGATGCGGAGGCTGCCCGTTTGCTTGCATTTGAAAAGGGAATGCTGAAAAAATATCATATGGTATAACGGAACGGATGAGAAGGCTTTTGAAACTGACTGAATGGATGTTGGTTTCAAAAGCCTTTTTTCATATATTTCTTCTAAATTTGGTGGAATGCGGGCAATTTTTGTGCTATAATAAATTGGTATCAGTATGTCTATAAATGGCAATACAAAAGGCAATCGGGCTTTTATCTGAGAGGGGATAAGGGGGAGCCCGGATGCCTTGTTAATATATAGAGAATAACAGGAGGGAACACATGGGAGCAGAAAATACAGAGTACGGAGCGGATCAAATCCAGATTCTGGAAGGGTTGGAAGCCGTACGCAAAAGACCGGGTATGTATATTGGAAGTACATCCAGCCGGGGACTTCATCATCTTGTGTATGAGATCGTGGACAATTCCATTGATGAAGCATTGGCTGGTTTTTGTACGGAAATCCAGGTAATCATTAATCCAGACAATTCCATTACAGTTATTGATAATGGACGTGGCATTCCTGTTGGAATAAATCATAAGGCCGGTATTCCGGCAGTAGAGGTGGTATTTACAATTCTTCACGCAGGCGGCAAATTCGGCGGCGGGGGATATAAGGTATCCGGTGGTCTGCATGGTGTGGGTGCATCTGTTGTAAATGCTCTGTCCGAATGGCTGGAGGTTACGATTTATAATGAAGGGAAAATTTACAGGCAGAGATATGAACGGGGACATACGATGTATCCGCTGAAGGTTTCAGGAACCTGTGCTCCCGACAAATCCGGAACGACGGTAGTTTTTTTACCGGATAAAGAAATTTTTGAAGAAACCGTTTATGATTATGATATCCTGAAGCAGCGTCTTCGGGAAATGGCCTTTCTTACCAGGGGTCTGAAGATTACATTGAAGGATACCCGTGAAGGAATGGAAAGAGAGAAAGCTTTTCATTATGAAGGCGGTATCCGCGAGTTTGTTGCCTACCTGAATAAGAGCAAAGAGGCTTTATATCCGGAGATCGTTTACTGCGAGGGTGAAAAGGATGGAGTTGTTGTGGAGGTTGCTATGCAGCACAACGATTCCTATACAGAAAACAGCTATGGCTTTGTCAACAACATCAATACGCCGGAGGGCGGAACCCATATCATGGGCTTTCGGAATGCGCTGACAAAGACATTTAATGATTATGCAAGAAAGAATAAGCTTCTCAAGGACAGTGAGCCGAATTTGAGCGGTGAGGATATCAGAGAGGGGCTGACAGCAATTGTCAGTGTTAAGATAGAGGAACCGCAGTTTGAAGGACAGACGAAGCAGAAGCTTGGTAACAGTGAGGCAAGAGGCGCCGTTGATTCTGTTGTGAGCAGACAGCTTGAGATTTTTCTGGAGCAGAACCCATCCGTAGCAAAGGCTACAGTAGAAAAATCTGTTCTTGCACAGAGGGCCAGGGAGGCAGCACGTAAAGCACGGGATCTGACAAGAAGAAAATCGGCTCTGGATGGCATGTCTCTGCCAGGCAAGCTTGCCGATTGTTCAGACAAGGATCCTGCAAATTGTGAAATTTATATTGTAGAGGGCGATTCTGCGGGAGGTTCCGCGAAGACAGCCAGAAACCGTGCAACGCAGGCTATCCTGCCGCTTCGCGGTAAAATTCTGAACGTTGAAAAAGCACGTTTGGACAAGATATACGGAAATAAAGAGATCAAAGCAATGATTACGGCATTTGGTACAGGTATCCATGAAGATTTTGATATTACGAAGCTCCGTTATCACAAAATTATTATTATGACGGATGCCGATGTAGATGGTGCGCATATTGCAACGCTTCTGCTCACCTTCCTGTATCGATTCATGCCGGAGCTGATCAAACAGGGGTATGTGTATCTGGCACAGCCGCCTCTTTATAAAATAGAAAAAAACAAAAAAGTCTGGTATGCGTATGATGATCCGGAGCTTGCCAGAATCCTGGAGGAAATCGGCCGTGACGGTAATAACAAGATTCAGCGTTACAAAGGTCTGGGTGAAATGGATGCTGATCAGCTTTGGGAAACGACTATGGATCCGGAGAAGAGAATTCTTCTCAAGGTTACTATGGATGAATCCGCTACGTCGGAAATTGATTTGACTTTTACCACCTTAATGGGCGACAAAGTAGAGCCAAGACGTGAGTTCATCGAAGAAAATGCGAGATTTGTAGAAAATCTGGATATCTAATCAGGAGAATAAAAGATGGAAGATAATATTTTTGACAAAGTTCATGAGGTGGACTTGCAGAAAACCATGGAAAAATCTTACATTGATTATGCCATGAGTGTAATTGCCTCACGTGCCCTGCCGGATGTAAGAGACGGCCTGAAGCCGGTACAGCGCCGTGTGCTGTATTCCATGATAGAGCTGAATAACGGACCTGACAAGCCTCATCGTAAGTGCGCACGTATTGTTGGTGATACCATGGGTAAATATCATCCTCATGGTGACAGCTCCATTTACGGTGCATTGGTCAATATGGCCCAGGAGTGGTCCACCAGGTATCCGCTGGTAGATGGACACGGAAACTTTGGTTCCGTAGACGGCGATGGTGCGGCTGCCATGCGATACACAGAAGCACGTTTGAGCAAAATTTCTATGGAAATGCTTGCAGATATTAATAAAGATACGGTTGATTTTCAGCCGAACTTTGATGAGACGGAGAGAGAGCCTGTGGTACTTCCCTCCCGTTATCCGAATCTGCTGGTAAATGGTACCTCCGGTATTGCGGTAGGTATGGCAACCAATATTCCTCCCCATAATCTGCGTGAGGTGATAGGCGCAGTTGTGAAAATCATTGACAATACCATTGAGGAACAGAGAGAGACTGCTATAGAAGAAATCCTGGAAATCATAAAAGGCCCGGATTTTCCCACAGGTGCTACCATCCTGGGCACCAGAGGCATTGAGGAGGCTTACCGCACAGGACGGGGAAAAATCCGTGTTCGTGCAGTGACAGATATCGAAACGCTTCCAAATGGAAAATCACGTATCGTTGTAACAGAGCTTCCCTATCTTGTGAATAAAGCCCGTCTGATTGAGAAGATTGCCGAGCTTGTAAGAGATAAAAAGATTGATGGAATTACGGATCTGAATGACCATTCCAGCCGCGAAGGCATGAGAATCTGTATTGATTTGCGTAAGGATGCCAATGCAAATGTGATTCTGAACCAGCTTTATAAGCATACACAGCTTCAGGATACGTTTGGCGTGATCATGCTCTGCCTTGTTTCCACAAAAGGAAGTCTGGAACCAAAGGTTCTGAATCTCCTGGACATGCTGAAATATTATCTGGCACATCAGGAGGATGTTGTTACAAGAAGAACAAAATATGATTTGAACAAAGCGCAGGAACGTGCGCATATATTGCAAGGCCTTTTGAAGGCTCTGGATAATATCGATGAGGTCATTCATATTATCCGCAGTTCACAGAATGTACAGATTGCGAAGCAGGAGTTAATGAATCGCTTTGAACTGACAGATGTACAGGCGCAGGCGATCGTTGATATGCGTCTGCGTGCGCTGACCGGTTTGGAAAGGGAGAAGCTGGAGGCTGAATATGCGGAATTAATGGAAAAAATCCGCAAATTAAAAGCAATTCTTGCAGACAGAAATCTGCTTCTGCGTGTCATTCGTGAGGAGATTCTTTTGATTTCCGAGAAATACGGAGATGAAAGAAGAACTTCTGTTGGCTTTGATGCTTATGACATTTCCATGGAGGATATGATTCCGAAGGAAAATACGGTCATTACCATGACAAAGCTTGGTTATATCAAGCGTATGACCGTTGATAATTTCCGCAGCCAGAACAGGGGCGGCAAGGGAATCAAGGGTATGCAGACCCTGGAGGATGATTATATCGAAGAACTGATGATGACGACCACACATCATTTCGTCATGTTCTTCACCAATACGGGGCGTGTATATCGTCTGAAGGCATATGAGATTCCGGAAGCAGGGAGAACAGCCAGAGGTACTGCAATCATCAATCTTCTGCAGTTGATGCCGGAAGAGAGGATTACGGCAGTGATTCCAATGAACAGGTTTGAGCCCGGACAGTATCTGATGATGGCAACGAAGAAGGGCCTTGTGAAAAAGACTCCGATTCAGGAATATGCAAATGTCCGCAAAACCGGCCTTGCTGCAATTGCCTTAAGAGATGATGACGAGTTGATTGAGGTAAAAGCAACCAATAATAAGAAGGATGTGATTTTGGTTACCGGATACGGACAGTGTATCCGTTTTAAAGAAACGGATGTACGCAGTACGGGCAGGATTTCTATGGGTGTGCGCGGCATTAATCTGGTCGATGAGGATGAGGTTGTGGCTATGCAGCTCAATTCCCAGGGACATTATCTTCTGGTCGTATCCGAAAATGGTATGGGCAAACGTACTTCTGTTGGGGAATTTGCCTGTCAGAACCGCGGAGGCAAAGGTGTAAAATGTTATAAGATTACTGAAAAAACAGGTAATGTTATCGGAGCGAAGGCTGTTAACGAAGAAAATGAAATCATGATGATTACGACGGAGGGAATCATTATCCGCCTGCAGTGTTCTGATATTTCCATTCTCGGCAGAATTACTTCCGGTGTCAAGCTGATCAATCTTTCTGAGGGAGTGACAGTGGCAAGCTTTGCAAAGGTCAGAGAGAAGGAAGAGGATCAGGCACCGAAGAAAAATACGGAGGAAATTATACGTGAAGCAAAAGAGAATGATCTGACAGAAGAAACAAAAGGGGATATTGAATAGTCATGAAAAAACCAAAAAGACGGAAAAAGAAGGCCGGTATCAGAATAAACCCCAGGTATATTATAGTGGCAGGCGCTGTAATTGTTGTTCTGGTTCTGTTGATATTTGGGATAAGGGGATGTGGTGCCAGTCATAAATCACCGGAAGGCGTTGTAAAAGCTTTGATTCAATCTTATGCGGAGGGCAAGGAAGGCAGAGTGAAGGACTGCTATGGTGCCAAAAAGGATACGGATAAGGAGCTTCAGGCTCAGATTGATGCTACGATCAAATATTTTAAAGCGCATAATGCAAGAGAAATCAAGATAGATGCCTGCGGCATTCTTTCCGAAAATAAGAGTTATACGTATGTTTATATTGTTTATAAGCTGGAACTGGAAAACGGACAGGAATATCCCTGTATCAGTACTTTTATGACTGGATTGGAAAACAGGAAATATTATGTGCTCCCGCCATCTAAGGTTACGGAAGATATGAGTAAGCAGGCGGCAACAGAGTATGCAAAATTTATGACAACAGATACTTATAAAAAATATACTACGGATTATGAAACCTTTATTAAAAAGAATCCGGGGTATGAGGAAAAAATTGCCGGAAAGGTAAGTTAAAATAAGGGGCTGCCTCAAGGGGCGGCTTCTTTTTATGGAGGAAAGCCAGTGAAAAATATCAATGTTTCTGAGATTACCAGTAATATCAGGGAGATGTGTATAGAAATAAATCATGAATTATCCCCTGATATGGAGAAATTGCTTTGTCAGGCAGCAGATAAGGAAAAATCCCCTCTTGGGTGTCAGATTTTGGAACAGCTCAGGGATAATCTGGAGATTGCAAAAAGTGACAGGATTCCAATCTGTCAGGATACGGGTATGGCAGTGGTTTTTTTGGAAGTCGGGCAGGAAGTGCATTTGGAAGGAGGGAGTTTTGCAGATGCAGTGAATGAAGGTGTGCGTCAGGGATATCAGGATGGATATCTCCGCAAATCCGTGGTAAAGGATCCTTTGCTCAGAGAAAATACCGGGGATAATACTCCGGCAGTCATTCATTATACAATTGTTCCCGGAGAAAATATAAAGATAACTCTGGCTCCGAAAGGCTTTGGAAGTGAAAATATGAGCCGTGTATTTATGCTGAAGCCGGCAGACGGTATAGAAGGAGTGAAGAAAGCCGTGCTTACGGCCGTACAGGATGCAGGACCTAATGCCTGCCCTCCCATGGTAGTCGGAGTGGGAATCGGAGGTACCTTTGAAAAATGTGCATTAATGGCAAAGATGGCGCTTGCCAGACCGGCAGATCAGCATTCGGAAATTCCTTATGTAAAAGAAATGGAGGAGGAGCTTTTGGAAAAAATCAATAAGCTGGGGATCGGTCCGGGAGGCCTGGGCGGTACGACGACTGCTCTGGCAGTGAATATCAATACTTACCCCACACATATCGCAGGCTTGCCGGTGGCAGTGAATATCTGCTGCCATGTAAACCGCCATATCAGCAGGGTACTTTAAGCAGAAGAGAAAGATGACGGGAGGTAACAGTATGGACAGACAGATTCAGGCGCCGATTGACAGGGAAACGGCAAAAGCTCTTCGGGCCGGCGATTATGTAAAAATTACGGGAACGATTTATACGGCGAGAGATGCTGCACATAAAAGAATGATCGAAGCTATGGAAAGGGGTGAAGAGCTGCCGGTTGAAATCAGGGGAAATACGATTTATTATCTGGGGCCTACCCCGGCCAGAGAAGGACGTCCCATTGGTTCGGCAGGACCTACGACAGCCAGCCGTATGGATAAGTATACGCCGAAGCTATTGGATTTGGGACTGGCAGGCATGATCGGAAAGGGAAGGAGAAGTCAGGAAGTGATTGATGCGATAGTCCGTAACGGCAGTGTTTATTTTGCAGCAGTAGGCGGTGCCGGAGCTATTTTGTCCAGGAGAATTCTTTCTTCTGAAGTGATCGCGTATGAGGACCTGGGTACAGAAGCTATCCGGAAGCTGACAGTAGAAGATTTTCCGGTGATTGTAGTGATTGATTCTGAGGGAAATAATCTATATGAAACAGCAGCAGAAAAATGGAGGGAGAAAGAATGAAGAGGATTATTATGATGGTATTGCGAAATCTGTTGTTTGTTCCGTATGGATGGTTTAAATTATGCTGGTATGCGTCTCATGTCGACAGGTATACGGAAGAGGAACGATACGCTTTGCTGAAATATATTGACGGGCGTGCAAATAGAGGGGGAAATATCTTTATTGATGCTCATGGGACAGAAAATATTCCAAAAGAAAATGGCTTCATGTTTTATCCGAATCATCAGGGACTTTATGATGTGCTGGCAATTTTGGACGCATGTCCGGTTCCTTTTTCTGTTGTGGCGAAAAAGGAAGTGGGAGAGATTCCTTTTTTGAAGCAGGTATTTGCATGTATGAAAGCCTATATTATTGACAGAGAAGATATCAGGCAGTCTATGCAGGTGATTCTTAATGTGACAAAAGAGGTGAAGGCCGGAAGAAACTATTTGATTTTTGCTGAGGGAACCAGAAGCAGGCAGGGAAATCACCCGCAGGAATTTAAAGGAGGCAGCTTTAAGGCTGCTATGAAAGCACAATGTCCAATTGTTCCCGTAGCTTTGATTGATTCTTACAAATCCTTTGATACAGGATCTATTGCAAATCTGAAGGTTCAGGTACATTTCCTTGCACCTATACCATATGAAGAGTATCAGAATATGAAGTCTACGGAGATTGCTGGTGAGGTAAAACGCAGGATTGAAAAGACGATTCAGGAAAACGGGGGATGGGAGTAAACTTCCCGGGCAGTTGGCAGAAACGCCAACTGTCCTTTTTTTTACGTCAACTGTATTTGATTTGAAACAAACGTTATAGTAGTATTATGATAACAGTCCGGGCAGGTCTGTGCATTTACTGCGCCGGCCGTAAGAATATGGTTTAAAAACAGAATGATAATTTGGGGGTATGTAGATATGGCGTCTGTTTGTATTCTGGATGAATTTGATGTGCATAAAAATGAGGAGTTTCTGCGGACAGCGGAGGAATTGAAGCCGGAGCTGCATGAGACGGAAATCAGGCCGTTACGGTTATTAAATCTGGAACCGGGAGAAAAACCGGAGCCGGTGATCGTTTCCGAAGAAAAGCCGGAAGCATTAAAAGAAAAGGTATTAAAAAAAGACGATTCGGTGATCCTGGATTTTGGAAATCATTATGTGGGATACGTTACATTAGAACTGGCTTCTGTGGGAAGCCATCAGGATGCACCCGCATATATTTATCTCAAATTTGCGGAACGGCTGGATGAGCTTACCGTGAATATTGATGCATATAACGGTTGGATCAGCAGGGGCTGGATACAGGAGGAGTATATACATGCAGATGTACTTCCGGCAAAGCTTGCGCTTCCGAGAAGGTATGCGTTCCGATATATGGAGATTAAAGTGATTGATGTTTCTCTGAAGTTTTCCCTGGCAGTCAAAGCTGTGACCGGCAGGGCGGTTTCTGCCGTAAAGATGGAAGATGTACATATGCTTTCTTCTGAGGATGAAATTCTGGAACGGATTGATCAGGTGAGCGTCAAAACACTTCAGAATTGTATGCAGCTTGTATTTGAAGACGGACCGAAACGTGACCGGAGAATGTGGCTTGGGGATTTCCGGCTTCAGGCAAGGGCAAATTATAAGACCTTCCGGAATCTTGAGCTTGTAAAAAGATGTCTGTATCTGTTCGGCGGACTGACCTTCAACGAAGGAAAAGTACCTGCCTGTCTGTTTCTGGAACCGGAGGTGGAGCCGGATGATACGTATTTGTTCGACTATGCCCTTTTGTATGGTTCTGTCCTTTTGGATTATTATGAAGAAACAAACGATAAAAAGACGCTGGAGGATTTGTATTCTGTAGCGATCCGGCAGATTGAGATCGGACTTGAGTATCTGAATGATGAACATATCATTCCGGACCGAAGCGGTGAATTCTGGTGTTTTGTAGACTGGGGAGAAGGGTTGAACACGCAGGCGGCTTCCCTGGCGATCCTGATCTATTCCATGAGATATGGGATCAGGCTTGCGGAATATATGGAGAATGCAAAAGAGATCAGCCGTCTGGAAGGCAGGATGGAGGAGTTAAAACGCAGTGCAGTGGAGCATTTCTGGGATGAAGAACAGAAGCTGTTTGTGAGCGGAAAGGATCACCAGGTATCCTGGGCTACCCAGGTGTGGATGATTCTGGCAAGGGTTTTTCCGAAGGAAAAAAACAGGGAGCTGATCCTTCATACCATTGAGGTAAATCCGAGAATCCGCATGGTAACTCCTTATATGTACCATCACTATATTGATGCACTGATCCGTTCCGGTGAAAAAGAGCGTGCTCTGGAAGAAATGAAGCGTTATTGGGGAGAAATGATCCGTGATGGTGCGGATACCTTCTGGGAACTGTATAATCCTTATAACAAATATGAATCACCCTATGGCTCTGTTTCAGTAAACAGTTTTTGTCATGCATGGAGCTGTACACCGACCTATTTTCTGAGGAAATTTTACATGGACGAACCGTGACAGTTCCTGAGCAACAGAATGGAGTTTTTTGACAGAAAAGGAGAAGGGGAAAATGCAGAAACTGGATTTTAACAGAGGCTGGACATGCAAATGCCTGACCAGAAATGAAGAAGCATATCCGGTAACATTGCCGCATGATGCAATGCTCAGTGAGCCGAGGACGGAGGAAAGCCCCGGGGGAGGAAATACAGGCTGGTACCTTGGCGGAGATTATGAGTACAGGAAACAATTTACAGTGCCCAAAGAATATAAAAATAAAACGGTTTTGCTGGAATTTGAAGGTGTTTATCATAATGCAGAGGTATATATCAATGAAAAAAGGGCAGCGTTCCGGCCCTATGGGTATACGAATTTTTATGTGGACACAAAGGACTTCCTGAAATACGGCGGGGAAAATGAAATCCGCGTGATTGCCGTAAATGATGACCAGCCTAACAGCCGTTGGTATTCCGGTACAGGAATTTACCGTCCCGTATATCTGTATGTGGGAGAAAAAAAGCATATTCCGGTAAACGGTGTAAAAATCCGAACGGTAAGTGTGAAGCCGGCGGTGATCGAGGTGGAAGTTCGGACTTCCGTACCGGGAGAAGTGAAGGTAGAGATACTGGATGATACAAATGGGGCAGCTTCTGTCGCATTGGCAGCAGAAAGTGTACAAAAAACAGAAGACAGTGAAAAAGAATGTGCTGCAGCCAGGGCGGTTTTCCGTCTGGAAATTCCTGAAGCAAGGCTCTGGAGCTGTGATACTCCGACCCTCTATACCTGCCGGGCCATATTCGGTGAGGATACTGTCATGGAGACTTTCGGCATTCGTCTGCTGAAATGGGACAGCCAAAACGGAATGACCATAAACAACAGGCGTGTGATTCTGCGGGGGGCCTGCGTCCATCATGACAATGGCGTTCTGGGGGCCTGTACATTTCCTGAAGCGGAAGAACGCAGGGTGCGTATTCTGAAGGAAAACGGATACAATGCAATCCGTTCTTCCCATTATCCCTGTTCCAGGGCAATGCTGGATGCATGTGACCGTCAGGGTATGCTGATGATGGATGAATACGTGGATGTGTGGTACATCCACAAAACAAAATATGACTATGCGGGGACACTGGAAAAATGGTGGAAACAGGATTTGAAGGATATGGTGGAAAAAGATTATAACCATCCCTGTGTGATCATGTATTCTACGGGCAATGAAGTTGCGGAAACAGCCCAGAAAAAGGGAATCGGGCTTACAGGAGCGTTTACGGAATATCTGCACAGTCTGGATGATACACGTCCGGTTACCTGCGGAATTAATATTTTCTTTAATTTCTTAAGCTCGGTGGGACTTGGCGTATACAGCGACGAAAAGGCAAATAAGGCTGCGGAGTCGGCAGAAAAAAATGCAAAGGATACAAAGGTTAAAGAGAAGAAAAAACCTGTGGGAAGTGAATTTTATAATACACTGGCCTGCCTTGTAGGTGATTATTTTATGAAGGTGGGCGCCACTCTTTATCCCTGCGATGTAAAAACAAGAGATGCCTATGCCAACATGGATATTGCAGGCTATAATTACGGCATTTTCCGTTATAAGCACGATCTGAAGAAATATCCCAAAAGACTGATCCTGGGAAGCGAGACTTTTTGTAAGGATGCCTATGCCTTCTGGGAAATCGCAAAGAAAAATCCGCGGATTATCGGTGATTTTGTATGGGCCGGCTGGGATTACCTGGGAGAAACCGGAGATGGCGCTGCGGAATATCAGGATTATAAAGAAGGGGAACAGGTTTTCCCTATGACAGGCAATAACGGACGCATCGATCTTCTGGGAAAACCCAGAGCGGAAGCGGCTTTTACCAGGGTTGCCTTTGAGCAGGAGGCAGGGCCGTTTCTTGCGGTAGATCCTGTGTACCAGAAGGAAAAGCTCCGCCTTACGGGATGGGCGCTGACAAAAGCGCTGGAAAGCTGGTCCTTCAGAGGGTGCGCCGGACAGACGGCAAAGGTAGAGGTATATGCCAGAGCCGCAGAGGTAGAGCTTCTGATAAACGGCAAACGTGTTGGAAAGAAAAAGCTGAAAAAGAAATGCAGGGTAATTTTCCGGACCACTTATGAGGATGGAGAGGTGACAGCCGTTTCCTATGATAGAAACGGCCGGGAAATCGGACGCAGAACTTTGACGACAGCAAAGGATGATACGATTCTTCAGATCAAACCGGAAGCAGACGTGGTGCGTCCCGACGGGCTTTTGTTTGTTCCGCTTAAGTATACGGATAAGGATGGCGTCTGGAAGCCGATGGAAAAGCATCAGCTAAAGGTGACTGTGGAGAACGGAACCCTGGCGGGACTGGGAAGCGCCAATTCTTATGTGAAGGGCAATTATACGGAGGATACGGTAAAGACCTATTATGGTGAGGCGCTGGCTGTGATTCGTGCCGGAGTTTCCGGGACAGTGAGGGTGCATGTCAGTGATGAAAAAGAGTACTGCACTGTAGAAATACCGATAAAAGAATAAGAATTTTTTGTGCATCTTTTTGTCTCTGAAAAGTCTTTGTGAAATTGTGTTAAAAACCAATTCCGTTCACGGTAAAAAATATGCAGTTTGCGTAAAGAAAATTCTCTGATACAAAAAATGTGTTAAAATTTGTCACATCAAACGTATGAGAAAAATGTAACTTAACATGCTTTGGGAAAGGAGAATAGGAATGAGCAAGAAAAGTAATCTCTGGCGCGGATTGTCCACCTGTACCGCATCCCTGCTTACCGTTTCACTGGCAGCAGGTCCGCTGGTAGACAGTTATCGTACAGACATTGACAAGTTTCTTGGGACAAAGAGCAGCGCTATGGTGACAGAAAATACAGAGGGAGAGGATCTGTATACCTTCAAATCTGATTATTCCAGCACCACAGAGCTTCTGGATTCCATTGAGGATTTGGGAGAACGTATGAGTGAGGAAGGAACCGTTTTGTTAAAAAACGAAAACGAGGCACTGCCTCTTTCTGAGGATGAAACACAGAAGCTGTCCCTTCTGGGCTTCTCCAGCTACTATCCGGTACAGGGCGGCGACATGGGAAGTTCTCTTTCAGTAAACACGGGAACAGACGCGGATACGGTTGATTTTGTGCAGGCTTTGGCTGCAAAGGGATTCGGCATCAATGAAACGCTTCACGATCTGTACAGGAGCCTGGAAGCAGAGTTTAAAACAGAAATTGACATGTGGGGAAATATTATTGAATATTACCACATTACTGCTCCGGCAACGGATGGAGTATTCGCAAGCAGGGAGCCTTCTCAGGAGCTTCTTTCCAGCACGGACAGCACCTGGAAGAGCAGTATGGATGACTATAATGTCATGCTGGTAACGATTGCCCGTTCTTCTACGGAAAACGGAACCTATCTTCCGGGAGTAGACGGTGTTGATGCTTCCCAGAACCTGAACCAGACAGACCCTCTGGGATTGAGTGATGATGAGCGCGACCTGATCGATGCGGCTGTTGAGGCAAAGAAAGAGAACGGCGGTAAGGTTATCGTTATGCTGAACAATGCCAACGCAATGGAAATTGATGAGATCAAGAACAACGACGGTGTAGATGCGATTCTGGAGGTCGGACTTCCGGGAGGCTATGGATTCTACGGTGTCGCGGATGTTCTCTCCGGTGAGGCAAATCCATCCGGACATTTAAGTGATACTTATGTGGTTACTAATGCAAACTCTCCTGCGGCACAGAATTTCGGCAATTTTGCATGGACCAATGCAGATCCGGCTCTCAGCATCAATTCAGAGGAAGTAGAGGCAGAGGGAATTTATACAGGCTATAAGTATTATGAAACAAGGTATGCGGATACTGTTCTGGGACAGGGAAATGCAGACTCCACAGCAGGAAGCTCCACCGGAAAAGCGTGGGATTATGACAGTGAAGTAAGCTATCCCTTCGGTTATGGACTGTCTTATACTACCTTTGAGCAGGAACTCAAGAGCGTAGATGTAGACCTGGAGGCAAGAACGGTTACAGCAAAAGTCGAAGTTACCAATACCGGTGATGTTGCCGGAAAAGATGTAGCTCAGCTTTATGTCTCCGCACCTTATACGGATTATGATATAGAGCATAAGGTGGAAAAAGCCGCTATTTGGATTCTGGATTACGAAAAGACCGGGCTTATTGAGCCGGGTGCATCCGAAACCCTCACCATCACAGCAGATGCACAGGATATGGCAAGCTGGGATTCCACCTGCAGCAATGAGGCAGGTACAAACGGAAACTGGATTCTGGATGAGGGAACCTATTACTTTACCGTAGGCAACGGCTCTCATGAAGCAGTGAACAACGTTCTGGCGGCACAGGATGAGGATGTAGACGGAAACGAAGACAATGTACAGACCTGGGAACTGGAAGCATTTGATTCTGCTTCCTTCGCAGTAACCTTAAACGGCACTCCGGTGGAAAACCAGTTAGAGGATGCAGACCTGAATTACTGGATGGAGGATACAGTAACTTATCTTACCAGAAACGACTGGGAAGGAACATGGCCAAAAGCCTATAAAGACCTGACTGCAACAGACGAAATGATCGAAGCTATGGGCGATGACTACGGCACTATCGAGGCAAATGGAGATCCGTCCTCTGTAACCTTCGGAGCAGACAACGGAATGACCCTTGCAAACTTAAAGGGCGTTACCGATATGGAAGATGAGCGCTGGGGGCTTCTGATGGATCAGATTACGATAGAGGAATGCCTGATACGTACTGCTCTTGGAGGAACCAGCACGAAGATTATCGAGTCCCTCACTTCTCCGGAGGTAATCCAGAATGACGGGCCTAACGGATTCAATTCCTATCCGCTTGGACAGTATGCAAGCTCTGATGATTCCAACGGTGATCCCTGCGTAATTGCAGAGGATGATCCGAACAGGAATTATAAGATGGGTGTCATGGCAAACGAGACGGTTATCGGACAGACCTTCAGCAAACAGCTTGCAGCAGAGTGGGGCAGGGCAATCGGAAACTATTCTCTGTGGGCAAATACAACAATCTGGTGGGGCGTAGGCACAAACCTTCACCGTGTACCTTATAATGCACGTAACCATGAGTATTATTCCGAGGATGCAGTTCTGACAGCAGGGCAGGGAGCCGCAACTATCCAGGCAGGACAGGAATACGGCGCGATCATTGCTCCGAAGCATCTGGCATTTAATGATACCGAAATAAACAGAACCGGTATTGCCGAGTTTATGACAGAGCAGGCGGCACGTGAGAACGAGCTTCGTGGTACACAGGCTTGTATCGAGGATGCAGGTGCTCTTGGCGTTATGACTACTTACAACCGTGTAGGCTGTGTACAGAGTAATGCCCATACAGGACTTCTTTTGAACATTCTTCATAAGGAGTGGGGCTTCAAGGGTCTGATGTCTGAGGACTTTATTCAGGATCCGACTTATACAAAAATCCGTATGGCAGTACATAACGGTGTAACCATGACCTGTAATACCGGCGACAATACAATTGCGGCAGTAACAGAGAAATGGCCGTACTGGAATGTAGAAGACGCAGGCCGGAGCGAAGAGCTTCTAAGAGACCTGAAGCAGGCTATGCTGTATCAGAACTATGCACTTGCAAACTCCAATGCAATGGACGGACTGTCAACATCCACACATATTGAGAAGCTGAATACCTGGTACGACAACCTGATCACCGGTCTCAGAATCGGTTTTGGCCTTCTGACAGCGCTGTGTGTGGCAATGTATCTGCTTGGACTGCGTAAGAAAGAGCAGTAAGGAGGGAAAAAATATGACGGATAATAAAAAAATGGGCGCAGGCCTGATTTTGAATGTGATCACCGTTGTGGTTACCGCAGCCGCACTGATGCTTTATATGCAGAACTGTAAGACAAACTATTTTTCCAATATGGGGGTAAATAATACCGTTGTGGGATGCCTTGCGGCATCTGTGGTACTGGAAATCCTGATGATCGTTCTTTCCATGAAAATGGGTGCAAAACCAGTCCTTGATGTGATTCCGGTGGCCTGCGGCGTTATGACTGCACTGGCAGCAATCCAGTTTATCGGAAGCCGTATCGCAGGCGCTGCATCTATCATGACATTTGAAAACAATGCGGAAAACATGGCAGATCTGACCGGAGCTATACGGGCAATGGCTGTGTGTGTGGCAGCGCTTGTGTGCGTAATGCTTACATCCTTTTTTAAGGTAGTAAAGGAATGATAGTATGAATAAAAAGAAAAATGATTTCTGGAGCGGGCCTCTGACCGGCTCCAGAATCAAAACAGATGATGTAAGGATGCCGGAAATGCTCATAGGATATTTTATCGGGCCATTCGGCGCACTGCTGGCATCAGGTATTTTTACAAGCATTCTGCAGAACTATTTTACAGATGTTCTGAAGCTGAATCTGACGTTTCTGACAACACTTCAGCTTTTCTCCACCATTCTCATAGTGGCTGCGAATCTGATTGTAGGGCAGCTTATTGAGAGAACCAGGACTATGGCGGGGAAGGCAAGGCCGTGGATTCTGTTATCGGCACTGACCTTATCTGCAGCCAGCGTTCTGATGTTTATTGTTCCCTTTGAGGGAACCGCAAAGATGGTATGGATCGCTGTCGCCTATAATCTGTTTTATGCAGTGGCATATCCCATCTATAATACGGCAAATTCAACCCTGATTCCTGTTTCCACACGAAACAGCAAACAGAGAGGCGCGCTGGCGTCCTTTACCAACGTGGCCGGGCTTGGGGTTATGGGCGCAGGCTCCATGGTATTCCCTATTCTGGTATCCTTTGCATTAAAAGAGGATCAGCACCTGTGGTTTGTTGCAATGCTTGCCATTGCGGTATTTTCTGCATTGACAATTTACCTGCAGTTTCAGTTCACCCGTGAACGTGTGACAGAGGAGTTAATGGCACAGGGCAGCACCGGGGAAACACAGGCAAAGGCTGCCTCCTTAAAGGAACAGCTCAGTGCGGTTGTCAGCGAGAAAACATGGTGGATTGTTATTTTGTTCTATATGGGATTCCAGTGGAGCGGAGCTATGAAGAACGGTTCCATGACGTATTTCTGCAAGTGGGTGTTGGATAATACCTTTTTCGGAACGGCGGATGCCTGGGGCGCTTCCCAGTCACTGTTAAGTATCATGGGTGCGGTTCCAATGGCTGTAGCGGCTGTGTTTATTGTTCCGCTGTGCAACAAATTCGGCAAACGGCTGGTATGTATGGCGGGTATGATCGTAGGAGCGGTGGGCGGCGTCATAGCGATCATGGGAAATGGACAGATCATTCCTGTTGCAGTCGGTGTTGCTCTGAAATGTCTGGGTTCATCTCCTGCATGCTATATGATCCTTGCCATGCTTGCAGATGTTATCGATCATATAGAATATAAAAGAAACATCCGTACAGACGGTTTGACGATGTCCATATACAGTTCCGTCATGGTTGCGGGAACTCCGGTGTGCAATTCTGTCTTCAGCGCAATTCTGAATGCAAGCGGCTACAACCAGGCGGCAGATATTGCTCTTGGAACTGCAGCACAGGCCGCAGGTGTGCAGACAGCTATTTCCGTGGGATATATCTGGGTGGAAACGGTTGCTTATGTGATTTGTGCGATTCTGGTATTCTTCTTTACTATTGAAAAGAAGCTTCCGGAGGAGCAGGCTGCTATTGCAGCGCGAAAAAATAAACGGAACAAATGATCATGTATAAAAATGCGGCGGCGGAGTCCTTTCGTCTGCTGCATTTTTTCTGTGATGACAGAAAAGGAAGGAGGGTGAGAATGAAACTGGCAAGGCCCGTTCCTTTTGTTCTCATTTTCCTGTGGCTTATGGCGGCAGGCGGATGTGTGCCAAAGGAGCATATACAGGAAAATGTCTGCCATCTGGTGCTGGAGGAGGGAAAGGGATTTACCGTGAAGGACCCGGCCAGGACAGTGAAGGCAGGAAGTGATGTCACATACGAGATAGCCCTGGAAGAGGGATACCAGCTTCTGGGCGTAGATTATGACGGAGGATATGAGACGGATTACGACAGTGACGGAAATTCGGCATCCGTGGTGCTTCACAATATAAAATATTCGGAAACCATATGCCTTCAGGTGGAAAGAGGAAAGTATGATATCTGTTACCATGCCAACGGCGGCACCCCTTTGGAGGGAAAAAAGGAAATGGTAAGGCTTTTTTACAGGGGAACCCATCTCAGAATCAATACCTCCGTGGGGACAGAATTATTTGTCAGAGAAGGATATACGCAGATTGGCTGGAATACGGAGGCAGATGGAAGCGGAATAAGGATCGGTCTTGGAAGCCGTGTGGAATGGACAGAGGGACTGGCACTGTTTGCCCAGTGGATACCCTGGACAGAGGGTTCCTGTTTTTCTTATGAAGAGGAAGGCGGTTTTGCCGTGATTACGGGATATGACGGCGAGGAGGAAATACTCTGCGTTCCTGCAAGTCTTTATGGGATTCCGGTACGTTCTGTGGCAGAAAATGCTTTTGCCGGAGCAAAATGCAAAACAGTGGTTTTGCCTCCCGGACTGTACGAAATGGAAAAATGGGCGTTTCGGGGCAGCAGCCTTGAGGAACTTTATTTTTATGACGATATTCAGAGGATCAGCGATTATGCGTTCTCAGAATGCGGCAGTTTCAGCACCCTGCATATAAATGCTGTGGAGCCGCCTGTTTACTGCGGCAATTATTTTGCCACCTTTTCCGATAAATATGACAGGCTGCTGTCTCTGAAAGACAAGAAAAAAATTGTATTGTTCTCCGGCTCATCCACAAGATTTGGTTATGACAGCGCTGTGCTTGAGCAGGCTTTTTCAGAGTATCGGGTAATCAATATGGGGGTATTTGCCTATTCCCCTGCGCTGCCTCAGTTGGAGCTGATTCTGAATTGTATGGGGGAAGGGGATATTCTCATTGATTCACCGGAATTTGATGCGGCAAACAGGCAGTTTTGCAGCCAGAAGGAACTGGACTATGCTGTATTTGCCATGATGGAAGAGAATTATGATGCCTTTGCAGGGCTGGATATCCGGGAATTTACTCAGGTCTTTACAGCGTTTACCGCATATCAGACTGCAAGAAGGGACATGGAAGGGAAAAGCTATGAGGTCAGTCCCTCGGATTTTGATGAGGATGGAAATCCTGTGGAGGAAGCCAGTTATAATGAATACGGAGACTATGTTTTGTACCGTCCGAATTCGGCAGAGGAAAAGCCGGTTTATGGCCTTGAGGTGAATTATACAGTGAATGCCTTTCCAAAAGAAACTTATATACAATCCATAAATAATATATTCCAAAAGTTTCTTGACAGAGAGGTGAAGGTTTATTTTACGTATTCTCCACGGAACCGTTATGCCCTGTCGGAGGAAAGCACAAGGGAGGAACGTGCAGGACTTCATCAGTATTTGAAAGAAAATCTGGTTGTTCCGGTCATTTCTGAAATTGAGGATTCTCTGTATTCCGGCGTATATCTCTATGGAACGGATAATCATCTTTCCACGGAAGGTGTGAAGCTGCGTACAGAAAAGATCATAGAAGAAATAAGGGTACAAATGCAAAAAGAGGAGGCTGTTTCATGAAAAGAGTGATGGTCTATATCATATGTGAAGCTGTTATAGTAACAGGAATGTTACTGGCGCTGGTCAAAGGGGCTTCGACAGATGAGCTTTTAACAGGAATTCTTGGAGCTTTGGTTTTGTGCCTGCTTCCTCTGTACAAAAGCAGCAGAGAAGGAGAAAAACGGATATGAATTTCATCTCTTTGGAATTTTTGGTGTTTTTTCCTGTGGTTTTTGGGTTGTACTGGATGCTGCCGGGAAAAAGCAGATGGTTTTTTTTGCTGGCAGCCAGTTATTTTTTATATATCAACTGGAATTTATGGACAGGATTGCTGCTTTTTTCCACTACGGCAGTATCCTATATATCCGCATGGAAGATTGCCGGTACGCAAAGCCGCAGAAAAAAGAGGGCATGGCTGGTGTTGGCGCTGGTATTCTGTCTGGGCTGCCTTGTTTTGTTTAAAGGAGAGAAAATACTGGTAGCCGGGATTTCTTTTTATACCTTTCAGACAATCTCCTATATGCTGGATGTTTATGGCGGAAGGATTGCGTGTGAGAAAAATTTCGGTTATTATGCGCTTTTTGTTTCCTTTTTTCCGCAATTGGTGGCAGGGCCTATTGAGCGAACGGAGAAACTTCTGCCTCAGTTAAAGGAAATCCATGTATGGAGCAGGCAGGAGGCTGCAGAGGGAATGTGGCTGGTGCTGAGGGGGTTTTTTAAGAAGCTTGCAGTAGCCGATTATCTGGCTGGTTTTGTGAATGTTGTTTATGAGTCGCCCCGGGAAGCCGGCGGATTTGGCGTGATACTGGGAACTGTGCTTTTTGCGGGGCAGATATACTGCGATTTTTCCGGATATACAGACATTGCAAGGGGGACAGCACGTATGCTGGGGATTCATTTAATGGAAAATTTTGATCACCCGTACAGAGCCGGCAACCTTCGGGAATTCTGGCGGAGATGGCATATCAGTCTGACCAGGTGGTTTACAGATTATGTGTACATCCCGTTAGGAGGGAGTAAAAAAGGAATTTCCCGGCAATCCTTCAATATTCTGGCAGTATTTCTGCTCAGTGGTCTGTGGCATGGTCTGTCGTTTCACTATGTGGTTTGGGGATTGTTCCATGGATTTTTGCTTGCAGGCTATACACTGGTGAGAAAAAGAAAAGAACCCTCTTTCGTGTCAGAAAGAAAAAAATATCTGTCCTGTGCGGGAACCTTTTTTCTCGTATGTTTTTCCTGGATATTTTTCAGGGCAGAGACATTAAAGGATGCACAAATCATGATCGGACAGATACTCTTTCATTTTACCGGGTCCGGATTTATGGAGACGCTGGATTTTATGCAAATCCGCACAGTGGATTTTATTCGTCTGCCACTTGTTTTTTTGTGCCTGATATTGATAGAAGGAATATCAGACATTCATAAGAATTGCAGAACAGAGGAGCAGATGATGCGAATGATTGTGGCTGGCTTTTATATGGTTCTTGCTATTGGGCTCTCCTGGCTGTCCCAACTGGCTGTAAACGGAGGGAACGTATTTATATATTTTAAATTCTGAGGCTGTATATGATGAAGAAAAAAAGACTGATGATTCTCACAGTGACCTCTTGCCTGCTTCTTATGGCAGGGCCTGTATTCCTTATCCTATGCGGATTTTTTCTCCCTGAACAGTATGGGGATACCTTTGTGGGAGAGCTGAAAGAAAAATATGCACTGTTAAAGGAGGCGGAAGGAAAAAAAATTGTGCTTATCGGCGGAAGCGGCGTAGCTTTTGGTTATGACTGTTCTTTTATAAAGGAAATTTTTCCGGAATATGAGGTAGTGAATTTCGGCATGTACGGAGGGCTGGGAACAAAGGCTATGATGGATTTGGCAGCGCAAAGCATCCATAAGGATGATATTGTGATTTTGTCCCCGGAGCAGGAGAAACAGTCCTTATCCTGTTATTTTGGGGCAGAATATATGTGGCAGGCTGCGGACGGCGCTTTTCATCTTCTCAGAGAGGTGAAGAGGGAAAACCGGGGAGAAATGGCAGGGAGTTTCCCTGATTTTGCAGCGGAAAAGCTGCGTTATGTGATAAAAGGAGAAAAGCCGGCGCCAGAGGGTGTATACAGTAAAAATTCCTTTGATGCTTATGGAAATATAGAGTCACAACTCTGTTCTTATAATATCATGCCGGAGGGATATGATAAAAATACACCTGTAAAATTTGAGGAGGATATTCCGGAAGAACGTTTTGTGGACTATATGAATAACTTTGCCAGAGAAATGGAGAAGAAAGGGGCTTTGGTATGGTATAGATTCTGTCCGGTGAACGGGAAAGCCGTTGCATCGCAAGAAGCTGTTGAAGATTATTATCTGCTGCTGCAGAAAAAAATAGTGTTTCCTATTATTGGCGATCCCAGAGAAAGTGTTATGGAGGCAGAATGGTTTTATGATACGAATTTTCATTTGAATTCCGGCGGAAGGCTTGTGAATACGGTTCAGACGGTCCGGGATATGAAGGCCATGCTGGGACGGACGGAAGCAGTAGCTTCTCCATATGTGCCGCTGCCGGAACCGAAGCAGGAGCGGATGGAGGAGGGAAATAATGAGGATGCGGTTTATTTTACCTGGAAGGAGGAAAACGGGAGGGCAGTTCTTACAGGGCTGACAGAAGAGGGAAAAAGGAAGGAAGTTCTTACGATACCCGTATCATTTGGAGGGCTTCCCGTAAAAACGCTGGGAGCGAAGGTATTTGCGGGAAATGAGAGGATTGAGAGAATTATTATTCAGAAGGGAATGGAATTTATAGAGGATGGTGCTTTTCAGAGCTGCAGCAGTCTGAAAGCCGTGAAGGTAGAAAATGATAATCCTTCTGAAATTCGTCCGGGCCAAAAGCTTCTTGAGGGAACCGGGGCACTGATCCATGTAAATCAGAGGGCTCTTTCGGATTATCGGACAAATTATTTCTGGTCACTCTATGCAGGGCGGATTACATATTGACGATCTGCGCTGAAAAAATGACGTTTTGCGTAAAAAACATGGAAAAAAACAAAAAAATGATATAATGATGCACAAAGAAAATCAGTGACGGAGACATAAAATATACAAAAATAACAGGGAGGATGAAATGATGAAAACAAAGCAGGCGTTTAACCCGTATATGCCGGGATGGGAATATGTACCGGACGCAGAGCCTCACATTGTAGGAGACAGGGTCTATGTATATGGTTCGCATGATTTATTTAACGGGCTGAATTTTTGTCTGGGGGATTATGTATGCTGGTCCGCTCCGGCAGACGATCTTGGAAACTGGAGATATGAAGGATGTATTTTTAAAAGAGATCAGGACCCTGCAGCGCCGAGAATCCGTCTGACAAACGGACTTGCGGCTCCGGATATGGTACAGGGACCGGACGGCAGATATTATCTTTACTATTTTATGGGCGGAACAAAGATGATTTCTGTAGCGGTGTGTGACGAGCCGGCAGGAAGTTATGAGTTTTATGGATATGTGAAATACAGTGACGGAGTGCCGATCGGCAAAAAAGATGAACCGTTCCAGTTTGACCCGGGTATATTTAAGGATGACGATGGCCGTCTGTATCTTTACACAGGATTTGCTCTGGCAGGCAATCCGATTCTGCTGGATGGTTCCAAACCGACAGAGCACGGCCCCATGTGCTTTGAACTGGACCCTTCAGACATGCTGACTGTAATAACCGGACCGGATTATATAGGTGTGGCCGGAGATAAGGAATCCAAGGGAACACCCTATGAAGGACATCCGTTCCTGGAGGCAAGCTCCATGCGGAAGTTTAACGGAACCTATTACTTTATTTACAGTTCCCTGAACAGCCATGAGCTTTGCTATGCGTACAGTGATCATCCGACCGGCGGTTTTCAGTATGGAGGGATATTGGTCAGCAACGGGGATATCGGAATGCCGGGAGTGACAGATGTAAAGAATGCAAAGAACTACACGGGAAATACTCACGGCAGTATTATTGAGATCAATGGGGAATATTATATCTTTTATCATCGTCACAGCAACCGCAAGCAGTCGTCCAGACAGGGATGCGCAGAGAAGCTCCGTTTTGAGAATGGAAAATTTTATCAGGCGGAAATGACCTCCTGCGGCTTAAACGGCGGACCCCTCAAAGGAAAGGGAAATTATCCCGCGTATATTGCATGTAATCTTTATGGCAAAAAGGGAACGCGTTTTCTCAGTATGATCAAACATCCGAAGAACGGCTATCCGTACTTTACCCAGGATGGCAAAGACAGAGAGGAAGGACCGGATCCGTATATTGCCAATATGTGCGACGGTGCGGCAGCCGGATTTAAATATTTTGACCTGCGGGATTCTCAGAAAATCCGTATCAATATAAAGGGCAATGCATCCGGAGTTGTAACTGTCAGGAACAAAGAAGACGGAGGTACAATAGCAAAGATTCAGATACGGCCTGTGAAAGAGGCACATGGTTTTACGGCAGAGCTGTCTGGAGCACTAGGAGAAAAGGAAGCGCTGTTTTTTATTTATGAAGGAAAGGGAAGCTTTGATTTCCTCTCCTTTGACTTAAAGTAAGAAAAATGAATCGCATAAACGTGATTCTTCGTTGTTTCATAACCATTTTCCTGATATACTGGCATTAGGTAAAGTGCAGGATTATGGGGGTGAAAGGTATGATTCGGATTGCGGTAGTCGAGGATGATGCGCATGACCGGAAGGAACTGGAAAAGTGTCTGCATCGTTATGAGGAAGAAAAGAAGCTGAAATTTTCAATCAGAGAATTTCAGGATGGCGAGGATATCGTAACGGATTATACCGCAGATTACGATTTGATTCTGATGGATATAGAGATGGCATTTCTGAACGGAATGAAAACCGCGGAAAAGATACGGAAATTAGATTCTGATGTTATGATTATTTTTATTACGAATATGCCTCAGTATGCGATTCAGGGATATAAGGTAAACGCTCTGGATTATATGCTGAAGCCTATTTCGTACTTTTCTTTTTCGGAAAGCCTTGGAAGGGCATTGATGCGTGTGAAAAACAAAGAAAAAGAATATATCACGATCGCCCAAAAAGGCGGAAGGATGAAACTGGATGTATCTAAGATCTGCTATGTGGAGGTGCAGGATCATCTTTTGATTTACCATACTACAGAAGGCGAGTTTGTGACAAAAGGAACCATTCGCGATGTGGAAGGTTGGCTTGACCGGAAGAAATTTTTCCGGTGCAACAGATGTTACCTGGTAAATCTGGAGTATGTGGAGAATTATCTTGGCAGCGGCATTACGGTGCATAAAGATATGATTCAGGTGAGCCGCGGCAGGAGGAAACCGTTTTTGGATGCATTGAATGAATATATGAATGAGGCAGGCAAATGATCACAGCAGATGTAATGAATACACCGGGGTATTATTATGCAATTGCTTATTGGCTTTCTGCACTTGTGGTTGTCAATATGAACAGGAAGCTGGAGGGCTGGAAAAGATGGCTTGCGGATATACTGTCTCTTTCTGCGCTTCTGTTATTTATGAACTTAACTGATGGCGTACGCCGGTCTTTGTTTATCCCGTCCATGATCGTCATTATCTTTCTCATATTTGCGTACATTTATTTTTACTGCGGATTTCAGCCGCAGGAGGCAGGATATTATTGTGTAAAAGTATTTATAAACGGTGAGTTTGCGGCCTCTCTTTGCTGGCAGATTTATTATCACTCCGCTATGGGCAGAGAGGGAATGCCCTGGCATTGGAGATGGGTGGAAATGACCATGGTATATGCTCTGATCTTCGGCTTTCTTTATCTCTTTGAAAGGCATTTAAAAAAGGGGATCGAGGAGCTGCAGATTACCAGAAGAGAGCTTGCGGTAGTGGTGGTGGTCGCTGCGGCCATTTTCTGTGTCAGCAATATGAGCTATCTCGACCAGAACGGGCTTTTCAGCGGCAGGCTTGCCGTGGATATTTTTATTATCCGTACACTGGTGGATCTGAGCGGAATGGCCGTCCTATATGCATACCATATCCAGGTAAAAGAGGTACAGCTCTGTTTTGAAAAGGATACTCTCCGGAATATTATGGATATGCAGTACAAAAGCTATCAGCTTACGCAGGAAAATATCGACCTTGTGAATCGGAAATATCATGACCTGAAGCACCAGATCACTCTTTTGAAAGCAGAAGTGAATACAGAAAAAAGTAATCGTTATCTGGAAAAGATGGAACAGGAGATTAGGGTATACGAGACACAGAATAAAACAGGGAACAAGGTTTTGGACGCAGTTTTGTCGAGCAAGAGTCTGTATTGTCAGAATAACGGCATTGAGCTGAAATTTATGGTAGAAGGCGAGCTTCTGGATTTTATGGAGGATATGGATATCAGTGCTTTGTTCGGTAATATGCTGGATAATGCGATTGAATGCGCCGAAAGACAGACTGAAAAGGACAGAAGACTGATAGGGCTGTATATGAATGGAGAAAAGCAGTTTCTGCGTATCCGTACAGAAAATTATTGTGCGGAAAGGCTGTCCTTTAGAGGGGGAATGCCCATTACCACAAAAAAGGACAGGCGCTTTCATGGTTATGGGATGAAAAGTATCCGCAAAACAGTGGAAAAGTATGGCGGCTCGGTAGTGGCATCTCAGGAAAACAGTTGGTTTGAACTGAAAATTTTGATTCCCATTAAAAAGCCCGATAAAAAATCCTAAAAATTGAAAAAATGAGAGAAAACCTGTTGACAAGATAGAGTTTCTTCAGTATAATGAACAATGCGTTTGGGAAAAACGCTTTCAAATAGCATAAGAAATTATGAGTTCGGAGTCTGGAGAAGTACTCAAGAGGCCGAAGAGGTGCCCCTGCTAAGGGTATAGGTCGCTAACGCGGCGCGAGGGTTCAAATCCCTCCTTCTCCGTTCAAATTTTTCTAAATGAAAAATTTGTAAAAAGTTGTTGACAAGCAGTTGAATGTATGGTATTTTGAATAAGTTGCTGATAACAACAAAAAACAAGCGACAAAAAAGTTAAAAAAGTTGTTGACAGATGTGGAAAGATATGGTAATCTTAACAAGCTGTCGCAAGACAGGAACCTTGATAACTAAACAGTGAAACACATACGATTCT
>ERZ781272.305-NODE-305-length-45307-cov-28.269756_pt1 | contig 45307 bp, 39 predicted proteins | sample MGYA00375850_ERZ781272 | MGnify/ENA primary metagenome ERZ781272 (study PRJEB29790, sample SAMN06051246) | human gut metagenome | host: Homo sapiens | place: USA: Cincinnati, Ohio | collected 2013-06-21 | study: EMG produced TPA metagenomics assembly of the Gut...
AAGCGTAGCTAACAGATTTACAGTCTGCCCCCTTTGGCCACTCGGGAACCCTTCCTTAATTGCTCTGACAAGATATTATTATAGCAGATAATTTGAAAAATACAAGTATTATTTTTAAATTTTTTTAATTTTTTTAATTTTCTTGATTATAAACAAAATTTGCATATTCTAGCTCCTCAAAGACTCTTGCTTTCCGATGAAAAAAAAGACAACTGACTAAAACGTGTCAATTGTCTTTATGATGGCCGAAGACTCTGGTGGCATTACTACTTTGGCATATCCTTCTCGTACAGGGTACATCTTTACTTCTAGGTTATACCCTTCTCGGTTCGTCTGAATTATCCTCACCAAGCGATCGGTATCAAGAATACCCACTTGCCATACAGGTATATCAATTATCTGTTCTTGCTGCAAGTTATTCACAATGATAACCAACTTATCGCTATTATCAAAACGTCCATAACTGAAATAATGATTACCTCCACATAAGAAAATCATGGACCCTGTTTTTAGAGCTTCATAACTTTTGTGTATATGAATAAGTTCTTGATGTAATGCAATCATGCCAGTATCTTCATGTCCCCACGGATACGTCCTACGGTTGTCGGGATCCGTCCAACCGCATACCCCCGCCTCGTCTCCATAGTAGATTGTTGGAGCCCCAGGCCACGTCATCTGAACTAATACTGCCTCCCTCATAACAGCTTTATTAATGCCATAATTCGCAGCATCAGCACCATGCGTTCCGGTACGTCCTACTCTTCTGTTCGTTCGTGTCAGAAAACGCGAATGATCATGATTAGATAATTCATTCATGGCTACTAATAAAGACTGCGTATTAAATCTGGTCATATGATGGCTCATAGACCCATAAAAAGCTTCATACTGTCCATAGAGGTCATCTCTAGATTCATCGCTATGTTTCTCTATTCCTGTTAAGAACCATGTTAGAGGTTCCATAAAGGCATCATAATTCATTACGGTATCCCATTCATCGCCTTGCAACCAGGAACTTGGATCTCCATAATGCTCAGCAAGAATAATCGCATTGGGATTCGCCTCTTTTACTACTTTCCTAAAATCCTTCCAGAATTTATGGTTATACTCATTGGAATGACCTAAATCAGCTGCTACATCAAGTCGCCATCCATCAATATTAAACGGTGGTGAAACCCATTTCTTCGCAATATCCATAATATATTGATACAACTTCGGTGATTCTTCATAATTTAATTTAGGCAGGGTATCGTGTCCCCACCAACCATCATAACGATTGTTGTATGGCCAAGTACCATCGCGAAATTTAAAGAATGAACGATAGGGGCTATTCTCATCAACATATGCACCCTTTTCGTATCCCTCTTCTTTCTCATATATACATTCTCTATCTAACCACTTATTAAACGAACCACAGTGGTTGAAAACGCCATCAAGGATAATCTTCATACCTCTCTTATGAATCTCTTCTACAAGTTCAATAAACAATTCATTACTAGCTTCTAGATTCTCCTTAGCTGTAACTCTTGTAATGTACCTTGTTGCATGCTGATTATTTGTATCATCTTCCTGCAATAACTCACCCTCATCTTTAATAATAACTCCAAAATGAGGATCTACATAATCATAATCTTGTATATCATATTTGTGATTGGACGGGGAAACGAAAATAGGATTTAGATATATAGCGTCAACTCCAAGCTCCTGAAGATAATCTAACTTCTTCATTACCCCTCGTAAATCTCCACCATAGAACTCCCTTACACCCATTGCTAAAGGATATTTGTTCCAATCGTCAACCTTACTTGTCCCTTCTCCAATATAATTGTATTCTCTTTCTAATACATCATTGCTGGTATCTCCATTACAGAAGCGATCGACGAAGATCTGATAAAAGACCGCCCCCTTCGCCCAACTTGGCGTCTGAAAACCTGGCATAAGAACAAAATTATAGTTATTCTGTACTTCATTCATTACGCCCTTACGATTATAATAACATATGAAATGTCCACTTCGAACCTCAAAATAGTACTCCACTTTCATTTCTTCCAGCTGTATGATACCCTCATAGTAATCAAACAACATATCGTGGTCTACTTTCTTCATCTCCTGCCTATTGTATGTCGAGATTAGAAACACTTCATCCACGTTCTCCCTTGCAGTACGAAATCGGATTTTCACCTCATCGTTTGCCATTGGTTCCTCCGGAATACGGTATTGCTTGGTTCCATCACAAAATAAAGCATCTAGATTCAAAACCGGTGCCACATTTTCCATGTAAGCATTTAGCTTTTTATATTTCGTTAACTGATTAAAGTTCGTATTAAAATTCATATACCAAATCCCTCTCTTATGTAATCTTTATCATATATAACAATTTTATTCCAATATATGCCTTTTCATTATACAACCAAAGGTTTTTAATAATTTTCACCATTGTTCACAAATCATGAAATAATCTATCACACTATAAGCATGGCCCACTAGCAATTTGCCTATACATCATTTTATTTTTTCTTTTATGGAACGTACGAATATGCATCTCTTCTTAATTGTATATTTTTAACTGCTTATATTAATAAAAGAGGACAGCCATCCGATCTGCTGTCCTCTTTTGGAGAAGGTATTTTTGTTACTTATGGGGTGTAGCAAAAACTATATAATGTATTGGGGTTTACGTTTATTAGTATAGCATGATGTGTAATATAAGTGTGCATAAACATTTTTTAAATATAAATCTTTTTTTGTCTATTGTTACAAGTGAACTTTATATTACCCAAATTATTACTGTGCTTATATGCCATTATTTATATATAAGACTTCTTGTCTTTTGATTTCACCTATTTATTCACATTTTTATGATGCTTATTTTGCTTTTCCAAAGTCACATTATTAAAGATGACACCCCAAGAATAAAACAGCTTGGAATCTCGTTATTCGAGTTCACAAGCTGTTTTATTAACATCTATTTAATTTGATATCTTTTCTTAGATTTCAGTATCATCGATCTAAACTGTCTCAGTTTCTACAGAATCTGTAGCCACTACATCAGCTCTAAATAAAGCTTCGAATTCTTCTCTAGTAATACGTTCTTTTTCAAGAAGTAAGTCTGCACAACCATGAAGTACTTGAATGTTGTCTTTAAGAATCTTCTTCGCTTTATCATAACATTCTTCAATGATTCGCTTAACTTCTTCATCTATAGAACGAGCAATTTCTTCGCTGAAGCTTCTAGTATGAGCTAAATCTCTACCAATGAATACTTCATCATCATCGCTATCATAGTTAACTAAGCCAAGTGATTCAGAGAATCCGTAGCGAGTTACCATTGCTCTTGCTGTCTTAGTCGCAACTTTGATATCTTGAGAAGCTCCTGTTGTGATATCATCAAAGATCATTTCTTCAGCGATACGTCCACCAAGGCTTACAATAATATCTTGCGTCATCTTACCCTTCGTATTGAACATCTCATCTTTTTCTGGAAGCGGCATCGTATAACCTGCTGCACCATTACCAGTTGGAATGATTGATACAGTATATACAGGACCAACATCAGGTAGTACGTGGAATAAAATCGCATGACCTGCTTCATGATAAGCAGTAATCTTCTTCTCTTTATCAGAGATAACACGACTCTTCTTCTCTGTACCGATTCCTACTTTGATAAATGAATGTGTAATATCTTCTTGCATAATAAATGCACGATTATCTTTTGCCGCATAGATCGCAGCTTCATTTAGTAAGTTCTCAAGATCAGCTCCTGTGAAACCTGCTGTTGTTTGAGCAACTTGTTTTAAATCTACATCTTCACCAAGTGGTTTACCCTTTGCGTGAACATGAAGAATTTCTTCTCTACCTTTTACATCTGGACGTCCAACAGTAACCTTACGGTCAAAACGACCTGGACGAAGGATTGCTGGATCTAGGATATCAACACGGTTTGTTGCTGCCATTACGATGATTCCTTCGTTAGCTCCAAAACCGTCCATCTCAACTAACATTTGATTCAGTGTTTGTTCTCTTTCATCATGACCGCCGCCAAGACCAGTACCACGTCGTCTTGCAACGGCATCAATTTCATCGATGAATATGATACATGGTGCATTTTTCTTTGCTTCTTCGAATAAATCTCTTACACGAGAAGCACCAACACCAACGAACATTTCTACGAAATCAGAACCAGAAATACTGAAGAATGGTACGCCTGCTTCTCCTGCTACGGCTTTCGCTAATAATGTTTTACCAGTTCCCGGAGGACCTACTAATAAGACACCTTTTGGAATTCTAGCACCAACTTGCATGTATTTTGTTGGCTCTTTCAAGAAATCTACGATCTCTCTAAGTTCTTCTTTCTCTTCGTCAAGTCCTGCTACATTCTTAAATGTTGTCTTCTTATTCTCATCTGTTGACATCTTAGCCCTACTTTTACCAAAGTTCATTACTTTGGAATTGCCTCCGCCACCGGAAACTTGACTAGTCATAAATGAGAATAATACAATAATTACGATGAAACCTAGTATATAAGGCAACAATTGCATAATCCAACTTGGTCGATTCACATCATGCACAGCTGCATTGTAGCCATACTCCGTTGCAAGGTCTTCAATCTTACTAGTATCGGCTACATAGAAACTTGAGCTCTTATCACTATCTTTAAAGGTCACCCTTACCTGACCGGTTGGTACCTCTTCATTCATGTACACATCGATTGTATTAATTGTCTTGTTGTTCAAGTCTGCAGTAAATTGTGACAGACTATATGAATCGGTACTTACTTTATTCAAACTATCTGACAACAACATAGCCATAACGATGATAGCTAGAATAATGGCATAGAAACCAAGTCCTTTCATCTGCTTCTTCAAAGCAATACCTCCCTTCTATTTAGGTCAATGATGGCAATCTTAATGCGATTGACGCCATCAACCACACTCCCTTTTTTAAATTAATCGTTTTCAACTACTCCAATGAATGGAAGATTACGATATTTTTGAGCATAATCTAAGCCGTATCCAATTACGAATTCATCTGGAATGTTAAATCCAACGTAATCCACTTTTACATCAGTTACTCTTCTTTCTGGTTTATCAAGAAGGGTACATAGGCGAATACTATTTGGCTTTCTAGAAGCTAATAACTCAATAAGATAGCTTAATGTTCTTCCTGAGTCAATAATATCTTCAACGATTAAAACTTCTTTACCTTCAATTGTATCATCAAGGTCTTTAACAATCTTAACCCTACCTGAACTTTCTGTTGAATCTCCATAGCTAGATACTGACATGAAGTCCATAGTTACAGGTACAGTAATTCTCTTTGCAAGTTCACAAGTGATGAATACACCACCTCTTAATACACAGATTAAATGAATACTTTTTCCTGCATAATCCTTGCTGATTTGTTCACCTAGTTCTCGAATTTTCTTATCAACTTCTTCTTCACTAAGTAATACTCTTATCTTGTCTTCCATTTCATTTTCCTCCAAATAAATAAACAATAAGCATTGTTTTAGTACTTTCACTTATTTTATATGCTTCACTAATACGTGAACCCAGTATCCACATAATGTGATTACCATCTGCTAACAATGGGATAAGGTTACGGTCTTTTTGTGGAATTTTTTTATCAATAAAGATTGATTTTATCTTCTTTGTTCCACCCTTAGCATCAATTTGCATGTAATCGCCTTCTCGTCTGGTACGTAATTGAACAGCATTTTTTATTTTATCATAATCAAAGCATTTCGTATACCCATTTCGAGTATTTATCATACTTTTTTTATATTCTTCATAAAAATCTGTATTCTGACATACCTGCGTCACGAAATCAAGGACCACATCCTGATTATTATCCCAATCGTTCCTGTTTTTATCCAATATATTGGCTTTTTCATATTGATTTAAGGTGTGGATTAGATAACCTAGCTGTTCACCACTTGGTAAATCGATCACTCCACTTTGCTTGTTGCCTAAGTCTAACGAATTCTCAATCGATTTATCAATCAAAGGGTAATCATCACTTTCAATTAACTCATTATAACTACTTGATATTTGACTACTTGTTAGTATTAGATACTTATAATCATTGTATGCTACTATATCGTACGGTAAATCTATTTTTTTACCGACACCTTTTGTAGCAAGAGCGCATATATCCTCGATATGAACACTCTCAATATTCTTTAACTGACCACTAAGATTATGCAAGATTTCTCTAACAACAGTCTTCCTGATTACAATATCTTCTCTTAGAAACTCTTCTCTGTCAAAGTAATAGCTACCATTATTGCATTGAACGAGTCTATTATAGCAAATATTTGTTTGTTTTTCTATAAATTCTTCCACTTCCTTAAGCATTTGTGTGGTTTTTACTATATGGGAAATAGCTTGATTATTAATATTCTTCTCTAAATAGGGGAGTACATGTAGGCGAATCTTATTTCTTGTATATTCCGTTTGTAAATTCGTTGCATCTGTCTGATAAGGGATATTACGTTCACCAAGATATTGTTCGATCTCTTCTCTTGTAACACATAATAGTGGACGTATAATACGGTCTCTCTTAGTCTTAATACCTGTTAAACCTGTAAGCCCACTTCCTCTCACAAGTTGGAACAACATTGTTTCCGCACAGTCATTGCTATTATGTGCAACAGCGATGACATCACAATTATATTCCTCGCGTACCCGTTCAAATGCCTGATACCTAATATCTCTTCCCGCTTCCTCTTCTGATAGATGCTGCTCTTTAGCATATCTCTTTACATCTTCTTTCACAAGGTGGAACGGAACATTATTCTCTTTACAGATTTTCTCCACATACTCTTGATCAGCATCTGCCTCCTCACCACGGATCAAATGATTGATGTGAACAACATGCAACTTTAACTGAAAGATTTTTCGAAGTTCAAGCAATATAAAGAAAAGGCAGACTGAGTCAGCACCACCTGATACTCCTAATACTACCTTTTCTCCTTTATTCAGCATTCGATTCGACTCTATATATTGTTTCACCTTATTAAGCATGGATCTAGTCCTCCAAATGTTTTAGCTACCAGTATTCTATACTTCAATCTTCAAAATAGCAAGTCTCACGCTCTAATATTTTTTCCAAACCCCTGCTACTAATACAGTCATATCATCAATTGCTTCATTATCACTGTATTCCATTGCTCTTGCTAGAATCTGATCTGCCATATCCTGTGGATTCCTACTCTTAATGCTCATAATGATATGTTCTACTTCCTCTTGCTTATTATCTCCTTGAATACAATCTAATACACCATCTGTAACCATAACAATAAAATCGCCATCATATAGCTTCTTTGATACACCGTCAAAGTCTACGGTATTGAACATACCTACTGGTAACGTGGTTGAACAGATACTCTCCACCCAATTATCACGTTTAATGAAAGTTGTTGAAGCACCAATCTTAATAAAGTCACAGATTCCCGTATAGAGATTTAATATACTCATATCAACTGTAGAGAACATCTGACTTTCCGAACGACTCACTAAGATTGAATTAATTAATTTAATCGCAGATTCCTCTTTAAATCCAGCATCAATTAACTGTTCTAATAATTCAACAACGGACTCACTTTCCTCACAAGCAAGTTTCCCACTTCCCATACCATCAGATAGCGTCATAATCATATCACCCGTACCAAGATTCATAATAGAGAAATTATCTCCTGATACACTTTCTCCTACCCTTGGAACCCTAGCAACACCTGTCAGCGTCTTAAACGTTGTATCCTCCACAAATATATACGTTTCATAATCCTTGGTAAGAATATTCTTACTACCTTCATCTGGTTTAACCTTCTTACCAATGGCATTACCTATAATTGTTGCCGTTTCCTTCGTTGTAATACATCGTCCTTTTGTTGTTCTCGCTATCACATAGATATCTTGTCTCTTACTTCTCCTCTCCATGATAGATATCTGCTTAACATGTATATGATTTAGTTTCAGCTGATTAATAATCTGCCTTTCCACATCACCATTTACTGCCATTGTATCTGAAAGGTCCTTAGAGAAATCATCTATTATCTTCGCTACTTCTCCTAATTGACCTGCAATTGCCTCTCTACTCTCTGCCATTCGATTCGTCCAGTTAAGATTAACCTTCGCGATCTCTAAGCTACGATTTGTCTCCGATAAGAATTCACCTAGATTAATGCACCGTCTTGCAAACGCCACTGGCACATCAGCCTCACATATGTAACCATTCTGTTCAACAGAATTCAAAATACTGAATGTTGCTTTGTATGTATCATAGAAATCAGTCTTCCAACAAGCTGTACAATTACTACAATCCTTACATAAACGTTCTGATAAGTCATCAAATATCGCATCAACTTCTTGTCTACTTAAAGAGGTTCTTGTATCTGATATCGCATGAAAAGTAGTGGACAACTTCTGAAATGATTCTGCAAATCCATGTAGCTTCTGTCTCGTCATATTCTGAATGTTTTGTTCTATAAACTGCATCTCACTTTGCCGTTCTGTTCGACCCTGTACTCGCCGCATTATTGCTCTTGGCAAGAATAAGAATAATATAACACTGGATACGATTGCCCCTATTTGTGTTGTCGTCATTAGGAACTCATCATACAGATAGCTTGCCCCAATTATACCAACACTATATGCAACTGCTGTTGCAAGACGACCCACCTCACGAAACATTCCTACCAATATTCCTAGGCAACACATCACAGCAACGATCGGTAGCAAATCTTCTTTTATCGTCATTCCCGTGACATTTAGATATTGCTGTAATCCCATTACAATTCCACAAACTGTTCCACTTATTGCTCCCGCTCCTGCACCATACTTATACCCCATAAGGAGGATTAGGGAAAATATCGTAGTTTTGAATAATGAAAATTCAATGCCACCGATATCAGGTATCCCATAGATTACTAATCCTGCAAGTAATGCCATACTTATCTGTTGTTCATTATCCATTGCTTGTCCTATTTCTCCATATAGAACGAATTTAATTGGACGACTAAAGACTAATGTTAGACAAAAGATCAGTATCGCCTCCAATGCTATATAGAGTAGTTGTTCACTCGTACCAACACTCAAGAAATATTTCGTTAGGGATATTCCTGCCGTTACTATAGCTGCTATGAAGGCAAACGCTTGCAAGGGAATTGGTTTATTCTTATTACGATTCTCAATTAGGTTTCCTATAATAGCTAATAGTATTATCACAAATGTATATTTTATGGCTTCCACCGTTGGTAAGACCATGGCAGAGCCAAGCATTACTCCAATTAGTAAAAAGGGCCTCATTGTCTTCTCTACATATGCTGCTGCAAAATATGCAACTGCAATAGGGGCCATGGATAGAAATTGCGCTCGTGACACCATAAGTCCTATAAGAGTAATCGCAATGCCTCTCTTTGTAATTTCTTTCATACATTACACTTCCTTTTCGTTAATTTGGCTGTCAATGCGAAATTATAGAAGTAATTGTATGAAATGTTTGTCAAATCAGCGAGGCAGTTTCTAAAAAGTTTATGACAATTTAACCTCTCACTCGGCATTTCGCTCGAATATAGGGACCTCACACTAATTAGGATATTAATAACTATACCAAAAAAGAGCTTCAGATAATTCATTATGAATCATCTAAAGCTCTTAAAATATAGCGGAGAACGGATTTGAACCGCCGACACTGCGGGTATGAACCGCATGCTCTAGCCAACTGAGCTACTCCGCCGCACTGACAAGATTTATTATACTGAAAGAAATAATAAATGTCAACTACTTTTTTGAATTTTTTTATTAATTTGTTCAATTCAGAATATTATAGTTAATATTAGTTTCTCAATTTCTCGAAATTCTATTCATGTTACTTATTTCCCTGGGTCTAAAATAATCTCATTTTCATAAACAAGTCCCAGCTTTTCTCTAGCTACCTCTTCTATGTATTTCTTAGTTTGAACGTAAGCACGTCTATCCTCAATCTCTTCTGCACGTTCTGTTTCTGCATCTATCTGTTCTTGTAATACTTTGTCTCTCTCTTGATAAGCCATTCTCTTCTTATCCAGATTTTCTTTTTGATAAACGATTATGCCATAGATCATAAGGACTAAGCACATGGTCGTAAATAAACCTGTCCTTTTTTTCGTCTTTCGTCCAATAATCATACTCTTCACCTTTCTTTCCTACTCGCTTATTGTACTTCTCTAAGTAACTATCGAGTTGCATCCTTGTATCATTTTTTCTTTACTGATATTTTAACTGTTTTGGCAGCACTTTTCAATTGTTTTACAGAACTCTTTCCAATTTTTTTGAATTTACTTCCAATCTTAGAATTCACCTTGCCAACTTTTCTCGATGCAAAACCAAAAACCTTACCTAATTTCTTAGCTAGGAATGAAAAAGGTTTAAACAGTATGGACAATCCTTTCTTAATTACCTTTATAATCGTCTTAATGATTAGAGTAATCCCCTTAACGACAAACTTACTAAGTAGCTGATTGTATATAACCATTCCAAGTAACATACCAAGTATTGCAAAGCCACGAATTGTTCCATTATTACGTTCATAAATCATAATGAATATGACAACACTCGCCGCAAGCCAAAAAATTATATCTTCAAGTGCGACAAAGAATCCTCTATGTGGGACAATTCTTCGAATGATTCGAATACAGTCATACACAACCAGTAAAAGAATTCCATACAGGATTGATGTCAAAAAGAATTGGACCTCCAAATTAATGATCTCTGTCATATTGTCTTCCCAACCTCCTACTTGAATAGTCTTCCAAAGAATGATTCTCCACCTTTAGAATATCCTCCATCGGAGTAGGTTAAGCTGTCAACTCTTCCATCGATATCCACTTCTCCTTTTTCTAACGTAAGCCTATTAACATGTAATTCGTCACCGCGAATCATTAAAATCCCTTGTTCCGTCTCTAACAACACTTCATTCGCATCAAAAGATAAAACATCATTCACGCCAGTAATTATAGCACTCTTACGACTTGTTAATGTTATCTTATGATTAGCCTTTGGTAATTGCTTCTCATCCATAAAACAACCTCCTAAATATACTTCTATCATAAGTATATTAGGAGGTCCTTAAAATCATGCACATAGCTTCTATAGATATCGAAACAATTCTTTTGCGTCATCTTTACGCACAGTTTCTTGTACATCAAGTATCTCTACTTTTACTTCTTTGTTACCAAATGCGATTTCTAATATATCGCCTTCTTTAACATTAGCAGATGCCTTCGCAGTCTTGCCATTGATCATTACTCTTCCTGCATCACATGCTTCATTGGCTACCGTTCTTCTCTTAATGATACGTGATACTTTAAGAAATTTATCTAATCTCATATTCACAACAACCTTCCTAAAATGGGTTAAAAAAAGTTGCTCCGCATGGAGCAACTTAACTATTAATTATTTACACTCTATTAAGCGTTGATAACATCTTTTAATGCTTTACCAGCTTTGAATTTAGGAGATTTAGATGCTTCGATCTTCATAGTTTCTCCAGTTTGTGGATTTCTTCCTTCTCTAGCTGCTCTTTCAGAAACTTCGAAAGTTCCGAATCCAACTAATTGAATTTTTTCACCTTTAGCTAATTCTTCTGTTACTACATCGATAAATGCTTTTAATGCTTTTTCGGAATCTTTCTTTGATAATTCTGTTTTTTCTGCAATTGCTGCAACTAATTCTGTTTTGTTCATGGATAAACTCCTCCTCTGAATAATTAAAATCACTTAAATAATATTTTTTATAACTCGTCCCCATAGAGCAGTCTGCTCATCTATGGACATGTCCTTAAGATGCTTGCCTTCTCCTTCAGCGAGCCGTTCAACACCTATAAATCTATTTATAAACTTATCTGTGGCATTTGTCAAGGAATTTTCAGCATTTACCCCTAATTTTCTCGATAAATCGGTTATCAAAAAGAGCATCTTCCCAATTTCGTCTTCAATCTGAGAACTATTACCTATTGCACTACTCTTTTCTATATCGTTTAATGACGTTTTTAGTAAATTAATAACGGTCCTTGTATCCTCTCCTTCAACTCCAACCTTAGCTGCTTTTTTCTGAATTTTAGTTGCTCTTACTAAAGCAGGTAATGCCTCTGCAACTCGTAACATACCGTCAGAAACCGTCTCTTCTTTCTTTTCTTTTTCTTTAATGGCTTCCCAATTTCTAAGTACTTCACTAGAACTCTCTGCGTTAACATTAGAAAAGACATGAGGATGTCGATGGATCATTTTCTTACTTATATCCGTTGTCACTTGATCTATGGTAAACTCACCCGTTTCCTCTGCTATGACAGTATGTAATGCTACTTGTAATAACACATCTCCAAGTTCTTCTTTTAAGTTTTCTATATCATTCTTGTTAATTGCATCAACCGCCTCATAGGCCTCTTCTAACATACACTCTCTAAGACTTTCATGGGTTTGTTCTCTATCCCAAGGACAGCCATGTTCACTACGTAATTCACGGATTATATCGACAAACTCATCAAAGCTATATATATACTTGTTGCAATCGATTTTAACCCCATTTGAAGGCTCTACATACACATCTTGCTCTATATTCTTCATCTTGTCCCTCTCCTCGTTTTATCCTCTACATATTAGTACATATTAATTTATTATACTATACTAATTCCCAAGTTTTTTCGGTATTTCAGCTGCACGCCATTGCTAATAAACAGCTTTTTAGTTTGTTTGCAAAGTAACTCTAGAAGTCTAACGTATGTTATTGAAATCAAATGCAATGAAATGCAACATCAAAAAAACAAGTTTATTGAGCTGTGTGACATTTGGCATACAGCGAAAGAAAGTTGTTCTTTTTGCTGGTGTGTGAATGCATTTGGTTTCAATAACATACATAAACAACACAATTTTGCAAACGCACTAAAAAGCGTCCACTATATAATACGTGCAGCGTCCCATCCCAAAAACTTTACTGCTCCATTTGTCTTCCTAGGAAATTAGAAGCTGTAGCTGCAAGTTTAATCTCTACTTCACCTAATTTAGTCTTTGGTTCTTTTGTAAGTATAATAACAGCTCCTATTGCGTCACCCTCACAGATGATAGGGCTAATAACTTCTGATGTATATTCACTATCTTCATCAGTTCCAATCTTAATGAAGGACTTATCAGTGGAAACAGCTGATATACTTTCTCTTTCATTAACTGCATCCTCAAGCTCCTTACTAATTTGCTTTCCGACCAAATCTTTCTTGGTTGTTCCAGATACAGATACGAATTGATCACGATCTGTTATAAATACAACATGGCCTGTTGTTTGTGATAATGCATCGCCGTATTGCTTTGCGAATTGACTAAGTTCTCCAATTGGAGAATACTTTTTAAGTATAATCTCTCCTTCACGATCTGTAAATATCTCAAGTGGATCTCCTTCGCGAATTCTAAGTGTACGTCTTATTTCTTTTGGTACTACAACTCTTCCCAAATCATCTATTCTTCTTACAATACCAGTTGCCTTCATAAAAATTTCCTCCATTTAACGTAATATCATTATCAATTAATCTAGTGATATTGATATTATTTGTTAAATGGAGGAAATTATACACTTTATTAAATATTTTCCTAAATTAATTACGAATGCCTCAACTAATTATGCTCACCGTGACCTAGGTTGCCTTCGTGGTAATGCTTACGACATAATGCAATATATTTATCATTCCCACCAAGTACTACTTGATCACCAGAACGAACAATCTTTCCATCTTCACCTATCCTTGCATTACATGTTGCACCTTTGCCGCACCAACAAACCGTCTTAATCTCTTCAATACGGTCTGCCCAAGCCATTAACCAAAGGCTTCCTTCAAATGGTTCATTACGAAAATCTGCACGTAATCCATAGCAGATTACTGGAATTTCAAGATCATCTACAATATGAACAAGGAATTCCACTTGCTCTTTTGTTGCAAATTGTGCTTCATCTACGATGATACAATCATATTCTTTAATCTCTTCATCGGTCATCATTACTAGATGCTCTAAGAAGTCACATTTACTTTCCAAACCCATACGTGAACGTATAATCTGTTCGCCATCGCGATTATCAATTCTAGGTTTCACAAGATAGGCTTTTTTACCTCTTTCATAATAATTATAATCAACCATCAAGGCATTGGCAGTCTTCGAACTTCCCATTGCTCCATAACGATAGTATAACTTTGCCATTGTAACCTCCAAATTTTCGTCTTCTGTGGTAAGACTTTCTTTCATTGTCGATTTTATCGACTATCTACTTCGAATTCCTCAAGGCACTGTATTCATAATATTCAGTACTATATCTGAGTCTACATCTGCTATTCGATGCGTTATAATTTCTCCATCTGATGTTATCAGTTGTCTCGTTACTATAGATGTTTCTTCATCAACACTCGATATCCAAACATGAATCTCAGACCATTCGGAACCTTCCTGTGCTATTATATCATATTGCCTTACAAATTGTCCCTCTTGTTTTTCATTTTGAACTTCTTCGATTTGATCCTTGCTGTCGACTTTAGCAAATGTATTATAAACGTTCTCAATATCAGACGCCTCAGTCACATTTTGCATAACCAATCCATTCTCATCATAAACAATAATTTTCTCAATCTCACCAATTTCAACTGAATACAGATTTCCCTCTTCATCTGCAATATCAAAGAACAAAGGTACTGTTTTGCTTTCTTCGGTATTCACTGTCGAATCAGAGCCATTGTATTCTGTGTCTTCTGATGTACTTTCCTCACCAGCTTCACCTTCGCTAGTATCTGTCGCTCCAGTAGATTCCTTATCATCCATGGCTGTTGAAGACTCTGTAGTTGTTTCCTCCTGTGTTGCCATATCACTTTTAGACTCCTTCATACTCCCAGGTGGATTCGCTATTAAACTAATTCCTGCCACAAGTAAAATACAAGCACATGCAGCAACCATTCCATATCGGAAAGGAATTCCTTTTTTACTTCGTATAGGTTGTTTGTTTTGTATTGATTGTATATCTTGTATTGGTTGTTTACTTTGTTCTGTTTCTTCATTTACTCTTTTTAAGGTTGCCTGAATTAAAGATTCTGATACCGTGATATCCTCTATGTTAAGTATTTCATCTAAATCATTCTTTAGATTGTCGACGTCATATAGTCCATTTAATAAAACCTTCTTAATTTCTTTATTGTTCTCTTCTAACTTCTTCATATGACACCTCCCTTTCTAATGAATTCTTTATCTTTTGCCTAGCTCGGTTCAGCCTACTCTTAACTGTACCTGAAGCGATATGCAACACATTGGCTGCCTCTTCAATACTCATTTCCTGATAATATACACATAGTACGACCTCTTTGTACTTGTCTGGCAGTTCCATTACAGCATTCTTTACGACCTGGTTATCTTCCTTTTTCTCAATTTTCTCATAACCTTCTTCTACTACTTGCTGTGTCTTAAATTCATCTGTAGTTTCTACTTTTTTATTCCAAGCACTTTTCAAATAATCTTTACAAGTATTTATTGTTATCTGTAAAAGCCATGTCTTAAGCGAGCTTTCCCCTCGGAAACTATCATACCGACTGTTTACCTTGAGAAAAACCTCTTGAAAGATATCTTCTGCTAAGTGTATATCTTTCACATATAGATATGCGGTTCTCAGAACATCATTTCCGTATGTACGCATGAGGCTCTCTAAATCGAGAGCCTCCATACTTCTAGCAACCATACCCTCTCCCCTTTCGTTAACTAATAACTCCTTCGGTTAGAGTATCAAAAGCCAATTTTAATTTTGATTTCGTCAATTTGCAAAAATTTATGTGTGAGTATGTTATACCAAACGTAGTTCACTCGCAACACGCTCTCGCTTGGATGAAGTTCGTAGTGGTACATAAGCCTCTAAAATACAGAGCCTAAGTACCAACGACTTCATACAGTTGCTCATCAAACTACGTTCGGCATAACATTAGTCAAGTTTTAAATGTGCAAATTGACGAAGGCAAGTTTTTCCGAATGGCTTTTGACATGCTAACTCTCCTTAGGTAATCGAGAAATTACTTCGTAATTTCACTCGTTGACTAATAACTCCTTCGGAGTTTGCTCTAGAACTCCACTGACTTATCAGAACTTTACAACAGACTCTGTTGACATATAAGAAGTAGCTCCGCTACTTCTTATATGTCATGTTATACAACTCAGCATAGATTCCTTGTAGTTCAAGTAGCTCTTCATGTGTACCTTTTTCGCTAATTCCTTCTTCTGTTAACACAATTATATTCTCTGCGTTACGAATTGTCGATAGTCTATGAGCGATTACAAACGTCGTTCTATTCTTTGCTAACTTTTCTAAGGATTCCTGTACAACCTTTTCTGACTCATTATCAAGGGCTGAGGTTGCCTCGTCAAATATTAAAATTGGTGGATTTTTCAAGAATACTCTAGCTATACTTAATCGCTGTTTCTGGCCTCCTGATAATTTAACTCCTCGTTGTCCTATATACGTATTGTACCCATCTGGAAGTTCCATTATGAATTCATGTGCGTTGGCATTCTTTGCTGCTTCTATGATTTCTTCTTCAGTAGCATCCATATTACCATATCGTATGTTATCCATAACTGTTCCAGCGAATAGATATACATCCTGTTGTACAATACCGATGTTCTTACGTAACGAATATAAGGAGATGTCTTTAATATCTGTTCCATCGATGCAGATACTTCCGTTAGTAACCTCATAAAAACGTGGTATTAAGCTACACATAGTAGTTTTTCCCACACCTGATGGGCCAACCAATGCTACATATTCACCTGGTCTAACATGAAGATTTATGTCACGAAATACTTCCGATATCGTGTCGTTATATTGATATGCAACATCTTTGAATTCAATCTCACCTTTTACATCAGTAAGAGTTATAGCATCTTTTTTATCCACAATATCTGGCTCAACTTCTAAGATTTCTAAGTAACGATCAAATCCAGTAATTCCATTTTGAAATTGTTCTGTAAAGTTAATTAACTGTTTTACGGGATCAACTAGGTTATTAATATATAACAGATAAGTCAGTAAATCGGACAATTGAATAATATCTTTTACGATAAATACTCCACCACCAATGATAACTGCTACATTGATTAACGTTGTGAATGCACCTAATCCAGAATGAAAGATTGCCATAATAAAGTAACTGTTACTCTTCGCCTCAACAAATTGTCCATTGCTTTTATGGAATTTTTCTAATTCTACATCTTCATTAGCAAATGATTTCACAACTCGTATTCCAGATAGAGTATCCTCAATTTGCGAATTAATATCAGCAACACGCTCTCTATTACCTTTGAATGCGCGATGCATCTTCGATTTTAGCCTATATGCAAAAATGAACATAACTGGGATTATTGAGAACACAATTAGTGTTAGTGGTACATTGATAAATAAAAGAATGACAAATGCTCCAATGAATTTGATTAATGAGATTACGATATCTTCTGGTCCATGATGACACAGTTCCGTAAGGTCGAATAGATCATTGGTGACTCTAGACATTAATTGTCCTATTTTTTGATTATCATAAAAATTAAAAGATAGTTTCTGATAATGTGCAAAAATTTCGTTTCTCATATCATGTTCCATCTTTGCACCCATCACATGACCTTGGTAATTGATAAAGAATTTGCAAACAAATTCAACTACAATTAATCCAATCATAACAAATGTTAATTTGATAATAATTTGTAACGCTTCGCTCATCTCGTACTGAACCAATACAGTATTTGTTATGTATCTTACAATCATTGGATATACTAGTGTGATTGCTGCTGCCATTATAGCAAAGAACATATCCGCAAAGAATAATCCTTTGTACGGTTTATAGTACGATATGAATTTTTTAGCCTTTGAACTCATATTTTCCTCCTACTAATAGTAATCGCTTCTTTAAGTAGCCTTACTACTTCCCTTAAGTTATATAAAGAGCTGTCACACTGGGGATAGCCTCCTGTTCATGTGACAGCTCTCATTTATTCAATAACAAATTTACACATTAATTATCTAGATAATTTTTTTGAGATATCGAATAAATATTGATCGATATCCTTAGTCATATTAAGTGCTTCATCGATATCATAATCTACGAATTCACCATTTCTATATCCTACTACACGGTTAGTAGCTCCTGCACATAGTAAATCAACTGCTTTTGCTCCCATAGCAGACGCATAAACTCTATCTTTACATGTTGGACTTCCACCTCTTTGGATATGGCCAATGATAGTTGCTCTAGTTTCCATACCAGTAGCAGCTTCGATTCTCTTAGCCATTGCATAAGAGTCACCAATACCTTCAGCATTAATGATGATATGATGTTTTTTACCGACTTTTCTCTTTTCAATGATGTTGTTAATAATTCTATTCTCATTGTGATCATATCTCTCAGTAATAAGAATATCTTCTGCACCATTGGCAATACCACACCATAAAGCGATGTAACCAGCATTTCTTCCCATTACTTCAATGATACTACATCTTTCATGTGAAGTTGAAGTATCTCTTACTTTATCAATCGCTTCCATAGCTGTATTAACAGCTGTATCGAAACCGATTGTATAGTCTGTGCAAGCGATATCTAAATCGATTGTTCCTGGAAGTGCAATTGTGTTAATTCCTAAATTAGCAAGTTTTTTTGCTCCTTGGAATGAACCGTCACCACCAATAACTACTACACCATCGATACCATGTTTCTTACAGATCTCAGCACCTTTTCTTTGTCCTTCTTCTGTTCTGAATTCAGCACAACGAGCTGTGTAAAGAAGTGTTCCACCTCTTGAAATGATATCTGCAACACTTTTAGCGTCCATGTCAAATATATCTTCTTCTAAGAGACCGCTGTAACCTCTTCTGATACCTTTAACCTTTTTACCTGATGCAAGCGCTGTTCTTACGACTGCTCTGATTGCGGCGTTCATACCAGGCGCATCACCACCACTTGTCAATATACCAATTGTATTGATTTCTTTTGCCATAATAAAAAACCTCCATGAGATATTTATTTATAGTAACTGTATAGCTATGCAACTTCTCAAAAGTTGAATGCACAAAATGAATGCCCTTCATCTTGATCATTACTATTCACTTGTAACTGCTTATAATCTTCTACATTTTAATCCATTTTACCACGTTTTTCAATACTCTTTTCGATAATTTTCACATTATCGGGGCCATAAACCCCTTTTAATTTCTGTATTATTTCAAGGTTCGCATGAATGGTTCTGCTTCTTGGCAATACTTTCTTTGCTTTTTCTGCTTCACAATAGACGATAACCTGATCTTTCCCATCACTCTCACTTAATAATTCATATAACTCTTGCTCTTTTAATAAGAATTCGTCTTTTGTAGGGAACTTAATCCATACATCTTTTGGAATAGAATCAAAAGGGATAATCTCTCCACAAATCATCTTCGCAGGTTTATCCTCTTCCACTGTAATCTTACCTTTAATGAATACTTTATTATCTTCTAATAAGTGTTCTTTATAACGTTCATAATCTCTAGGGAAGATGATTACTTCCACATTACCGAATAAATCTTCTAACGTGATAAATGCCATCATTGAGTTATTCCTAGTAGCTTTAACCGTTTTTGCTGTAATCATCCCACCAATTATAGCCGTTTCACCATCTTCTACCTTTACACAGTTTGTTTCTTCGTCTAATATGAAATCTGTTGAGTATGCTGTAATATTCTTTTTCCACAAGGATTCAAATTCTTGTAATGGATGTCCACTTACATAGATTCCAAGTACCTCTTTTTCAAAACCTAGTAGCATATCCATTGTAAATTCACCTACATCAGGCATCTGAATCTCTTCCACTTTTTCTTCCTCGCCCATAAAATCAAACAAGGAAAATTGGCCTGTGATGGAATCCTTCTTCTCACGATTCACATCCTCTAATACTTTAACATAGACCATCATCTTCTGTCTTCTTGTACCAGGCAAACTATCTACGGCACCTGATTTAATGAAACTTTCGATAGTCCTTTTGTTAATCTCTTTGCCTGTTAATCGCTTCGCAAAATCCTTTAGATTAAGGAACTTACCATTCTCATCTCTCTCATTTACAATCGCATCAATAACAGGTCTACCAAGCCCTTTAATTGCACTCAAGCCATAACGGATATCCGTTCCTGAAACAGAAAAACTACCTTCTCCTTCATTGATATCTGGCGGAAGAATCTGAATTCCCATCTGTCTACAACTATAGATATATTCTGATACCTTTGACGGATTATCCATTACCGATGTCATTAACGCAGCCATAAATTCTACTGGATAATAATGCTTTAGATAGGCTGTTTGATAGGCTACAACTGCATAAGCTGCTGCATGCGCCTTATTAAACGCATATTTTGCAAAGTCAATCATCTCGTCGTAGATATGATTTGCTACCTCCTCTGGAATACCGTTATTAATGCACCCCTTAACACCTTCCTCTTCATTACCATAAACGAAGTTTTGGCGTTCTTTCTCCATAACATAAACTTTCTTCTTCGACATAGCAGCACGTACCAAATCACTACGTCCATAACTATATCCTGCAAGGTCACGAACAATCTGCATAACCTGTTCTTGATATACAATGCATCCGTAAGTCGGTGCAAGAATCGGTTCTAATTGTGGACACTCATATACAATGGCGTTTTGTTCATTCTTACCTCGTATATACTTTGGAATGAAGTCCATTGGACCAGGTCTGTATAAAGAGATTCCAGCAATAATATCTTCAATACTTTGAGGTTTTAATTCCTTCATGAAGTTCTTCATGCCAGCACTTTCTAGCTGGAATATACCATCGGTCTTACCGGAACCAATTAAATCAAATACACCTTTATCTGCATAATCAATACGATCAATATCTAGTTGATTATCCTCTGCCAACTTCTTATTCACTAACCTAACTGCATTCTGTATAACCGTTAAAGTTCGCAGTCCTAAAAAGTCCATCTTTAATAGACCTAATTCCTCTAGCGTTGTCATGGTGAACTGCGTTGTGATTGTTTCATCTGATGCTCTAGATAACGGTACATATTCATCAATAGATGCCTTACTGATTACAACACCCGCAGCATGCATTGAAGTATGTCTTGGTAACCCTTCTAGCTTCATAGACATATCTAGAAGATATTTTGCTTGTTCATCCGAATTATATAGTGTCTTTAACTCCGGATTCATATCAATTGCTTTCTTAATTGTAATACCAAGTTCTGTTGGTATCATTTTGGCAACACTATCTACATAGGCATATGGTAAATCAAGTGCTCGACCTATATCACGAATTACCATCTTCGCTGCCATTGTTCCAAAAGTTACGATCTGCACCACGCGGTCCTTACCATACTTACGTACAACATAATCAATTACTTCTTGTCTACGTTCGAAGCAAAAATCAATATCAATATCGGGCATTGTTAAACGTTCTGGATTCAGAAAACGCTCAAACAGTAAGTTATATTTGATTGGATCAATATTCGTGATACCAAGGGTATATGAAACGATACTACCAGCCGCTGAACCACGCCCTGGCCCCACCATAATTCCATTGTCTCTTGCATATTTAATAAAGTCCCATACAATTAAAAAGTAGTCGACAAACCCCATGCTATGAATGGTTTCTAACTCATATGTCAAACGTTCTCTAAGTTCATCAGAAGGGTTTTGATAGCGCACTGCTAATCCTTCATTACATAATTTTTGCAGATACTCCCATGCGGAATATCCATCAGGAACATCATAACTTGGTAATTTATACTCTCCGAAAACAATCTCCACATTACAACGTTCTGCTATCTTATTGGTATTCTCTAGTGCTTCTTTCGCATAAGGGAATAATTCTTCCATCTCCTCTGGAGACTTCACGTAATATTGTCCCCCTTCATAGCGCATACGGTTTTCATCTTCAACCTTCTTCTGCGTCTGAATACATAGAAGAATATCATGTGGCTCTTCATCACTAGCTAATGTGTAATGAATATCATTAGTTGCAACAAGTGGAATTCCTGTATCACGGTTTAGCCTAAGCATGCCTTGATTTACGGTCTTTTGCTCTGGTATTCCGTGATCTTGTATCTCTAAGAAGAAGTTATTCTCTCCAAATACCTCCTGTAGGCGCAAGGCTTCTTTCTTCGCTTCCTCATAGAAGCCTTTTCTAAGATTACTTGCAACAATCCCCGCTAAACAAGCGCTTAACGCAATTACCCCTTCATGATACTGTTCTAATACTTCGTAATCTACCCTAGGTTTATAGTAGAATCCTTCTGTAAAACCTCTTGATACAATCTTCATCAAGTTATGGTAACCCGTATCATTCTCAGCTAATAACACAAGGTGGTTATAACGGGTGTCATTGTTATTCTCTCTATCAAATCGTGACCCTGATGTCACGTAAACCTCACAACCTAAGATTGGTTTAATGCCTTGCGCTTTTGCAGCTCGGTAAAAATCAATTGCTCCATACATTACACCATGATCCGTTATAGCAACACTGGTCATCCCTAATTCTTTGACCCTTGCTATTAATTCTGTTATTTTATTTGATCCATCTAGCAAGCTATACTCGGTATGGACGTGTAAGTGTGTAAAGTTCATGATTTTCCTCCTTAAGTATTGTATGTACTATTTCCTGTATTCTCTTAGTTATCATAACATCTTTTTAGGCCTATTACTAGTACAAATGTTCTCCAATTACTTAGTGAAGTCTAGTGTGTAATTTCCAAAATGAAAACCTTACCTTCTGATATATAAAAAGAAATCTGCCCATTTACATCAACTTTATCTGTATAGTCTTTTAAATTACTAGATAAGCATCTTACTTGATCACCATATTCCACCATTGCTACATAATCAAGCGATACATTGATCTTTGCTTTTACCATTAAATCATCTAATTGTGAAAATTCAATTATTAGATACTCTTTCTTTTCTTTCTTTTCATTACGTAATTGCTCAATAATATTACTTTCTATATCAGTTGCTTCACGTATACGCAACATAAGGTTTAGATCAGTTACCTTCAACGTTTGTTTAACATGTTGATTCCCATCAATAAACCATGCATATCTCTCTATTTTATCATCTCCTATGATGCGTATCGTTATGGTTTTTTCACTCCTTATAAGCGTTGTAATTACATCCTGCCTAAGCATAATATCTTCTAATTGTATATTCCTATTCTTCATTATGGAATCTGGTATCTGAATTGTAACCTCGACATGATTGATATCATTTTTTTTTATACATTCTATAATTACATCTGTAGCACATTCTATATGTACCTTAAGTGGTTGTCGTCCTGACGTTTCTCGTGCTAATTCTATTATTCTTTCATCGGATAACTCTAACGTAACTTCAGCAGTTTTAATTCCTACTTGGTCTTCGCTAGTTTCCATATGTACACTGGGATAAACTTTAGCTAATGATGTTATCACCTTATTATCTTTATCTCTTACTATTATAGGTTTCACTACCGATTCTTCCATCATCTTAACTTGCATAATTTGTGTATTATTATTTCCCTTAGCCTTCATCGTAACATCATTCAACATTGTACCTTGTAAAAGGCTTGTACATAACATACAAGTAGCTACAAAGACACAACCTTTTATACTTTTCACTCTATTTCTTATGCCTCCTGATTTATTATTTGTTAACATTTTACATATTGATACTATCATCCGTTGTCATCATAGTCAAACCATACCATCATTGATTTTTCGCCAAAGTATGCATATTTATCTGCGAACAAAACAAAAAGGCTATAGTAAAAGTAGTTCCAATCCACTTTTACTATAACCTTTTTTCTTAATTCCCAATATTATTTACTACTTAAATACTTTTCAATGTTTTCCATTGCGGCTTCTTCATCTGCGCCATCAGCGATAACTGTTACCGTTTCACCAGCAGCAATAGCAAGACTCATCATGCCCATAATGCTCTTTGCATTTACTTTTTTCTCTTCACATTCAACATAAATGCTACTTTCGTATTGGCTAGCTACTTGAACAAGCAAAGCAATTGGTCTAGCTTCTAAACCTGTTGGAATTTTAATTGTTATTTGTTTTGTAATCATAACTTCTCCTCCTTGTGTTCCCTTAAATTATCTGCAATAATACTTAATTTTCTTAATCTATGATTAACTCCTGATTTACCAATTGGTTCGCTAAGCAATTGCCCTAATTCTTTCAAGGTCGCTTCTGGGTGATCCAATCGAAGGGTTGCTATTTCTTCTAATCCTTCATCTAATTCACCAAATCCAATTAATTCTTTGATAAATAGGATATCTTCCACTTGCTTTGAAGCCGCGGCAACAGTTTTATTAATATTTGCAGTTTCACAATTAACTTGTCTATTAATTGAATTTCTCATCTCTTTTAGTATTCGCACATTTTCTAAATTCATTAAGGCAATATGTGCCTCCATTACATTTAATATGTCTACGATTTGAGAACCTTCTTTTAAATATACTACAAAATACCGTTTTCGCTGAACGATTTTTGCTTCAATGCCAAAAACATTCAACATTTCTCGTAATTGAACGGCTTTTGGCCTTGTTGGTAGGGCTATTTCAAAGTGATACGCTTTACTCGGGTCACTTAAAGATCCAGAAGATATAAATGAACCTCTAATGAATGCTCTTTTGCAACAAGTATTCTGAATAACAATATTATCAACTATAGATAGATTTTCTTTAATATCGCCATCTTCAGTTATTAATCTAGTTGCTTTTAAGATATTCTTCGCAACATAAGATTGTTTAACAACAACAATATATATATTTCCCTTTTTTAGTGTTTCATCCAAAACTGTATTTCGTTCATACTTTTTGCGCCTTACTAATACTTCAGGTCTTACATTAAAAGCTGCAATTAACAGATTTTGAAACTTTCTTGCTACTGTAAGATTCTCCGTATGAATCTTAATCATGTATTCATCTTTTACAGATATAGAAATTCTACCACATAAACTAATGATAGCAGCAACTTCTGCTATTTGACAATGTCTAGCCGAATTAATTTGCTTTGATAATTCTTCCTTTACATCTTTTGAAAATGACATTGTTCTTCACCTCAGACTAGCTTCTTTTGTAATGCATCTTTTTTAATATCTCTATGCTCAACTTTATATCCGTATTCCAATTTAGATAATCTATCACTTAAAGCATTTGCAATAGATACAGAGCGGTGCTTTCCACCCGTACAACCTATGCCTACAACTAATTGATTTTTTCCTTCTTCTATATAATTAGGAATTAAGAACTCAAGCATATCTCCTAATTTGTCCAAAAATTCTGTTGCCTTCGGTGATGACATTACATACTCATAAACTGGTTTATCATTACCTGTTTGTGGTTTTAACTCTTGGACATAATATGGATTAGGTAAAAAGCGTACGTCAAACACTAAATCACAATCCGTTGGGATTCCATATTTGAAACCAAAAGATAAGATAGTTATATAGAAGTTCCCATATTCCTGCTCTTGGACAAATATTTTATTAATTTCACTTTTAAGTTCACGAATTAAAAGCTGACTTGTGTCTATTATAAAGTCTGCTTGCTTCTTTAAAAACTCTAGCTTTTCTCTTTCTAATTCGATTCCCGCATCCACTCGCCCAGTTCCAGACAATGGGTGATTTCTTCTTGTTTCTTTAAAGCGTTTAACAAGAACTTCATTAACAGTATCAAGGTAAAGTATCTCGTAAGAATATCCTTTGCTTCTTGCTTCAACTAATATCTCATTCAAGCCATCTAATGCTTGACCACTACGGATATCAATACCTAACGCCACTTTATCAATCTGAGAACTCTGGTCATATGCAAGCTGTGCAAACTTCAAAATAAGTTGTATTGGTAGGTTATCAACGCAAAAGTATCCAATATCCTCCAACATCTTTAAAACGGAACTTTTACCAGCTCCCGACATTCCTGTAACGATTACAAACCTCAAGATAAAACCTCCTAATACGTTCTACCAATACAACTATATAATAACTGCTATTAGAATTCTCCTAAGAAACGTACTTCAGGTTCTAACATTACTTGATGCTTTTCATATACAATTCGCTGTACATCTTCAATAAGTTGTCTAACCTCACTTGCAGTACCATTTCCCACATTTATAACAAACCCACAATGTTTCTCTGATACCATTATATCGCCCACGCGATATCCTCTTAAACCAGAGTCCATTATAAGTTTACCTGCAAAATAACCTTCAGGACGTTTGAATGTACTTCCTGCACTAGGAAATTCTAATGGTTGTTTTTCTACTCGTTTTCTATTAAAAACTGCTATTTCTTCTAGTATATCTTCTCTATTGCCAAAAGATAATTCAAATGCAGCTTCTATTACAATATATGAATTCTTTTGTACTATACTAGTTCGATATGCTAATTGTAATTCCTCTTTATTAAGTGTGAATATCTCGCCTTCTTGATTCAATACAGTTGCTGATAAGATGTAATCTTTAATCTCATATCCATAAGCTCCTGCATTCATTGTCACAGCGCCACCAAGAGTACCTGGTATACCTGATTCACCTTCTAAACCTGATAAACCGTGTTCCGCTGCCTCTGTAGCTAACCTTGCAAGCATAACACCTGCACCTGCTGTTACAACATTATTATTGATTTCTATCCAATTAAAATGCTTATAGATCTGTATAATAACGCCCTTGAACCCTTTGTCCCCGACTAATAGATTGCTACCTTTACCTATTATATAGTATGGTGTGTTGCTTTCCTTACACGCGCTAATAACTAGTTTTAGTTGGTCCTGATTCTCAGGAGTAACAAAGTACTCTGCTGGCCCACCTATTTTGAATGTTGTGTGTTTCGAAAGCGGTTCATTTCTTACTATATTCTCCTTAGATAAAATCGCCATTAATTTTTGATTTATATCATTCAAAATAATACCTCTTTAATCAATTCTAATTTATATAAATATATGAATGCCCTAATGATCTTGATAACAGAATAATCTATCATAATTTACAATTTTTTATTCTTCAGTACATTGTTATAATACAATACTTAATTCTTTATTTCAACCATATTTATATTTTTTTCATTACTAAATTTAGAAATTGACAATTATAGCATTTTTATCATTTTACCGTTATAATTCCATGTAAAGGTATAAAATTATACTTTTTTTAGTAGTTTTCTTACTAATGTTAAGAAAAAAAGGACATTTCTCTATCGTGAATGTCCTTTTCTTATATAAATACTATCTTATTTTGTACATTGTTATTAATCAATAACTAATTTTGCAGCTCCTACGATACCAGCATCGTTACCAAGCTCAGCAAGTTTAAACTCTTTGTCCTTATGTGCATGGAATGCATATTTCTCATAATATCTCTGGATTACATCAAGTAAAATTGCTCCTGCTTTGGAAACCCCTCCACCGATTACATATACATCTGGTTCTACAACTGCTGCAATATTAGCGCATGCTACACCTAGATACCAACCAAGTTGTTCAACACATTCTGTAGCTAATTTATCGCCTTCTTTTGCAGCATCAAATATCATCTTTGCCGATAAATTCTCTTTATCGCGTATTGAAGATTCTTCCTCTGATTTATCTAACAAACGTTTTGCTACTTTCACAATTCCAGTAGCTGAAGCGTATTGTTCTAAGCAACCTTTTCTGCCACAATTACATGGATCTTCTTCTTCATAATTAACAAGCATATGACCGATTTCACCTGCTGCACCTTTTGTACCAGTGATGATTTTTCCGTTATGTATTACTCCACCACCAACGCCTGTACCAAGTGTAATCATAATCATATCGCTATAGCCTTTACCACCACCAAGCCACATCTCTCCTAAAGCAGCAACGTTGGCATCATTTCCAGCTTTAACATTAGTAATACCTGTTAATCTTGTCACTTCTTCTGCAACATTAAATGTTCCCCAACCAAGATTTACACAAGTAAGAACTGTCCCTTTATCATCTACTGGACCTGGTACACCAATTCCGATTCCTTCAATTTCGTCTTTCTCAATCCCTTTTTCTTGCATTTTATCAGTTAATGACGCGCTTATATCTGAAAGTATATTACTTCCACCATCTGCTTTATTCGTATTAATCTCCCAATTGTCAACAATAGCTCCATCTGTTGTAAAGAGACCAATCTTAACTGTAGTTCCCCCAATGTCAACACCAAAACAATACTTATTCATAATTCTTTCCTTTCTAAACATACCTTATATGTAGTTATACACATAACCGTCCCAAGCGCTCCTTTGGTCGACAGATAATCCATCCTGCCGACCTATCACGCTTTGAACAGCTATATGTTATTAACCTATTCCTTTTTCATTAAGTTGTTTGTTACACGGTTATATAATTCTCTTGCTGCATTATACCCCATCTTCTTTTGTCTATAATTAACTGCTGCTGATTCTACGATAATTGCAAGATTTCTGCCTGGTCGTATTGGAATCTGATGGCATACAACTTTATTTCCTAAGAATTCTGTATATTGTTCATCTAATCCTAGGCGATCATATTCTTGTTCTTTATTCCACTCTTCTAACTTAATTACTAAATCAATTGATTGTGTATTCTTAACACTTTCAACACCAAACAATGTCTTAACATCGATAATACCAATACCTCTAAGTTCAATGAAGTGACGTGTAATATCTGGTGCAGTACCAATTAATGTTTCATCACTAACTTTCTTAATCTCAACAACGTCATCTGTTACCAAACGATGTCCTCTTTTGATTAATTCTAGTGCTGCTTCACTCTTGCCAATACCACTTTCACCCATGATAAGAACGCCTTCACCATATACGTCAACCAAAACTCCGTGAATAGATATTCTTGGTGCCAATTCAACTTTAAGCCAACGTATTACTTCTGACATAAATGCAGATGTTGGTTGTTCTGTCCTAAATAATGGTACACCTTTTTTGGTTGCTAGTTCTACCAAATCAGGTTCAATTTCAATATTACGGCAGAATACGATACAAGGAACTTTATAATCTAATAATTTAGTCATAATTCCCACGCCATGATCTTTCTCCATCTTCTGCATATAGGCATATTCCACATTACCAATTACTTGAACTCGATCAGAATCAAAATAATCAAAAAAGCCTGCTAGCTGTAAAGCGGGTCTGTTCACATCTGTCTGGGTAATCTTTATGTCATCAATATTAAGATCTGGCGTATAATTCACAAGTTTCATCTTTTCAACCAATTTTTTCAAATCTACTGTATACATACATGATCTCCTTCGCCATCTAAAATTTCCTTTATCAACAAGCAGTTTTACTGCTTCCATAAATTACATTCTAACATACTATTTTTTCAACTTCAATTGTTACTTTTTGAAGCATTTTGCACCTCATTATTGTGAAAAAAGTCGAAAACTTGTTTTGCAGCCTTTTCATTCATTGTTGGAACAATACTTAATTGTTCTATTGTTGCTTCCTTGATAGCGTCTAATGAAAGGAAATTCTTCATTAATTCCTTCCTTCTCTTTGGCCCAATACCAGGAATATCATCTAATATAGAATGAACTTGACCTTTACTTCGTAGCGAACGATGATACTCGATAGCAAATCGGTGGGTCTCATCTTGAATTCGTGTTATCAACTTAAATCCTTCGCTATTACGATCTATTGGAATCTCTACATTATTAAAATACAAACCTCTTGTCCTATGATTATCATCTTTAACCATACCACAAACCGGTATTGTTAAATGTAATTCTTCCATAACCTTAAGAGCAATATTTACTTGACCTCTACCACCGTCCATCATGATTAAATCCGGAAATCTAGAGAAGCTACCATGTTCTAAATCCATGTTTTTCTCAAGCAACTCTGCTTTTTCCTGTTTACCATGAACAAAACGTCTCGTGAGTACCTCGTTCATACTAGCGTAATCATCACTTCCAGTAACCCACTTAATCTTAAACTTACGGTAGTCATTTCTCTTTGGTTTTCCATTCTCGTATACAACCATGGAACCTACGGATTCAAAACCATTAATATTAGAGATATCAAAGGATTCAATTCTTTTAATAGATTCTAAGCTAAGCCAATTCTCAATCTCTTTCATGGCACCTTTTGTTCGTTGTTCTTCCTTCTTAATCTTCTCTGAATCTTGTTGCAATACAAGTGAAGCATTCTTCTCGGCTAATTCAACTAATTTTTCTTTCTCGCCCTTCTTAGGTACATTTATATATACCTTCTGACCTCTCTTAGCTGACAACCATTCTGTAATTAACTCTGGCTCTTCTAGCTCTTCTTGTAAGAGAAGCTCTCTCGGAATAAATGGAGTTCCTGCGTAGAACTGCTTTACGAAACTAGTCATAACCCCTGATCTCGTATCACTCTCTACACCTGTTAGATGATAATGTTCTCTTCCAATTAATTTACCATTACGTATAAAGAATACTTGCACTACCGCTTCATCTCCTGCTCTTGCAAATGCGATTATATCTTTATCCTCTTGATTTGACGTATTGGTAATCTTTTGTTTCTGTGCCATTTGTCTAACACTATTCATAAGATCACGGTAACCCGCTGCCTCCTCGAATTCCATATTCTCTGAGGCATTCTTCATCTTCTTCTCTAACATCGATAAAACCTCATTGAAGTTTCCGTTAAGGAAGTCAATAATTTGATCAATAGATTTTTTATATTCTTCCTCAGATATATAGCCTTGGCATGGGCCACTACATTGCTTAATGTGATAGTATAAACATGCTCTTTCTTTTCCGATATCTCTTGGTAAATTCCGATTACATGTACGGATTTGATAAATCTTACGAAGCAAGTCAAGAGTATCTTTAACTGCTAGTCCACTTGTATACGGACCAAAATATTTTGCCTTGTCCTTCTTTAATTGTCTCGCCATCATAACTCTTGGATATGCTTCTTGTACCGTTATTTTAATATAAGGATAATTTTTATCATCCTTAAGCATAGTATTATATCTAGGCATATGCTCTTTAATTAAATTGCTTTCTAAGACTAATGCCTCTACTTCGGAGTCAGTTATGATATATTCAAAATGATCGATCTTCGATACCATCGTAACAATTTTAGGCATTAGATTTCTACTACTTTGAAAATACTGTCTCACGCGATTCTTCAAACTTATCGCTTTACCTACATATATGATGGTGTCATGTTTATCACGCATAATATAGACACCTGGTTTCGCAGGAAGCTTCTTCAATTCTTCTTCTATATTAAACATATACTTCCTCCATAGACTCTTGATTACAGGAGTCAAACGGATACTCGTAATCCGGTTGGCTACGCTGTTAAGTATTCCTCAATAATATATGCAACTCCATCCTCTTCATTGGATTTTGTCACTTTATCTGCGTTCTCTTTTACTATTTCTTGTGCATTACTCATAGCAATGCCTAATCCAGCATATTTGATCATCGATAAGTCATTAAAGCCATCACCTACCGCAATCAATTCTTCTCGTTTCAATCCTAAATGTTCTAAAAGGTGTGCTAATGAATTAGCCTTATCCACATTCATAGGCATAATTTCAAGGAAGAATGGTTCTGAACGATAGATGCTTACTTTGTCACCATACTTTTCCTGCATCTCTTTTTCAAGTAACGCTAATTTTTCTGGTTCGCCTGTCATAAGGCATTTATTCACATCGAAGGTTACATATTGATCGAAGTTATCCACATCATAAACTTTAATATTGTTGATTTTCGCTTCCAAATCTACATATTTATCATGATTGCAACCACAGATCACATCATCACCTTCATAAGTTATAATACTTACATTATGTTCTACTGCTTCTTTATATAAAACAGGGATTATCTCCATAGGTAACACATTCTGATAAATTACTTCCCCTGTTTTACAATTCATAATTCTCGCTCCATTAAATGCAAGAATATAGCCACCCATTTCTTCTAACTTCAAAGTATCAGAAATACCACGTATTCCTGCTGTTGGTCTACCTGATGCTACAATAACCACTTTATTTGCCTCCATGGCACTGATTACTGCTTTTTTAGTTCTTGGTGTTACTTCTTTCTTTGTATTTGTTAATGTTCCGTCAATATCAAGTGCAATTGCTTTATATGTTGTCATCTAAAATACTCCTTAACTCTTTCATGTATTAAAAAGGCTGTCACATAGCCATGTGACAGTCTTTTATTATCTTACCTTAACTCGTTATTCTTAGTAGCATTGAATTCATCTTCTACCTGAGGTTTATCATCTGTATGTGTATCTTCACTAGGTAGCTCCGCAACCATTACATCTCCTGTTTGCGTAGCGTCCTCTGTTTTTTGGAGATTATTATCTTCAGATACTTCTGCATCTTCTTTAATCTCTAACGCTTTTATATCTAAATCTTTATCTTCTTTTGATTTATCTTCTTCTGGAATAGGAATACCTTTCACTTCTGAATAGATCTTCATGAACTCTTTACCTGTAATTGTTTCTTTTTCAAGTAAGAACTCTGCAATCTTATCAAGTGTTTCACGATCTCCTTCGAGAAGCTTAAGTGCTTTATCATAACATTCTTTTAATATACGCATTACTTCGTTATCAATCTCTGCTGCAGTAGCATCACCACAATTCAATACTGCTCTACCATCTAAGTAACGGTTCTCAACTGATTCAAGCCCCATCAAACCAAAACGATCTGTCATACCAAATTGTGTTACCATTGCTCTTGCTATCTTTGTTGCTTGCTCAATATCATTAGAAGCACCTGTTGTAATTGAGTTAAATACAATTTGCTCTGCCGCTCTACCACCGAATAATGTTGTAATTCTCGTTAACAACTCATCCTTGGTATTCAGATATTTTTCTTCCTCTGGCACTTGCATTACATAACCAAGTGAACCCATTGTTCTTGGTACAATAGTAATCTTTTGAACAGGTTCCGCTTCTTTCATTAACGCAGTGACTAATGCATGACCTACCTCATGATATGCAACAATTCGTTTTTCTTCTTTACCTAGGATACGATCTTTCTTTTCTTTACCTGCAATTACTACTTCAACGGATTCGAATAAATCATCTTGTGTTACCACTGTTCTTCCTGCTTTAACCGCAGTAATTGCTGCTTCATTAATCATATTAGCAAGATCGGAACCAACAGCTCCTGATGTTGCTAAGGCAATTGCTTCTAAATCAACTGAATCATGCATTAATACATCTTTGGCATGCACTTTTAATATATCTACACGACCCTTTAAATCTGGTTTATCAACAATTACTCTTCGGTCGAAACGACCTGGTCTTAATAATGCTTTATCTAATACTTCTGGACGGTTTGTTGCAGCTAGTATTACAAGACCTTTTGACGTATCAAATCCATCCATTTCAGATAGCAATTGGTTTAATGTCTGTTCTCTTTCATCATTACCACCACCGTAATGGCTATCACGACTCTTACCAATTGCATCAATTTCATCGATGAAGATTATACATGGTGCCTGTTGTTGTGCTTGTTTGAATAAGTCTCTTACCCTTGATGCACCTACACCAACGAACATTTCAACAAAGTCAGAACCAGATAATGAGAAAAATGGTACTTTTGCTTCTCCTGCAACTGCTTTTGCTAACAATGTCTTACCTGTTCCCGGAGGACCTACTAAAAGAGCACCCTTCGGTAATTTCGCTCCAATACGAGTATATTTACCCGGGTTGTGTAAGAAATCAACCAGTTCCTTTAGGGACTCTTTCGCTTCTTCTTGTCCAGCAACATCTTTAAATGTTACTCCGGTTTCTTTCTCAACATAAACCTTAGCGTTACTTTTTCCAACTCCCATCATTCCACCGCCGCCTTTATTGATCATGCGGTAAGCCATGGTCATAACTATACCAATCATTAAAAATGGAAATAAGTACACTATAATAAAATCTAAGATGCCTGTACTTGTATCATGTACTGGTCCTGTATATTCTACTTTTGCATTATCTAATGCCTCATATAGACCTGGATTGTTCAAATAACCTGTATAATATGTGATTGTATATATTCCATTAGTTTTCTCTTCTTTGGGAACTATAGTAATTCTGCTAGAATCAATCTTAACAGATTTAACCTTACCTTCTTTCAACATATCCATGAATTCTGTATAACTAACTTCTACTTTTGCACTTTCTTTTAACTGATTCGTCATATAGTAAAAAAGTAAAAATGCACAGAGCGTAGCTATTACACAGAATACAATACCTGATTTATTCCCATTCTTCTTTTTCGGATTTTTATTGTCCATTCTACACCTCCATATGCACTAACTCCATGTTATGTTCATTATAATGTTAGTATTTCCATAAATCAATAGAATAATGTCTTAAATTTTTGTGTCCTATTAAAGAAAAATATATGAATTTCGACTTGTAAACCATCTTGCAATCTGGCATATTATAGATTAAGAGAATCAGCTCTGCTGATTCTAGGGATTACACAAAGTGTAAGACCGTAGCTCCGAAGGAGTCTTAATCTAACGAGCAAAATTACGAAGTAATTTCGTGAGTCTATTTTATGCTATTTAGATAATCTATATACGGAATCAGCTCTGCTGATTCCAGGGATTACACAAAGTGTAAGACCGTAGCTCCAAAGGAGTCTTAATTTTATGAACTAAATTACGAAGTAATTTCATTAGCCTGGAATTACGGAGAAAGGATATTTCTATGAAAATTTTAGTCGATGCCGATGCATGTCCGGTTAAACATATCGTCGAAAAAGTTGCCAAAGAGCTCGAAATACCTGTTATTATGATTATCGATACAAGTCACATCTTAGATTCTGATTATTCTGAAATCGTTCAGGTAAGTAAAGCTCCCGATGCTGTTGATATTGCACTAATTAATCGAACTGAGGCAGGCGATCTTGTAGTTACGCAAGACTACGGCGTCGCTACCATGGTGCTTGGTAAGAGAGGTTATGCAATTAATCAAAATGGGCGCATCTATACCGATGATAATATAGATCTTCTTATGTTTGAACGACATATTGCAAAAAAGCAACGTCGTGGAGGTGTGCGTACTTCAAGTATTCGGAAGAGGACCAAAGAAGATGATGATAACTTTGAGCATTCATTTCGAAAATTATGCCAACTTGCATTAAGTAAACAAAAAACTTTATAATTTAATCTACAAATATGTAATATTGAATCTAAAAAAATAACCGCTAGATTATTCATTCACTATGTAATAATCTAGCGACTTCTTTATAACAACACTGCAGCAAGTAATTTTTTCGTATACTCATCCTTTGGTGCTATGAATAATTCTCTTGTATCCCCTTGTTCCACTATCTTCCCATCATGCATAACAATCACACGATCGCATATCTCATGGATTACATTCATATCATGTGAGATGAATAGATACGTTAGATTATGTTTTTCCTTCAATTCCATCAAAAGATTTAAAATCTGCCTTTGAATTGTCACATCTAACGCCGAAACTGCTTCATCTAGAATAATAAACTTAGATTGTAGCATCAATGCTGCTGCAATACATACTCTTTGTCTTTGTCCTCCACTTAACTGATATACATATCGGTTTCCTACTTCTTCTGATAGTCCTACCTCTATTAGTTTCTCTCTCACCAATCGTTTACGTTCTTCTTTGCTAAATCCACCTTTGATTTTTAATGGTTCTTCTAGTATCCATTGAACACGCTTTGCTTGGTTTAAGCTACTATAGGGATCTTGAAATACCATCTGTGGTCTGGATTCCGTACAGGTTATATCCCCTTCATACAGCATATTAAGTCCTGCAATTGCTTTCGCAAGAGTCGATTTACCACTACCGCTTTCTCCTACAATCCCAACAACTTCTCCCTCTTCTATATAGAAGGAAACCTGTTTTACAATTTGTTTCTTCTCACCTCTACGTATTCTACCATTCTGATAATAATAGATATTAACTCCATTTACCGATAATAACTTAGGTGTATGGTTCTTAGCTTTAATAGTGGATTTATCTATATTTTCTTTCTCAAGCCTTTTTTTATGAATAGAAGGAACCGCATCAATTAACTTCTTCGTATACTCTTGTTTAGGATTATTGAAAATATCTTCTACTAATCCCCGTTCTACAATTTTACCCTCTGTCATAACAATTGTTCTCTCACACATCGCCCTTATTACACCTAGGTCATGTGAGATTAAGATAATACTTACACCATGTTCTTTATTTAACTTCTTTAATAGGGCAAGAATCTGCGCTTGGACCGATACATCTAGCGCAGTAGTAGGCTCATCCGCAATTAGTAACTTAGGTTTGCAGATCATAGCCATAGCAATCATAACTCTTTGACGCATTCCGCCTGATAACTCATGCGGATATTTATTATATAATTCTTCTGGATGCTTAAGTCCAACTTCAAGCAAAGCTTCTAAGGTTCTCTCCTTTTGCTCTTTCCTTGATAATCTTGTGTGAATTGCTAACATCTCACTGACTTGTTCACCAATCTTTAGAACAGGATTCAAGCTAGTCATTGGCTCCTGAAACACCATTGCTATTTCTCTTCCAAGATAAGAACGCTTTTTCTTCTCAGACATTGTTAGAAGGTTACTTCCTTCTATTATAATCTCACCATTCGTTATCCTTGTAGTATCTTTTTGCAATCCCATAATTGATAACGCTGTCATAGATTTACCAGATCCAGATTCACCAACAATCCCAAGAATCTCTCCTTGATTAACTTGAAAGGATATGTTATTGACAACCATTTGCATGGGTTTCGTATCTGCAAACCCAATTGATAAATTATTAACTTCTAATAGCATTCTATCATATCCTTTCTTCTTTCCTATTCATACTTAGCGTTCTTCATTGATTAAGCTAACTCCTAAAACTGTTATTACTATCATAACACCCGGTGCAATTGCATACCATGGTGCTGAGAATAGGTACGCCTGCGCTTCTGATAACATTCTTCCAAGGCTGGCATCCGGTGGTTGAACGCCTAAACCAAGGTAACTCATTCCAGCTTCCGCTAATACTGCGTTATTAAATCCGATGGTAATCGTAGAAAACAACATAGATCGAATATTAGGTAGGATATGAATGAACAGAATACGTATATCACTTGCTCCCATTAACTTCGCCATCTTAACATAATCCATCTCTTTTTGAACCATGTATTCGCTTCGAACAACTCTGGAAAAACTCGGTATGAAAACAATACCAAGTGCTAGGATTATATTATATTTGCCAATACCAAAGATACTTATAATAACTAATGTTAATAAGATACTTGGAAATGATGTGATTCCGTCATTAATTCTCATCAGTATACTGTCCAAGGCACCACCATAGTAACCCGTGAACGCACCAACTAACGTTCCTACTACTACTCCAATTGTAACAGTTGCAATGGCTACAAAAAATGTTGTACGGCTTCCTTCCATTACACGGCTAAGAATATCGCGTCCAAAGTTATCTGTTCCAAACCAATGAGACAAACTCGGTGCCGCATTCTTTACAGATCCATTCATAGCATTAGGATCATATGGGGTATAGAATATACCCACTAACACAAACAAAAGTACAAGCCCGATTAGGATAGCACCAAGAATGAAATTGAAACTTTTCTTTCTCATTTGGCACCTCCCTCTTTGCTGATTCGTGGATCAATAACACGATACAACACATCAACAAACAGATTAATTACAACTACAATTGTTGCTATATATAATACCACCGCTTGTACAACAGCATAATCGCGACTCGATATCGCAACTACTAGCAAGCGACCAAGTCCAGGTAAATTGAATACCTGCTCTACAATAATGCTCCCTGCAAGAACATCTGCAATAATCATTCCAAGGAATGTAATAACAGGTATTAAAGCATTCTTAAGAACATGTTTCACCAAGATATCTCTCTTGGAATTCCCTTTACTTTTCGCTGTTCTTACATACTCTAAATGCATTTGTCTGCGAATAGAACTTCTTAAGAACTTTACTGTCATTGCAATCTTTGGAATTGCCATTGCTATTGCTGGATAGATTAGATAAGCAAAGAATTTTCCTTTATCCTCACTAAAACTTACATAATTCCCTGGTACAAACCATTTCAGGCATATACCGAATATCAATGTTATTATCATGCCTAAAAAGAATGGTGGAACTGCCATCATCGTCTGGGTTAGCAAAACCAGTAAGCGCTCTATTATTCCGCCTTCTTTCATCGCAGATAGTATTCCTAGAGGAACTGATATCGCGATAATAAGAAGTATGGATATCAGAGCTAACCAAACCGTAACAGTTAAACGACTTGATATTAGATCTCCAACTTCCATATTATACTGAGAGGATTGTCCAAAATCTCCTTGCAATACATTACCTAACCATCTACCATAACGCAAAACTAAATTATCATCTAAACCTCTCTCCTGGCGCAAGGCCTGAATCGCTTCAGGACTTGCATCCATTCCAAGAGTACTTAATACGCTATCTCCAGGGATTACTTGAAAGGCCGTGAATGTGAATATTGAGACAATGAACAATGTTAGAATTAGAGTACTTATTTTTGTTATAATATATTTCACAATTTCCCACCTTTCTTTCTCCTTGATTTCAACATAAATTAAATTTTTGAACTTTCGTGCAACCTTGCATTAATTAACTTGAAGGGCACAATTCGAATCGTTACCTATTCAGAAATATAAAATACTTTCGCCATATCTTGAACATATACTGGATAGAATGTATAACCAGCTAATTTCTTATTCACTGCTACAAGTAAAGGCGGATCTTGAATATAGGCAGATGCCGCATCATTTGTTAGATATGCTTGTAATTGCTTATAATACTCTACCTTTTCTTCGTCAACCGTACTTGCAATCGCTTTCTCAAATGTAGCATCAAAGTCAGGGTTATTGTAGTTTATAAAATTATTGCTTGCATCTGCTTGAAAACGTTCTACTGAATCCCTAGGTGCCAGGTTTGAAGTTAAACCTACTATTGTTGCTTGATAGTCACGATTCGTATAGACATCTTCTAGCCAACTATTCCATTCTATTAACTGAATCTTCGCAGTAACTCCAACAGCTTTTAATTGTTCTACCACAATCTGGGCTGTATCAACATGAAATTGATAATTAGAAGGTACTGTGATGGTAAATGTTAATCCACCACCATAACCTGCCTCTGCTAATAACTCTTTTGCCTTTTCTACATTATAGTCATAGGTTCCAGCTAAATCTGTATTATAATACTTCGTAAATGATGAGAACATATTCGTATCAATAATAGTACCTCTACCACCAGCAACCATATCAAGAATTCCTTGGCGATCAAGTGCATAACTAATGGCTTGGCGCACTCTGATATCATTGAATGGTTCTACTCCATTATTGAGGAATAATGCTTGTACAAGATTCATATTCCCTACTTCGATATTATACGTATCTGGCAATTGCATTGCTTGGTCATCTGTTAGGTAAGGGAAAATATCAATTGAACCAGCCATTAATTCCATAAATGCGGCATCTGTATTCGCTGATATTTTAAAGGTTACTTGGTCGAGATATGCTTTATCTCCCCAATACTCTTCATTCTTAACAACGACAAAGCTTTCAAGTGGGGCATAAGATGCGAACTTGAATGGTCCTGTTCCCATAGGCTCAGTATCTAACTTATCGTAATTTGCTGGAACGATAGCACTTGTTAGATATGCAAGTAATTCGGTATCCCCTTTTTCTAACACCAATTGAATTGTCTTATCATCAAGAATATTTACTTCCTTTACATTAGAAAGCGCCGATTCTACTTTAACAGACGGATCCGTCTCCTCAAGCAAACCAGCGCAACGTTCTATAGAATATTTAACATCCTCTGCTGTTACAGCGTCACCATTATGGAATTTCACTCCATCACGAAGGGTAAATGTATAAATCTTCCCATCTTCAGAAATTTGGTATTCACTTGCAACAGCCGAAACTAAATCACCATTTTCATTCGGTTTTACTAAACCTTCATAAATATTGAATAATACTTCATTAGTTCCTGCCGCAACTGCTTTGTGTGGGTCAAGACTATCTAGATCCTGTGTTATTCCTACTACAATTGAGCCACCATAGATCGGTTCCTTTACTGCTGTCTGACTATGGTCCTGCTCTTTAGAAGAGGTATCATCAGTAGTCGGTGCCTTGTTAGCATTCTCATCTGACTTATCACCTTTACATCCGGAAAGTGCAATAGCAAATACAAGAATAGCTACCATGAATAGGTACTTTGAAAAATGTTTAACTTTCATTTAGTAATTTTTCTCCTTTCAAAATGTGAAAGTTTAACTTTCACATTGGCCTCCTCGTCTGTCAATGACAGACTTCACGATAATATTTCTCCCATTATTCGATTGTCGATATAATAATATAGTTTTTTTATACAATAATCAAGTAAAAAATAGGGCGTATTTAAAAAAATGCAATCAGTAACCTTACATCTTTTCATTAAATTTCATTACATACCCAATTAATAATTGTGCTGATACTAATACCGCTCTTTCATCAATATTAAAGCATTCATGATGATTTGGATATGCTCTTCCAAGCTCCTCGTTTCCAGCTCCTACGAATGCAAAGGCTCCTGGTATGTGTTGTTGATAGATAGAAAAATCTTCTCCTAACATCATCTTTGGAATAGAGATAATATCTTCTGGGGCAAACAATTCTTTCGCCGCTTCCTTAACCGTCTGCGTCACTCTTTTATCATTCATAACAACCGGATGTAACGACCTCATATATTCAACATGAGCCGTAGCGTTATAAGTTGCAGCACTATTGTAAGCAATTCTTTTTACCGCCTGTTCAATATGCTTACAATCCTGTGTGGAAAATGTTCTTGCAGTTCCCTCTATGAACGCTTCACCAGAGATTACATTATGTTGCGTTCCCGATACAAAATGCCCAACGGTAACTACAGCACTGCTGACGGGGTCTAATTCTCTACTGACAATTGATTGTAGATTCATAACGGTAGCTGCTCCTGCAATTGTTGCATCTACACATTGTTGTGGCTTACCTGCATGGCCTGATTTTCCAACAATTTGTATGCGAAATATATCGGAAGCAGCCATTCTTGGACCTTCTTCTATAGATATTTTCCCACATGGGATATCTCCAAAGACATGTAGTCCAAAGATTTCACTAACATCATCTAGGTGTCCACCATCGCAGATTGCTTTTGCACCAAGGCAATTCTCTTCAGAAGGTTGGAATATCAGTTTTACAGTACAATTTAATTCTTCTTCATATTTCTTTAATACAGAAGCAGCGCCTAACATAGCTGCCATATGTGCGTCATGCCCACAGGCATGCATGAGTCCATCAACCTCGGACTTATATGTAACCCCTGTTTTCTCTGTGATCCGCAGTGCATCCATGTCGCATCGTAGCGCAACTACTTTAGCTCCATGACCAATGAATCCAATTACTCCAGTTCCAGCTGCTGCCACGAAGGGAATCTCCATGACAGCTAACTCTTCTTTGATTCGTTTTGAAGTTTCAAACTCCTGCATACCAACCTCAGGATGTTTGTGAAAGTGTTTTCTTAGACGTATGATATAATTACTTATTATATCAACCTCCTTCTTTATTTCCATCTCTCCAACTCCTCTTTGTTATAAATAGGTGCAAAATCATCGCTATCTGTACAGAAGAATCCTCCATTTGTTTGAATCATAGCAAGGAACCAGTCAGCAGCTTGAGCCTTATTTGCTTCATCCATAGTTACTTCATAGATTGATTTTATACCATGTTCTTTAAGGAATTCAATATCACTATCAGAATCAAAAGACTCAATCTCACATTCATTGAAATCAATACTACTTGATTCACCAAATTCAATAGAAGAGATTCCTAGTTCTGGCCAAACCTGAATCTCCATTCCCTTTTCTTCAACAACTGGTGCAACAATTTGTTTACAAGTATATTCTTCTGGTGCCATATAGAACATATGCATAGTCACTGGCTTCTTAACAGCTACAACTTTGCTAGTTCCTTTACTTCCGTTAAATAATTTCTTTGCTCCAACACTCTTACTTTTTGTTTTTGAGGTGTTCTTAACGTTATTCTTCCCAGAAGAAGCCTTTCCAATTCCCGCTTCTTTTGTAATATAACTATCCCAATTTGTTAACGTTTTTCCTTGTGCTGGTTTTCCTTGCCCTGGTTTCCCTTGAACTATTTTTATTTGAGAAGTTTTTCCTTGTGAACTTTTTCCTTGTGAACTTTTTCCTTGCCACGTTTTCGAATTCCCTTGTGATGATGATCCTTTTCCTTTATTAAATTGCTTCATAATGAGTAATATCCTCTCTTTTTATCTCTTTTTCTATAAGTATTTCGATTCTATTTGTTAACAGGTTCCCACAATTGGAAATCCATTCCAATCACTTAATAATCTATACTTATGATAAATATAGCATATTTCTCAACCATTGCATAGGTATGGCTTTATTAAACACTGAAAATGGTATGGGTAGTTTTCTTTTACTACATATTGTTTTTTATTACCTTCACAATCTTATTCTTTCCCACTGCTAATATAAAGGATTCCTCTTGCATATGAAGGCTTAGTTCAGAAAATTTTTCACCATCTATCTTAACTGCATTTTGTGTTATTAATCTACGTCCTTCACTCTTACTTTTAGCAAAATTCACATTACAGATTAGCATTGGCAGGTCTATCTCTCCATTTTCCATAAGCTCTGGGCGTTCCAATGATTGATTTAACACGTATTCCTTAATATTATCAGGCACTTCCTTTTGTTGGTACATCACTTGAAAATTGTTCTCTGCCTCTTCTGCTTTATCAATGCCATGATATAGACTTGTTATTTCACATGCTAAACTCATCTTAATATCTCTAGGATTCACTTCTCCACTCTCTAATTCTCTTTTGTAACTTTCCACCTCATCAGGATGTATATCAGTTACTAATTCAAAATAACGAATAATTAAATGATCCGGAATTGTCATCACTTTACGGTAAATGGCATCTGGTTCTTCATCAATTCCAATGTAGTTGCCAAGGCTCTTGCTCATCTTATTAACTCCATCTGTTCCTTCAAGAATTGGTACAAACATTGCTATCTGACTCTCTAAACCGTAATCTTTTTGTAAAGCTCTTCCCATTAATATATTAAAGGTTTGATCCGTACCTCCAAGCTCTATATCCGCTTCAATATGAACAGAATCGTAAGCTTGCATAAGTGGGTAAAAGAATTCATGTAACCCAATCGCCTGCTGATTCTTGTAACGATTTGAGAAATCATCTCGCTCTAAAATTCTTGCTACAGTTACTTTACCTGCCAAAGAAATAACATCTTCAAAATTTAATTTCTTAAGCCATTCACTATTAAATCGAATCTCCGTCTTCTCTGGGTCAAGGACCTTCATAATCTGTTCTGCATATGTCTTTGCATTAGCTAAGACTTCTTCCTCTGTCATTTGATTTCTAACTTTGCTTCTTCCTGTAGGGTCACCAATTCTCCCCGTAAAGTCTCCAATAATAATAACTGCGCGATGCCCTAGGTCTTGCAATTGTTTTATTTTACGAAGTACGACCGTATGGCCAAGATGAATATCTGGTGCAGAAGGATCAAGCCCTAGTTTAACGATAAGTGGTTTCTGCTGATCATAACTTCTCCTTAACTTGTTAAGCAGGTCCTCTTCGTTAATCAGCTCGAATAACCCCTTCTTAATAATCTTCAATTGTTCCTCTGGTTGTTTGGTAATTAATTTGTTTGTCATAGAAATCTCCCTTTCCAAGACATTGCTGCAAGAGTTAAGTGGTATTGGGCCTAGATTTTGTTGTATAAAAAAAGCTCCCATCCCATGCGTATATTTACACAAAGGACGAGAGCATCTATTCTCACGTGTTACCACCTTTATTCACCATAGTATTACTACTTTTGGCCTCATCAGGTACGCCATCTCATCTACATGATTTCGAAAATGGATTATACCCTATCAATATAACGGTTGCACCCGTCACAGCCTACTACATACTTTGTATGATTCAGTGTGAAACTCCGAGATGTATTTCAAGATCTTCTTTTTGCACCTCTCATCAACCGGTAACTTTCTGTTAAAAGAACGTTTCTTTACTTCTTCTCTTCAATGTCTTTCAATCAATATAATTTTTTCAAGTAATTGTATCACTTGTTTCAAACAATAGTATATCAGTTTAAGCAACATGTCAACCCTTAATTCAGAAATTCGTATTTCTGTATTTATTTACATAATTTTTAGATTCTCCTTATTTTATTATCTTGTAAGTTATGATACACTAATATTATTGAAAATATTATGTAGACTGATTGTTACTACTATACAGAAAAGAGGAACGAACGTTGGCGAAAGAGACGAAATTAGATGATTCCGCTGGAATCTATGTTAAAAGAGGGAAACAGACAGAGCGTGAGAAAATGAGCGATATGAGTTTCAAAGAAAAGGTCGCTTATTTTAATATGTACTATGCAAAAAAAATTATTTGTATAGTTTGTATTGCAAGCGTATTAGGCTATCTAATTTACCAAGTATTTTCCCCAAGAACAGATGAGTTATTGAATATAGCAGTAATTAATGATTATTTCGACCAAGAAAAGGTTAAAGATTTCATAAATGATTTAGATACACATTTTGAAGTAGATCCCGACAAAGAGAGGATCACTTTTGATTATAGTTATTATATATCCGACTCGGATATGTCCCAGAACACTGTAAGTTCTATTCAAAAGATATCGACGTACGTGGCAGCTAAAGGGCTTGATGTTATTATAACTGATGAAGCCTGCCTTAAGACCTTAATAGAAAATGGCTACCTTATTAGCTTGTCGGATTTACTCCCAGCTGATATGTATACTGATTTAGCTGATAGATATTATTCAGGAGCTGTCAAAGACGAAGACTTAGATGGCAATGCGTCATACGGTCCAAAAGAGTCGTATGGTATCTATATTGATGATAGCGAGATTTATAGAAATAGTGGTACCTCTATAGAGAAGCCTGTTCTTGGAGTTATAAGTAACTCTCCTAACAAAGATAACGCTGTTGAATTAATCAGATATCTATTAGAGTTAGAGTAAAAAACACAGCAAACGTTTTTAGATTATAAATATATGTACAGAATAATAAAAAGACAATCTGGTGTGCTACCTGTCAAGAGGACAATAAAAAATAATAAATTATCTGAATCGTCGGCCATGTATTGGCTGGCGATATTTTTTATACTGCTTTTTTATATTGATTATGGAA
>ERZ781272.306-NODE-306-length-45159-cov-38.800306_pt1 | contig 45159 bp, 53 predicted proteins | sample MGYA00375850_ERZ781272 | MGnify/ENA primary metagenome ERZ781272 (study PRJEB29790, sample SAMN06051246) | human gut metagenome | host: Homo sapiens | place: USA: Cincinnati, Ohio | collected 2013-06-21 | study: EMG produced TPA metagenomics assembly of the Gut...
TTGGGCAACCACTGTGTCATTGACAGAATAGGTCACTGTGCCTTTGCCGCCATAGCCACCATAAGTGGTATCCGCTTTGATGTGCAGATCATTGCCTTCCAAGGCGACTTTCATCGGGAAGGTCTTTGTCTCATCCGCCTTGATGACGACATTCACAGGGAAGAAGCCAGTATTGAAAGAGCCGTTGGACACAGTGGCACGAGCTGTCACCTGATAGGTGCCGGCATCCAGCACCTGCTTTGCCAGCGGGTCAGACGCATCACTGGACAGACCGGTCTTTCCAACAAAATCCCACTTTACCGTGGAAGGCTCCACGACGCCGCTCTGGATTTCTGCGCCGACCGTGCCAAGATCACGCAACGTTCTGTTGCTGTAAACATACGTGAAGGTCGGCGCTTCCTTTACGACGATGTCTCCTTTTTCAACGGTGACATTCACTGTCAGACTGACCGCCTTCATATTTGTATCGGAGGGTGTAAAGACAACCTCAACGGGAATGGACTCACCCACAAAAAGCGCTCTATCCGGCTGCGCGAAGGAGAATGTTCCCTCCGCATTTGCTTTGCCGCCGACCAGCTCTAGATCACCGACCTTAAGCCCTTCGCGATAGGTAACGGTTGGAATCGTCGGTGCTTCTTCTACCTCTACAACCAAGTCATTCGAAACCACTGTCACAGGGACAGAAATTGTTATCGGTTCCGCATACGGTGTGCCAGCATAATCATTAAAGGTTACAGTCGCTTCCTTACTTATGGTTCCGGCTTCGCTCATAATTTCATCTGGATTGTTCCATTCAATTGAAATAATATTAAGTCGTGTACCAAAACTTGTAGCAATTAAAGTACCAGTTTGTATAGATGATTTTTCTAGACTATCTCCCGTTTTGATCTCTGTCGCTATTGGTGCACCTGTCGTCTCTACATGCTTTGAAGGTAATATTGTAACGGCTATTGCAGATTGCAACTTTACGGTTTCATAATTTTCCGTGTCATCAGGAATAAAGATACCGGTTCTGTTAAAGGTTCTACCTGGACGATTTGGAGACCCAGATTGTGTTAAATCAAGAGAAAAAGTACCAGGTACTGAAGCTAACCCTCCTGATAAGACTGCGTCCTTATATCCTTGTCCATATTCTAGTGTACCCGTTGGCCACTCCGAAATCTCAGGTACGGCCTTCTCTGCCGCAAAAACTACAACCGGCAAAGAACAGAGTATCATTAGGGCAGATAATACCACTGACAATACTCTCCGCGATAAGACGTGTTTTTTCAAAACATCAACCTCCACAAAATATTTTTTCTTCTTCATCTTTACATCACTCCAAAATGGAATATTTACGGAAAATGTATTGACAAAATTCATATCCGTATGGGTAAATTATAAAATAAATCGTATTTTTTGTCAATTAAATCGTTAATTTTTTTAAATTTTTATGCATTATGATTGGTTTTGTGATTTTTATGGTAATATATGTAAATATAAAAATGCTTGATGTGGAATTAAGGACCAAAATAGGGATTTTGCTGAAGCTGCGTATCGAAATCAAACCGTTTTTCCTGCAGACAGGAATTTTTTCACAAAACCGCTTGCAGACCGAGCTCCTGTTCTCTATAATGAGATACGAAAACCATCCTAAAAAAGGGGACAGGGCCCGCGAAAAAATGTGTATATTTTACCGCGCATCTCCCTGTATATGGAATCGTTTTGCAACAGACGCAACGTGACAGAAAGGACAGGATACATGATGATCCAGATCACCAGCCGGCAGGAGTTTCATTTATCCACCGAAAAGACAAGCTATCTTTTTCGCGCGCTGCCCTGCGGTAAGCTTGAGCAGCTTTATTACGGGCGGCGCATCCCGGCATGCGGGGACTATCCATTCCTCTACGACAAGCATGCTGTGGGCTACAGCAACTCCACCGTCTATGATAAGCAGGATCATCTGTCGCTCGATCATATCCGGCTCGACTATTCGGAATTCGGCAAGGGCGATTACCGTCTGCCCGCCATGCAGGTACAGGCCGAAAACGGGAATTTCAACTGCGATTTCAAATTCCTGGATGCAAAGGTCACTGATACCAAGCCGGAGCTTTCCGGCCTTCCCTCCAGCTATGGGAGGAGCAAAACGCTCACAGTCATTCTGGAGGATCCGGCGCTTTGTGCGCAGTTGCATTTGTTTTACACCGTGTTTGAGGAGTGCAATGTGATCACCCGCAGCGCGCGGCTGATCAATCAGGGGGAAAAGGAGATCAAAATCCATTCCCTGATGAGCATGCAGATCGACCTGCCCGCGGGGGATTATACGATGCTCTCCTTCGACGGCTCCTGGATTCGCGAGCGGTATCAGCATGAGCACAAGCTCACGGCGGGGGAGTGCTCCATCGGCTCCATCTGCGGCACGAGCTCCAACCGCCACAATCCCTTTTTTGCCATCCGGAAAGAGGGCTGCAACGAGCAGGCGGGGGAGTGCTGGGGCTTTAACCTCGTCTATTCCGGCAACCACATCGGTCGCGTGGAGGTGGCGCCGCACGGGATGGTGCGCGTGCAGAACGGCATCAACCCGTTCGAATTTGAATGGGCGCTTGCACCGGGCCAATCCTTCGACGCACCGGAATCGGTGCTCACCTACAGCCATGAGGGCCTCAACGGCATGAGCCGCAATATGCATGCCTTTGTCAAGGAGCATATCGTGCGCGGTGAATGGAAGAACAAGGAGCGCCCAATTGTCGTCAACAATTGGGAGGCGACGTATTTCACCTTTACGGAGAAGAAAATCCTCGCGATCGCCAAGGAGGGCGCGCGGTTGGGCGCGGAGCTCTTCGTCCTGGACGACGGCTGGTTCGGCAAGCGCAACAGCGATCATTCCTCTCTGGGGGACTGGACAGTCAACAAAAAGAAGCTTCCCTCCGGCATCGGCGGCCTGGCAAAGAAGATCAATGACATGGGCCTCAAGTTTGGCCTCTGGGTGGAGCCGGAGATGGTCAATCCGGACAGCGACCTCTACCGCGCGCACCCGGATTGGGCGATGACCACAGACGAATACGAGCCGACGGAGGGCCGCAACCAGCTGGTGCTGGACCTGACGAATCCGGACGTGCAGCAATACCTGATCGACACGATCACGGATGTGATCAAGCTGGGCAACATCGAATACATCAAATGGGATATGAACCGCCAGTTTTCCGATGTGTTCGGGCGGACACTCGGCACGCGGCAGGGCGAATATTTTCACCGCTATTATCTCGGCCTTTACAATATCTTGCAGGCGCTGTGCGACCGCTTCCCGCATGTGCTGTTTGAATCCTGTTCGAGTGGGGGCAACCGCTTCGATCTCGGCATGTTCTGCTATATGCCGCAGTGCTGGACGAGCGACAATACGGACCCGCTCGACCGCATCCGGATTCAAACCGGCACTTCCTATGGATATCCGCAGTCCGTCATGACGATGCACGTCAGCGCGTCGCCGAGCTTCGCCTCCCTGCGTGCCTCCTCCATTGAGGAGCGGTTCAATGTGGCGAGCTTCGGGCTGATGGGCTATGAGCTGGATGTGACGAACCTTTCCTCCTTTGACCGCGCGGCGGTCAAAAAGCAGATCGCGTTTTACAAGGCGCACCGCAGGCTGTTGCAGTTCGGCGAATTCTACCGTATCGGCGGCCCCTTCAAAGACAATACCTGTGCCTGGCAGGTCGTTTCCCCGGATCAGAAGGAATCCATGCTCGGCTGCTTTCTCAACCGGCTCACGCCCAACAGCGGGCCGGACCGGCTCTCCTTCGTAGGCCTCGACCCGGAAAAGACGTATCGGTTTACCGCACGGCAGCAGCTTTTGAACCTGCGCACCTTTGGCGAGATCATCAATACGCCGCTTCCCAAGAAGTTTGACATGGAGGATGGCAAGGTTTATAATTTTCTGACAGATCATATCCGCCTGCATTCAGAGAGGGAGGATTACACGCTTCCCGGCGCATCGCTGCTTTATGCAGGGCTTGTGCCGTGCCAGCTCTTTGTGCTGAGCGGATATAACGGCAAAACGCGCGTGATGACGGATACGGATTCCCGCGTTTATTACCTGAAGGAAGCCGCAGAAGAAGAGCTCATCGGCGGCGCGGATGAACCTGCGTCCATTGCCCTGCATCGGCCTGAACCCAATGATCACAGAGAGAAGAAAAGAATTTAGAAAGGATTTGATTGGATCATGAGAACCACCCTGCCCCTGAATTTTGGCTGGCGCTACACGCCCGCCTTTGACCCGGCGATGGTGACGCCCACCTTCGATGCGAGCGCTTTTGCGCTCGTGGACATCCCGCATACCTGCAAGGAGCTTCCGCTGAATTATTTCGACGAGCGGGATTACCAGTTCGTCAGCGGCTACCGCAAGGAGTTTTCCCTGCCAAGGGGAATGAAGATGAAGGGCAACCGTTTCCTGCTGCATTTTGAGGGCGTGGCCAACGCCGCAAAAGTGTATTTAAACGGCACCCTCCTCGGCGAGCATAAGGGCGGTTACACAGCCTTTGTTTTTGATGTGACCGACACGGTCAAATCGCGCGGCAATGTTCTTGCCGTGGAGGTCGATTCCACGGAGCGCCCGGAGATTCCGCCGTTCGGCAGGGTCGTCGATTATCTCTGCTACGGCGGCATTTATCGCGAGGTCTGGCTCGAATGCGTCAATGAGGTGTATATTGAAGATACCTTTATCCGCACCAAGGATCTGCTGCTCGGCAAAAAGAAGCTGCTCGATATCGATGTGACCTTCTCAGAGAAGACACAGGGCGATTTAAAGCTTGAGCTGTACGACGGCGAGAAACTGATCGCTTCCCAGGCCTGCCCGTTTGAGGCGAAGGTGCTCAATCTCAAATGGCGTGTCTCCGGCGTGACGCTCTGGTCCACGGAGCATCCAAAGCTCTACACCCTGAAGGTGGTCTATAATGGCGACGCGGATGAAAAATCCTATCGCTTCGGCTTCCGCGAGTGCGAATTCCGCAAGGACGGCTTCTATCTTAATGGAAAGAAGATGAAGATCCGCGGCCTGAACCGCCACCAGAGCTATCCGTACGTCGGCTATGCAATGCCGGCCTCCGCGCAGAAGGCGGATGCCGACCTGCTGAAATTTGAGCTCGGCTGCAATCTCGTGCGCACCTCGCACTATCCGGATTCCACACACTTCCTCGACCGCTGCGATGAGATCGGTCTGCTTGTCTTCACCGAGATTCCGAGCTGGCAGTTCACCGGCGAGGGCGAATGGCGGGAGAACTTCCTGAAGAACGTGGCTGATATGGTCAAACGCGACCGCAACCACCCCTGCGTCATCCTCTGGGGCGTGCGCGTCAATGAGGGGCAGGACTGCGACGAGCTGTATGAAAAGACGAACGCCATCGCGCATTCGCTGGATGATACCCGCCAGACGGGAGGCGTGCGCAATTTCCCGCAGAGCCATCTGCTGGAGGATGTTTATACCTATAACGATTTTATCCATTCCGGCGGGAAGATCGCGCTGAACCTGCCCATGATCGTGGTTGGGCCGAAGGCGCCCTATCTCGTCACGGAGCACAATGGGCATATGTATCCCACCAAGAGCTTCGACCGCGAGGAGATCCGCGTGGAGCATGCGCTGCGCCATGCCCGCGTATTGAACGCGGCCTACGGCAGCAGCCGCACCAGCGGCGCGATCGGCTGGTGCATGGCGGATTATAATACGCACAAGGATTTTGGCAGCGGCGACCGCATCTGCTATCACGGTGTGACGGATATGTTCCGCGTGCCGAAGCTTGCCGCTGCGCTATACGCCTCCCAGCAGGATGAGACGCCTGTGATGGAGATTTCCTCCTCCATGGATATCGGCGAGCATCCGGCGAACCAGATCGGCCAGGTCTACGCCTTTACCAACTGCGATTACGTGAAGCTCTATAAAAACGGGGTGTATGTCAGCACGGCATACCCGAATAAAAAGGCCTTCCCGCACCTGCCGCACCCGCCGATTTTCACGGATGATTTCATCGGCGACGCGCTCACCGAGAAGGAGCATCTCAACGAAACTGCGGCGAAGTTTTTGAAGCCCGCGCTGGTGGCGGGCTCGAAATACGCCTTCTCCATGCCGAAGAGATATTTCCTCCTGGCGGGCCTCGGGATCGTCACGAGCGGCATGAAGATCGGCGATATGGTCTCCCTGGTTGAAAAGTATATCGGCGGCTGGGGCGATGAGCAGATTTCCTACCGCTTCGAGGGCTATAAGGATGGGCAACTCGTCAAGACGGTCGTCAAAACAGCTGTGACGGAGAGGGCGCTGGATGTCCGCGTCGACAACCCGCAGCTCGTGGAGGCGGATACCTATGATGTGACCCGTGTCGCACTGACTGCCATTGATCAAAACGGCAACCGCTTGCCCTTTGTGAACAATGCCGTGACGGTTACTGTGGATGGCCCTGTGGAAGTGATCGGCCCGAAGACCTTTGCGCTCATCGGCGGCGATCGCGCCTTCTGGCTGCGCACAAAGGGCGAAAGCGGCGAGGCGACTGTTACGATCACGGTTGAGAATATGGGAACCTACACCTGCAAGGTCAACGTCACCAAGCAGGCGTAAACAACAGCAGAAGAAAAATATCCGCAGCTTCTCTAATGAGGGGCTGCGGATATTTTTTTACGGGCCTGCTCTTTTTGCCTTCCTCTGTGAACAGCATGCAACATTTTGAAAGACTTGTTGAATTTCTCTTGACAAATACCCCCGTGAGGTATATCTTGAAAGTATAAAAATACCCCATTAGGGTATTTCGAAAAAGGAGGAACGGCGATGGCCTTTGAAAAAAATGGGATCGCAGCAGCCGGGGCATGTGAAATAGGCTGCCCGCACCATAAACATACGCCCCGCGATGAACAGGCGATTCGCCTGCTTCAGAATCGGCTGAACCGGATGATCGGGCAGCTCAACGGGATCAAAAACATGGTGGAGGATAACCGCTACTGCGGCGATATTCTGACGCAGGTGGCGGCTGTGGAAAGCGCCCTGCAGAGTTTCGGATATATTATTTTGCAGGATCATTTGGAAACCTGTGTTGTAGAAGAAATTCGGAACGGGAACACGCAGATCGTTGACGAAGCAGTGGAGCTGATGAAAAAATTGAAATAGGAAACAGGGGCATATTTATGAAGACAGTAAAATTTAATGTCACCGGGATGACCTGCGCTGCATGCAGCGCGCATGTGGAAAAAGCGGTGGCGGCAGTGCCTGGTGTTCATGAAGTAACGGTCAGCCTGCTGACCAATTCCATGAACGTTACCTTTGACCTGCCGGCTGCGCCGCAGGGGATTTGCAACGCGGTCGCTTCCGCCGGATATGGCGCAACGCCGGAAAACGGCGCTGCGGGGAAGAACCAGTCCGCCGCCCGGGAGGCGCTGGAGGATCATGAAACGCCAAAGCTCGCACGCAGGCTGATTGCTTCGCTGTGTTTGCTTTTGCCGCTGGTGTATGTATCCATGGGCCATCTCATGTGGGGTTGGCCTGTTCCGGCTGTTCTGGCGGAAAATCCGTTGGCAATCGGCCTTTACGAGTTGTTGCTGACGAGCCTGATTATAGTCATCAACCAGCGGTTTTTTATCAGCGGTTTTCAAAGCCTCCTGCATGGCGGGCCGAATATGGATACGCTGGTAGCCATGGGAAGCGGAGCTGCTTTTGTCTACAGCACGGCGGTGCTGTTTTCCATGAGCGGCACGATGCTCTCGGGGAACGTGGAGATGGCGTTCCACCATGCGCACGAGCTTTATTTTGAATCGGCCGCCATGATATTAACGCTTATCACGGTTGGAAAAATGCTGGAGGCATACAGCAAAGGCAAAACGACGAATGCGATCAAAAGCCTGATAGATTTGGCCCCGAAAACGGCGCATGTTTTGCGGGATGCGGGGGAGACGACGATCCCTGTGGAAGAGGTGCGCGTAGGCGACACCTTTCTTGTGCGCCCCGGTGAGAGCATTCCTGTTGACGGGCAGGTATTGGAAGGCGAAAGCGCGGTCAACGAGGCGGCGCTCACCGGCGAGAGCCTGCCGGTGGATAAAGCGCCCGGCAGTTTGGTCAGTGCGGCAACCCTGAACCAGAACGGCTCCCTCACCTGCACCGCCACCCGCGTCGGCGGCGATACGACCCTGAGCCAGATTATTGAAATGGTGGAGAATGCCGCGGCGACAAAAGCGCCGATTGCAAAAGTGGCAGATCGGGTATCCGGCGTCTTTGTGCCGGTTGTGATTGGCATCGCTCTGATTGCAGGAATCATCTGGCTCATTGCGGGAAAAACCTTCGGCTTTGCGCTGGCGCGCGCGATCAGTGTGCTCGTTATCAGCTGCCCTTGTGCGCTGGGGCTCGCAACGCCCGTCGCGATTATGGTCGGCAGCGGAGTGGGGGCTAAGAAGGGTGTGCTGTTCAAAACCGCCGCAGCATTGGAGGCCGCCGGAAAGACGGATTTTGTTGTGCTGGATAAAACCGGGACGGTCACGCAGGGAAAGCCCCAGGTGACCGATCTTCACCCGGCACCCGGTGTGTCAGAGGCGGAGCTACTACAAACTGCCGCCGCGCTGGAGGAGAAGAGCGAGCACCCGTTGGCACATGCCATTCGGGCAAGAGCGGTCGAAACCGGCCTGCAATATGATCCTGCCCGTGCGTTTGCCGCATTGCCCGGCCATGGCGTGCAGGGCGAGATTGGCGGGAAGGTCGCTTTCGGCGGCAACGCCGCCTTGATGCAGGAGAAAAACCTTTTGGCCGGCCAGATGAAGCAGGCAGGCGAAGCCCTTGCCAACGAAGGGAAAACGCCGCTTTATTTTGCTCTGGACGGGCGGCTGCTCGGGATTGTTGCAGTCGCGGACGTGGTAAAGCCGGACAGCGCTGAGGCAATCCGGATGCTTAAAAATATGGGCGTGCAGACCGTGATGCTCACCGGCGACAATCGCCGCACGGCAGAGGCGATCGCAAGGCAGGTCGGTATGGATGCAGTGGTTGCCGACGTGCTGCCGAATGATAAGGAAGCCGTTGTGCGCAGGCTATCCGAATATGGGAAGGTGGCCATGGTCGGCGACGGCATCAACGACGCCCCGGCGCTGACCCGCGCTGATGTCGGGATCGCCATCGGAGCAGGGGCGGACGTGGCCCTGGATGCGGCGGATGTTGTGCTGATGAAATCAAGCCTTTTGGATGTGCCGGCCGCGATCCGCCTGTCCCGCCAGGTGCTGCGCAATATCCATGAAAATCTGTTTTGGGCGTTTCTTTACAACTGCATCGGGATTCCGATTGCAGCGGGCGCGTTGATCCCCATGTTCGGCCTGCAACTCAATCCAATGTTCGGCGCCGCCGCGATGAGCCTTTCGAGCTTCTGCGTTGTGATGAACGCGCTGCGGCTGAACCTGTTCCACATGCATTCCACGAAGCGGGATACCAAGCGAAAAAAGATCCCCATGCCGGAGTTCCTATCCGGCTTTCAGGAGAAACAATGCCCGGCCCTTGCGCCGGAAAAAACGGAGGTAACACAAATGACGAAGACCATTTTGATTGATGGCATGATGTGCGCGCATTGCCAGATGCACGTTCAGCAGGCGCTCGCCGCAATAGACGGTGTGAGCGCTGTGGATGTGAATCTGGAGGAAAAGAAGGCGACCGTGACGCTTGCCAAGGATGTGCCGGACCAGGCGCTGATGGGCGCAGTGACGCAGGCCGGTTATACGCCGGTCAGCTGCTCGGCGGAGTAAAAAGCAAGCAGGGTTACCGCCAGTCGAAAAGCCGCTCCGGGGAAACAAAGCTGTTCTTTTCCCGGAGCGGCTGTTTGTATCTGTTTGAATCCGGAAGGATGCGCTGCAGCTGCAACGCGCGCTTGACACGGAAAAGAATATGATATAAAATGGAATTATACAATATAAAAGTAAATTCATCTTAATTTTACAATAAATGTATATTTGCACAAGGCTAATTGTAAACTTTCTGTGAACCGCGGCATTTGTTGCATCATGCAGGGCAACAAATATCGCGTTTTTGCCTATTGGTAGAGAGTTTTTCTCAAATTCAATACCGATAGGAAGTGCAAAGATGACAGAAGAAAATTACCGCTACCGCACAAGCCAGCTTCTGCTCCGGAATCAATTTGAGGGCAGCGGCGCATGGAAGATTCCCGTCATTCCCAAAGCGGAATTTGATGAGGAGGAATTCCGGGGCCTGCGCCTGATCGGCTTTGACAAAACAAAGCTGGAGGATGAGCGGCATCTGGGGCGGATCGTTCATTTTTTCCTCTACGACTACAAGTTTGAGCGCGTGTGGAAGGATCCCGATCATGATATCGAAAAGCTCAGGCGGTACCGGGCGGTGCTCTCACCGGATTTCAGCATGTATCTTGAGATGCACCCGCTCATGCAGCTTTATAACACCTTCCGCAACCGCTGGTGCGGGGCGTATTTCGCTTCAAAGGGGATGCGCGTGATCCCCACCGTGAGCTGGGGGGATGAGCGCAGCTTTGCCTTTTGCTTCGAGGGGATTCCAAAGGGGAGCACCGTGGCGGTTTCGACCTATATGGTATCGGAGCACGGGAACCGTGCGGATCAGAAACCGTTTTTCATGAAGGGCTATGAGGAGCTGCTGCGGCGGGTGGAGCCGGAGCGGATTCTCTGCTATCACGAGCCGTTCCCGGAGATGCGGGGCAACATTGTCCCGATTGATTACGAGCTCAGCTCCTGGCGGCATATGGACGACGATTACACACCGTCTAAATACGCGAAATATATCTGCGGGCTGGAGCCGGTGCCGCCGGGCTGTGATTTGGTGATCAAGCGTGGCTATGTCATGCGGGACGATGGCTGCTTTATGGGGATGGGCAGCGCCTACGGCGGCAAATGGAAGCCGAAGAAGGAAGAGGACAAGCGGTTTTTGGGGAAGCCGGGGGAGATAAAAGAAACACGGATGCCGAATGGAGATCTTTATGCTACTAAAATTGGAGAAGATGGCCGTGCAATCAGAGAGAGGCATTATACGGATCACAGGAGACCTGATAAGCATTCTGCCCCTCATGATCATGAGATACATTGGGATAATCCAAATGAGCATCCCGATCCGCAAGGCCATATCAACTATCCGAATGACGTACCGGAATTTAAATATTTTGGAGGATTTACAATGGAGCATACAGACATATTAACTGGTAACACAGGGGAAAATCGTTTTGAAACAATCAATGATTTCAAAGAATGTATGCGCTACCATGGAGAGGTAGAGTTTGAATGGAAAGGAGTTCTCTATACCATCACTCATCCGGAAGGTATGATAAATATTAGCGAAGCCTGGAAGCCGGAAACGGAACAATGGTGCGCGACAGCGGACGAAGCCCTTGAATATATGATAGACGGTGTCCGGCTGCGTGATATCATTACACAGGTAGAAGTAAAAGCCAGGACAATATAATTGGAGGATTACAAAAATGAATACAATTGTACATGCAAACACACCGGAAGAAAATCGTTTTGAAACAATCAGTGAGTTCAAGTGGTGTGTTGAATGTGGTGGGGAGATTGAGTTCAAATGGCATGGAAAAACCTATGATATTGTACACGACCCTGACGCAATTGTGATTTACGAAGCGCATAGTGACAAAGAGAGCTATTATAAGACGGCGGATGAATTGCTGGAGCATTTAATTGACGGCGATCGGCTACGCGATATGGTAACGCATATGGAAGTAACAGATAGAACTATTTAAAAATATTTTTGTTGTAACATCGGGATAATCCAAATGGGCATCCTGAACCTCAAGGATCGATTAACGATCCGAATGGTGCACCAGAATTTAAAAACTTTGGGGGATTCAAAATGAAAAACACAGTTATATTACCCGGTAATACAGAGGAAGATCGCTTTCAAACAATCAGCGAGTTTAAAGAATGCATGCATTACCATGGAGAAGTTGAGTTTGAATGGAACGGAAAAACGTATGATATTGTACACGACCCTGACGCGATTGTGATTTATGAAGCGCACAGTGAAACAGAGTGCTATTACAAGACAGCTGACGCTTTACTGGAATATACGATTGATGATGTCCGACTCCGGGATATTATCACAAGCGTCCAGGTGCATTACAGAACCGTATGATATCAATTCTTTTATCTTAGAAAATAGATTAATTATCCGGGAGGTGCGCCGGAATTCAAGTTATATGGAGGGGATTATCGAATGTATACGTATGTAAAGTCGAATACACCGGAAGAGAACCGCTTTGAAACAATCAGTGAGTTTAAGTGGTGTGTTGAATGTGGCGGGGAGATAGAATTCATATGGAATGGCAAAATATATGATATCGTACACGATCCTGACGCGATTGTGATTTATGAAGCCCACAGTGAAATAGAGAGTTATTACAAGACGGCCGACGCTTTATTAGACTATGCGATTGATAACGTTCGCCTTCGGGATATTGTTACACGGATGGAGGTAACAGGAAGGACAATATAATTGGAGGATTACAAAATTCGAGTGCATGACAGGCCTGTTGAGGACCTTGCCCAATATCTGTAGATGGCATGCCAAAATTGCATCTGCCGTCGGCCGCGCGGAGAGAAGCTGTTTCTTCCTCTTCACGCGGCCTTTTCATTTATTGTAGGGGAAGTACGGACGCGCAGATCCCTTACGTTTTCAGCTTTTGTACACCGCTTTGCGGGCAGTACCTACAAACCTCGGAAAATTGTGATTTCGCCGAAATTTTTATGAAATAATTGTTGCTTTTTCCAAATCGGTGTGGTATCATATTCAAGCATGCTGTGTAGGTGTGCAGATATGCGATGATGCAGAAGGTGGCCGCCCCTTGAGGCGGGGAATTTCTGCGGAGTATGTCCGATTTACAAACCGGGCGAAAGAATACTGGCTTGCTTCGGCCAGCTGCAGTTTATGCTGCGGCGGGTTTTCTGCGGCCAGGCGCGAACAATCGGAACCCGGATCATGTTCTCAGCATATCCGGTTTTTTCAATGCAGCAGGGTGAAACACCCGGATCAGTGTTTAGATTTTCGCGTTGCCCGCCAACAATGAAGGAGGCGTTCCCCATGGCAGTTAAGGAAAAGATCCGCATCAGGCTCAAGGGCTACGACCACAATCTCGTCGACAAGTCGGCGGAAAAGATTGTTGAGACAGCCAGAAACACAGGCGCGCAGGTCTCCGGTCCCGTGCCGCTTCCAACTGAGAAGGAAGTCGTCACCGTGCTTCGTGCCGTGCACAAGTACAAGGATTCCAGAGAGCAGTTCGAGCAGCGCACCCACAAACGGCTTATCGACATTCTCAGGCCCTCGAACAAAACCGTCGAGGCTCTGACAGGTCTTGAGCTTCCCGCCGGCGTGGAAATCGAAATCAAGCTGTAAAGCAGATTTCCATTACATGCCGCAGGTCAAGTTGGCGTTCGCCAACCAATAACCGAAGGAGGAAAGGTAAATGCAAAAAGGTTTGATCGGCAAGAAAATCGGCATGACGCAGCTTTTTGACGAGCAGGGCAATGTTGTCCCCGTTACCGTCATCGAAGCAGGCCCGTGCCCGGTCGTCCAGAAGAAGACGATCGAAAACGACGGCTATGAAGCCGTGCAGCTCGGTTTTCAGGATGTCAAGGCTCAGCGCGTCAACAAGCCCATGAAGGGCCATTTCGCGAAGGGCAATGTCGCCCCGAAAAAGGTGCTGCGTGAATTCCGTCTCGCGGATATCAGCGCGATGAATGTCGGCGATATCCTGAAGGCCGACGTCTTTGCGGCGGGCGATCACGTTGACGTGGTCGGCACCAGCAAAGGCAAGGGTACGGCCGGCGCGATCAAGAGATGGAATTTCTCCCGCCTCAAAGAGTCCCACGGTACCGGCCCGGTCGCAAGGCATGCCGGCTCGCTCGGCGCGTGTAGCGATCCCTCCCGCGTATTCAAAGGCAAGAAGCTTGCGGGCCATCTGGGCGCGGAACGTGTCACAATTCAGAATTTAGACGTTGTCAAGGTGGATGTGGAAAACAACCTCATCGCGGTCAAGGGCGCTGTCCCGGGCCCGAAGAATGGGATTGTCCTCCTCGCCGACAGCGTCAAGAACGCGTAAGGAAGGAGTGGAACAAATGCCTAACGTATCAGTTTTCGACGAAACCGGCAAGAAGGTGGAAGAGCTCGCGCTGAGCGAGGGAATCTTCGGCATCACGCCCAACGTTCCGGCGATGCACCTCATGGTGGTAAGTTATCTGGCAAACCAGCGCCAGGGCACGCAGTCTACCCTTACGCGCTCTGAAGTCAGCGGCGGCGGCAAGAAGCCGTGGCGCCAAAAGGGCTCTGGCCGCGCAAGGCAGGGCTCGACCCGCGCTCCCCAGTGGACGCACGGCGGTATCGCGCATGGCCCGAAGCCGCGCGAATACGGCATTTCCGTCAACAAGAAGGTAAAGCGCCTTGCCATGAAGAGCGCGCTTTCCAGCAAGGTTGCGGGCAATGAGCTTGTCGTGCTCGACAAGCTTGCACTCAGCGAAATCAAGACCAAAGAGGTCGTCAAGGTGCTCGGCGCACTCCAGACCGGCAAAAAGACGCTCATCGTCCTGCCGGAGAAGGACGACACGGTCTATCGCAGCGCACGCAACATCGCAGGTGTGAAGACGACGCTTGTCAGCACCCTGAACGTTTACGACATCCTTAACTGCGATACGCTCCTTGTCCTCAAGGATGCTGTCGCGAAGATTGAGGAGGTATATGCATGAGCAAGTTAGCACAGGATATCGTCCTGCGCCCGGTCATCACTGAGGAGAGCATGCAGGGCATCGCCTTAAACAAATATACGTTTCAGGTCGCCAAGGATGCCAATAAGGTGGAGATCGCTCAGGCGGTTGAAAAGCTTTTCGACGTTGAAGTCGAAAAGGTCAATACGATCAATGTCCGCGGAAAGCTTCGCAGGCAGGGCCGTTTTGAGGGCCGCACCGCGTCCTGGAAAAAGGCGATCGTAACACTTACGGAGAAGTCCAAGAAGATTGATTTCTTCGACGGCATGATGTAAGTAAGGGAAGTCTTCCCGTAAAAGAATACCCGGCGGCGACGTATGGAGCCCGGCATGCTCCGCAAAGCCGCTATGAGGAGAGTGAACCAAATGTCGATTAAAATCTACAATCCGACGACGAACGCACGGCGTAATATGTCGGTGACGGATTACACGGAGCTGTCGAAGAACGGCCCGGAGAGAAGCCTTCTGGCTCCTCTGAATAAGAATTCCGGCCGCAACAGCTATGGCAGGATCACCGTGCGCCATCGCGGCGGCGGCAACCGCAAGAAATACCGCATCATCGATTTCAAGCGCGATAAGTTTGACATGAGCGCGAAGGTGCTCGGCATCGAGTACGATCCGAACCGTTCCGCTCACATTGCCCTCATCCAGTATGAGGATGGTGAGAAGCGCTATATCCTCGCTCCCGCAGGCCTGAAGGCCGGCGATACCGTTGAGGCGGGTGCGGGCGCGGATATCAAGCCCGGCAACGCACTGCCGCTTGCCAATATCCCGACCGGTACGTTCGTCCACAATGTGGAGCTTTATCCCGGCCGTGGCGGGCAGCTCGCCCGCGCAGCAGGTAACGCCGCTCAGCTCATGGCAAAGGAAGGCGCCTACGCGCTGCTCCGCCTGCCCTCCGGCGAGCTGCGCAACGTATCCGTCAACTGCATGGCAACCATTGGCCAGGTCGGTAATGTTGACCATGAGAACGTCAAGATCGGTAAAGCCGGGCGCAAGCGCCACATGGGCTGGAGGCCGACGGTTCGCGGCTCTGTTATGAACCCGAACGACCACCCGCACGGCGGCGGCGAAGGCAAATCCCCGATCGGTCGTCCCGGGCCGGTCACGCCGTGGGGCAAGCCTGCTCTTGGCTACAAGACGCGCGCGAAGAAGAACCGCTCCGACAAGATGATTGTCAAGCGTCGTAACGGCAAGTAGTCGATGAAAGGAGCTTAAGAATTATGGGCAGAAGCGTGAAAAAGGGCCCTTTCGTGCAGCCTAAGCTGCTCGAGAGAGTCGAAAAAATGAACGAAACGGGCGAGAAGATCGTCTTAAAGACTTGGAGCCGCAGCTCCACCATTTTCCCGGACTTCGTCGGCCACACCTTCGCCGTTCACGACGGGCGCAAGCACGTACCGGTTTATGTGACGGAAGACATGGTTGGCCACAAGCTCGGCGAGTTTGCTCCCACGAGGACCTTCCGGGGCCACGCGGGTTCCAAAACCTCAAATTCCGGCAAATAACGGTCGAAAGGAGTGTGTTCATCTATGGAAGCAATGGCGAAGGTTACGCACGTGCGCATTGCGCCGCGCAAAGTGCAGATCGTTCTGGATCTGATCCGTAATCAGCCCGCTGACAAGGCCATGGCAATTCTCAAGCACACGCCCAAGGCCGCGTGTGAAATTCTTGAAAAGCTGCTGAAATCAGCGATCGCAAACGCTGAAACAAACAACAACATGGATGTTTCGAGGCTGTATGTGGCGAAGTGCTATGTCTGCCAGGGCCCGACCCTCAAGCGTCTGAGGCCGAGAGCACAGGGGCGCGGATTCCGCATCAACAAGAAAACGTCGCACATCACCCTTGTACTCAAGGAAATGGAATAAGCGAAGAGGAGGTTAAACAATGGGCCAGAAGATTAATCCCACCGGCTTGCGGGTCGGTGTCATTAAGGATTGGGAATCCCGCTGGTATGCGAAGGATGCGGACTTCGGCGATACGCTTGTAGAAGACTACAACCTGCGCGAGTGGCTGCTGAAAAAGCTTGCCCCGGCCGGCGTTCCCAAGATTGAGATTGAGCGCGACGCCAATCGTGTGCGCATCAATATCCACTGCGCGAAGCCCGGCATGGTGATCGGCCGCGGCGGCTCTGAGATCGACAAGCTCAAGGCAGAGTGCGAAAAGAAGCTCGGTAAGGAAGTCTCTCTGAATATCGTCGAGATCAAATCCCCCGATCTCAACGCGCAGCTCGTGGCGGAGAGCATCGCTTCCCAGCTCGAGCGCCGCATCTCCTTCCGCCGCGCACTCAAGCAGGCCATCGGCCGCACGATGAAGCTTGGCGCGAAGGGTATCAAAACGCAGGTTTCCGGCCGTCTGGGCGGCGCTGAAATCGCCCGTACGGAGCATTATCACGAGGGAACCATCCCGCTGCAGACCATCCGCGCAGACATCGACTACGGCTTTGCCGAGGCAAAGACAACGTATGGCCGCATCGGCGTAAAGGTCTGGATTTACCGCGGCGAGGTGCTGCATGACAATGCAAACCGCAGGCCGCGCAGGGAAGGAGGAGCTCGATAATGCTGTTACCGAAGCGTGTCAAATACCGCAGGGTGCAAAGAGGCCGTCTCAAGGGCACGGCAACCCGCGGCAATAAAGTAAACTACGGCGATTTTGGTCTCGTTGCACTCGAGCCCGCCTGGATCACCTCTAATCAGATTGAGGCGGCCCGTATCGCTATGACGCGTTACATTAAGCGTGGCGGCCAGGTCTGGATCAAGATCTTCCCGGATAAGCCGATCACCGAGAAGCCGGCGGAAACCCGCATGGGTTCCGGTAAAGGTTCGCCGGAATACTGGGTGGCCGTCGTAAAGCCCGGCAGGGTCATGTTTGAGATCGCGGGCGTTGATGAGGAGCTTGCGCGTGAGGCCATGCGCCTTGCGGCCAACAAGCTGCCGATCAAGTGCAAATTTGTAACGAAAGAAGAAACGGGTGGTGAGCAGTAATGAAAGCCAGTGAAATGAGAAAACTGTCCCCCGCGGAGCTTGATGCCAAGCTGATCGAATTAAAGGACGAGCTTTTTAATCTGCGCTTCCAGCAAGCCATAAACCAGCTCGATAACCCGATGCGAATCAATGCCGTCAAAAAGGATATCGCCCGCATCAAGACGATTCAGCGCGATATCGAACTGCACGGCGCGACTTCGTGAGGGAAGGGAGGCTAAAGCATGAGCGAAAGAAACCTCAGAAAAACGCAGGTGGGTATCGTCACCAGCGATAAGATGGATAAAACCGTGGTTGTTTCCGTTAAGGATAGGGTAAGGCATCCGCTTTACAAGAAAATTGTCAACCGCACTGTGAAGCTCAAGGCACACGATGAGAAGAATGAGTGCGGCATAGGCGACCGTGTTCTCGTCATGGAGACCCGCCCGTTGTCCAAGGACAAGAGATGGCGCGTGGTCGAGATCATTGAAAAAGCCAAATAAGTTTGGTGTAACACAAGGAGGAAAACACTGTGATACAGCAGCAGAGTTACCTCAAGGTTGCCGACAATACGGGCGCGAAGGAGCTTATGTGTATCCGCGTGCTCGGCGGTTCCGGCAGGAGGTATGCCAATATCGGCGACGTGGTGGTTGCTTCGGTTAAAAAAGCAGCACCCGGCGGCGTTGTAAAAAAGGGCGAAGTTGTAAAAGCGGTTGTCGTCCGCACCGCGAGCGGCGTGCGCCGTGAGGACGGTACGTATATCCGGTTCGACGAGAATGCGGCCGTCATCATCAAGGACGATAAGAATCCCAGGGGCACACGTATTTTTGGACCTGTGGCCAGAGAACTGCGCGAGAAAGATTATCTCAAGATTCTCTCCCTCGCTCCGGAAGTGCTTTAAGGGGAGGTAAGAATTTATGAACAATAAAGTGCATGTGAAGACCGGCGATGAAGTCATCGTCATCAATGGTAAGAACCGCGGCATGAAGGGCAAGGTCCTGCAGGTCAGCCCTTCCGAAGGCAAGGTCATCGTCGAGGGCGTCAACATTGTTACCAAGCATGTCAAGCCCCGCAAGATGGGCGAAGCCGGCGGCCTGGTCAAGGCGGAAAGCGCGCTCTATGCCAGCAAGGTTCAGCTCATTTGCCCGAAGTGCGGCCGCCCGACCCGGACCGGTCACGCGATCAACAATAAGGGCAAGAAGGTGCGTACCTGCAAGAAGAGCGACTGCCTCGCTCAGTTTGAATAAAGGGAGGGACATGACACATGGCAAGACTCAAGGAACTCTATGTCAATGAGGTAGCCCCTGCACTGATGAAAAAGTTCGCGTATAAAAGCGTCATGCAAATCCCGAAGCTTGACAAGATCGTCATCAATGTCGGCTGCGGCGAAGCGCGCGACAACCCGAAGGTGCTTGACGCCATCGTTGCCGACGTCTCCGCGATCACGGGCCAGAAGCCCGTTCTGTGCAAGGCGAAGAAATCCGTTGCAAACTTTAAGCTCCGCGAGGGGATGGTAATCGGCGTAAAGGTTACCCTGCGCGGCGACAGGATGTATGAATTCCTCGACCGCTTCTTTAACCTCGCGCTGCCCCGCGTCAGGGACTTTAGAGGTATCAACCCCAACTCCTTCGACGGCCGTGGAAATTATTCCATGGGCATCAGGGAGCAGCTGATTTTCCCGGAAATTGATTATGACAAGATCGATAAAGTCCGCGGTATGGACATCTGCATGGTCACGACCGCAAACACGGACGAAGAAGCCCGCGAGCTGCTCAGCGCGATGGGCGCTCCGTTCTCGAAGTAAGGAGGGATTATTGTGGCCAAAAAGTCGATGAAGGTCAAACAGGCAAAACCCGCGAAGTATTCATCCAGAGCGTACAACAGGTGCAAAATCTGTGGCCGGCCGCACGCCTATCTTCGGAAGTACGGAGTTTGCCGTATCTGCTTCAGGGAGCTTGCCCATGCGGGCCAGATTCCTGGCGTGAAGAAGGCCAGCTGGTAAAGAGCAATTGCAAAGGAGGTTGACGGCATGCAAATTACCGATTCGATAGCCGATATGCTCACCAGAATTCGCAACGCGAATTCGGCAAAGCATGACACGGTTCAGATTCCCGCATCCAACATGAAGAAAGCAATTGCTCAGATTCTTGTGGATGAGGGCTATGTAAAAAGCTTTAAAGTGATTGATGACGGCAAGCAGGGCATCATTGAGATTGCGCTCAAATATGGCCCGAACAAATCCCAGGTCATCACCGGTCTGCGCAGGGTTTCCAAGCCCGGCCTGCGTATTTATACCAATTGTGAAGAGATGCCCAAGGTTATGAAAGGCCTTGGCATTGCGATCCTCTCCACATCCAAGGGCGTTATGACGGACAAGGATGCCCGCAAGGCCAATGTTGGCGGCGAGGTCCTTGCATTTATCTGGTAAGGAGGTGCAGTAAGGAATGTCACGTATCGGCAGAAAGCCAATCGTTATTCCAGCAGGCGTCGATGTGAAAATCGACGGAAGCACTGTCACCGTTAAGGGCCCGAAGGGCACCCTTTCCAGAACAGTGCATCAGAATATGAATGTCGCAGTGGACAACGGCGTCATCAATGTGACTCGCCCCAACGACGACAAGCTCAACCGTTCGCTCCATGGCCTGACTCGCACTCTGGTGGCCAATATGGTCGAGGGCGTGGAAAAGGGCTTTACCAAAGAGCTCGAGATTAACGGCGTCGGTTACCGTGCCGCAAAGCAGGGCAAGGATCTTGTCCTGAATATCGGCTACTCTCATCAGGTTGTTGTTTCCGAGGTAGACGGTATTACCATTGAGGTTCCTTCGCCGAATAAGATCGTCATTTCCGGCCCTGACAAGCAGAAGGTAGGCCAGTTTGCAGCGCAGGTGCGCGAGAAGCGTCCGCCGGAGCCTTATAAGGGCAAGGGCATCAAGTACGTCGACGAGCACATCCGCCGTAAGGAAGGCAAGGCCGGTAAGGGCGGCAAGTAATCTGAATCGAAGGAGTGAAACGAAATGGTGAACAGACCTGACAGCAATAAGGCGCGTCAGACCCGCCACAAGAGAGTGCGCGGCAAGATCTCCGGCACCGCAGCGTGCCCGCGTCTTAACGTATTCCGCTCCCTGCAGAATATCTACGCTCAGTTAATCGACGACGACAAGGGCGTCACCCTTGTATCCGCTTCAACTGTGGAAAAGGATTTTGAGGAATACGGCGGAAATATGAGCGCGGCCCGCAAGGTGGGCGAACTGCTCGCAAAGCGTGCCGCTGAAAAGGATATCACGAAGGTCGTTTTTGACCGCGGCGGCTATATCTACCACGGCCGTGTGAAAGAGCTGGCCGAAGGCGCCCGTGAGGGCGGCCTCAAGTTCTAAACGAAGGAGGAATACTTTTGGCTAAGATTGACGCATCGGCTACGGAGCTTCAGGAGCGCGTGGTGGCCATCAACCGCGTATCCAAAACCGTTAAGGGCGGCCGTATCTTCAAGTTCGCGGCGCTTGTCGTCGTCGGCGACGGCAATGGCTCCGTCGGCTTCGGCCTTGGGAAATCGGGCGAAGTCCCGGACGCAATCCGCAAGGGCATTGAGGATGCGAAGAAAAATATGATCAAGGTAGCGCTCAAGGGAACCACGATTCCCCATGAGATCACCGGTAAATTCGGCGCAGGCGTTGTGCTGCTCAAGCCCGCTGCCCCCGGTACCGGCGTTATCGCCGGCGGACCCGTGCGTGCGGTCGTTGAGACGGTCGGCATCAAGGACATCCGTTCCAAGGCTCTCCGCTCCAACAATCCCTGCAATGTAGTCAGAGCGACCATTGATGGTCTCTCAAAGCTGCGCAATGTCGACGAGGTTGCCGCCATCCGCGGCAAGTCGGCCAAACAAATTCTAGGTTAAGGAGGGTGGATAAAATGGCAGATGTCAAGGTAAAGCTTGTCAAGAGCCTGATCGGCAGTAAAAAGGATCAGATTGCCACCGCCCATGCACTTGGTCTTCGTAAGATCGGGGACACATCCGTTCAGCCGGATAATCCCCAGACGCAGGGTAAGGTGAAAAAGATCATCCACCTTATCGAGGTAACCGAAGCGTAAGCAAGGAGGTGCGAATAAATGAAGTTGCACGAACTTTCACCGGCCGCTGGCTCTAAAAGGGAGGTCAAGCGGATCGGCAGAGGTGCAGGATCCGGTCAGGGCAAAACGGCTGGTAAGGGCCACAAGGGCCAGAAGGCCCGTGCGGGCCGCGGGATGCGCCCCGGTTTTGAAGGCGGCCAGATGCCGCTGCAGAGGCGTGTGCCGAAGAGAGGCTTTGTCAACATTTTTGGCAAGGAATTCTCCATTGTAAATGTTTCCGCGCTTGATCAGTCTTTTGAAGACGGTGCGGTGGTTGACATTGACGCGCTGATTGAAAAGGGCCTTGTCAAGAAGGTGCTTGACGGCGTGAAAATCTTAGGAAACGGCGAGATCAGCAAGAAACTTACCGTCCAGGTAAATGCTTACTCAGAGGCCGCGAAACAGAAGATCGAGGCGGCCGGCGGAAAGGCCGAGGTGATCTGACATGTTTCAAACGTTTATCAACGCGTGGAAGATTGCCGATCTGAGGAAGAAAATGCTGTTTACAGCGCTGATTCTCCTCATATTCCGGATCGGCGCCGCGATCCCGGTTCCCTTTGTGGATATCGGGTCCGCGGGCATCATCGCTGATCCCAACGCCGGTAACTTCATGAACTATCTGAGCATGATGACCGGTGACGCGTTCAACTACGGCACGATCTTCGCAATGTCGATCACGCCGTATATCAACAGCTCCATTATCATGCAGCTGTTGACCGTGGCCATTCCCGCTCTGGAGAGGCTCTCCAAGGACGGCGAAGAGGGCCGCAAGAAGATTGCCTCGATTACCCGTTATGTAGCGGTTGCGCTCGGCCTTCTGCAGAGCACCGCCTACTATTTCTATCTTCGCAATACGAAGACCAACGGTGTGAACTTCCTGCTCAAGAGTGCCAACGGCGCCGATTTTACCGGCGGATGGGCAGTGTTCCAGGCAATCGTTATCATCCTTGTGCTGACAGCCGGTACGGCCCTGATCATGTGGCTCGGCGAGCAGATTAACGACAAGGGCATCGGCAACGGTATCTCTCTGATCCTGTTTGCCGGTATCGTCTCCCGCATCCCGACGATGGTCACCCAACTGTTCCACCCGGAGCGCGGCTATATCTCCAAGGGCGGCGCGTACTATGCGCTGGTGCCGATCGTCGTGGTATGCGTCTTGTTGATGATTGCGTTTATCGTCTGGATGGATAATTCGGAGCGCAGGATTCCCGTGCAGTATGCAAAGCGCGTCGTCGGGCGCAAAATGTACGGCGGCCAGTCCACGCATATTCCGATCAAGGTCAATATGAGCGGCGTTATGCCGATCATCTTCGCCAGCTCCATCCTTTCTCTTCCGCCCACGATTGAGCTGTTCATGAAGGTGAAGGAGGGCAGCGGCTGGGAGACGTTTTTCAATCTCTTCAAGGCGCAGAGCCCGTTTTATGCGGTGATCTATTTTGTCCTCATCATCTTCTTCGCCTATTTCTATGCGACGATTCAGTACAATCCGATTGAGATGGCGAACAACATCCGCAAGAACAGCGGTGCGATCCCCGGCATTCGTCCTGGCAAGCCCACGTCTGATTATATCAGCCGAATTCTGTCAAGAATTACATTGCTCGGCGCTCTTCTGCTGAGCGTTGTGGCGCTGTTCCCGATTCTGTTCTCTCAGATCACATCTCTTGCGAATCACCCGATGAACATTTCTCTGGGCGGCACGTCTATCATCATTCTGGTCGGCGTTGCGCTTGAAACGGTCAAACAGCTTGAGTCGCAGATGATGATGCGCCACTATAAGGGCTTCCTTGACTAAGAATAGCGAAGGGAGAAAGGCATGAAACTCATTCTTCTTGGCGCGCCGGGCGCGGGAAAGGGAACGCAGGCGGAAATGCTCGCCGCCCATTTCTCCATTCCTGCGATCTCCACAGGCAACATCATCCGCGATGCCCTCAAAAAGGGCACGGAGATGGGCTTGAAGGCAAAGTCGTTTATCGATGCGGGCCAGCTCGTACCGGATCATGTTGTCATCGGCATTATCCAGGAGCGTCTCGCGCAGGACGACTGCAAAAATGGTTTTATTCTGGATGGTTTCCCGCGTACGATCCCGCAGGCTGAAGCGCTTGACGCAATGGGTATCGAGATCGACAAGGTAATCGATATCGAGGTGCCGGACGAGGCGATTGCCGCGCGTATGTCGGGCCGCCGCGTCTGCGAGAAGTGCGGTGCATCCTATCATTTAGAGCATAAGCGGCCCAGACAGGAGGGCGTCTGCGATCAGTGCGGCGGCAAGCTCGTGCAACGCAAGGATGACCATCCTGATACGGTGCTCGACCGTTTGCGCGTTTACCACGAGCAGACGGAGCCGCTAAAAGATTACTATGCGAAGACTGGAAAGCTTCGTATCGTGGAGGGGCAGAACGCGGTGGAACACACGTCCGCGTTGACCCTCAAAGCAGTGGAGGATTAAGCATGGTGGTGCTCAAAACCAGGCGGGAACTGATGCTCATGCGCGACGCATGCCGCATCTCCGCCGAAGCCTTGCAGCTCGCGGGGAAGGCGGTCAAACCCGGTATCACAACCGGGGAGATTGACCGCATTGCGTATTCGTATATTGTAAAGCAGGGGGCGACGCCGAATTTCCTGCATCTTTACGGCTTCCCCGCCACCGCCTGCATATCCATAAATGACGAAGTGATTCATGGCATTCCGAGCAAAGACCGCGTCATCCACGAGGGCGATATCGTCAGCATCGACCTTGGCGCCAGTATTGACGGCTTCAACGGCGACAATGCCGCCACTTTCGCAGCGGGGCATATTAGCCCCGAGGCGCAGCGGCTGATCGACACGACGCGCGAGAGCCTCTATGAAGGCATCCGTGCGGCGGTCGCGGGCGGCAGGATCGGCGATATCGGCAGCGCGGTGCAACGCTATTGCGAGGAACGCGGCTACGGCGTTGTCCGGGAATACACCGGGCATGGCGTGGGCGCAAAGCTTCATGAGGATCCGTCGGTCCCCAATTTCGGCACACCAGGCCGTGGTGTGCGCCTGTTACCAGGTATGACCCTAGCCATCGAGCCCATGATCAATCAGGGCACTGCACAGATCAAAACGATGCCAGACGGCTGGACGGTCAAAACCGCCGATGGAAAGCTTTCCGCTCACTTTGAGCATACCGTGGCAATCACGGCGGACGGCCCTCAGATCCTAACGCAAGTTTAGGGAGGGGCCGTATGGAGTTTCAAGTGGGAGATATCGTGCGCTCGAAAGCCGGGCGCGACGAAGGAGCGTTTTTGGCGGTAGTCGGCATTGAAGACGGTTACCCCTTGCTGTGCGACGGGAAGCATCGGCCGCTTGAGCGGCCAAAGCGGAAAAACCCGTTGCATCTGGCCGGGACCAATCGCCGCCTCGATATGCAATCGATGGAAACCAATCGTGTATTACGCAGGGCGCTACGCACCTTTGCGGAAGCGGGCGCAGTTCGTGTCACAAAGGGAGGTTAAGCTGTGTCGAAACAGGATATGATCGAGATTGAGGGTACCGTGACAGAGGCCCTTCCGAACGCGACCTTTAAGGTAGCTCTTGAGGGTGGTCACGAGATTTTAGCCCATATTTCCGGTAAGCTGCGCATGAATTTCATCCGCATCCTGCCGGGCGATAAGGTGACAGTTGAGATGTCGCCATATGATTTGACCCGCGGGCGCATCACATGGCGCTCCAAATAAGGAGGTAATCGAATGAAAGTCAGACCTTCTGTTAAGAAAATTTGCGAAAAGTGCAAGATTATCAAGCGCAAGGGGAAAGTCATGGTGATCTGTGAGAACCCCAAGCATAAGCAGCGTCAGGGCTGAGCCCTGACCGATCTGGAAAAACCACTTATGGAGGTGCAAGTGACAAATGGCGCGTATTTCAGGTGTTGACCTGCCGAGAGACAAGCGTGTTGAAATCGGCTTGACCTATATTTACGGCATCGGCCGCAAGACCGCCAGCGACATCATCAAAGCGACAGGCGTAAACCCGGACATTCGGGTCAAGGACTTGAGCGAAGACGATGTTTCCAAGCTTCGTGAGTATATCGATCATAACGTCAAGGTAGAGGGCGACCTGCGCCGTGAGACGGCCTTCGATATCAAGAGGCTCATCGAAATCGGCTGCTACCGCGGCGTGCGTCATCGCAAGGGCCTGCCCGTCAGGGGCCAGCGCTCCAAGACAAACGCCCGCACACGCAAGGGCCCGAAGAAGACGATCGCAAACAAGAAGAAGTAAGCTAGGAGGGATATCATGGCTACAAAAGCTTCCGGGAAAAAGACCGTTGCCACGCGCAGACGCCGTGAGCGCAAGAATATCGAACGCGGCGCGGCGCATATCCAGTCTACATTCAACAATACGATTGTGACGATCACGGATACACAGGGCAACGCGGTATCCTGGGCAAGCGCGGGCGAAATGGGTTTCCGCGGTTCTAGAAAATCCACCCCCTTTGCCGCACAGACCGCTGCTGAGACGGCCGCTAAGGCTGCGATGGAGCACGGGATGAAGACGGTTGAGGTTTATGTAAAGGGTCCAGGCTCCGGGCGTGAAGCCGCTATCCGTGCGCTGCAGACAGCAGGGCTGGATGTCAGCATGATCAAGGACGTCACCCCGATCCCGCACAACGGCTGCCGCCCGCCGAAGAGAAGGCGCGTATAACCAATTCAGGAGGTGTAACGAACTTATGTCAAGATATACCGATCCGGTTTGCAAGCTGTGCCGCCGCGAAGGTAAAAAGCTTTTCCTCAAGGGCGAGCGCTGCTATACGAACAAGTGCTCTGTGGAGCGCCGTTCCTATGCGCCGGGCCAGCACGGCCAGAGCCGGAAGAAGACTTCCGAATATGGTCTTCAGCTGCGTGCGAAGCAGCAGGCTCGCCGTTACTACGGCATTCAGGAGAGTCAATTCCGTAAATACTTCGAGATGGCGGAGCGCCGCCAGGGCGTAACGGGCGAAAACCTGCTGCGTATCTGCGAGAGTAGGCTCGATAACGTTGTTTACCTGCTTGGCTGGGCTTCCTCCCGTGCAGAGGGCCGTCAGCTCGTCAACCATGGCCATTTCCAGGTCAATGGCAAAAAGGTGAACATTCCGTCTTATCTCCTGCGCGCGGGCGATGTGATCACCATCAAGCAAACCAGCCGCGACAGTGAGAAGATCAAGGCAACCGTCGAAGCGAACGCTTCCCGCCCTGTCCCGCAGTGGCTTGACCTCGACAGGGAAGCCCTGCAGGCGAAAGTTGTCAACCTTCCGGAGCGCGATCAGATTGCTGTTCCCGTGGAAGAGCATCTCATCGTCGAGTTCTACTCCAAATAATGCAGCCTGACGAGGTTGTTTTTTGGAGGAACGTGCAATACCGCAGGCCGGCCGCCTGAGTTTAACAAGGAGGGTTTTGAATGATTGAAATTGAAAAGCCCAGAATCGAAACGACCGATTTGAAGCCGGACGGGACCTTTGGCAAATTCATCGTGGAGCCGCTGGAGCGCGGCTACGGCACGACGCTTGGCAACAGCCTGCGCCGCGTCCTGCTCTCCTCGCTTCCGGGATATGCCATTACCTCCGTTAAAATTGACAACGTTCTGCACGAATTCTCCACGCTCCCCGGTGTGAAGGAGGACATTACCGAAATCGTCCTGAATCTGAAGAATGTGATTCTGAAGATCCATGGCGATGGTCCAAAAACTGTTTATATCGAGGGCAGCGGTGAGTGCGAGATTACCGCGGGCAACATCAAAACAGACTCCGAGGTAGAAATTCTCAATCCCGAGCTTCACATTGCTTCGCTGGATCAGGACGCTCATTTGAATATGGAGCTCACAGTTGACCGCGGCCGCGGTTACGTTCCGGCGGAAAGAAATAAGCAGCAGATGCAGCCGGTCATCGGCGTCATTGCTGTCGACTCTATCTATACCCCCGTGCTGAAAGTGAACTACACAGTCGAGAACACGCGTGTCGGCCAGATTACCGACTATGACAAGCTGACGCTTGAGGTGTGGACAAACGGGACCATCTCCGCAAAGGAGGCGGTATCCCTGGGAGCCAAGATCCTCAACGAGCATCTCAATCTCTTCGTAGACCTCTCCGACGAAGCCTACGATGCGGAGATTATGGTCGTCAAGGATGACAACGGCAAAGAAAAGGTTCTGGAGATGACCATTGAGGAGCTTGACTTGTCTGTGCGTTCTTTCAACTGCCTGAAGCGGGCGGGGATCAACACGGTAGAGGATTTGATCAACAAGTCTGAAGAGGATATGATGAAGGTGAGAAACTTGGGCCGCAAATCGCTCGACGAGGTTGTGGCCAAGCTGGAGTCTCTCGGATTCGACCTCCGCAAGGACGAAGAGTAGTACACCGACGAGGTAAAGGAGTGATTTTGAATGCCCGGTACCAGGAAACTTGGCAGGACCACGGATCATCGCAGAGCGATGCTCCGGGCGATGGTGACCTATCTCTTGGAGAACGGCAAAATCGAGACCACTGTCACGAGGGCCAAAGAGGTCCGCTCCATGGCGGAGAAGATGATTACGCTCGCTAAGGAGCCTTCCCTGCATGCCAAGCGCATGGCGCTTGCGTATGTCACGAAGGAGGACGTGGTCAAGAAGCTGTTCGACGAGATTGCCCCGAAATATAACGACGTCAATGGCGGCTACTGCCGCATTATCAAGACCGGCCCGCGCCGCGGCGACGCAGCAGAGATGTGCATCATCGAGCTGGTCTGAGACGAGCGAAAAACAGCATAGTAGAACTGAACAACACCGTAAGCGGATGTATCCGTTTGCGGTGTTTTTACATTTATTGATAATTTGAATAACATGCACTGATATGGATGATATTAACAAAATTTTATTGCAAATATTGGTTAATATTTATCTTTACAATTTTATATTATATACATATAATAAAAATAAAGATGAAGATACTTATCTGATCCATACTTTCTATCTTGTCAACAGGAGACACTCCAAATCTAGAATACTTCTGATTCTTTGCATCGGAAAGGGGGAGAATCGTTTTGAAAAAGAAACTTGTTGTAATAATATTGTCGCTATCGGCTTTATCCATGTTTCTGTTTGCATCGTGTTCCCCAAAACCTTCGATCGTGCCCACGGATTCCTCTTCTGCTGAGCCAACGCAACAGGCTGTTGTGCAATCTTTTCCGATCCGGATGGAGCCCCTGTCCAGCGAGGAGTGTGACCGGCTGAAGAATTTTGGCTCTCCCACGCCGGAGGACCGGGATGCGGACAAATATCTTTGGAGGTATCATTGTGAAGCGCCGCCCAAGTTCGTGGATGTATGGCTTGAAATTTATGAAAAGGGGCAGCTGGTGGAGAAACGGGAGACGATGGATACCAACATTGAGAGCACAACTGGCCTTATTGCTTTGCTCTCTTATGGCAAGGAGAACCCGCATTGGACGATCGAATTAAACAGTGGAGGGAAATATGGGGAACATAAAGGCTCTTACCGGTTTGTGAAGGCGGTTCAATCGCCAAACAGTTTTCAAATATATGGGGAGCGGGAGGCGACCCTGATCGCGCTATTATACAGCAATGAGGAACAATCGCCGCAGATATCTTTCTCAGATATCCAAAAGGGCAACGATTTTCTTCAGGATGTTGATTTGTGCGTGCTATTAAAGGCAATGGTTATGCCTGAAACATAAAGAAGTGGAGCAAAACGAAGAGAAGGGAGAGGATTCCAATGTTTTCGATAGATTATCAAAAATAGATGGAAAAGCATGACGTTTAGGCGCCTTATCTTTAAACCGAGTTATCATTTGAGTACAGCAGCGCGAACGTATTCCTACCAGCGGACGACATCTTGGATTCTTGATGCTTCAGAAAGTAGTGTCGGTCATAACTTTACTGTTGTGCTTCAGCGTGGGACGACAGGAACTCCATGGCCTGCAACATTAATTAACCAAGCCTGAATTGGATTGGTTACGCGATCCAAATAGTCAAAAAATAGTTTATAACCAGTTTTTACAATCATCAACATATCAGTGCCGGACACTATATGATTCTTCTGAAACAAGGAACTGGTACGTGAGACACTACAACTAGACATGACATGTTAACGATAGAAAAAGAAGCGCCTGTGATCGCAAGGCGCTTCTTTTTCTGCCCCGGATGAACATGAACCGCCCCTCCCGCCGCATATATATGACCGAGCCCTGAGAGGCAATCTACGTTTGGCCGCGCGTCACATTTCCGTGCGGTCAGGAAAGGCATGGTCGTATCGATGAACTGGCACACCATGTCCCCCGGGGATACCATCCACGCCCTGCAGACGGATCCGCAGCGGGGGTTAAATGCAAAGCAGGTGAAGGAGCGGCAGGGAAAATACGGGAAAAACCAACTGGAAGAAGCAAAGGGGAAAAGCCTTCTGCGCCGCTTTTTATCGCAGTTTGCCGATTTTATGGTGATCATTCTGCTCATCGCAGCGGTCATCTCCTTTATCACTGCTTTCTTAGAGCCGGATGGCGATTTTGTGGACCCAGTGATCATTCTTCTGATCGTGATCGTCAATGCGATTATCGGCGTTGTGCAGGAGAGCCGCGCCCAGCGGGCGATTGACGCGCTCAAAAAGCTGAGCGCGCCGCACGCTGAGGTGATCCGCGCGGGAAAGCAACAGAAGATCGACGCGGCGGACCTGGTGCCGGGCGATATCCTTCTGCTGAATACCGGAGACCTCGTCCCGGCGGACGCGCGGCTGCTCGAATGCAGCAGCTTGAAAATGGAGGAATCATCCCTTACGGGCGAATCCCTGCCCGTGGAGAAGCAGGCTGATGCAAGGCTGCCAGAGAAGTGTGCGATGGGCGATCGGACGAACTGCGTCTTCTCTACCAGCACCGTCACCGCGGGACACGCGCGCGCCGTTGTCACGGAGACGGGGATGAATACGCAGGTCGGCCACATCGCCCATATGATCAACACGCAGGAGGCCCCGCAGACGCCGCTCCAGCAGCGGCTCGCGCGCGTGGGCCGCATTTTGGGGCTGGGCGCTCTGGGCATCTGCTTTATCATCTTCGTGCTGGGGCTGTTCCAGCATGTTCCGTTGCTCGACAGCTTCATGCTTTCCGTCAGCCTTGCCGTGGCCGCCATTCCGGAAGGCCTGCCCGCGATCGTGACAATCGTTCTATCCATCGGTGTGCAGCGCATGGCGAAGAGCAATGCGATCATCCGCCGCCTGCCCGCCGTGGAAACGCTTGGCAGCGCCACGGTGATCTGCTCCGACAAAACCGGGACGCTCACTCAGAATCAGATGACGGTCACGCGGCTTGCGGATATCGATGGCCCGATTTCTCCAAGCGGAGACAGGGGAAGGAATTTGCTCGCTTTGTCCGCATTGTGCAATAATGCCGTTTTGGAGGGCAAACCCGGCCATTTCAGCGCGTCCGGCGAGCCCACAGAGACCGCCCTCGTCACCGCCGCCGCCATGCAGGGGAAATGGAAGCCTGCGCTTGAACGCAGCTGCCCGCGTGTTAAAGAACTGCCTTTCGATTCCACGCGCAAGCGTATGACCACGATTCATAGGCTTAACGGCGGCTACCTAATCATCACCAAGGGAGCGCCGGACCTGCTTTTGTCACTATGCAGCCGCATCCTGGTTGCCGGGCAGGAGCAAGAGCTCAACGCCGCGCGGCGCATGCAGATTCTCAAGCGCAATGATGAGATGGCCGGCGATGCGCTGCGCGTGATAGGTGTGGCCTATCGGCAGGTTTCCTCTGAACCGGGCAACCCGGAGCGGGAGCTTGTTTTCTGCGGCCTGCTCGGTATGCTCGACCCGCCGCGCAAAGAGGTCTGGCGCGCGGTGGCCACCTGTAAAACGGCGGGTATCAAGCCTGTGATGATTACGGGTGACCATGCGGTAACAGCTGCGGCGATCGCAAAGGAAATCGGTCTCTCCAGAGATGGAAAGGTCATGACAGGGCATGAGATCGACCAGCTCTCCCAGGAAGCGCTGATTCAGAAAATCAACGATTACCGCGTGTTTGCACGCGTTTCACCGGAGCATAAGGTGCGCATCGTCAAGGCTTTTCAGGCGACGGGAGAGGTCGTTGCCATGACCGGGGACGGCGTCAACGATGCGCCGGCTTTAAAGGCGGCGGACATCGGCTGCGCGATGGGTAAGACCGGGACAGATGTGGCGAAAAGCGCGGCGGATATGATCCTGACGGACGACAATTTCGCCACGATCGTGCGCGCCGTGGAGCAGGGGAGAGGCATCTACGACAATATCCGCAAGGCTGTGCACTTCTTGCTCTCCTGCAATATCGGTGAAATCCTTGTGATCTTTATCGCCTCCCTGATGGGCCTCCCCGCACCGCTGCTGCCCATCCAGCTGCTGTGGGTCAATCTGGTTACGGATTCCCTGCCGGCCATGGCGTTGGGCGTGGAGGCAGTCGACAGAGACATTATGCACCGCAGGCCTGTTCCACCTAAGCAGAGCCTATTTGCGCAGGGCCTTGGCTTCGATATTGCCGTGGAGGGCATGATGGTGGGCGCGCTCGCCCTGCTTGCCTATATGCTGGGGCGCACTGTGTTTCCCAGTTCCGGTACGGTTTTGGGCCGCACAATGGCATTTGCCGTGCTCAGCCTTTCCCAGCTGGTGCATGCATTCAACACGAGAAGCGAGCATTCGCTTTTTTCCGTGGGCTTTTTGAGCAATCCGAAGATGGTGATTTCGTTCCTGATCTGCACCCTGATGCAGTTTTCCGTGATTGCAATCGGCCCGCTGGGCACGCTATTTAAAACAGTGCCGCTGGACGGAATGCAGTGGTTGACCGTTGCCGCGCTTTCTCTTACACCGCTGGTAACGGTGGAGATCGGCAAGCGGATGAAGCCGGCGGACAGATGACAGATTTCAGACGACGGATTTCAGGGGCGGCGGAAAATCGACTGCACGTAGTTCAGCGTCTCCCAAGCTTCTAAAGCCACCCTTCGAGAGCAGATCGGGCCATTGCAAAATGAGTTTCTGGTATCAGCTCACTATCTGAAATACGAAAAACAGCGCCCTCTATCGACTGGAATGGCCGTAGAGAGCGCTGTTTTGGATGCACGTTTTAGGCGAATGATCTCACAGCGCCCATTTTTGACGGGTGCTTATTCCTCTGTTTCCCGCAGCCGCTGTGTTACACTGTCATGCGAGGAATAGCAATACATGACCGCCGCTGTCGACAGGCAGACGGCAAGCAGGCCGGCTATGATAGAAAGAGCCGGGAGATAGGGAAAGGCAAACGAAGCATAGGGGATCATCTTTGAGACCGTTTTGGACAAAAGCGCATAGATGCCTGCGCTTGCGGCGAGGGAGATCACGCAGGTGACAAGCACATGGATCAGGCCCTCCCAGAGAAGCAGGGAGAAAAGCTGGCGTTTTGTCAGGCCGATGCTCTCCATCACGGCGAATTCCCGGCGGCGTGTGAGCACGCCTGTGAACATCACATTGATAAAGTTTAAAAGTCCGATTAGAAACAGCAGGAGGGATAGGCCACCGCCCAACACCTGCATGGTGCGGATGAGCGTTTCCTGATTTGCACGCGCGTCAGATTTACTTTCGACGGAGAAGGTCCCCTGCTCTACGGAGGACGCAATCGCTTTTAGTGACGCTTTCACGGCGGGCTCTGCTTCCGGGCGGACGGTCAGGCAAATGCGCTCCACAGCCGCCTGCGGGTCGAGGCGCTCCATGAGGCTGTTGCTCACATAAATGCCCTCGAGATAGCCGGTTCTTGCAGAAGCAACTTGGGAGATAGGCGGACCGCCGTTTTGCCAGGAGAATATGCCGCCGATCGTGAGCTGTGCGGAATCGCCGGTGCTTTTCCCTGTTAGAGAAAGCTGCTCGCCCCGCATGGCCACATAGTCGCCCGAGCCGATCAGGCAGATTTCTCCGCGCCGGAAGGCGTCGGGGTCAACAGGCTGCGCGTACATGCGGTTATATTGCTTGAGATATGCGTCGCTCAGGCTGTAAACGCGCAGGCTGCATTGCTCCTGCGTCTTGATCTGCCGCACAAACGCTTCATAGTCTGCTCTGGAGGAGAGCTGGGGCTCACCGTCCGGTGCGCTTGCCTCTTCTACAGGCTGTGCGGCGGCCCGTAGGTACGCTTCACGCAGCACCGGCTCCCATAGAGCCTCGTCAAAGGGGAAGGTACATGTTGCGCTGCAGATAACGTCGGTGTGCGTAACGCCATCTGTTTTTTGAATCCGTTCCAGAATATTTTGTATTTCATCTTTCTGCAGCGCGCCCGGCGAAGGAACTCCTGCCAAGGCCTCGCCTGTTACAAGATCAATGGCTTCTAGATCCGCGTTCTGGATGGTGCAGACGAAGTCGTAGGGATACTTGGCGTTAAAATACTGTTCTCCTCCGAGGGCATCCATCAGGGAACTGATGGAGAGGAACAGCACGATACCAAGGCTCATGGAGGTGAAGACAAGGGCGGCCCGCTTTCGATCCCGGAAGACGTTGCGCCAAGCCATTCGCGCCAGCCGGAAGCGATGGCCGCCTCTGCGGCGCCTTGTTTTTTTCCTTTTGCCGGTTGGTGCCTTCTCCGAATGGCGCAGTGCCTCAATGGGGGCCACACGCCCGGCGATTTTTGCGGGTCTGCGGCAGCTGAGCAGGACGGTCAGCAGGGCAAAGAGCGCCGCGCCGAGAAAAATCAGCGGATGGAACGATACCTCAGCCGGGAAGGCGGACGAGCCCGCACCGCTGGAAACGATTCGCATGGCAAACGGAACGAGGCCGAAACAGGCCAGCGCACCGATGGCAAGCCCGGCCGGGATGCCGATGGCCGCAAGAAGCAGCGCCTGCCTGCGTACGATGCTGCCAATCTGCGTTTCCTGCGCGCCGAGTGCCTTCAGCAGGCCGTAAAAACGGATATCGTGCGAGACGGAGAGGTTCAGGACGTTTGCAATCAGCAAATAGCCGCTCAGGGCAATGAGTACGATCAGCAGGGCGATCCCAATGACCGCCGGGATGGGAACCTCCTGCCGGGAAGCCTCGGCTCCGCCAAGAAAGCCCTGCCCCTGTGTGGGCTTGACATCTTGCATGAGCCGCGGCGTAATGTTTTTTTCTTCCCCCTTTTTCACGGAGAGCAGGGCGGAGCCCTGGTCCTCCGCCGTCAGGCCATTCGCCTCACAATAGGCCTCGGAGAGCAGCGCCGTGCCGTCCGAAGTTGCCGCATATTCTGTATACCAGCCGCAGAGGAGGAATGGCTCTTCCGGTGCGCCGGGGAAGGAAAGCTTGATTTCCATCCCCTCCCGCGGGCTGCCGATGCCGAGCAGGGAAAGGGCATAGGAGGAGAGCATGATTTCGTTTTCCTTTTGCGGCAGATGCCCCTGTAGATCGCTGACGCATGGTTTGATATGCCGCTCCCATTGCGTTTCATCCATATACACAACGTGGATTGCTGCGCTGCTGCCGGCGGAGGGACGGCCGTACCGATCTGGATCTCCGTACCGACCGCTCGGAGATAGGGAAGGGTTCGCAGCTTTTGCATCTGCTCCTGCGTGGGCTGGGGGAACGTCAGCTGCGCGGCGGTGCCCTTCGTGCGCAGCTCCATCGTGGCAAGGTTTTTGGAAAAGCTGATGCCGATGCTGAAGACGCAGGTGAGCAGGAGCGTTGTCAGCAGGACGGCGAGGATGGCGAAGGCGTTGCGCGTCCGATTGGCGCTCAACGCACGGGCGGAGAGGCGATTGAGCGCCTTATGGTTAAGCGAATGGTTTTGCCTTTTCATATCGCGATTCTCCCATCCTCCAGATGGAAGACCCGGTCCGCCATCCGGGCGATCTGGTCGTTATGGGTGATGAGCAGGATCGTCTGATGGTATTGGCGGCCGGTCTCCAGCATCAGGTTCATCACATCCCGCCCGGTTTTGCTGTCCAGATTGCCGGTCGGCTCGTCGGCCAGAATCAGGCTGGGGCGTGCGGCCAGTGCGCGCGCAATGGCCACGCGCTGCTGCTGCCCGCCGGAGAGGGTGTTTGGCATGGCGTTCGCCTTTTCGGAGAGGCCCAGTGCATCGACGATCTGCCCGATCCAATCCTCCTGCGGCGATTGCCCGTCTAGCTCAAGGGGCAGGACGATATTTTCATAGACGCTCAGGATGGGGACGAGGTTGTAATTCTGAAAGACGAAGCCGATCTTCTGGCGGCGAAAGACCGTACGCTCCTCCTCGCTCATTTGAGTCAGTTCGCTGCCATCGATGGTTACCGTCCCGCTGTCTGGCCGGTCGAGCGCGCCAAGCATGTTGAGCAGCGTCGTCTTGCCGCTGCCGGAGGAGCCGACAATGGCGGCGAATTCCCCCTGCTCAATTTCCAGAGAAACGCCATCGAGCGCTTTGGTGAGGGTGGGCTCTGCGCCGTAGTACTTTTTAAGGTCTACAGCTGAGACAATCTCCATTGGATAAACTCCCTTCCCTTTTCTACTTTATTGATATAATAACTATAAAAAGTTACAAATAAATAACAATTTATATAAAAGAAGGAAAAGAGGGAATAACGTCGAGGCCAGTACCGTTCTTGGCGGCTCGACGGTCTCGAGGTGATGCCCTCATATTCCTGGCCAATTTCACTAATGACGAAACGGTCGGTTTTGATCCGCTCGTCCTTATCCTGCAGGAATTCGCCCACATACTGCGCAACAGCGGAAATGGTCATGATATAAAAAGGCGCCATTTCCCCACGGAGCAGGGAGATGGCGCCTGATTGTTCTGTTGGATTGGTTTATTTTTCGATATTGCTGATGCTTTGCTCCTGCGCGTGCTTTTCCGTGATGAAAGCTGTAACTTCTTCCATCCGCTCCTTGCCGAGCTTGTATTTTTTGGAGAAGATGAACAGCGAAAGCAGCACGAAGATGGGCGGGATGAGGAACATCATCACACAGATTGCATTTTGGGCCGATGCAGGCTGAGACAGACCGTTTTTTGCCAGGTCTCCGTTGTAATGAGAAACCCACAGGCCTGCATTCATAATCAAAGCCTGAATGGAATACGCCACTTTTAGAAGAAAACTTTTCATGGAGAAAACGATGGAATCAGAGCGGTAACCGAGCTTGAATTCACCATAATCCACGATGTCCGCAAGCATAATCGTTTCCGCGACAAACATGCAGCCGATTCCCATAGAGCCGAGCACGCCAAAGATAGCAAAGGGAATAAACAGATTGAGAACGGGGCCAAAAAGACCCATGCAGAGATAGCCCATAATGGTTAAAAGCATAGCGCCCTTGATAACGCGGTTACGCGTAAAGCGCTTGGACAGAATCGGCAAAAGCAAAAGGCCGAGCGCCTGACCCGCGCCGCAGATAATTCCAAATACACCATACAGCTTATCATTTTCTATCACAGATTTAAAGTAATACAGCCCAAGGCCGTTTGTCAGATACCAACCGGTATTGAAACAAATCGCAGTAAGAATGAAAACCAGCAGTTGATCGTTGCTTTTAATGGTTTGAAACGCACGGCGCAGCGTGAATTTTTCACTGTCATCCGCTTTGATCTGTACCTTTTCTTTTGTCGTAAAGAAGGTGACCACACAGCCTAAAACCAGGATAACACTACAAATGCCTGCCCAGCGGCTGTAGCCGACCGGCTCGCTGCCGCCGCCAAGCGTTTCGACCATGGTTACGGTCAGCGCAACGATGATGATCTGACCTAGTCCAGAAAAAGCGCGCGGAAAGGTAGCGGCCAGATTGCGCTCCTCCGGGTCGTTCGTTAGGGCGGGCACCATGGACCAATAGGGGATGTCAACGATCGTATAGGACATGCCCCATAAAACGTATGTAACCGCCACATAAACGTAAAGGCCGATGTTTATAACATCTTTCTGTACGGAAAAGCCCGGGTTGGTAAACAGGAATACGAGCACAATGGCGTTTAAAATAGAACCGGTTAAAATCCATGGGCGGAATTTTCCTGCGCGTGAATGCGTATTATCAACAATTGTACCCATCATCGGGTCGTTGATGCCATCCCAAATGCGGGCGCAGGGGACCAGGATGCTCAGAAAAAATGAGCTAATCAAAAGCACATCCGTAAAATAGACATTCAGGATAGAATTAAACAGCCCATAGCTCAAATCCATGCCAATTGCACCAACTGCGTAACCAAAGTATTTTCGCAGAATATATTGATTCCGCTCGCTCTTCGTTTTCTCCATTCTTTTTCCTCCAAATTTTAGTTGGCCAAGATGACTATAATGGTATTGTAGCTTTTTCGGCAATCTTCGTCAACAGCAAAGTGTCCAGCTTGACAGAAATATGTTTTCCCCCTACAATAATTCAGATCGATTCTTGAAGGTGAATTCAATGATGGAGATACCATTGGACCCCCTGACGGCGCAGGATAATACGCGAGGCTTGCAAACCGTATGGAGGAGAGAACGGAAGCGATATTCTGTATTCTTTTTCCTGATAAGTCATTTTTCATGGAGGCTATATGATGGAGCTTCAAGTCAACGGTATTCCGATTTATTATGAAAAAAGGGGGAGAGGGTGCCCTGTGGTGCTGCTGCATGGCAACGGTGGCAGCCACCACACCTTCGACGGCCTGATGGAGAAGCTTGCTGGGTCCTATACGGTCTACGCGCCCGATAGTCGGGGGCACGGGAAGAGCGGCAAGGCCGGCCCGCTTTCCTATGAGCAGCTTGCCAGTGACACCGCGGCCTTGATTCAGGCGCTTGGGCTAGAGAAGCCGATGCTTTATGGCTTCAGCGATGGCGGCATCGTCGGCCTGCTCGTTGCGTCCGGCTGGCCGGGGCTTCTCTCAAAGCTGGCGGTCAGCGGGGCAAATTCCAGCCCTGCGGGCCTCAAGCCCCGCAATCGCTTTACCTATCGCCTGCTTTACACAGTTGCAAAAAATGAACGGATCGGCATGATGCTGCACGGCCCTGCGCTCACGCAGGCGGAGCTGGGTCGCATTGAGGTTCCTACGCTCGTGATGGCGGGGGAAAGGGACGTGATCCGCGAGGAGGATACGCGTTTCATCGCATCACAGATTCCAAATGCGGAGCTGAAAATATTACCCGGGGAGAGCCACGGCAGCTACGTGCACGATTCGGAAAAGCTTGCGTCTTTTCTCATTCCTTTTTTTGGAAAGAGAAATAATAAATGATTGTGAAAACATTTCAATTGGTAACACATTTCTTACAATTTCGTTACTTTCAGGAAGGGCGTATTGACGAAACATGCGATAACCGATATACTTTTCAACAGAGGTTTTGGCAACCTCATAGACTGATAAAAACGAGGAGGGAACGCATATGACGAAGAATGTTCTCGAATTGCTGGAGCATTCCGCGCGGAGGTTCCCGGAAAAAACGGCGTTTGCCGAAGAAAAGGATTCTATTACATATGCTTCCTTTTTGGATCTCTGCCAGTCGGTTGGTACAGGCCTGCTTGCGCTTCAGGCTTATGGCCGCCCGGTTGCCGTGTATCTGGAGAAAGGGATTTCCTGCCTGGCGGCGATGCTGGGCGTTGCATACAGCGGTGGTTTTTATACGGTTATCGATACCCATATGCCAGCGGCCCGGATTCAGAGTATTTTCAACACGCTATCCCCGGCGGCAGTGGTGACGGATGCCGCGCATGCGCAGGCTGCGGCGGAGTTTCTGGGTGATGCAAAGCTGGTGCTGTTTGAGGAAATCTCTCAGACGCCCTGCGACGGGGAGGCGCTTGCACGCATTCGGAGCCGGATGATCGACACGGATCCGCTCTATGCACTGTTTACCTCGGGCTCCACAGGTGTGCCGAAGGGAACGGTAGTGTGCCATCGCAGCGTAATCCATTATGCACAATGGGCTGCGCAGACATTCCGGTTCACGCAAGATACCGTATTTGCCAGCCAGACGCCGTTTTATTTCAGTATGTCGGTGCTCGATATTTTTGCGACGCTTCAGAGCGGAGCGACGCTTTGTATGCCGCCGAAATCCTATTTTTCCTTCCCGGTCCAGCTGCTCGAATACCTCGAGGCGCACAAGGTGAACACCATCTATTGGGTGCCGTCTGCACTCGGACTGATTGCCCGGATGAAGGCGCTGGATTATGTGAAGCCCTCGGCGCTTTCAACAATCCTTTTTGCAGGCGAGGTCATGCCGGTGAAATGGCTGAATGTATGGCGCTCACACTATCCGCAAGCGCTGTTTGCCAACCTATACGGGCCGACGGAAGTGACCGATATCTGCGCGTATTACATTGTCGACCGCCCGTTTCGGGATGATGAATCGCTTCCCATCGGCCACGCGTGCGATAACTGCGGCCTGCTGGTGCTGGATGAAAGCGGCCGGGAACCTGCGGCCGGCGCACAGGGCGAGCTGTGCGTGCGCGGCTCCTTCCTGGCGATGGGCTATTACGGCGCGCCGGATAAAACGGCGGAAAGCTTCGTTCAAAACCCGCTCAACCGGACCTATCCCGAGCTGATTTATAGAACGGGAGACCTTGTGTATTATAACGAGCGCGGCGAGCTCGTCTATGTGGGCCGCAAGGATTTCCAGATCAAGCACATGGGATATCGGATCGAGCTGGGCGAGATCGAGGCCGCCGTTTCCGCCTATGAGGGCGTGGAGGTCTGCGTCTGCCTATACGACGCAAAGCGCGACAAACTGATTCTGGTCTACGAGGGGACGGCCTCCCAAGAGGAGATTCTTCCGTTTGCGAAAGGGAAGCTGCCCTCCTACATGGTGCCGAATCGAATCATCCATACCCGAAAGATGCCATATAACGCAAACGGAAAGCTCGACCGCAAGTGGCTGGGCGAGCATTACCGGGAGCTGGATAAGTAAAAGCGTATTCAACGAAAAATTCAGATAGAAAGAAGCGATATTGAAGTATGGAAGAATTATTGGAAATCCTGCAGGAACTCAAGCCCGGTGTGGAATTCGAGGGGCAGACACGCCTGTTTGACGATGGCATTCTGGACTCTCTGGATGTTGTATCCCTGGTGTCGGAAATCGACGATGCGTTCGATGTGGAAATCTCCGTTGTCGATCTGCGCCCGGAAAACTTCAATTCCGTGGAAGCGATGATGGCACTGATTGAGCGGCTGCAGGACGAATAAAGATCCGATTTCTGATTCTGCGCGCAAGGCGCTGCTTTTTGATGATTCGTGGCTGAGTTCTCTCCGCTTGTGTGGGCAAGCGGAGAGAACTGTTGTAATGGCCCTTGAGAATGGCTGGAGGGGTTACAGAAACTGAATTGGGGGAACAGCCAAAAATGAGCTATACTGCATTTACCTTTATTATCTTCATGATTGTCACCGGCCTGCTCTATTTTTTGATGCCCCGACGCGCGCGCTGGGGCGTTTTGTTGGCGGCAAGCTATATTTTCTATTTTCTGTCGAGCAAGCTGCTGCTTTTCAGCCTGCTGGCGACGACGGTTTCCGTGTATCTGTCCGGCCTGGCGCTCGGACGGATCAATGCGCAATTCAATCTTGCAAAAAAGACGGTGCCAAAAGAGGAGAAGAAGGCGCTGCGCCAGAAAACGGCAAGCAGGAAAAAGCTGGTTGTATTTCTCGCTGTGCTCTTTAATTTCGGCCTGTTGCTGTTCTTTAAATATTTCAATTTTTTTGGGGATACGGTCAATTCCATATTCGGCCTGTTTTCCGAGCTATCCCCTGTGCCGCACTTGAAGCTGATTATGCCGCTGGGCATTTCATACTATACCCTGCAGTCGGTCAGCTATGTAGTGGACGTCTACCGTGGCAAGGTGGAGCCGGACCGGCATTTCGGCAGGCTCGCGCTGTTCATCTCCTTCTTCCCGCAGATCGTGGAGGGGCCGATCGGGCGCTATGGCCAGCTGGCGCATCAGCTCTATGAGCCGCACCGCGCAAGCTGCGCCAATCTCCTGCAAGGCATGGAGATGATCCTGTGGGGCCTGTTCAAGAAGATGGTGGTAGCGGACCGTGCAGGCATTTTTGTAGATGCCGTTTTTCATGACAGCGCAGCATATACGGGCCTTCCTGTCATATTGGCTGTATTGCTGTACACCATCCAGATTTACGCCGATTTTTCCGGCGTCATGGATATTGTGCGCGGCGTGGCGCGACTGTTCGGCATTCAGATGGCGCTGAATTTCCGCCGCCCGTTTTTCTCAATCTCCGTTCAGGAATTTTGGCGCCGCTGGCATATCACGCTTGGCGCATGGCTGCGCGATTATGTGTTTTATCCGGTCTCTCTCTCCAAGCCGATTCTTGCGCTTGGGAAGAAGGCCAAAAAGGTCTTCAAAGGGCATGCCGGCCGCCAGCTCCCCGCGATCTGTGCGCTGTTTTTCGTCTGGTTCGGCAATGGCCTGTGGCATGGAGCGGGATGGAAATTTATTGTTTATGGCCTGTATTACTATGTGATCATGACGATTGGCACGCTCTTTGAGCCGCTCTCCGTGAAGGCGCTTGCGGCGCTGCATATCGACCGGGAGGGGAAGCCCTGGCGCGTTTTCCAGATCATTCGCACCTGCGTATTTGTCTATTTCGGTATGCTGATTTTCCGCGCGCCGGGTTTGCGGTATGCAGGCCGGATCTTCCTTTCCATGTTCCACGGGCCGTTTTTGGGCGGCAGCCTGCTGTTGCCGAAGTTTGCGGCGGCTGATTGGCTGCTGCTCGGCATTGCCGTGCTGCTGATGCTGGTGGTAAGCGTGCTGCAGGAGCGAAATATCAGCGTCCGCGCGCTGATTGCAAAGCTGCCGCTGCCCATACGCTGGGTGATCTATTTCGCGGCGCTGTTCAGCGTGATTATTTTTGGAATTTACGGGGATGGATATCACGTTGGAACTTTCCTTTATGGTCAGTTTTAAAGGAGGGTGAAAATGGATTCTTTCAAGAAACAGATTCCGGTCTGGCTGAAAAGAGGTTTGAAAGCAGCCGCATTCCTTTTGATTTTTGCCTTTCTGTTAAATGCCGCTTCCGTTATTTTAACCCCAAAAGTGAATAAAAGGGAGGACGGCTCCAGCGAAGCAATCCACTTCGGCTATCGCGGAGAGCCGAAAGATTCCCTGGATATTGTGATGGTTGGCAACAGCGACCTGTATACCGCCATCATCCCGATTGAGCTTTATCAGTATTTTGGCATTGCGGGGTATGCCGGTGGGCGGCCCAATGAATCCGCCATGGGCGCATGGCGGCAGAGCCGCGACATCTTGCGGTATCATCGCAAACCGAAAGTACTGATTTTTGAAACGGATTGCCTCTTTCAAGAAGCGTCTCAAAAAAGCTGGGACTGGACCAATTGGAAAAATATACGCGAATCCGTGCAGGAGCATTGGAAAACGCTTAAAAAATATTCAGACAACAAACTCAACGATGCGCTGGGTACCAAGCTGGGCTCTCTTCTGCCTGCTGTAAAGTATCATTCTAACTGGAAGAAGTTAACGCTTCAGGATTTTATCGATCCGTTTCATAGAGCATATCATTATGCTGGGAAAGGTTATATTCTCAATATCAAATGCAAGCCCTATAAAGGCGGGTTTGATTATATGGAGCCGGGGCGCACTCAGAAAGCTGCGCTGAGCAGACAGGCAAAGGCGGCTCTCAAAAAAGTGATGGATGCCTGCCACAAGCGTGGGATTCAGCTTCTGCTGGCCGATATGCCCTCCTCTAAATCGTGGAGTTATGAAAAGCACCGGGCGGTTGCTTCGTTTGCTCAGGAAAACGGCGTCGCCTTTTTGGATATGAATATTGAGGCGCAGGAGGGGCGTTTTCCTTTTGACTGGATGACAGATACGAGGGACGCTGGAAGCCATTTGAATCTCAGCGGCGCGCAGAAGACAACCGCTTACCTGGGGGAATATCTGAAGGCGCATTACGACCTTCCGGACCGCCGCCAGGATCCGCAGTATGACTCCTGGAAGGACGATATGATACGTTTTCAGGAGCTTCGTGCCCAGAAGGCGGTGCAGGAGGCCAAAGAAGAAAAGGCGCGCAAGGCGAAGGCAGTCCAGGGGCCGGCGGCTTCCGGAAGTGGATTTAAAAAGCTGCCATCCAATTGAATGATCCCGTTTCAGGGATGAGACCATGGAAAGGTATGAAATAGCATGAAGATACAAAAAGCATTTTTAATCAAAACAGGGCGCAGGGCGGTCAAATGCGTTTGCTTTTCCCTAATTTTCCTGCTGTTGCTTCAGCTGTGTTCCATGGTGCTCGTCCCCCGCAACGATAAGGCGGAGGATTCGACGCTGGGGACGGTAGTCACCGGGTATCTCGGCGAGCCGGACAATACGCTGGACGTCGTGATGGTTGGCAACAGCGATCTCAATAACGGGATCTCTCCGATTGATCTGTACAACCAATACGGGATCACGAGTTTTGCCAGCGGGCAGCCGCGCCAGAACCCCCTGACCGCCTGGCTGCGTGTCAAGGAGGCGCTGTCCCGTCAGTCTCCCCGGGTGCTGGTGCTGGAAGTGGATGCGATGTACCGCAACCCCAATATGCATAAGGACCACTGGAAAATGTTTGTAGATAAGGTGAAGGCGTTTCCCCGGCAGGTATACGGTTATTCCGATACGTTCCTCAACAATGCGGTGGGCACGGGCGTCGGCTATCTGTTTGCGGGCGTCAAATATCATTCTCGCTGGAAGGAGCTGACCAGGGACGATTTTACGGATATCCGCCGTAAGTTTTACCATTATGTGGGCAAAGGATATTTGATCCATACGATGACGGTGCCCTATGAGGGCGGCTTCGATTATATGGAGCCGGGCGGCAGGGACGAGCCGCTGAGCAAGGAGGCCCTGCGCTGCCTGTCGAAGGTCATGGAGCTGTGCAAAGAGCGAGGCATCCAGCTCATGCTGCTGGAAATGCCTTCCGCCAGCTCCTGGAGCTATGAGAAGCATCAGTCGGTTTCCGAATTTGCAGCACAAAACGGCCTGCCCTTCCTGGATTTAAACGTGGAAGCGCAAGAGGGCCGTATGGAGTTTGACTGGACAGAGCATTCCAAGGACGGGGGAGACCATCTGAACCTGTTCGGTGCGGAGATTGCCACGGCTTATCTAGGTGCTTATCTTAAGGAACACTACGACCTGCCGGACCGCCGGCAGGATCCGGCCTATGCCTTCTGGAAGGAGGACGCCTCCTATTATGAACGCAACCGCCGGAAGGAGCTGGAGAAGCTCAACGAAAAGCCGGAGCCGCCGCGCCATTCCCAGGTTGCGCCGAAAACCTGAAAAAACCGCCCCAGGCGATTGCCTGGGGCGGTTCAGCTTGTCGATAACGTCTGAGAGAAGAAAAAAGTGCAAAAAAAGCATGGTTTTGATCGCTTTTAGAACCTGCATCTTTATGCGCTACTGGGCGCTGCCTTGGCCTCCAGAGAGCCTTTCACGCTGTAATTAAGTGAAACCGTAATTTTATCACAGTGGCCTGTTGCGCAGTCGATCAAATATAACCACAAAACACTTCTCACGC
>ERZ781272.307-NODE-307-length-45008-cov-3.720441_pt1 | contig 45008 bp, 41 predicted proteins | sample MGYA00375850_ERZ781272 | MGnify/ENA primary metagenome ERZ781272 (study PRJEB29790, sample SAMN06051246) | human gut metagenome | host: Homo sapiens | place: USA: Cincinnati, Ohio | collected 2013-06-21 | study: EMG produced TPA metagenomics assembly of the Gut...
ATCCGTATTACAGCATAGCTGTTCCTTTTATAAGTGCACATTCGTAAGAATTTATATTCCTATATTTATAAATTGATACATTCTAAGAAAGAATAAAACATTAAATTTTTAGATTCATTTTTGTAGCAAGCGAGCCGAACATGAGAGCTTTATTTCGGTTATTTCACTATAAACTTACTACGTCCCTTATTTATGGTGTGGTGTATAATCATAATATTTCTGATTTTGAATTAAAAAAGTTCTTGACCTGGACGTAGTTTAAAGTCTTATAATTAACTTAATAATAGAAATGAAAAGTATATAAAATTTGAAATGTTATAATTAAAAAACAAGGGGGCTTTAAGTGAGATATCATATTTTGGATAATATTCGTGGTATAAATTTAATCAGCATGATAATCTATCATCTAATTTGGGATGCTGTATATATATTAGATAATAATTGGACATGGCATGAATCTATATTTGTATATATATGGCAGCAAAGCATATGTTGGACTTTCATATTGCTATCAGGATTTTGTTGGTCAATGGGAAAAAATAAATTAAAACGAGGACTTCAGGTATTTGGTATGGGGATGGCTATTTCTTTGATAACTACAATTTTTATGCCAGAACAGAAAATTATATTTGGAGTACTTACAATGATTGGTTCATGTATGCTTCTTATGATCATATTAGATAAAATATTGAAAAATGTATCACCTGTTATAGGAATATTTTCTTGTTCATTGCTTTTTGGTGTATTTAGAAATATTAATAATGGATATTTAGGATTTGAATCATGGAATATTATGAAAATACCAAGCTCATTGTATAGCAGTAGATTTATGACTTATTTAGGATTTAAAGAACCTAATTTTTATTCTACAGATTACTTTTCTTTATTTCCATGGATATTTTTATTTATATTAGGATATTTCTTATACAAGATTATAAAAAATAGGGATCATAAATATAAGATTTTATATAAAAAAGGAATAGGATGGATTGAGTTTGCTGGGAAAAATTCATTACGAATTTATTTATTACATCAGCCTGTGATTTATTTGGGATTATTAGCTTATTCTTATTTTTAAAATAGAAATAGCATGATATGATAGTTTAATTTTATCATATTATGCTATTTTCATTATTTAAAAGAATTTTTATAGGATACTAAATAATATGTAAATTATAAATTACTCTCCATAAGATCAACAGAAAAAGGAAGATGTTTAACTTTTTTTGTATCAGTATGTATAAATCCATTAGCTCTATACCAATCTTTAAGAATATCGTTATTTTCAATAACGCTAATAATAAGTTTTTCCCCTCCAAGTTCTTTAACTTTATTTTTTGCAAAGTTTAATAAGGCTTTTCCATATCCTAAGTGTCTTGCTTCATAAAGAACTGTGAACTTTCCAAGTTCATAATTAAATTCATTTTTCTTTTCTAATTCCATAAAGCCAACCATTTTGTGATTATCATATAGGGCATACATTAAGTTTCCCATATCTTTATTTTTTATTAATTCATCAGTTGTAATAAAAGCATCATTGCTTGGACAATTTGCTGTTGTCAAATCAAATTTTCTTGCAATAGAAGAAAATCCTTGCCTTATAATTTTTGCACAATTTTCAAAATCATTAAGTGATGCTATTTTAATTGTATAGTTGTTCATAAAATCCTCCAAAAGATATAAATATTAAATATAGTGGAATTGAAATGTTTTTATTATTTTACATCAATTATAGCATAATTAATAAAATATATATATTAAAAAAAACAAATTGAAAATAATTATGAAAAAAATAAAATTTTATAAAAATTCATATGAAGAATATTACATATAAAATCAAGGAAACATAAGAGGGAAAGAATTTATGTGTAGGAGGAAGAATTTTGAATAATATAATTAAGATTTATAAACAAGATATAAAAAATATTGTAACAAACTATGCAGCATTTATTACAATAATAGCATTATGTATACTTCCTTCAATGTATGCCTGGTTCAATATAGCAGCTTCATGGGATCCTTATTCAAAAGAGGCTACCAGTCAGATTCAAATTGGAGTTGTAAATAATGATGCAGGAGCAGAGCTTAATGGTACATCGATAAATTTAGGAAATACAATAATAGATGAGCTTAAGAATAATGATTTATTAGGATGGAATTTTATAAGTGAAGAAGAAGCAAATGATAAGCTAAGAAATGGAAATCTTTATGCAACTATTGTTATACCAAGTGAATTTTCAAGTGATATGACTTCCTTAATAACAAGTGATATTAAAAAAGGAGAAATAATTTATACTGTCAATGAAAAAATTAATGCAATAGCGCCTAAATTGACTAGTAAAGGTGCAACTGGAGTTCAGGAAAATATAAGTAAAGCCTTAGTTGAAACTGTATCAAATGCACTGCTTACAGCAACTAAAAATGCATCAATTGAAATTGAAAATGTTAAGCCAAAGATTACAAATGTATATAATATACTAAAAGATGTTCAGGAAAGATTTTCAGATATAAATGATATTGTAGATTTAGCTTATGATGGTGCTACTAATATTAATGATTTATCAGAAAAATTTCAAAGTGATATACCATTGTTGCAAGATACTATAAATAGCAGTAAGGAGCTTGGAAGTAGTGTTAAAGAATTTGTATCTACATCAAGAAATAGTTTGAATGAAATATCACCAACAATTAAAGAAAATATAAGAATAGCAAGTGATATAAGTAAAGATATTTCAAACTATACAAGTGTAGTTATAGATGCAATAAATAATGGAAGTGATAAAGCGCCAGAAATGATTGATAATCTTATAAGCAAAACTAATAATTTAGATAGTCTAATAAAATCTATTTTAAAAATTCTAGAAGCGCTAAATAAGATAAATCCTAAATTAAATGACGTAATAACTAATCTAAAAAATATTAACACTACAATAAATAATTTTCAAAATACACTTCAAAACATAAAAGATGATATATTAGCAGGTGGTAAGCCAGATTTAACATTATTAAATAATATTAAGGACTTTTCTGATAATATGAATTCTTTACTATCAGATTTATATTTTAAATATGACAGTGATATTTTAACTAAAATAAATGATATATTTGATTCTACATATAGTACAACAGATAATATTATAAATGCATTAGATGAAGCAGAAAGTAAACTTCCACAAATAAGTAATTTATTAAATACAGCCGGAGAAGGTTCAGAAAAAGCTGTTTCAGTAATAGATAATGTTAGAAAGAATTTACCAAAGGCAGAAGAAATGTTAAATGAATTAATTGATAAAATGGAAAAAGCCAATAATGACAAAGGAATAAGTGAACTTTTGGATTTATTAAAAAGTGATGTTCAGGCTAGAAGTGACTTTTTGGCTAATCCAGTAAATTTAGTAGAAAAACAGCTATTTCCTATGGGAAACTATGGAAGTGCTATGACGCCATTTTATACAATTTTATCATTATGGGTAGGAGAACTTTTATTAGTTTCTATATTGGCAGTTAATCCACATGAAATAAATACCGAAGAAGCTGATAGTTCTAAAAAAGAGATGATTACTAAATATACGGTAATAGAGAGTTATTTTGGGAAGTTATTATTATTTGTAAGTATAGGTGTAATTCAGGCGCTTATAGTTTCAATAGGTGACTTATATATACTAAAAGTATATTGTTTAAATCAATTCTTATTTGTTTTAGTTTCAATATTAACAAGTATAACATTTGCTTTTATTATATATACTGCATGTTCAGTGCTTGGAAATGCAGGAAAAGTAGTTGGAATAGTTTTATTAGTATTCCAAATAGGAGGATCAGGAGGAACTTTCCCTATAGAGCTTACACCAAAATTCTTTCAAAGAATACATCCATTTTTACCATTTACATATACCATTTCTTTAATGAGGGAGAGTATTGGAGGAATTGTAAGAGAAGTACTTATAAAGGATATAGTTGTAATAATTTCTATTATAATTGGATCAGCACTAATAGGAATATTTCTAAAAAAGCCGCTAAGTAAAATTATAAGTAACTTTACTGAAAAATTTGAAGAAAGTCATTTAGGGGAATAATATTTATAAGATATTTATAAGAAGTATTCTTGAGGTAAATTAAGAAAGTTCTTATGAATATCTTTTTATGATATAATAATTAATTAGTTATAAATGAATTTGTTATATAGTAAAGGAATTGAAAAGATGACAGAAAATCAATATAGAGAAATAACACATTTTTTTAGAAAAAGTAAATTTAGAAGTGAAGGCATAAAAATATTGTGCAAGTATTCACAAATACTCATTATAATGTTATATATGTGTACAAGTATTTTTTTATATTTAAAAAATGATAAAAGATTAATATTGTTTTTGATTATACCAGCATTAAATTTAATTTTTGTTTCTATATTTAGAAAAATATTAAATAAACCTAGACCGTATGATACATATGATTATGAACCATTAGTAGATTATGAAAAAGGAAAAGGACAATCTTTTCCAAGCAGGCATACAGCAAGTGCTTTTATAATTGCTATGGCATGTTTATATTTAAATCATACATATGGATTTATTGTGATGTTTATAGCAATAATAGTTGGGGTGACTAGAGTACTAGCAGGAGTTCACTATCCCACAGATGTAATAGGTGGTGCTGTTATTAGTATTTTATTTGGAGTTGTAGGATTCTTCATTTCAGTTTAAATTAAAAAAATAAATAAATTGTTCCAGTAATTCATGCTAGTTATAATGCAAAATTTCAAGGGGGAACTTTTCCTAATGGTGATAAAGAAGATGTTAGAGAAATAATAGGAGCAACTCAAATAATTGATAGAAGTGGAAAAGTTGTTTCAAGAAGATTATATGAAGATTATATAATGAAAAGTCAGATATTATAATTAAAGATATAAAGTTTGATATTAAAAACAGATCTAAAAATACAATAGATACGAATGAGGATTGGGTTCCTAAAATACCGGATGTATACTTATATGGATGGAAAACAATGCCTCCTAAAATTGAGGAGTATTATAATAAGGTAAGTAAGCAAAAGTATTTAAGTAAAAATTAAATTATACTTTATTGGTATAATATAATGTATAATGTATAATATAAAAATATTTTTTAGAAAATGATATATTTTAAGGAAGTGATATATATGAACACCTTAATAGTAAGAAATAGAAATGATTTGAAAGAAGCAGTTGAAAAAGGATATGATGAAATAATATTAGAAGGAAAATTAGCTGAGAAATTTGAAAAAGCTGAAAAGATACAAAAATTGTCTCAGCCAAAGTTGGCATCATTAATTGCTTTTGCATCAGGAGCTGGTGCTACAATTATAGCCAGTCTTGTTACATCAGCAGAAAGTTCAGGAATTTCTTTAGCATTTTCAGCCACAACAGTAACAGTATTTGCAGCAGCAGAGGGAATAAACATAGCAGTTGTAGCAGAATATCTCATGTTATGTGCACTTGTTGGTACAAAAATAGTAAAAAATCTTATTGAGAAGTATGATATTGAACTTAAGAATAAAGATGGACAAGATATTCCTATAGTAGAGTTAAAAAAAATATAAGGTGTAAGAGCATTTATGCTTGGTATAAATGCTCTTAATTTATCTGTAATATTTGAATTTAATTAAGCTAAATTTAATTTAGATGCTAATTGTAAATAGTATTCTAGGTCTTCATCATTATTAACAAAACAAGGAAACTTCATATTGTAATTTCCCCATACTGTTATTGGTCTATTATTAAAATAGAAGGTAACAAAAAATACTTCTTTGGTATTTAAACGGACAAAAAAAGGAATTAGATTTTTGTCAATAAGTTTAAAATATACTCCATCATGTGTAATATTCATGAATTCTCTTAAAGTATTTTTATCATTGTCTGATATAAGATTCATTAGATTACTTTTATCTTCAGATGATATTCTATTTATATAAAAATCAATATAAGTATCATCAATGTTTTCTTCAAAAATCTTCTCGATGAATGTTATGATTTTTTCTTCACCGCAAGTAACGTTACCATCAATAGTGAAATTTTTGAAAAAATCAAAACCATCTAAAATATTATTAAATTTTATATTGATTGTATTATTAAAGTCTATAGTGCTAATTGGAATCAATGAATTTTTCATGTTTCTTCTCCTATAATTTATTAACTGTAAAAAGATGTTATTAAATCAAACAATTTTGGAGAGTGAACTACATAGCTGCTATGAGTTTCACCGTCTAAAATATTTAAAGTACTATTTTTTATACAGTGTGCAATTTCTCTAGTATTATTTTCACTAATCATATCATTACTTCCAGCAAGGACAAGAGTTGGAATGGTTATTTTTTCTAATTCCTCTTTTGATATATTAGGCTGTGTAAGCATCATTTTCATTTTTTTATCTCGTTTAAAAAAATACATTAATTTAAATAAGTAATACCATTTATTCTTTAATCCATGTGGACATGTATTTGCACCACTTACAATAAGATGAGATAAAAGCTCTTGATGCTGATAAGCAATAAGCAGACCAATAATACCACCATCGCTAAATCCATAATAAATAGGATTTTTTAACTGCAATTCTTTTACAAAGCATACTATATCATCTGCCATATCTTGATAGTTATATTCATTAATTATGCTGCTTTTTCCATGACCACGTAAATCAATTGCATAGACAGTAAATAATTCACTAAGCAGAGGTATGATTTTATCAAATATATTATGATTTTCACCATTACCATGAACAAGAATAATTGGAGTTCCAGATCCGAATTTTTCATAGAATAAATCTATATTATTAATTTTAAGTATCATACTATGCTCCCTTCTTTTTGTTTTTATAATGTAGAATCTCTTTCTTTTTAAGTATTTAATTTCTTTTCTCTATAATGATAATACAATTTTTTAGTAATGTTTTTATATCTCAATCATTTTCTTTTTATTCAAAAGGATCTATATATTCTTTTTTATTATATCAATCCATAGCAAAGAAATCTTATTATATTTTAAATTATAATTTTATAGAGTGGCAGTTTAAAAGAAACTTTATAAAATTTATAGAAATATACAAAATAAAAGATAGTTCATATTAAAATTTGCAACCTATAGTTTACAAAAATAAGTACAAATAGTTTATAGAAAGAGCGATTAATTAGGGATATAGTATTATTAGGAGGTAAATATCATGAGTTTTCCGGAAAAGATAAGAACTTTAAGAAAATTAAATAAATTATCACAAGAAAAGCTAGCAGAAATCATGAATGTTTCAAGACAAGCTATTGCAAAATGGGAGCTTGGAAAATCTTATCCTGATATTGATAAATTAATAGAAATAAGTAATTACTTTAATATTTCAATTGATAGTCTTTTAAAAGAAAAAAATAATGATTGCAATCTTAAAAAGAATATAACTAAGATTGGAGAATATAAAATGGATAAAAAAATAGTAGAGTTTTTATGTAGAGCTAAAAGAGAGACTTATGCATCAGGAAATGCAAAAGAATGCATTCCATGCAGGCCTAATTCACATGACTTGAAATATTGTGAAGGCAATTTAATATACATTGATACTTATTTGGGTGGAGAAAAATTTGTGGGGGAAGAAGCTATATGGAATGATAATATACCACTATGGTCAATGAACTATGCAGGAAGAATTGTGGAAGAAGGATTTGAAGGGTGGTTTTTAAAAGAAGCATTAAGAATTGTTAATGAAGAATATCCATATCGTGGACCGTTGTCATATGAAAATGGTGAGTTTAAATATGAATGCAGTTTTGCTGGGAATTTTGAATGGTTTGATGGTGAAGAAGTTATTTATAAAAATGATGTCAAAATTTATGAATGCAAGTTTCATGGCGGGGTAATCATTGAATAAGATTGTTAGTATTTTAATATTTTATTAGTAATTTAAAGACTAAATTATGGTATAATAGTATATTATAGAGAAAAGATAAAGAGGTTTTAGTTCATAGATATTTAGATTGAATTGAAACTTCTTTTTTAATCAATTGTATTATTATGGGAGGTAGAAATTATGTCTGTAGAAAGATTAGAAAGTAATTATGTTCAAGTTGCGCCTTTAGTAGAGTTACATTATGTTGAGAAAGGGGCCGGTCAGCCGATATTATTTATTCCAGGATTAACTTTTAGTAGTGAAATTTTTGAGTCTCAAATTGATTACTTTTCGAAAACTAATAGAGTAATTGCTATAGATCCTAGGGGGCAAGGGACATCTACCAAAACAGTTCATGGTAATGATTATGCAACACATGGGAAGGATTTAGCTAAATTAATAGAAATATTGGATTTAAAAGATTTGATTTTAGTTGGATGGTCTACTGGGAATTTAGAGGTTTGGTCATATATTTCACAGTTTGGAAAGAAAAGAGTTAAAGCAGTTGTAACTATTGATATGTCTCCAGTTCCATTGTCGATAGATCCTAGTTGCTGGGTTGAAGGAAGCTTAGATGAGCTTAGAACTGCGGCATCTGAAATTTTAATTTCACCAAAAGGAGTTAGAGATTTTTTTAGTGAATATATAACTGCTGTAATGATACAAAGGAATGTTGAGGAAGAAGAATTAGAATATTTATTAGATATATCTGCAAAGACACCATATTATATCTGCAGTAGTTTGTTCTGTAATGCTGTCTTATCAAATTATTTTGAAGTTGCTAAGGAAATATCAGAGACTTTACCATCAATTATGTTTATTGCTGAGCACTGGTCAGATATTGCAGAAACTTTTATGAATGAGAACTTCCCTGGAACGGAGACTTATATTATGGAGGGACATTTAATGTTTTATGAGTATCCAGAAAAATGGAACAAAAAGTTGAAAGATTTTATTGAAAATATTAAATAAAGATAATATATTAATTTTAAGCAGGTTTGCTAATTACAATTAATACCGAAAAATGGATACAGTCAATTGTAATTAATATTATTAAAGACTTTTGTAAATACTTAATATCATAGAATAAATTTTAAAGGAGCTAGTAACAAATGAAGAGTAAATTTATAAAAGGAATAATTGCAATATCATTATTAATATGCTCAATAATAGCTATATATGGTTGTAGTTCAAACTCAGATTCTAATGTTAATCCAAATACAGAAAATACAAATGTTAAAGATGAAGAAAATATAGAAAATAATTCAACTACAAACAATAGTGAAAATAAAGATAGTCAAAGTAATATTATACTAATTGATAACGATAATATAACAGGTAAGCTTTCAGAAAATGTAGATAATCCAAATCTAGTAAAGGCTATAATTAATGAATTAGATTTAGATGAAGAAGCTGCTAAACAAACAAGATATTATTACAATTACGTTGATTTAAATGATGACGGTGTAAATGAAATATTTGTTGAACTAGTAGGAACATATACAAGTGGAACTGGTGGAGATACTGCAATAATCTTTACAGAAGTAAATGGAAGATTAGAAGAGTTTGATGAATTTACATTGATACACAATCCTATAATTATCAGTAATGAAAAAACAAATGGATATAGAGATATTATTGTAGAAAGAAGTGGCGGAGGAGCAGAAAAAGAATATGTGGTTTTAAAATATGATGGTTATGATTATTCAGATGTTAATGAATCAGATATTCTAAATAGTATTGATAATGTTTCGGGAGTTGCAATCATATCTAATGATATGGTTAAGGATACTGAGCAAGGAAAAGGATTATATTTAGCAAAATAATAAAATAAAAACAGGAATGTATTAATTTGAATATATTCCTGTTTTTTCTTTGTGTAATATATATGTACAGTAACTGTATAATTTACATAAAGATAAAATTGAATAAAGTTATTGACTATTATTCTCAAATTGATATAATGAAAAAGCATAAATGAGAATTTTTATCAATATATGATTAATTGAAACATATATTGCTATACATAGGAGGATACAAATGAAGAAAATAAAGAAGATAGTTGCAGGAATACTTACTGTAGCTATGATTGGGATAATCACTGGATGTTCATCTAATGATGGGGAAGCAAATAATTCGGGAAATAAAACAATGGTTGTAGAATCATTAAAAGGAAATGTTGAAATTCCAGCAAACCCTGAAAGAATAGTTGATATCTCAGGAAGCAGTGAAGAATTATTAATATTAGGGTATACGCCAGTTGGAACAGCTAATATTGATTCATATAATACAACAGAGGTTGCAAGTTATGTTAAAGATCAATTAGGAAGTGCTAAAGTAGTTGGACACTCAATGATGGAAACAATGGATATGGAAGCAATACTTGCATGTAATCCTGATTTAATAATAATGAGTGAAAGACAATCACAAATTTACGATCAATTAAAAGAAATAGCTCCAACTGTTATGATAAAAGATTATGGTAATGACTGGAGAGATAGATTAACTGATATAGCAAAAATGTTTAACAAAGAAGATAAAGCTACAGAATGGCTTTCAAATTACGATGAAACTGCTAAAAAGCTTGGAGAAGAAGTTGCGGCTAATAATGGAGAAGAAAGCTACTTACCAGTACTTTCAAGCTCAGGACAATTTATGGTATTTAGTGATGCAGGAATAGGAACTATAATAAATGAAGACATGGACCTTGCAAGACCTGAGAACTTACCAGTACAAGATGGAATAACTCTTCCAATGTTAAGCATTGAAGGATTAGCTGAGATAGATGCAGATCATATTGTACTTATAGCGACAGATGCAGACAAAGCTGAACTTGAAGAGAATTCAGTATGGCAAAATATAAGAGCTGTTAAAGAAGGAAATATAACAATATTAAATGCAAGCCCATACTTTAGTCAATCTTATAATCCAATTGGAAGATTACTTTTATTAGAATCTTTAAAAAATGAATTAATGAAGTAATAAATAAGCAATATAAAAAGGATGTGTCAAAATTAGGGGGATTTTATCTTGATTTTGATACAGCCCTTTTTTGCGTAAATGAGATTATTAATAAAGAAACAGCTTGAGAAAATTAAGGAGGTAAAGTATGGTATTAAAAAGTAAAAAAGTAAAAACTTTTCTATTAATTTTAATAAGTTTGATTTTACTTGCTATTGGTATGGAAATATCTCTATATATAGGAACAAAAACTATAGATTTTAGCACAATAATAAGAAGTATATTTACAAATGATAATACTCTTGAAAGTAACATTATAAGAGATGTAAGAATACCTAGAGTATTGGCGGCTGTAATGGTTGGAGGGTTCTTATCAGTATCAGGTGCAATAATGCAGGGTATAACTAGAAACCCTATTGCAGAGCCATCAGTTATGGGTATAACTCAAGGGGCTACATTTTCTATTGCTATAGCATTCATAATTCAAAAGATAGTACCTGAAATATCAATAAGAAGCACTGCTATTATGTTCTTTGCTTTTATAGGCGCAAGTATCAGCGGGCTTTTAGTTTATTTTTTTAGTTCTAAAAGGGGAAGAAAATCAGATCCTGTAAAGCTTGCACTTGCAGGTACAGCACTGGGTACATTATTTATTTCACTTGCTATGGGAAGTGCAATGTATTTTAACTTATCACAGGAATTAAGCTTTTGGATAGCAGGAGGATTAGCCAGCACAAAATGGCAAGGTGTGATAATGTTATTTGTATTTGGATGCATAGGTATGATAGGTGCATTTATTATGGCTCCAAAGATAACAATTTTAAGCTTAGGTGAAGAAGTTGCAATAGGTCTTGGCCAGAGAACTAATTTAATAAGATTTATATGCATAATAATAGTGATTATTTTAACTGGAGCAAGTGTAGCTGTTGCAGGAAATATAGTTTTTGTAGGTCTTATTGTTCCACAAATAGCAAGAGGAATAGTAGGTTCTGATTATAAATACATTATTCCATCATCACTTATTTTAGGTGCGGTACTTTTAGTTTACAGTGATATTATAGCAAGAATAATTAATCCTCCATATGAAACTCCAATCGGTTCATTGACAGCGCTTATAGGAGTTCCAATATTTATTTATCTTGTTAGAAAAGGAGGGAATAATTAATGAATAAGAACAAAAAAGTATTCTTCATATGTGGTATTTTAGCAATTCTTATATTTACAGTGTTTGTAATAAGCTTAAATTTAGGTTCTTATTCAATCAGCCTTGGTGATGTTATAAAAACACTAATTGGTCAGGGCAGTAAGAGCCAAAATATAGTTATTTTCAATTTAAGACTTCCAAGAATAATAATAGCTTTATTTGTAGGAAGTGCACTTGCAGTATCAGGAACAATACTTCAAGGAGTTACAAAGAATGATTTAGCTGATTCGGGAATAATAGGTATTAATTCAGGTGCAGCATTATTTGTAGTAGTATATATATATTTAACAAATGGTAATGTATATGAAGGAATAACCAATTTAACAATATTCACAATGCCTATTGTAGCACTTTTAGGAGCAGGCTTTGGAGCATTTATTGTATATATTTTAGCGTGGAAAAATGGAATATCATCATCAAGATTAATACTAACAGGAATAGGTATAAACATAGCATTTACTTCGCTTCTTACCATATTTCAATTAAGATTCACTACTCAGGAATTTAACAGGGTAATGGCGTGGATACAAGGAAGCATATGGGGAGTAAGCTGGAAGTATGTAATAGCTATAGCGCCGTTTATAATAATATTCATGATACTCACAATATATAAAAGCAGATATTTAGATGTATTAAATTTAGGTGATGAACTATCAATTGGTCTTGGTGTGAATGTTGAAAAAGAAAGAAGAAAATTAATAATATATGCAGTTGGTCTTGCAGGAGTAGCAACTTCTGTTGCAGGAAGTATAGGATTTTTAGGTCTTATTTCACCACACATAGCTAGAAGGCTAGTTGGACCTAAACATAATAGACTTATACCAACAGCGGCTTTGATTGGTACACTTATTTTATTAATTGGTGATACAATATCAAGAAATTTACTTGCACCAATAGAAGTTCCTGTTGGAATTGTTGTAGCAATTATTGGTGTTCCATATTTTATTTATCTTATTATGAATGAATAATTTTTAGATTTTAAAGAGGATGATTTTATGTATTGTATAAAAACAAAAAAGTTAAATATATCATACGGAAATATAGATATTGTTAAAGACTTAAACTTAAATATTCCCAAAGGGAAAATTACAACTATAATTGGTGCAAATGGATGTGGAAAATCAACAATATTAAAGACAATAGCAAGAATACTTAAAGCGAAAAGCGGAGAAATTTACATAAATGATTTAGAAATTTCAAAGCAAAGCTCAAATGAACTTGCTAAAGCTATGGCTGTTTTACCACAAAGCCCAGTAGCGCCCAAGGGACTTACTGTTGAAGAGTTAGTTGCTTATGGGAGATTTCCACATCAAAATAAGTTTGGAAGCTTAAAAAAAGAAGATAAAGAAATAATTGAATGGGCATTAAAAGAAACTGGTATATTAGAATTTAAAGAAAGACCAATAGAAGCATTATCAGGAGGACAAAGGCAAAGAGCATGGATAGCTATGGCATTAGCTCAAAAGACTGATATTGTTGTTTTAGATGAGCCAACTACATATTTAGATTTAGCGCATCAATTAGATATTTTGAACTTACTGCAAAAGTTAAATAAGACTCAGAAGAGAACAATAGTTATGGTAATTCACGAACTTAATAATGCAGCAAGATTTGCAGATCATATGGTTGGAATAAAAAAAGGCAGAATAGTATGTGAAGGTACTCCTGAGGAAGTTATGACAAAAGAAAATCTTAAAGAACTTTTCAATATTGATGGAGAGATTGTAACTGATCCAAGACATAACAGACCAGTTTTAATAACATACGATAAGATTTAAAAATGAAAGAATGTGGCTGTAGCATTAAATAAAATTTGTAAGTGGCACAGTCAATATGTAATGATTGAAAATAAATTGTAATAGAGAAACAAAAGATAAAGTGGGAGAGATAATGGAAAAGGAAAATGAATTAGGAAAAGAAAGTATAGGAAAGCTCCTTATAAAATATTCTGTTCCGGCAATAATGAGTATGATGATTACATCTCTTTATAATATTGCAGACAGAGCTTTTATTGGAGCTATTCCAAACGTTGGACCATTAGCAATAGCAGGTCTTGGAATAACTATGCCTGTATTTACATTAATAGTTGCTTTTGGTGTATTTATTGGAATGGGCGCAGCAACAAATATGTCAATTAAGCTTGGAGAAGGAAATAGAGAAGAAGGTGAATTGTTCTTAGGAAATGCATTTACTGTATCTATAATCTTTTCTATTATAATTATGATATTTGGTCTGATATTTTTAGATGAAATATTATATGCATTTGGTGCAAGCGAAAATACATTGATTTATGCTAAAGAATATATAGGAATAATATTCTTAGGAACAATATGCAGTGTAACTGGATTTGTTTTAAATACTGCAATCAGGGCAGATGGAAATCCTAAAATGGCAGCTAAGACAATGATTGTAGGATGTGTCCTAAATTTAATTTTAGACCCAATCTTTATTTTTGTATTTGATTTAGGAATAAAAGGTGCAGCAATTGCAACTGTGCTTTGCAATTATATAATCTTCAGCTGGATATTATATTACTTTTTTAAAAAGAAATCTAATTTAAAGCTTAGAAAAGTTAATATGAAATTAAATTTAAAAATAATAAAAAGAATATTTATTGTAGGTGCAGCACCTTTTGCAGTTGAAATTTCTGCTGGTGTTGTAAATGTTCTTTTCAATAATATGTTTAAAATATATGGTGGAGATTTAGCAATAGGAGCTATGACTGCTATAAGTACAATTGGACTTATGTTTATGATGCCAGTGTTTGGTATAACACAAGGTGTTCAGACAATAATAGGTTATAATTATGGAGCAAAAAAGCTAGATAGATGTAGGAAGGCTTTACTTCTATCAGTATTTGCAGCTACAGTGATTCTTATAATAGGATTTTTATTAGTAGAACTGACTCCGAGAATTATGATTTCTATATTTAATAGAGATGAAAGTCTTATGAACATAGCCGTTTATGGAATAAGAATATATCTTATGACACTGCCTATTTTAGGAATTGTAATTATTGGACCAAGCTACTTTCAAGCAATAGGAAAGGCTAAGCATTCAATGGTTTTAAGTCTTTTAAGACAATGCATTTTGCTAATTCCATTAATACTTGTATTGCCAAAAGCATTTAATTTAACAGGAGTATGGTTTGTTCAGCCAATTGCAGATATAATTAGTGCAATTATTATAGTTGTATTTTTGTCTGGAGAATTTAAGAATTTTAGAACTTAAGAATTTGCTTATTTTATGGTAGTTAAGGTACTAAAGGAAACTCGACTCACATACGTTCGTTGAGTAAGCGATTCGCACCAAATACAAGATTTGGGCTCTCTGCTTAAGAATTTGCTTATTTTATGGGTGCTTGATAGATATATGATATATTTAAATTATTATTTTTTAATATAAAATACCCCTAATTTTCAGATATGCATCTAAAAAATCAGGGGTTATAGAAATAGAATTACTAGTTTAGATTTTATTTTTAAGACAATCTATTTTTAAAATCTTCATACCCAAATTTTTTAATTACCTCTAAACCATTTTCTTCACTATACTTAACAATAGCCGGAAGGTTTACTCCATTGAAAGTATTATTCTTAACCATGGAATAAATGGCCATGTCACAAAATATAAGTTTATCTCCAATTTTTAAAGGCTCTTTAAATGAGTAGTCACCTATTATATCTCCAGCTAAACAAGTTGGTCCACCAAATCTATATGTATATTCATATTCATTTGGCATTCCTGAATCAATAATATATGGTCTATAAGGCATTGCAAGCACATCCGGCATATGACATTCAGCTGATGTATCTAATATTGCTATATTCATGCCATTCTTCATTATATCTAAAACTGTAGATACAAGAAATCCTGCATTTAGTGCTATTGCTTCACCTGGCTCTAAATAAACATCCACATTGTACTTATTTTTAATATATAAAATTGAATCTATTAATTTCTCCAACTCATATCCCTCTCTTGTAATATGATGCCCACCACCAAAGTTTATCCATTTAACTTTTTCTATATATTTTCCAAACTTCTCATCAACAACTTTAATTGTACGTTCTAAAACATCTGCCCCTTGTTCACACATTGTATGAAAATGTAATCCATCAATTCCTTCAAATTCATCTTCTTCAAAGTTTTCTAAAGTAACTCCCATCCTTGAATTCTCAAAACACGGATTATATATATCAGTTTCAATTTCTGAATATTCTGGGTTTATTCTAATACCGCATTCTATTTTCTTATCTTTATGATTCTTAACTTTATCTCTATATAGCTTCCATTGATTAAATGAATTAAATATTATATGATCGCTATATTTCATAATTTCATTAAACTCATCCATTCTATAAGCTGGTGAAAAAATATGTACTTCTTTTCCCATTTCCTCATATCCAAGTCGTGCTTCAAATAATGAGCTTGATGTTACTCCATTTAAATACTTTCCTATTAACGGAAATGTAGAAAACATAGAAAATGCTTTTGTTGCCAAAATAATTTTAGCTCCACTTTCTTTTTGAACACAGTCTAATATCTTTAGATTTTTTTCTAATAATCTTTCATCAACTAAATAGCAAGGTGATGGCAGCATAGTTACATCTATATCTTTCATATTATTATCCTTTCATCATAATATATTTATTTTCATATAGATATGTTTTAATAAAATGTTGTTACTATACGATTATATACAATTTTTCTCTATAGAAATCTGATTTATATATATCTTAAATTAATATAACAACATTTATTTAAAACATCCTTATATGATAAATCAATTTACAATCTTTCCTTTACTAAAATATATTAAAAATGATGAAGAAAGTTATTCCTCATCATTTTTAGTTCTTATGCAATAATTCTTATTTTAGTAATGTTGGATTAAAATCTTCTACCCAAGGTAATCCCCATTTATTTAATTCTTCCATGAATGGATCTGGATCAAATTCTTCTATATTATGAACTCCCGGCTTATTCCATAATCCTTTTAAAATCATACTTGCCCCAATCATAGCTGGAACTCCTGTTGTATAAGAAATTGCTTGTGATCCTACTTCTTTATAGCATTCCTGATGATCACACACATTGTAAACATAATAAGTTCTTGGCTTTCCATCCTTTATTCCTTGGAATATGCATCCTATGTTAGTTTTTCCTTTAGTTCTTGGACCAAGTGATGCTGGATCTGGTAAAATAGCTTTTAAGAATTGAAGTGGAACTATTTGTTTTCCTTCATATTCAATTGGTTCTATTGAAGTCATCCCAACATTTTCAAGAACTCTTAAGTGAGTTAAATATTTTTCTGAAAATGTCATCCAGAATCTTATTCTTTTAATGCCTTTAATATTAAGACCTAATGATTCTAATTCTTCATGATGTAATAAATAGATATCTTTTGGTCCTATTTGTGGTAAATCATATACTTCTTTTAATTCAAGTGGTTCTGTTTCAACCCATTCACCATTTTCCCAATAACTACCCTTAGCAGTTATTTCTCTAATGTTTATTTCTGGATTAAAATTAGTTGCAAATGGATATCCATGATCTCCAGCATTAGCATCTACTATATCTATATAGTGAATTTCATCAAAGTAATGCTTTTGAGCGTATGCACTAAATACTCCTGTAACCCCTGGATCAAATCCACTTCCAAGAAGTGCTGTAATACCAGCTTTTTTAAATTTTTCTCTATAAGCCCATTGCCACTTATATTCGAATTTAGCTGTATCAAGTGGTTCATAGTTAGCTGTATCAACATAGTGTGTCTTAGTCGCTAAACATGCATCCATTATTGTTAAATCTTGATACGGTAATGCTAAGTTTATAACAACATCTGGTTTAAAATTTTCAATAAGTGCTATAAGTTCATCTACATTATCAGCATCAACTTTAGCTGTTTGGATCTTTGTCTTTCCACCTTGTAACTTTTCCTTTAAAGCATCACATTTTGATAAAGTTCTGCTTGCTATACAGATTTCTTCAAATACCTCTGAATTTTGACAACATTTATGAATTGCAACACTAGCAACTCCACCTGCTCCAATTATTAAAGCTCTTCCCATTTTTCATTCCTCCAATTTTACAGTTAACAGTTAACAGTTGACAGCTGACAGTTATACCAATTCATTTATTTACATATAATATTAACTATCTTCTATCACTTGTAGACTATACAAACTGAGTAATATTTATTTAATTTTTTATTTTTCTACTTTTAAAAGTTCCTTCACATAAGTAGGTAATGCAAAGCATCCAACATGTATATCTGTATTGTAATATTTAGTCTTAATATCAAGTTTCTCCCAGACTTCTGCATCTAAGTCTTTTATAGGATCGTATTTTTTAGAAGCAAATCCAAATAACCAATGTCCTGATGGATAAGTTGGTATATGTGCTTGATATACTTTGTGTATTTTAAATAAACCATAAATTTTTTCATGTGCATCCTGCATGGATTTTGCGTAATAATCATAATATGGACTTTCGTGTTGGTTAACTAATATGCCATCTTCAGTAAGTGCTTTGTAGCAATTGCCATAAAATTCTTTAGTAAACAGTCCTTCTCCTGGACCAAATGGGTCTGTAGAATCTACTATTATTAAGTCATACTCATTTTCTTTATTGCGTACAAACTTTAATCCATCTTCATAAAAAATATTTACTCTTTCATCCTCAAGTTTACATGCAGTCTGTTGTAAATACTCCTTACATACCTCTACTACTCTTCTATCTATTTCAACCATGTCTATTTTTTCTACAGATGAATATCTTGTTAATTCTCTTATTGTTCCACCATCACCGGCTCCAATAACTAATACATTTTTTATATTAGGATTAGTAGCCATCGGAACATGCACTATCATATCATGATAAATAAATTCATCTTTTTCTGTCACCATCATAAGTCCGTCTAAAGTAAATATTCTTCCAAACTCCTTTGATTCCAATATATCTATTCTTTGAAATTCTGTTTCTTCTGAATATAGCGCTTTATCTATTTTAATCGAAAGCTTAACATTGTCTGTGTGCTTTTCTGTATACCATAATTCCACCTTCTATCCCTCCACTACATTAATGTTCTCAATTTTAGAGTCTTCTGTTCCAGTTAAAAAGCACCCTTTTTCTTTTGCATAACTTATATAATCTAAAATTTCCCGGGTAATTTTTTCACCTGGAGCAAGTATAGGAATTCCTGGCGGATAACACATCACAAACTCAGCACAAATCTTCCCATCACTTTCTTCCATTGTCATTGATCTTTTAGATGAATAAAATGCCTCTTGGGGAGTAAGTACAACTTCTGGATTTATATACTCATGATCAAACATTCCTGCTTTATCTTTTGAATGTAGTCTTTTTATTTCTGATAAAGCTGAAATTAATCTTTCTATTGTAAGCTCCCTATCTCCAACTGATATTATTGCTAATATATTAGCAATATCTCCAAATTCAATTTGTATTCCATATTCATCTCTTAATAAATCATAAACTTCTATACCTGCAAGTCCAGTATCTCTAGTGAATATAGATAACTTCGTTCTATCAAAATCAAAAACTTCATCTCCATCTATAAGCTCTTCTGAAAAAGCATAATAACCACCTATTTTATTAATTTCTTCCCTTGCATATTCAGCCATTTTCTTAACTTTACAAAATATTTCTTTACCATGTAAAACTAGATCTCTTCTTGCCAAATCTAATGAAGACATTAATAAATATGATCCACTTGTTGTCTGTGTTAAATTAATAATCTGCCTTACATACCCTTGGTTTAAATCGCAATTTAAAAGTAAGAACGAGCTTTGTGTTAATGAGCCTCCAGTTTTATGCATGCTTACTGCTGCTAAATCAGCTCCAGCTTCTGTGGCAGAAATCGGCATATTATCTCCAAAATAGAAGTGTGTTCCATGAGCTTCATCAACTAAAACATACATACCATGTTCATGCGCTATTTTAGTTATTTCTTTTAAGTTTGAACATATTCCATAGTACGTCGGATTATTTACCAATACAGCTTTCGCATCTGGATTTTCAATAATAGCTCTTTTAACATCTTCAACTGACATTCCGAGAGGTATTCCGAGTTTTTTATTTACTCCTGGATTTATATAAACTGGAATTGCTCCACTTATTATCAATGCATTAATGGCACTTCTATGTACATTACGTGGCATTATAATCTTTTCATCTTTTTTGCATACGCTCATAACCATTGCTTGTACAGCTGATGTTGTTCCATTAACCATAAAAAATGCATGCTTAGCATTAAATGCATCTGCTGCTAATTTTTCTGCTTCTTTTATAACTGATACAGGATGACAAAGATTGTCAAGTGGCTTCATTGAATTTACGTCAACAGAAAGACACTGTTCTCCCAAAAATTCCTTAAGCATAGGATTTCCACGACCTTGCTTATGTCCCGGAACATCAAAAGGAACTACCCTCGCCTTTTTATATCTCATTAAAGCCTCATAAATAGGTGCTTTTGAATGAATATCCTTATTTTTTAAATTCATAATGCTTGTCCCCCCAAAATCAATATATATTAGTTCCACTAAATATTTCTATCATCTCTTTACGTAGGTTATGTTCAATCTCAAGCCTTTCTTTAGGCTTTATCTCATAAACATCTCTATTAAAAAGATAATTTTGAAGTTCTATTTCTTTAATTAGCATTTTAGTGTGAAATATATTTGATTGATATACATTTATATCCAAGGCATCATACTTTTCTAAAGTTTTTTCATCAATATAATCTTGAATTGATGTTATCTTATGATCTATAAATAATTTTTTTCCATCTACATCTCGTGTAAATCCCCTAACGCGATAATCTATAGTTATAATATCAGAATCAAAACTTCCAATAAGATAATTTAATGCATTTAAAGGAGATACCTCTCCACATGTAGATACATCAATATCAACACGAAAAGTTGCAATAGAATTATCAGGATGATATTCCGGATAAGTATGAACAGTTACATGACTCTTATCTAGATGTCCCACAACACTATCTCTTGTTTTTAAAATATCTATCTCACCACGATTACAAGATGGATCTATCTCTTTCACCGCCAATGTTTCTTCTGAAATTAAAATTGTTACACTTGCTCCTTGAGGATCATAGTCTTGTTTAGAAATATTTAATATATGTGCACCAATTGTTTTGGTTACATCACATAATATTTTTGTAAGTCTTTCTGAATTGTACTGTTCGTCAATATATGCAATATAATCTTTTTGTTCTCGTTCACTTTTTGCATAACAAACATCATAAATATTAAAACTAAGAGTTTTAGTTAGATTATTAAAGCCGTATAACTTCAACTTATTTTCCAACCCTAACATCACAGCCTTTCTTAATAATAAAAATAATTGCTATTTAAATAATTTTTAAATTTTAATTTTTATATTCATATATATAGATACTATTAAAGCCTTTAATATTGCCATCTAGTACATAATAATATTTTTTAGGTTTTCTTAAAAAATATTATTTTTTTATATCTTTTCTTAGTAATACTTAACTATCAGTTTAGTTTTCCTTAATTTTATTAATAACATTTTACATTGTACTATATTTTTACTTAAAATTCCACTAAAAAAATAAATATTTTATAAATTTTCAAAAAAAAAAATTAACTGCTATGGAAGTTTTAAAGTCTATTTAACTTCTATGACAGCTAATTTTTTGTTATTAAATCAAATTTTAAGAGTATGCATTACTGTTTCAATTTCATGGCTTTTTCTCTTACAAATTTATTATATTCTTCTATAGTGAATAATTCAGGTTCTCTCACTTCTTCTAACATATGAGAAGCCTCTGCATCTGAATTGCTAAAAGCTAATACTGATTTATAGGTTTCAATAGCTTTATTATAATCTCTATGTTCCTCTTTAGGTACATATGCTCCCATATGCCATCGTATCATTAAACATTCTTCTAATGATAATTTAACAAATTGTTGCAATAATATTACACTTTTTTCTCCATGTCCTAATGGAATTTTTTCATCTATTTCATAGGATGCATATCCTATCCATTTTCCTGTAACTTCATCTTTTTTCAATCTCATAGTCTTTTCGTAAATATTACATTTGCATAAATCGTGTAAATATCCTGTTAAATATATGGTATCATTGCTTAATCCTAATTTATATTGCTCATTTTTCTGTAACATTAACTCAACCACATTATGAGAATGTACTGCTAAGCCTCCATCAAAATTTGAATGAAATTTTGTTGATGCTGGTGCTGTAAAATAGTCTGTTCTTTCTAAAAGATAATTAATCAGCTCTTCAATACCATCTCTTTTTATACTTCTTAATCTATCTAAAATAGTATCTTGTAGCTTCCTCATATCTTCCTTTTCTTTTTCTTTTGTTAATCTTTTTAAGTCGCTTAAATCGCTCATTGCAAATCTCCAATCTTAAAACTTTATTTTAGATAATTAAATATTTAAATATATTATATAACTTTCTTCTTAAATCTTCACAATAAATATTTTAACATAAGAACTACATTTCTGTTAGATAATATACAATTATTAATTTTATTTATACCTATATATAAATAAAAAATGAGTAGATATAGTTTAATCTACTCATTGTATAAATATTATTCATTAATAATCGGAAGAGAACTTAAATTATTGTTTTCATTTTGATCTGGCAAACTTCTTAAATACTCCTCTCCATTTCTGCTACTTACAGATACTCCTGATAAAGCATTGTTTTTAGCCAATTCAACAGCATTCTCTTTTGATATTCTCTTTCCATTTGAAAGTTCATATCCTGTAACTGTACCATCCTTTTTTATTAGTGCAGTTATTTCTTTTTTATCTGTGTGAGTTTTTAAATCATCGTTATTAAGATTTATAGTAGGATTACTATAGGTAACATCGCTATTAGCTGTAGAAATGTCAGTATTTGAAGTAAGAGGCAATCCACTTATGGCCATATTAGTATCATTTTCCATTAATAACACCACCTTATTCTTCTAACTTAATATCAACATTATCTTTCCCAATAGTAATACTTTAATACCGATATTTTTTATAGTTCTATTTCATATTTTTTTAAATTTTCTTCAAGTGTATCAATATCTTTTAAATGTATACCATATAATCCGCTTTCCGTTGCTCCATCTACATTTATCTTTGTATCATCTATAAATATGCATTCTTTAGGATTCAAATTATATTTCTTTATTATTCTTTCATAAATCTCACATTCTGGCTTTAAAATTTTTTCTTCATATGAAACTACTCCTCCATCAAACTTCTTGAAAAAATCATATTTCTGAGTTACATATTTAAAAGCCAAATCGTGAAAATTTGACAAGTAATATATTTTATATTTTTTTTCTTTTAAGGCTTCTAAAATTCTAATATTTTTTTCTATTGGAGTTAACATATCATACCAGTTTTCAAAGGCCATGTTTATATATTCCTTATACTCTATATTTCTATCAATTATATTAGCTTTTGCTTCTTCTTCAGTAATTGTTCCTCTATCTAGTGAAATCCATTCTTCGCTTTGAAATATACCTTTATATATTATTTCAATCTTTTCTAGCGGTATTTTTGACCCCAAGTACTTTTTAGCTTCAAAATTTAGCAAAACATTTCCTAGATCAAATATAATATTTTTAATCATAATTATCATCCCCCAGAGCTTTTAAAGTATCTTTCCTAATTATGATTATACACTAAACAAGACTCAGTTCAACTTATCTTGATTTCTATAACTTCTATACAATTTTTTTATTTCCTTATCTTCATTATATATTGTAAATGGCCACATTCTAGTTTCTTTTTTACATTTAATCCACTCAATTTTTAAATATATTTGTATTACTTCATCTAATTCTTCTTGAATAAATTCTAATTCATTTTCATATCTTTGTAATATCTCATTACTATTAGTTTTAATATTTTTTATAGTATTTGTATCATATATTTCCTTAATCTCATGTTTTAATTGCAATATATCTAATTCATCTATATTTTGCTTTTTACCACCTAACTTTATCAGCTCTTTTAAAAAACATTTTTCATTTATAATTTCTAAAATAATATAAAACTTTTCTAAAATATTATTATCATCAACATTATCAAGCTCATCTTTATAATAGTTTAATAATAGATAATTATTTATTATTGATTTTATTTCTTCTATATTATTCATTACTTTTCTATCTAGCTTCTTAGAAAAATTTAAATGCATTTTTATTAGTGCGATACTCCTCTCTAATTCACACCTAAAGTTCATTTTATCTCTAATATCCCTACTTATTATGTATAAATTAGTTACATTACTGAGTTCTTTTAACTTTGATATATGATTTTTTAATTCATCAAGCCAAGTTACTCTATACTTTGTTATATTGTTTATATACATACTTTTCTTATTTTGAAATAAGTTCAAAATGCTTGTAAATAAGGTTATTATCATACCTAAAAATGTAACTATATCAATAGTTTGTATTTCTACTTTTCCTATTTTCATGACATTCTCCAAATTTAATAATAATTTTTATTATTTCTTAAATTCGTTTTTATTATACCCAATAGGTAATTTACAAAATTTTATAAAAAATTTATATATTTTTTTACAAAATATTCTCACATACTTTAATTCCATTTTATTACATTCTTATTTCATATCATTTACATTTTTCTATGACATTAATTAATTAAGATATATTTTTGATTTAATTGGTAATTTTATTGTAATTAAAGTTTAATAAATACTTTTCATATGCTATTTGTTTATGAAATTTTTACACAAATTGACAACATGGTATTAGTTTTATAAAATCTATTTAACCTTTAACTTTAAGTATTCTTAAATAATATAGAGAGGGGCTATCATTATGAATATGCCAAAAAAACGTACATCAAATAATAATTTAAAATTGAAATCAAAAATAAATTCATTAAAATCCAATAAGAATACTAAAAAAGATAAAATAAAAAAACGTAAAATATTTTCCATAAATAAAAATTCAATAAGCTTTAAAGTTCTTTTTAAAGTACTTCCTATTGTTTTAATTACTATAATCATATTAACAGTTTGCACATCTCTTCTCAGCCGAAAAGCCATTTATAATACCAGTAGTACATTGCTAGCTCAGATTAGCCAGCTTGCTTCTCAAGACATCAATAATATTATGGAAGAAAAAATAAAATCTGTAGAAAGCCTAGCACATAATCCACTAATTATGAATCCTTCTACTCCATTAAAAGAGAAATTAGATATTTTAAAAGGAGAAAAGGATTATCAGCAACATTGTGATATTGGATATGCATCTTTAGATGGAATTTTAACACTAAGTGATGGTTCTATACTAGATATAAGCAATTATGATTTTTTCACTGCTGCTAAAAATAAAAGTTCATTTATTTCAGAGCCATCTGTACTTCCAATAAAAGATTTTCCTTTAATTGCAATATCAGTTCCAGTTATGGATGGAAATAACATAGTAGGTATATTAGTAGCCTTCAGATATGGAAATGATTTATCAAACATAAGCAGAAAAATATCTTTTTTAAATTCTGGAGAATCTTTTGTAATCAATTCTTCTGGAAAATTAATTGCTCATAATGTTAATTACTATGTTAATAGTGGTGTGAATCTAAAAGAAATAGTAGATAGTGAGTCCAAACCTTCTATTGATACTCTTATATCTAATTTAGCTTCTAATAATTCAGGTTCTTTAGAAATAACCAAAAGCGGTAAATCAACTACTCTTTCTTATGCTAAAGTTCCTACTACAGGATGGTTCATTATTATAACTGTAGAAAATAATGATTTATTTGCAGCAATGAATCCTCTTACTTTAACTAACATAGTTATTGGTTCAATTGCTTTGATAATAATTTCTATAATTTTAATCATAAGTATATCTAAAGTTTCTAAAGAAATTCTTTATGTGGTTAAAATTATGAAAGAATTTGCTCTAGGTAAATTTACTTACAAAATAGATGAAAAACATTTAAAGGATAAATCTGAAACTGGTATGATGTGTAATTCACTTGCTTCTATCCAAAACTCATTTAGAAAAAGTATGACAGATATAAAAAACAATTCTTCAATATTAAATGAGCAGTCCACAAACCTATCATCTGTTTCTGAAGAATTATCTTCATTAATAGAAAATGTAACTAAAGCTATTGGAGATATATCTGAAGGTACTTTAAGTCAAACATCGAGTCTGACAGAAAGCACATCAAGCTTAGAGAAATTTGGTGAAAAAATTTCCAATATGACTAATGATGTTAATGATGTTACCATAACATCTTCTAACATTGGTGATCATGCTAAAAAGAGTAATTCAGATCTAGAAGAATTGATGAATTCAATTAATATATTAAATACAAATTTTTCAGATTTTTCAAACTTATTAAATGTAATGTCACAAGATATTAGAAAAGTTAATGAAATGACAGACCTAATAAATGATATTGCTGAACAAACTAATCTTTTAGCTTTAAATGCTGCGATTGAAGCAGCACGAGCTGGGGAATCTGGAAATGGATTTGCAGTTGTTGCAGATGAAATACGAAAACTAGCTGAAATCAGTAAATCCTCAGCTCAAAAGATATATGATATTGTATCAAATGTATTAAAAAATGCAGATAATATTGTTGTTAGTACCTCAAATATAACAAATGATGTTAACACTCAAACTTTAGTCGTTAATAGTACCATAACAGCATTTAAGGATATTTCAAATTCAGTTGAAAATATGGTTCCTAAAATGTATTCAATTGCTAAAGATTTTGTACAACTAGATAAAGAAAAAGATTTACTTGTAAGTAGTATCTCTAATATTTCAGTAGCTTCAGAACAAATCTCTGCTACTACTGAAGAAATATACGCTTCTTCTCAAGAATTAAGCTCTGCAAGTAATCAAGTATCAAACTCTGCTCAAAAGGTTAATGGACTTTCTGATGATCTATATGATAGTTTTAAACAATTTGAACTTTAATTAAAAAGATACCTTTGCAAAACGAAATGCCCCCGTTAAGTAGACACAGTAAAAGTGCTATTCAAAATCTATTTAACAAAGCTCATTTCAAAATGCCAGGTGTCTTTTTAATATTATCTAATTGTAAAATTTACATTCAGTTTCTAACCTCCTTTCATCATAAATATTTTGAATTATAAATATTTATAAATTTATGTACCATTTTATAGAAATTGAAATAGACTATAGTAAAAGCACTATTGAAAGAATGGGGTGATTATATGAATCCTTTAATAAATATGCTACTTGGATCTCTTTTGGGTGGTATGGGCAACAATAACATGATGGGTGGAAATCCTCTTCTAAACATGCTTATGGGAAACATGGGTGGCGGCATGAATAATAATATGATGAACGGGAATCCGCTAATGAATATGTTCATGGGGAATCAGCCAAATAATCAAATGGGAAACATGAATAATGGTATGAACAATATGAATAATAGCATGAATAACATGAATAATGGTATGAATAATATTCCTAACAATAATATGGGAATGAATCCCCTTTTAAGTATGTTAATGGGCAATATGAATAGAGGCATGCCTAATAACAATACGAATAATAATATGATGAGCAATCAAAATATGATGAATAATCAAAACATGATGCGTAATAACATGATGAATAATCAAAATATGAATTCTCGTAGAGGAAGATAAATTATAATCTTTCATGTTAAAGCTGGTTTCTAATTTTTTTAGGTACCAGCTTTAATATTTTGCTCAACATAATATTTATAGGTTTATTAGAAATCGCTTTCTATATTTTTATATATCTTTTTATGGTTATTTTAAGGATATAACCATCATTTTCTTATGATAGAATAAAAAATTATAAAATTTTATATTTATATCTTTACTTTTTAATAGAAAGCGGTTACTATTATATTATAAAATAAAGTAAACGTTCTAAAGGGGGAATTGTCAATGGAAAATCTTAATAACTTGAAAGATCAGTTTAAAAAAATTTTTACTAAGGATTGTGAAAGCATATTCTTCTCACCTGGAAGGGTAAATTTGATTGGAGAACATACAGACTATAATGGTGGAAATGTTTTTCCTTGTGCTCTTACTATAGGTACTTACGGACTTGTTTCAAAAAGAGATGATAAAAAATGCTTAGTTTCATCTTTAAACTTTCAAGATTTAGGAGTTATTGAATTTGACTTAGATAATCTTATTAATGATAAATCTCATGATTGGGCTAATTATCCAAAAGGCGTAATAAAAACTTTTAAAGATCATAACTTTGTTGCCTCTCACGGTTTTGAAATTCTATTTTTCGGTAATATTCCAAACGGATCTGGACTTTCTTCTTCCGCTTCTATTGAAGTTTTAATGGGAACAATATTAAATGAATCATTTAACTTTAATATAGATATGGTAGATGTAGTGAAAATGTGTCAAGAAGCTGAAAATAAATTCATAGGAGTCAATTGTGGAATAATGGATCAATTCTCAATCGGTATGGGAAAAAAAGACTGTGCTATTCTTCTTGATTGCAACACTTTAAATTATACTTACAGCAAATTAAATATGGATGGATATAAAATAGTAATTGGTAATACTAACAAAAAACGTGGACTAGCTGATTCTAAATATAATGAAAGACGCAGCGAATGTGAAACTGCATTAAAAGAAATCCAAAAATATAAAAATATAAATTCACTTGGTGAACTTACAGAATCTGATTTTGAAGAAGTTAAATGCCATATTTCTGATCCTATAAAAGCAAAAAGAGCTAAGCATGCTGTATATGAAAATGCAAGAACCTTAAATGCTGTAAAAGCTTTAGAAAATAATAATTTAGTCTTATTCGGGAAATTAATGAATGAGTCACATATTTCATTAAGAGATGATTATGAAGTAACAGGTATAGAATTAGATACTCTTGTATCCTTAGCCTGGGAATGTGATGGTGTTGTTGGTTCTCGTATGACTGGTGCTGGTTTTGGTGGATGTACTGTAAGTATAGTTAAAGAAGATTGTGTAGATAAATTTATCTCATCAATTACTCCTAAATATACTGAAAAAATTGGATATGAACCAAGCTTTTATATTGTTAGTATTTCTGATGGAACTAGAAAATTATCATAATCATATCTATATAATATAGCCCATAATACTTTTAAATATATAATTAAGTATGCCTCAAATTGTTAGTAATATTTCTTTTGAGGCATCCACTTAACTGGAGTATAATAATAAACGAAATATTATTATTAATTAAAATAAAGAAATTATATAAATAATTAATATGGAGGAATGTTAATATGTCAATTTTAGTTTGTGGTGGTGCTGGATATATTGGTTCGCACACAGTTTATAAGCTTATAGAACAAGGAAAAGATGTTGTTATTATAGATAATTTACAAAGTGGTCATATAGGTGCTGTCCATCCAAAAGCAAAATTTTATAAGGGTGACATAAGAGATGCATCAATATTAGATAAAATCTTTACTGAAAACAAAATAGAATCTATTGTTCACTTTGCTGCAAATTCATTGGTTGGAGAAAGCATGGAAAAGCCTTTGCTTTATTTCAACAATAATGTTTATGGAATGCAGATATTACTTGAAAGCATGGTAAAACATAATATTAAGAATATAGTATTTTCTTCTACTGCTGCTGTATATGGTGAACCAAAAAGAGTTCCAATTCTTGAAGACGATGAAACAAATCCTGCTAATACTTATGGTGAAACAAAGCTTACTATGGAAAAAATGATGAAATGGTGTAATAAAGCTTATGGCATTAACTATGTTGCCCTTAGATATTTCAATGTAGCTGGTTCTTTAGGCGATGGAAGCATAGGTGAAGATCATAATCCTGAAACTCATCTAATTCCACTTATACTTCAAGTTCCACTAAAAAAGCGTGAATTTATAAGTGTATATGGAACTGACTACCCTACTCCAGATGGTACGTGTATCCGTGACTATATCCATGTACTTGACCTTGCTGACGCTCATATTAAAGCTGTTGAATACTTAGAAGCTGGAAATGAAAGCAATATTTTCAATTTAGGAAATGGTGTAGGATTCAGTGTTAAAGAAATGATCGAAGCCGCTAAAGAAGCTACAGGTAAAGAAATTAAAGTTGTTTTAGGAGATAGAAGAGCTGGAGACCCTGCTCAATTAATAGCCTCAAGCGAAAAGGCAAATAAAATATTAGGATGGACTCCTAAGTTCACAGATGTTAAAGATATTATTAAAGATGCATGGGCATTCCACACTGCTCATCCTAACGGTTTCGAAGACTAATTAATTGAAATAAATTCACAATTAACGGAAATATCCTTTTATAGACATTCATAATATCTTTTTTCCTCTAATTGTGAATTTTAAATTCAAAAATTAAGAAAGAGGTTTTATTATGATTAATCATGAAATAAACAGACTAATAAATTTTGGATTGCAACAAGGGCTTATTTCTGAAGAAGATAAAATTTATACTTCAAATATGCTTATAGGATTATTAAAATTAAATGAGTTTGAAATCGAAGAAATAAATGAAACTTTAGATACTGCTACACCTATTTTAGAAAATATATTAGATTATGCTGTAGCAGAAAATATGATTGAAAATACAGTAACTGAAAGAGATTTATTAGATACAAATATAATGAACTGCTTAATGCCTAGACCTTCAGAAGTTATAAGTAAATTCAATAATTTATATACAAAATCCCCAAAAGATGCTACTGACTATTTCTATAAATTAAGCATAGCTTCAAATTATATAAGAAAAGATAGAATAGATAAAAATATTATTTGGAAAGCTTCTACTGAATATGGAAATTTAGATATAACAATAAATCTTTCCAAACCAGAAAAAGATCCAAAAGAAATAGCAAAAGCTAAATTATTTAAATCAACATCATATCCAAAGTGCTTATTGTGCAAGGAAAATGAAGGCTTCTATGGTAATATGAGTCATCCTGCAAGACAAACCCATAGAATAATTCCTTTAAATCTTGGGCATGAGGAATATTTCTTACAATATTCGCCTTATACTTATTATAACGAACATTGTATTATTTTTAATGGTAAACACATTCCAATGAAAATAGATAGAAAGGCATTTACAAATCTACTTAATTTCGTAGATATATTACCTCATTATTTTGCAGGTTCTAATGCTGATCTGCCTATAGTTGGAGGCTCAATCCTTTCACATGATCACTATCAAGGTGGAAGATATACCTTTGCAATGGAACTAGCCCCTAAAGAAAAAGAATATAAAATACCTGGATATGAAGACATAACTGTTGGAAGAGTAAAATGGCCAATGTCCGTTATTAGAATAAGTGGCAATAGCAAAGATAAGTTAATAAATTTAGCAGAACATATTTTATCTTCATGGAGAAAATATTCAGATGCTTCTGTTCATATACTGCATGAAACAAATGGCGAGCCTCACAACACAATAACGCCTATTGCAAGAAAAAGAGATGGTAGATATGAATTTGATTTAGTTCTAAGAAATAATAGAACTAATAATGAATATCCTCTTGGAATATTCCATCCTCACAATGAAGTTCATCACATAAAAAAAGAAAACATAGGACTTATAGAAGTTATGGGACTTGCTGTTCTTCCTGCAAGATTAAAAGACGAACTTGGACTTTTAAAAGAATGTCTAATAAAAAAAGTAGAGGATATATCTGAAAATGAAGCTATAGCTAAACATAGCGATTGGTATAAATATCTTTTAAATAAATATAACCATATAGATGAAAATAATGCTTATGGTATACTTCAAAAGGAAGTTGGAATCAAATTCTCAGAAGTATTAAATCATGCTGGTGTATTTAAAAGGGATACTGTTGGAATGTCTGCATTTGATAAGTTCGTAAATTCACTATAAGTTTATGTAGACAATCAACTCATATAAGTATATTATAATTTATTAGAAAACATTTTATAGAAAAGCCCTAAATGGGCTTTTCTTATGCAATTCTCAACTTAATAGAGTAGGTGATATTTATGAAAGTAACTATACAAGATGTAGCAAAAAAAGCAAATGTTTCAGTTGCAACTGTCTCTAGAGTAATGAACGGAAACTATCCTGTAAAAGCTGAAACTCGTGAATCAGTTTTAAAAGCTGTAGATGAATTGAACTATATTCCAAATATGCAAGCACGTGAACTTACTCAAAAGAAATCAACTACTATTGGAGTTGTTGTTCCAAGTATTAATAATATGTTCTTTCCAGAGGTCATAAATGGTATAGAAAATCATTTAAAGAAAAACTCTTTATCAATAATACTTACATGCACTGATAACAATCCTGATGAAGAAAAATCATGTATAAATAATTTAATTTCTAGGAATGTATCTGGAATAATTGTTATAGGACCTACATCCAGTACGATTAAATCTAAGTTTTATAATAATATCTCTAATAAAATTCCTTTGGTCTTCATAAATTCAGAATCTATAGATTCAAATATATCATACGTTTCTAATGATGAAGCATTTGGAGCTGAGACAGCCTTAAATTATCTTATAGATAATAACCATAAAGATATATTATTTGTTCGAGGAAAAGATACATATTCTTATAATATAAAAGAAAAGGCATATAAAGATGTAATGTCTAAATTAAATAACTTTAAATCAGAAAATATTATTAACATAGGCAATGGAAATAGTAGCGAAACTGTGGATAATACAGTTGATATATTATTAAATATATTACCTACAACTTCTGCAACCGCTGTATTTGCATGTAATGACCTTATGGCTCTTGGTGTACTTAATGCCTGTAAAAAACTAGGTAAAAAAGTTCCAGATGACATCTCTATAATAGGATACGATAATATTCCTTTAAGTCAATTTATTGAGCCAAAACTAACTACAATGGATCAAAACATGTTCCTTCTTGGAAGTAACGCTGCCATTTTACTTCTTGAAAAAATTGAATGTGAAAATAAATATAGTAAAAGAATAATTTTAAATAATACTCTTGTAGAAAGAGAAACAGTAAAAAAATCTATTAATCTAAAATAAAAGGAGCGCTCGCATTAGCGGATTAAAATTCGTTAGCGATAGCTCCTTTTTCTACTTTATATTTGCTTTTTTATTTTCCCAATCTTATAACATTCCAAGATGCTTTATTTAACATTACTTGAAGTACTCCATCATTTAACTCACTTCTATCTACATTTTTAGGTAGAATATACTCATTTTTTACTGAATTAACTGCTTTCATATCATCACATTCTAAAACTATATGTTCTATTAGTCTATAATTATTAAAGCTTCTAATATCACATGTTAAAGTAATGTCGTCTTTCAAATTACGATTAACTGCAAATATAGTTACTTCTTCTTTTTCTTCATTATATACTGCTATAGATTCAACATCATTTACATCAGTAAAATCTTTTGTATCATGCTTTGGAGAAGATAGAACTGGCTGTAGTGCAATTCCTCGTCCATACTTTGAAGCATGTAAATAAGGATAATATATAGTCTGTTTCCAAGCTGCTCCTCCATTTGGATCAGTCATAATTGGTGCAATTACATTAACAAGTTGTGCTAAACATGCAATCTTTACCCTATCAGAATGTTTTAAAAGTGTAATCAACATTAATCCTACTAAAAGTGCATCTTCAAAATTATATATATCTTCTAATAAAGCAGGAGCCTTCTGCCATGGATGATTTGTCATTATATCATCATCTTTTTCATTTGAGTGGAACCATACATTCCATTCATCAAAACTTAAATTAATAGTCTTTTTACTACGTTTTTTTGCTTTTATATAATCACAAGTTGAAATTACAGTTTCTATGAAATCCTCCATATCAATAGTTTGAGCTAAAAAATTATCCGTGTCATTTGTTCTATTTCCATAATATTGATGCATAGAAATTAAATCAACATATTCATATGCATGATTTAAAGTGGATGCTTCCCATTCCGGAAATGTTGGCATATCTTTATTTGAGCTTCCACTTGAAACTAATTGTATAGTTGGATCTATTAACTTCATTGCCTTTGCTGTTTCAGCAGCAATTCTGCCATATTCTTCTGATGTTTTGTGTCCAATTTGCCACGGTCCATCCATCTCGTTTCCTAAACACCATGTCTTTATGTTATGTGGATCTTTAAATCCATGCTTTATTCTTAAATCACTATACTTTGATCCACTTTCATGATTACAATATTCTAATAAATTACAAGCATCAGCTATTCCTCTAGTTCCTAAATTTACTGCCATCATCATTTCTGATTCTACTTTATTACACCACTTTGAAAATTCATTAAGACCTATTTCATTTGTCTCTAAACTTCTCCATGCTAATTCCAATCTTTTAGGTCTGTCTTCCACAGGACCAACACTATCTTCCCAGAAAAAATTTGATACAAAATTACCTCCTGGATATCTTATAATTGGTACATTTAGTTCTTTTACGAGATCCATTACATCCTGTCTAAACCCTTCTTCATCTGCATTCTTATAACCTGGATCATATATTCCTCCATATACTGCTCTACCTAAATGTTCTATGAATGAACCATATATTCTTTTATCTATTTCAGAAATTTTAAAATCTTTGTCTATTACCATTTTTGCTTTCTTATTCATATTTTTAATGCACTCTCCTTAAATAAGTTTTTAACTATTAACCTTTTACTGCACCTGCTGTCATACCATCAACAAAATACTTTTGGAAACATAAGAACAAAATAAATATAGGAAGTATTGAGAAGAATGATCCAACAATCAATAAATCATAATTATTACCATAAGGAGTTAATAATGTATTCAATCCGATTGGTAAAGTAAATTTAGTATCACTCTTTAATACTAATAATGGCCATAATAAGTTATTCCAACTATTCATTGTATTTAATATTGCCATTGCTGCAAATGAAGGCTTCATAATAGGAAGAATTATTCTAAAGAAAATTCCATACTCTGATGCACCATCTATTCTTCCTGCATCTATAAGTGATTTCGGAATTCCAGATAAGTATTGTCTAAAAAAGAATATGGTGGAAGCATTCGCTATGCTTGGAAGAATTATTCCTGCATAACTATCAACTAGATTCATGCTATTTATTTGGTTATATAAAGGTAACATTAAAATTTCAAATGGAACCATCATTACAAATAATACACATACAAATAAGAAATTTTTAAATCTAAAGTTGTATGCTGCAAATCCATATCCTACCCATGCACTAACAAATAATGTTAATGCTACTTGTAGAATAGTTAATATCATACTGTTAAAAAACCATGTAAAATAACTATGGTCACCAGTAAATAAATATATGAAATTCTTAAGTGACATTTCATTAAAATTAAGAGATAAATTAATTCCATGTCTTATTAAATCATTTCCATCTTTAAATGATGATATAAAAACTGTATAAAAAGGAATGATTAATACTATACCTATAACAGAAAATAATGCACATATTAAAATCTTATATGCTATACTCTTTTTTTTACTCATAATTTTGCTATTATTTATTGATTTAGAACTCATATTAATCCTCCTTACTAAATGTTCCATTTAGTTTTAACTGTATTAAATTTATTATCATAGCAAAAGCAAAAAGTACAATACCAACTGCTGATGCATACCCCATAGCATTTTTTTCAATTCCTTGCCTATATAAATATCCTACAATTGTTAGTCCTATATTTTTAGGTGAATTATTACCAGCCCATAACATATAGCTTTCTGTAAACATTGCCAATCCAGCATATACTGATATAGTAAGTACATATATTGTTGTTGGTTTAAGTTGAGGTATTGTTATATATCTAAATTTTTGCCATACAGTTGCACCATCAATATCTGCCGATTCATATAATTCTTCTGGGATATTTTTAAGTCCTGATAAGAAATATAGCATATTTACTCCCGTCCATCTCCAGCAGGCCAGAACTAAAAGTGTAATAAATCCTGTAGATCCAATCTTTAGCCATTTAATAGGATCCATTCCAAAAAGACCTATAAATTGATTCATTAGTGATGTACCTTGTTCTCCAAATGCTAATCTAAAAACCGTACCCGCAACTACAACTGATGTTAATGCTGGCAAAAAGAATACTGATTTGAAAAACTCTCTGCCTACCATAAGTTTACTATTAATAATGCATGCAAATATCATAGGTATTGGTATAAGTAATATTAATGTCCATACCATATATTTAAAGCTATTATACATAGCTTTTAAGAATACTTTATCTCCTAAAAGCTTTGAATAATTCTTAATTCCTACAAATTCTCTTTGACCAGGTAATACTTCTTGAAAACTCATAATTACTGTATTTATCATTGGAGATATAAAGAAAATTATAAATACCAAAATAAAAGGCAATATAAATACATATGGAGCTATTTTTTTGTTGTACATAAGTTTCTTAAACATTGCTTTACTTCCTCCTTTATTTTTTAGTCTTAATTATAATTTCTAATGGACAATTAGCACCTATAACTAAAACTAAAATCTAGTGCTAATTGTCCAATACATCACTGAATATTATTGCAATTCATTTTGTACTTGTTCTTGTGCCTCATTTAAAGCTTCTGTAACATCTTGTCCATCTTCAAAAATGCTATTAAATGTTACTGTACATAGAGTATTATTTATAGTTGGAGAAGCCTCTGTTGACTTAATTAATTTGATTTCATCTTTAATTTCATTTAATACATCAAATGGATTGTTCTTAAAGTATTTAACAAAATCATTATTTGGATCATGAGTTATATTTTCATTTGTCCATATATCAGTGTTACATGGATCAAATCCAAGCTTTTGCCATATCTTAATATTTCCATCTTCTGAAAGTTTAGCAAATGCTAAAAATTCCTTAGCAAGTTGTGGATTCTTAGAAGTTTTAGTAACTACAGTTCCTGTACCACCACCACCTACAGAACGTGGCATTCCTTCCTCTAAAACCGGAACTGGAGCTATTGCAATTTTTCCTGATAATTCTGGCATGTAATTCACATATCTAGACATTTGCCAAAATGGCATAATTGCACATGCATAGTCACCTTGATTGAATGCACCATATGCTTCTTCAGTATCAGGTTGTCCCCCTGGAACTGTAGCAATAGCATTTGCATCTTGTAATTCCTTTAGAGTAGTAAGAGCTCTTATCATCTCTTTACTATTTAATTGTGGTTTGCCATTTTCATCAACATAATCTGATCCTTGCTGAGCTAAAAGTGCGCTAGTTTGCCATCCTGCACTTGTATCTGCTGTTCCCAAATGTTTGCCTGTTGCAGCATAGTATTTTTCTCCTGCTGCCTTAAAATCATCCCAAGTCTTAATAGTTGTATAATCAATGCCTGCAGCTTCTAATAGTTCTGTATTATAAAATGCAACTGTTGCTCCAACATGAGTTGGTAATCCATATACCTTTCCATCTTTACTATATAAATCTAAACGAGATTTTACTATTTTATCTTTATATGGTCCAATCACATCATCAAATGTCTCTAATTGTGGTTCTCCTTTTAAAAAGTTTGGAAATTTACCAACTTCAATATCACACATATCAGGTGCACCTTTTCCTGATAACAATGCTGATTGTAATTTATTGTGCATATCATCATACGGAAGAACAGTAAATTTAATTTTTATTTGCTTATCTGGATTCTTTTCATTCCATTCTTTTAACATTTCTTCATAGAACTTTGCATGTAATTCTACAAATGTCCACATTTGTAATTCTTCCCCGTTTTCAGCTCCAACTGTTGAAACTTTAGCATCCTCTTTTTTTGCTTCACTTTCAGTATTACCTGAACCACACCCTGCAAACATAGTAAAACAAAGAGATGTTGTAATCAAAATACCAGCAACTTTCCTAAACGTTTTCATAATACCCATACCTTTTCCTCCTAATTTAATTTAATATTAAACCACTATTTATATAACATTAAATTATTTTATTTAATTATAAACCATTTATATATATAGTGGGTTAAAAACAACTTTTATCTCCTTTAGGGCCATATATCCAACTTTATTTTAAAATAATCTAAATCTTTTTATATGAATATATTATCCAAAAAATACTTTTATGTCAATAATTATTAATAATTTATTTTTTTGTAAATAACTATTTTTATAATAAATCATATAGTCTTTCTTCTTCATTTTTTATCCATACTTTCATTTTTCCTGGCTTTCTATTATCCCATGCATAATATGGTATAGCCACAACTTTTTTATCATCTTTTTTTCCTATGATGACTACACAACCATTTAGCAGATTGCTTTTATATTCTGATAAAAATCTCATTCTGCTATCTATTTTGATATCATCAATATTTTCATTATCAACTTCCTCTATACAATAAATAAGGGGCCCTCTTTGTATAGCAACTTTTCCTAAATTCTGTTTTACTTTTACATTACTTTTTACTAGTTCTATTGGCATAATCATATTTAAATGTATTTCATCATTTTCTGACCATTTTCTAATTAATTTAATATAGCCTTTTTGAATTTCATAATTATTAATTTTCTCTTCATTAATTTCAACATTCATGGTTTTACACCATGATGGATATCTAATAAATAATCCCATTTCTTCATCTACTGATTTCTCTATTTTTATATTAACTCTCCCATCCCATGGATAATTTGTTGATTGAGTTATTTTTATTTCCTTTCCTCTAAACTCCGTAGTTAGTGTATTGGAAATATATAGATTCAAATATACCCCGTCTTCATCTTTAGCATAAATATAATCTCCTACAGATGGTATAAATCTCGCTATTTGTGTTGGGCAGCATGAAACATCATACCACTCTTCTCTATGGTGATCTCCATGAGATTCTAATGGATTTTCATAAAAAAACTTAGTTCCGTCTAATGATACTCCTGAAATAACCCCATTATAGAGCTCTTTCTCCACAATATCTACATACTTAGAATCTTTAGTCATTAGATTCATTCTGTGATTCCAATAAACCATTCCAACTGCTGCACATGTTTCACAATATGCTGTATCATTTGGTAAATCATAATCTCCAGTAAAACCTTCATTATCTCTTGATGAACCTATTCCACCAGTTATATACATATTTCTATTTACAGTATTATCCCAAAGCCTATACAATGCTTCCATATAACTTTCTTCATCTTCTATAGCTGCAACATCAGCTACTCCACAGAAATAATACATTGCTCTAACAGCATGTCCTGTTATTTTGCTTAGTTCTCTAACAGGCTTATCATCTTGATTATATTTTTTACCACCATATTTTTCTCTACTCCACACTTTATCTGTCCATTCATTATTATGACCTCTTTGTTCAATAAACCATTTAGCTAAATTTAAATATTTTTTTTCACCAGTTTCTCTATACAATTTTACTAATGCCAATTCTATTTCTTGATGTCCAACAATCCAATTCTTTTTTCCTTCTCCAAAAACATCTACTATATGATCTGCAAACCGTATGGCAACATCTAAAAATTTTCTTTTTCCTGTAGCATTTTTATATGCTATTGCCCCCTCAATCATATGGCCTGCACAATATAATTCATGTGCCATCATATCTGTCCATTTTTCATCCATTCTTCCAAGAACAAAATAGTTATCTAAATATCCATCTTCCTGCTGTGCCATTCCAATTTTATCAATTATACTATCTACATATTCTTCTAATTCTTTATTAGGATTATTTTGTAGTGAATAGCCAACTCCTTCAATAACTTTATATACATCTGAGTCATTAAAAGCAACTCCTGTGAAACCTTCATCTGCATTACCATTATAGGTTCTTTCGAAATTCAAAATTCTTTCTTCTGTCTCACACTTTTCAAGACATGCCTTCAATGTTGTATTCTGATGATTTCTTAACCTTGTGCTCCAAAAATCATCATTTATCTTAACCTGTGTAAAACTTATCGAATTTAAATTATGATTCTCCATCTTTATTCCCCCTTTAAAAATTTTATAAAGATTCTAATAATGTTTTAGATAATCTCTCTAAATCCTTATTAAACGTTTTATAAAGTTAGTAAAATAATAAGCAATTTATTAATCATGTATATACAATTATATTCTTAGTGCATTATTAATAATATCGCTATATTTCTATGATATTGATACAATATCTAACTGTCTTTATGATTTATTTATACTCTCTTTTATTCATTAAATAAATTTCTATATTTATTGATTTATTTAATATTTGCCTATTTTTTCTCAATATTACTCTTAAATACTTCTTATTTATCAGTTTTTCATTTTTTATTAAACGTTTTTGTTAATTAATAAAGGATAATTCAATACTCTAACACTTAATTATCCTTTATTCAAAAATTTATTTTATACTTAAAATAGATTTTCTTTCTATAAACTCACAATTTATTTTATATATTTCATGATCTATATTTTTATTCTCTTTATCTATTAAACTAATTAAAATTTCTGCTGATTTTCTTCCTATATCAAACAATGGTAATCCCATTGTAGATAACATAGGATTATATGCTGTACTCGATTCCCTGTTGTCAAATCCAATAAGGGAGATATCTGTGCCAACTTTCTTTTCAATAGTGTCTAAATAATCATAGACTCCTCCTGCCATTACATCATTCATAGAAAAAATAGCTGTTATCCCTCTTTTTATCAATTGCTCAGATACTTCCCTTCCAGATTCCCTCTCCCAATCACCATTTAAAATAAAACTCGGATTAAATAAAATTTGATTATCATACAGTGCTCTCTGATATCCAAGTAATCTTTCTTGTGTATGTATGCTTTCTTTAATTCCAGCTATTACTCCAATTTTAGTATGTCCTGCTTTTATAAGCTTCTCTGTTGCATCATATGCACCTTGTTCATCATTAAATATTACAGATGTAAAATTTTTATCTTTATCAAATACATAAGCAGTTACAATTGGTATACCTAAATCATAAGGAATGCATTTTATCTCTCTGCAATGGCAACCTATATATATTATCCCCTCAACTTGTTTTGATTTCATCATTTTAAACTCTTCTTCTACATGCTTATAATATTTATTTTCTGTATAAAACTTTTTATTATATTTCTGATATAATCTTAAATTTCCAAGAACAAATTGATAATTATGTTCATCACAATATTCATTAATTCCGTCAACAATACTAGGTGTATTAAATATTGTTAGATCTTCCGTTATTATTCCAATAGTCCTGTTTTTCTTTTGTTTCAAATTTTGTGCTATTACATTTGGAGTATAATTAAGTCTTTTTATTGTTTCTAGTACTTTTTTTCTAGTTTCATCGCTTGCGCCTGGCTTACCATGAATAATATTAGATACTGTAGCAATAGATACTCCACTTTCTTTTGCTATTTCTTTTATTGTTGCCATAATTACCTCCAATATTAAACGTTTTATAACTATATAATACCAAATTTAATATGCTATTTCAATAAAGTACACTCAACAATAATTAGATATATATTTTACATATAAAAAAATTAATATGTTGATATTATTCCCCCTATATATAATCTCACAAATTTAATATTTCGCAGTTGTTTATCTATAATTACTATATTATAATATAAGTATGCACAGCTTGTACATACATGTCTGTATAAATAGTTTAATATACTAAAAAATATACCTACAGAAATATATTCAAAATATAAAGCAGTTGATTTAAGGAGGCTAATTTTATGTCTATAACAAAAAGAGAGTTTGGAAAAACTAAAGATAACATTAATGTAAACATTTTTACTATAACAAATAAATCTGGAATGAAAGCTGAAATTTGTACCTATGGAGGAACTATAGTTTCTCTTACTGCCCCTGATAAAGAAGGAAATTTTGATGATATTGTACTAGGTTATGATACTATTGAGTCTTATGAAAATGGTGATAAATTTTTCGGTGCTTTAATTGGTCGTTGTGGCAATAGAATTCAGAATGGTAAATTTACTCTTAATGATAAAGAGTATTCGTTAGTGATAAATGATGGTCCTAATCACCTTCATGGTGGAACACAAGGATTTGATAAAGTTATTTGGAATGCTGAAATATTAAGTAATGAATATAATCAATTAAAGTTATCTTATTTTAGTAAAGATGGCGAAGAAGGATATCCTGGTAATTTAAATGTTACTGTTATTTACACATTAACTGATGATAATTCTCTAGAAATACATTATCATGCAATTAGTGATTCTGATACAATTGTTAACCTTACTAATCATTCATATTTTAATCTTGGTGGACATGCATCCGGAACTATACTTGATCACGAATTGATGATTGCTGCTGATACTTTCACAGTAAATGATGAATTCTCAATCCCTACTGGAGAAATTGGAAATGTTTCTGATACACCTATGGATTTTAGAAGTTCAAAAAATATTGGAAAAGATATAAATTCTGATTATGAGCAAATTAAATTTGGATGTGGATATGATCATAACTGGATATTAAATTCAAATGGAGATATTTCAAAACTGTCAGCTAAATTAATTGATAAATCTAAAGGCAGAGTTATGGATATGTATACTACTAGTCCTGGCGTACAATTTTATAGTGCTAACTTCCTTGATGGTAAAGGCACTTCTATTGGGAAAAATAATACTCCTTATGTGAAAAGAAGTGGTGTATGTCTTGAAACTCAATTTGTTCCTAATGCTATAAATAATAATAACTTTGCTTCACCACTACTTAAAGCTAATGAGGAATACAATCATACTACAATATATAAATTTTCTACGCTATAAAAAATAAATATATTTAAACAAAAAATACCTATCACTTTAATTAATAGTATAGGTATTTTTTTTATTAAACTACAAGCTTATATTTAAATAACACCTTTAATAATTTAATTTTACTAATAAAATATTAAATTATTAAACGTCTATTCATAGTAAAAATTAATATTAAAAAGTATTAATTGTAATATTTGAATCCTTTAAATATATGGTATATTATTAATTTATAAGTTTATATTATATTAAAAATTTTTGTAGAATTGAGGTAAACATTTATGAAGATAAATAAAGTAGCTGTTATTGGCGCTGGCGCAGTTGGAACATCTATAGCTTTTGATATTATACTTCAGGGTATATGTGATGAGCTTTTAATGATTGATATTAATAAAGCTAAAGCTGAAAGTGAGGTTCTAGATTTAAAGCACTGTACAGGGTATTCAAATTCATCTATAAAAATAAAATGTGGCGAATACTCAGAATGCTATGATGCTGACATAGTTGTAATTACTGCAGCTGCACCACTTATAAAAGGTCAGACAAGACTTGATATGCTTTCTACTGCTAAAAAGATTACTAAATCAATTGTAGATCCAATTATGAAAAGTGGATTTAATGGTTATTTTGTAATTGTTACAAATCCAGTTGATATAATAAGTTATTATGTTTATAATTTATCTGGATTACCTAAAAATAAGATAATTGGAACTGGTACTGCTTTAGACTCTGCAAGATTAAAAGTACTACTCGCAGATTTAATTGGTGTTGAAGCTAGAAGCGTTCAAGCATACACAATTGGTGAACATGGTGACTCTCAATTTATCCCTTGGAGCACTGCAAGCATTGGTGGTAAACAATTTGATGATATCTTAGTAGATAATAAAGAACGTCTTGATGGATTTAATCCAGATGAAATCTTAGAAGAAATAAAGAAATCTGGATGGAAAATCGCAGATGTAAAAGGAACTACAAACTATGGAATTGCTGCCACCACTGTTGATATTATAAAATCAATTTTAAATGATGAAAGAAAAGTAATTCCTGTGTCAGCATTTCTAGAAGGTGAATATGGCATAAATGATGTTTTCATAGGTGTGCCTGCCATTATTAATAGAAATGGAATTTCTGAAATTGTTGAATTACATTTAAATGATGAAGAGCAAGATTTATTTAATAACTCTGTTTCTATAATAAAAAAATATATAAATCAACTATAATAACATAAAAAACCGCTATATCAATTAATAATATTCTTATTGATATAGCGGTTTTTTATGTTACTATATTTAATTTTCAGCAACTACTTGACTTGCATTATTTTTTAATATAGCTTTATTTTTTAAATCTGCTTCTTTTACTGGAAGTTTTCTTGCAAGTACTACCGCTATTATCGGCATTACTATTAAGCAAGAAAGAGCAGCGTGTATTCCATGAGTATCGGAAACATAACCTAGTATTGGAGACACAAGTCCTCCCATTGCTACACCTAATCCAAGTGTTATCCCTGAAGCTAATCCAAGATGATTAGGTAAATATTTTTGTCCAAGTGCAACCATAGGACTATATGGCATATATAAGAAAAATCCTAGTGGGATTAAAATTATAGTTGCTAATATAGGATTCTTAATATTTAAGAATAGAATTAATAGTGGTAATAAACAAGAATATCCTATTATTATTAATTTCTTATTTCCAATTTTAATAGAAAGCTTTCCTGCAAACAATGTTCCAACCGCACCAACAACTATAAGTGTAGATAAAGCAATACTTCCTTGCACTTCAGATTGTTTTAAAATATTCATATAGTATAATGTTAAAAAAGTATTAAGACCAAAGAAAACTGTCGATCTACAAAGTAATGTCAAAGTCAATCTTCCAAAAGCTCCCCACTCATCTACTTCTTCTTTTTTATCAATATTATCTAACTCTTTATCCGAACTAACTTCATTGGAAAAGTTCTTTGATTCATATAAGAGAATTCCACCCATAACTACTGCTGGAATACATAAAATTAAAGTTCCTTTTAATCCAAAAGCTAACACCATAGTTGTAGTAAGTATTGGTCCTACTGCAAAACCTATATTACCACTAGCTGCAAATATACTAACTGCAGATGTTTTATTTTCACCTGAGCATCTATTTGTAAGCCTTACTCCTACTGGAAGGTATAA
>ERZ781272.309-NODE-309-length-44577-cov-4.617223_pt1 | contig 44577 bp, 43 predicted proteins | sample MGYA00375850_ERZ781272 | MGnify/ENA primary metagenome ERZ781272 (study PRJEB29790, sample SAMN06051246) | human gut metagenome | host: Homo sapiens | place: USA: Cincinnati, Ohio | collected 2013-06-21 | study: EMG produced TPA metagenomics assembly of the Gut...
CGATGGAGCACTTCAAACAGGAACTCATTGAATATCTCGATTACTACAACAACCGACGCATCAAGCCAAAGCTAAAGGGTTTGCCGCCTGCGATTCACAGACAACAAGCCCTTTCAGTTGCTTGAACAATTTTTACTTTGAAATAATATTGTCTAACTTTTTGGGGTCACTTCATTTTCTCATCCGGATACTTTTCACTCATTTCAGCATAATACGGGGAATAAATATATCCCAATGAAGCACGCGGCACTTCCGTAAAGACATATTTTTGGGAAGAGAGTATGTTCGTAGACGGTACCCCCACATTTGACGTTCCGGAAAATTGGGCCAGCTCTTTTTGCTGTTCCATGGCGCCCCGGAATTCCTCGGAATCAAAACGGGTTGTCTTGCTGTCATAATCCATGTAGTTTTGCAAAAGCGTCATCAGGGAATTCCGCGGTGTATTACTCAGCAGCTTCATCTCCTGTGCTTTCACACTGTCCCCGCATTCCAGCAGATTGCTGAAATCGGTCAAAATTAACTGAATATCCTCCGGCACCCCGCTCTGTTCCAGAATCTTGTCCGTCGTCAGGTACAAATTCAGCTCATAACTGTACGGCAGGACATACCGTTTTCCGTCAAACACCCCCGCGTCGGTGATGGAGGTCTTGTAGTTGCTCCAATCCACCGGGTCCTGTTCAAAGTAATAGTTTAAATCCTGGAATACCCCTCTGCCGATAAAATTGTACAGGTATTCATAATCCGACAGGCAGAATATAAACAGGTCCGGTCCTCCCCCGGCCAAAAGCTCTGTGGATAGATTGGAGATATTCCCCTCATACCGTTGCAGCTCATATCCCTCTTTTGCCACATTATTATACAGGGTTATCGCCCGATTGGATCTAAGCTCCTCTTCCATACAATAGATTGTAAGCGGTTCCCCGTTATCCTTCATCTTTTTCGGTTTCTGCGCCCCGTCATAGGTCCCACAGCCGCTGACAACCATAAGTACACAGAGGCAGGCAAGTGCCAAACTCAAAACTTTCTTGAATCGTTTCACAATAATTCTCCTCCAGTTTTTCTCCACTATTAGTGTCGATTACTGTCGACTTTATTGTATCACACTTGCCTGCCTTTTGCAATTTTTTCCTTATACAATCTGTTTTTCCTAGTTATAGTTCCTGTAAATAAAGACTCGCCTTATTATCCAGTTCTTTCACAAACGTATCCAAAGTTATTTTGTCATCTTTATAATCCTGCCATAGTGTACTAAATACAGAATAATAAAACTTCGTATCCCGTATTTTGCACACGGTGATGTTATGAATAATGTCCATATATTGTTGTTTTAAATCTTCTGATTCACTCCTATAGTCGCGCCAAACATTGGTTAATTGCCAATCTACAGCATCCAAATTAATTGGATTATCTGTAATATCTTCATTCCACTGTGTATCCTCCCGCATCAGCCACTTCACAAACTCAAATGCGCGTTTTCCGTTAGCAGAATTTGCATTAATCGCTACGCAACAATTTACATCTGCAAGGTATCCGCCATTTTTCTCATCCCTTTGACTATATAAAAGTTCTCTCTCATCGGGTATCTTCCCAGCATATTCTGACCATACATATGACATACATGCAATTGGCACCTCCGTAAATACATACTTATCGTTTGGAAATGTTGCTTGTTGTACTGCACCGGATATCTGTGCAAGCTCTTTCTGTTTTTCTATTGCATTACGAAATTCCTCCGAATTAAAATGGCTCGTCTTGTTGTCGTAATCCATATAGTTTTGAGCCAGGCTCATTAAGGAATTCGAAGGCGCTTTACTGAACATCTTCATTCCCTGTGCCTTGATCGATTCCTGATAGGATAACAAATCACTATACTCCGTCCTTATCAGCTGTATGTCCTCCGGGATCCCACACGACTCCAATGTTTTATCCGTTGTAACATATAAATCCATAAAATAACTATAGGGTAACAGATATCTCTTTCCGCCGAAAACCCCCGCATCCGTGATTGCCGTATTATATTTATTCCAATCCACCGGATCCTGTTCAAAGTAATAATTTAAATCCTGAAAGACTCCTTTTCCAACATAATTATATAAATTATCAAAATCCAGTCTTCCAAATAAAAATAAATCCGGACCTTTACCCGCCAGTACCTCTGTTGCCAGTGTATCGGCATCTCCTTCATAGGCCTCCAGCTTACATTCTTCCTTTGCTACTCTATTGTACGAGCTGACCGCTCTGTTCATATTAAAGCTATCCTGAGCATAGTAAATCGTAAGCTTCTCGCCATTGTCTCTGGTCTTTTTTGGCTTTTGTATGCCGTCAGTTGTACATCCGGTCAACATAAAAACAAAACAAAATAAGACAAACAATAGTCTATATATATTTTTTTTATACAATTTAATCACCTTTGAAGAAAAAATAAAAAAGCAACCCGGGCAATTTTTAACTCAATTGTTTATTACAAAGTTCAGTTATTTACCATCTCTAACTCTAGATGTGTTGTACCGAAACTTCTCCCACTGCGTATTTTCAAATGTATTCTGCCAAGTCGCAGGAGAACAGCTGCAGTTACACGTATAACCGTTACATGTGCAGTCAAACGCCATGACATTATAGTTTAATTTCGCACTATTTTTTGCCAGCTTTTTCATAGAAAAAACCTCTTTTCTCATATTGCCCGGGTTGCCTTTTTTCTGCTGGTTTTTCAGGTTCGAGTGGATACCTTTTCTAACAAGCGGTTTGCTAATGCGCCTGTAGATCGAAATACACCTTTTTCGATGTCCTCTTGAGAGAGGTATACTCCAAACGTTCGCCAAATTTCATAGTATAAATAATAAAGCTGAACGGTGTCCACAAGATTTAACATATCCGTTTTATCTTCCATTTGTATTCCTGTCAGCTTTCCCAGGGTCTGACGAATCCAGCTTTCCATTTCGCATTTCGTCATCTCAATCGTCCCTCCATCCGATAGCCTGCAGACTGGTTTTCGTAGTTCCGAGATAAAATAGTTTCGATTTCTTCACATAAAGATTTCATCTGTACCTCACTATGAATCCAGTAGAATGGTGGTTGAAGCTTTTCAGGCTTACAGGGTAAATCCGTACAGTCCTTTGGCGAAAGAATATCAAATACAACTTTTTCAAACGAAATATCTATCAGGCTATTCATATTCAAGCGTGTGTTGGATACAGCAAAGGAAGTATGTACCGCCCCATATTTATAGTGCAAAATATTATTCATTTCGCGTAGTGATTTCTCTAGGACCTGCTCTTCTAGAATTGTTGCCACCATATAGTCAATTGGAATTGCCTGAGTAACTTCTGTTGGTAAAATACAATAATGATTTGGGTTATTTTCATTGATCGGAAGAAAACCACCTGGAATACCAAGAAGGATTAAATCCGGGTTTTCCTCCCTTTCTATCTTTCCTACAAATTGATTAAAGGCTAGGATTTTTTCTTCCTCTGTATGACCACGTTCAAACATAAACTGAGGAAATGCATGCGCTCCCAAAATCTTACCGTAATTCTTACTTAAAACTTGAGAAACTGAATAGCCCATGCTTTCAAAAACTTTTCTCATAGCTAATTGAACTTCAAATTTACAACTAGTCTCTGAAACTCCAATCGTACACACTACAGGCGTCGACACTGTGTTTATCATCGAAATAGCCGACTCACTCTCTACCCTATCTTCTTGTAATTCATAGAAAAATTGAACTCTACACCCCTGTGCATACTGATTTAAAAAACAAACAGTAGGATCTTCAAACCGCTGTAAACAATATATGTCTTTTCCGCGTTTCATTGCATCCAATATCCCATTCAGTACACGGTATTTAAAATCAGGTACCGAATCCAACTCATATTCCGCCACGATCAATACATCAACATCATCCAGTACAGATAGTAGATCATCTGTCACGTTAATTCCAATAAAGAGTCCTTCATCTGCAACTGATGCATCTTTTCCAGCTAGAGACAACCCTTTAGGAGCTACTACAGAAACCAAATCATACTTTTGAATAAACTGTCGATATCGCACGAGTGGAGTAACATGATAATTGTACGGATACAACGCTGCCCGCTTTTTCATTAAACTCGCTCTCCTTCAACGAAAGTTTTCCCCATATCCTTAGTCTCATCTAACGCAATCAGGTTTTTTAGTTTCCATTCTGCCTCTGATCGTATGCTTCCACATTTCGCATAAACTGCATCCGCTGAAAACCGTTCTTTTTCACTATCTACAACGACAGCACATGCTGAACACAATGACAGAGCCCAACAATTTTTACATTTATCCTCTGTTACGGAAGAAATGTTCATCAGTCTTCCGATTTGCTCCATATCAAAGCCATCCGATAAATTTCCGATATTCATATTGTCAGAGGTTTCGCTGCACCGCTCACAGGGGAAAAAGGTTCCATCAACACTGACAAAAAGGCGTCTAACTCCAGGAATGCAAGGCCCTGCATGACCAGTACAATCCGGTAATTCCTGAATCGGGATCATCAGTTTCGCCTGCTTATCAATTGCCTCAACTTGACTAATTGAAAACATATCGAGCTTCTCTAACGGTATGATTTCCTGATGATGAAGAAGTGCCATTAAACCAGCTTCTCTATTTTCCATACTGTAGTCATCAGAAAACCAAAGTCTTGTTCCCGGCGGCGGTGAAAGAAGGGAAGGCATTTTCTGATCCGATTCAATCTGAGCGAAAAATGAACTGATGCAGTTGGTACTGGTACAAGGGTCTACAACACTGTTATAGCTCAACAGTTGCTGAAAACCCGGGACTTCGCGTTTCATGGTTTCCAAGACAGAAACCACCGAATCAAAGGTACCTTCTCCATTGCTGGCAAAACGTCTATTTCTATCATGGATTTCTTTGGGGCCGTCAAGACTGATCATTAACGACACATGTTCTCTGACAAAAAAGCGGGCCATCTCAGTGGTTAAAAGGGTGGCATTTGTTGTCATATTAAAGCTAATCTTTTTCCCTTCTGCTTTTTCTTTTGCATATTCAATGCACTTTTGAATGAGGGGCCATTCCAGCAGTGGTTCTCCTCCATAAAAGCTGACGGAGGGATGTGCGGAATGCCGGATTCTATCAGCCCAAAAATCGATCGCCGCTTTTGCAGTTTTCCAGCTCATTCGTTTGTTGCTGTGTCCTCGCTGGACAGAATCATCCCCTGTGGTATAGGCACAATAGCTGCACCGAAAGTTACATTGCTGTGTCACTTGTAAAATCAACTGTCCCATATGGTGATTGATTAAATAGTCTATATTTTTCCATTGTGGATTTTCCATCTTGATTGGATGTTTTGTCTTCAAATAACCGTTTTCCTCCAGACGTCCCCGTTCTTCGTTCGCCTGTGCAGATAAGAGAGGGGGAGCTATCCCTTTCTGCTCCGCCTGCAAATAGGAGTACAACTCATCACTGACGCGCACGATAGAATTTGTATTGATATCAAATATGTAGCAGTGATAAGGGCTTTTTAGAAGATGAATAAATGGTTTCTCTTTCATTGAATTTCCTCCTATTTCCATTATTGCCATATGGATATATTTTACTATATTTTCTGTATTTTTTCAATATTTCCAAAATATTTCTATCTGTATTTCCTTAAAGAATACTTTTGTTCTCTTTATGAATACTTTTTTTAATCAATATCAAAAATTTTTTTGAGAACTTTGTAAAGAAATAAGAGAAATCTATAATTTTTTCACAGATTTCTCTTTCATTTTTTATAAATCTTTTTTATTTGACATCTTATCGGCAAAAACCTACCAGCGTTCATAACACAAGCAGGTATAACCTGGAAGACTCCTTTCCGGCACACCGGCTACCATATAATTTGATAGTACCCGATATTCTTTTGCGTCGAACAGGGGAAAGTAGGCATCCCCTTCATATTCCCGGTCAAGGACGGTCAGATAAATGCGCTGTGCAAGACTGACTGTCTGGCGGTAAAGTGATTCCCCTCCCGCGACCATGAGTTCTTCATCTTGTTTGATCAGCAACAGAGCTTGCGGCAGACTATGGCAAATGGTTACCGCATCCCCTTCTTGAGAACCACCTCCGCTGCCGGACAGTACTATGATTTTCCGGCCCTTTAGCGGGCCACCAATCGCCTCAAAAGTCTTTCTACCCATCAGTAGGGTTTTCCCCATGGTAAGCTGCCGGAATTGCCGCAATTCGGAAGGGATGTGCCAAGGCATCTTCCCGTCTTTTCCAATGACCCTGTTTTTTGCCATAGCTGCTATCAAAGAAATCATCGAATGCACTTCCCGCCATTTTTCCTTTATCGTAACATATAAGGGGTCGAATGCTGCGGCACACTGGCTATACCTGATGCTCCAAATCGGCCCGAAGTTTTTTTATCACCCGTTTTTCCAACCGGGAAATGTAGGATTGTGATATTCCGATGGTATCCGCTACCTCCTTTTGTGTGTGCTCGATTCCATCGTCCAGTCCAAAGCGCATGCGCATAATCCGGCGCTCTCTATCTCCCAGGCGGTTAACCGCATCGTTGAGAAGTTTTTTCTCCACATCATTTTCAATATCCCGATTTACACAGTCGTTATCCGTCCCCAGGACATCGGAGAGGAGCAGCTCGTTGCCATCCCAATCCACATTGAGCGGTTCGTCAATGGAGATCTCCGTCTTTCGGTTTTGGCTCTTGCGCAGGTACATCAAAATTTCATTTTCAATACACCGGGAAGCATAGGTGGCAAGCTTAATATTCTTTTTTGGGCAAAAAGTATTAACCGCTTTAATCAGCCCAATTGTCCCAATGGAAATTAAATCCTCTACGCCAATACCCGTGGATTCAAATTTCTTGGCAATATAGACGACCAGGCGGAGATTATGTACAATCAACGTCTCCCTCGCCGCCTTGGTATCCGTTTCCAATCGAGCGAACGCTTCTTGTTCCTGCTCTTTGCTTAAGGGCGCAGGAAGTGTTTCCGGGCCGTTAATATAGTGTACGGAGCGGATGAGTCCAAGCTTTGCAAACAGCGGATACAGCAGTATGCTGATTTTCGTTGAGATTGACTGATATTTCATAACACTCGCTCCTTTTTAGCAGATGACGGCTGCATATCGCGGTTGAGCAGAATATCGAATTCCCCCTGGCGTAGTTTTTCCCTGGAAACGGCCACCATAACGCGGTAGTCCTCAGAAATGCCGTCTTTGGAAAGTATTTCAAACCGGTCCGGGACAAAGGCCGGAAGCATCCCGCTTCCTCCCACACCGTGATACAGCACTAAATGAAAATCATTTGTATCTTCGAGAGGCTGTACATCCCCGCGCCGAAGATATTCCTCCACCTGAGTCGGCAAAACCCCAATAAGCTTTGGATAAAAGGCCACAACTACCGGCAAGCCGGTGAGCAAATCCGTCAGGCTGTTTCCATTATCCACAAAGGCCTGGCATTGGATGCTGTTTTCCCCCTGTGTAAGCCGCACTGTATAATACTCCTCCTTCGCCGGCTTATGCTTGACAATCTTACATCCAAGCTCAATGAGCAGATAGGAGACAGTCGTGGACAAAAGCAGGGTCAGAAAAGATATATCAATATAAAACACCCCGTTATTTGAATATACACGGGGCGACGAGGAGAACATCCATATTCCAATCATAATTCCAGCAAAGGCAAAATTGACGCCCAGGAAAATTCCAAAATTTTTTAGATAGGTGCGAATTCCTCCAAACCCAAAGGCGGCAAAGGTCACTACGGCTGCAACTCCCAACTTTAATAGTAAGGAGCCTGCGGTGCCAAGCGGCGGCAAAAAAATAAACAGGGCTGTGGCCGTTGCAAGCAGTGTCGAAAATACAAGCCTTCCTGTCTTTGGAGTACACTTTGCCAGCGTTCCGCTGGCACTGATGAGCAAGAAATTGACAAGCAGATTGACCAGAAGCAGGACATCCAGATAAATCGTGGTTTTCATTTTCTTTCACAGCGTTTCCTCTTTGATATTTGATGCCGATGTTCTGATTATAGCGCAGGTGAAACGCGAAAGATGTAAAACAAAGTCTCTTGTTTCTGCTCAGGGGACTTACGCACCAAAATTTCATCACGGACATACAATGACAATAGGAACGGGGGCCTTTCCCCCTTCCCATCTTTCTTTGGAGTTGATACTATGGCAAGTGCTAGTACACAGAACCAAATCGACAATTCCGAGGGCAATTACATTCCGGATATCGAACAGATTGCCAACTTGAATCCTGTACAGGCAAACCAGGATCCCAACTGCGAGCAACCCTGTACCATTACCCCGTGCAGCGGATGTTCTAATACCCCGTGTGAATGTATTCCCATTGAACAGCCGAGTCAGCCAGAATATGAGATGTGCTGTGACCAAAACGGCTGCTGCAAGATGTATTCCAAATTATGTCGGAACCAGTTCTGGCCGGAATTTTCTCATCCACGCTGGCTGTGCTGTGATATGCTCTATTGCCTCAAGGATAACTGATTTCGTTATATCAAAAGAACCCTTTGCCAATATTGGCAAAGGGTTCTTGTTTCTGTTTTGCGTAAAGTTTACGAGAGATACTGGGAGATCAACTGCTGATATTCCTCGACGGTTTTTGTTCCGTCAATGACTTCAAGCACTTTACCTTCGGAGTCAACAAGGAACGTACACGGGAAGGTTGTTACATAGGCCAAAACCTTGTTGATAACTTCCTTGGATGGGGCAATATTGGTAAGGGAAATCCCATTTTCCGTCGTCTGTTCCAGGGTAGTCTTAAGAACATCTTCAGTCAGCAGATCAGCGACAATGCCGACGACCTTAAACTGGCTCTCGTCATACTGGTTTTCCAATTCCTGAAGCACTTTGAGCGTTTCCATACTTTCGGAGTCCTCCTGCTTCCATATGTGGAGCATCGTGACCGGGCGGCCGAGCATGTTATACTTGGTAACAGTATTGCCGTTTAAATCAAAGCTTGAGAAATTGTCCAACTTGCGTCCGACTTCCGGCCGGAATGCTTTTTGGAACGTCAGTCCTAAGACGACAAATTGGTCTTTGGTTGCAAGAATCAGCTTGCGGAGCTTTTGGTAAATCCCCTTGGACTGGGATTTGAGATTTGTAGTATCCTCTTTGGAAGGATAACAGAAATAATAAGCGGCTCCCGCCTTTTCCATCATCTTGTAGTTTTCGTCATATCCAGTGATATCCTGCATAGTTTTTCCCGCATTGAGTGCGTTTGTCAGGCTGGCCGCATCAAATACATACATCCGGGCAATCATCTTTTTCTGCGGAATAACCTCGTTGTTGTACCGATCCTGCAATTCCTGATCCGTTGCGGTTCCTTTGCTCTTCGCTTCATTTATTTCGTCCATGACGGCGTTGCCTTCTTTGGACATAAAATCATAACGCAGGCTTCCATAACAGTCGACGTCATTGATGATGGATGCCCCTGTTTCCGTTACACCGTAGTAACCGTCGAACTCGTCGAATGCTGAACCAAGCGGATACTGAATTCCCAGTGTATCGCTGACACTGTATTTATCGATCAAGGTCTCCACTTTCGGCTCCCCGCATGCAGTCAATGTAAACAACATGACACAGGCAAGGGCAAAGGCGAAAATACGTTTCATTTTTTTCATCCAATAATAGCTCCTTTTTGACCATATCTCGCAGAGAAATTCTGCTAACAGGCACACGCTTTTCTGCCGCTACTACATAAAAAGCATATACCGGCTTTGATACCCTGACGGGCAACGGGCACTGTCGGCCGTTCGAAGAATCCCACCCTGACAGCCGAACATACGAATATGGTTATTATAGCATAACAGAAGACAAAGTGATAGTGTGTTTTACAAAATCTTCATATCTTATTCCCCATTTTTCAGTAATATGTAAAATCACACCGGATCATTAAGAGGTTCTCGAGGAGAAAACGAAAGCGAGCTTGAGTTTGCAAGCCCGCTTTCTTATCCATCTGTTTAAAATACTGGGATCACAACGCCCGGATAAGTCTTTTCCATAAACTCTTTCGTCTCATCGCTTGTAAGGGCTGCAATCAGCGCCTTGATTTCCTCCCGGTTTTCGTCCCCGGCCCGCACAGCCAGCACGTTTTGGAATTTATCCTTTGCCTCGGTATCCGTGTCCTCAGTGACCAGTGCTTTTCCGGAAAGCCCGGCGCTCAGCGCATAGTTGCCGTTAATGATGGCAAAGTCCACATCGGAAAGCGCACGGGAAAGCTGTTCCGCCGGAAGTTCTGTGATTTTTAGGTTCTTCGTGTTTTCCGTAATATCGCGGACAGTTGCTTCCAAGCCTACGCCCTCTTTGAGTTTGATAAGCCCCTGCGCTTCGAGAAGCTGGAGGGCGCGCGCCTCATTGGTGGTGTCGTTTGGTACGGCAATCTCCGCCCCTTCTCCCAGTTCATCCAGGGAAGCGGTCTTTCCCGGGTAGATGCCGAACGGTTCAAAATGCACCTTGGCTACGCCGACCAAGTGTGCACCCTCTTTTGCGTTAAAATCATCCAGATAGGGCTGATGCTGGAAATAGTTTGCGTCAATCTCTCCTGCTTCGAGTGATTTGTTCGGCAGAACATAATCGGTGAACTCCACAACCTGCAAATCGATCCCCTGCTCCGCAAGTTGATCCTTGACAAAATTGAGAATCTCCGCATGCGGAGAAGGAGAGGCTCCGACTTTCAGCACCACACCACTTGCGGAGGAAGGATCCGTGCCGGTTTTGGAAGCTGTCGACGAAGAGGAAGCGGCTGGTGTATTACCTCCTCCACAGGAGACCAGAGACAGCGCGGTCACGGTTCCAAGCAGGGCAACTAGGGTTCTTTTGAACAAATTCTTCATGAAACTACACTCCTTAAAAACGGTTCTTTTTATCTATTTTCTTTGCAATAAGATTAAAGATAACTTGAATCAACTGGACTAAGATGATGAGCATGATGATGGTCAGAATCATCACGTCGTCCTGATAACGGTTGTAACCGTAGCGAATTGCGAGATCACCAAGCCCTCCGCCGCCGACCGTACCCGCCATCGCGGAATAGCCGATGAGCGTGATGATCGCGATGGTGAGCCCACGCACCAGGGAGGGGACGGACTCCGGCAGCATCACCTTATAGACAATCTGCCAGTTACTCGCCCCCATCGCCTTGGCCGCCTCGATGACCCCCTCGTCGAGCTCCTGCAGGGACGTCTCCACAAGTCTCGCGATAAATCACCAACGGCACAATGGCCGCAGTGGAGCCGATGCTCTTTCCAACGACAAATTTGGTAAACGGGATAAGCGCCACCATCAGGATGATAAAGGGGATGGAACGCCCAATATTGACAATCCATCCGAGTACCATGTTCAAATACTTTCTCGGTGCTATCCCATTTTTGGCGGTGACCACCACCAGAATCCCAAGCGGCAGGCCCAGCACATAGGCAAAAAACGTAGAAACAAAAGTCATATACAGCGTCTGTCCCAGTCCTTCGAGCAACATGCCAGAGTATTCCTGTAAAGCGTTTATCAGCCACTCAATCATAATCTTCCCCTCCCATTCCAATCAGCGAGCGGGTCGCGCCGCTTTGCGGACTCTCGAGTACCCGCTTAACATCTCCCTGCTCCACAATACGGTTACTGTCGATGACCGCCACCTTGTTGCAGATGGCGCGCACTACCCCGATTTCATGGGTGATGATAACCACCGTTACTCCAAGCTCCCGGTTTATCTCCTGCAGCAGCTTCAAAATGGAACGGGTCGTAAGGGAGTCAAGCGCGGAGGTCGGCTCGTCGCACAAGAGCACCTTCGGGTCACAGGCCAACGCCCGTGCAATCGCGACGCGCTGTTTTTGTCCGCCGGAAAGCTGTGCGGGATAGGCGTCTGCCCGGTCCTCAAGCCCGACAAGGCGCAGCAGGGAACTGATTTTTTCCCTGCGCTTCTCCTTAGGGACACCGGCAAGCTCCATTGGAAATGAAAGGTTGCCTGCTACCGTGCGCTGCATCAACAGGTTGTAGCCTTGGAAGATGGTCCCCATCTGCCGTCGCAGCCTGAGTGTTTCTTCGCCTTTTAGCATTGAGACATCCACCCCATCAATGCTGATTTTCCCGGAGGTAGGTTTCTCCAGCAGTCCGATGCAGCGAATCAGGGTACTCTTCCCTGCTCCGCTCATACCAATGATGCCGAAGATGTCGCTTTTTTCCACATGCAAATCGACATTCAGCAGGGCGTTTACCTCCCCTTTCGGCGTCTTGTAGATTTTGCTTAAGTTTGTCACTTCTATCATATCGTTCTCCTTTTCCTCTTCATCCCCACTGTAACTCAGTATGGCATGGCTTACTTAATTCCATTGCAGTGTAACAAAAAAGCGCCCCGTCAATCGGAAATTACTTTCCGAGGACGAGAGCGCAACATGTCACTTCGTGGTACCACCCCAGTTTACCCGCCTTTCACAAGGCAGGCCTTATCAGGTACGGGAAACAATTAAACCGGTTTCCTTATACCCTATCGCTTTAACGGGCGAACCCCGTCGCAGCCTAATGTACCAGAGGCACAAGTCGGTGCGCGGCTCCGAGACCATGTTCAAAATGAGGTATCCCCGTCCGTTCTCAGCCGCCGGACTCTCTGTTGAGGCATGTCATTTCTACTCTTCTCTTCAATGCTACTTTCATGTATTAGAAATTGTGCTTTTTATTATAGCAGAGAAAACGGCTTTGTCAACCCGTTTTTTCTATTTTTCTAGCCGCGCATCAGAGATGGGAACCTGAGATTAAACCCTAGCTGCCTCGACACGCCGTTCCGACTGCTCGATGGTAAGGCGGGGACAGCTGTTTTCCAGCGGATGGAATAGCAGTACGGTATTCAGCCTCTGCACTGCGAAACGCCTTTCGCCGACCGGGACCAGTGGGACATTCACAAGGGTTCCCATCGTCAGGGTAAGCTGTTCCCTGCAGGCACAAACAGCGAGCTTTGTGCCGAATTCGGTACAGTACTCCCCGGCAAAGACCGGATTGGCAGAACCAGCTGCCGTGGGATCCCCGCTGAAATAACCAGGCCATCCGTAGACTCGGGCAATCGCCCGTTCGATTTCCAACATCAGATCCTTGCCCTCATTGGAGTTGAGCATAATAACCACGCCAAGTCCCTTGTACTTATACATCAAGAACTTCGTGACATAGCCCTCATTCCAGCCGGTATGCCCAAAGCGGGCGTTTTCCCCGATTCCCTCAGTGAAATACCCTACTCCCATGTTTGACTCGATATAGGGGGTCGTCATGATTTCCATCGACTCTTTTGTCAGGATACCCGCTTTCCCGGCAAGACAGTTTTGCAGATGGATGCCAAGGTGTGCAAGCTCAGTCGGGGTCGTCCACAGCCCGGCCGCTGCAAGCTCCGGATGGACATGCCAGCCCCCTGCAATCTCGGTGCAGTTAAATGGGTGGCCGGTTGCCGCCTGAGCCCTCAGGGATTCGGGTAAAGGCTGGAAATAGCCGCTTTTCTCCATCCCGACCGGACCGAGCACCAGCTCCTGCATGATATCCGGAAGCTCCCGCTCAAGCAAATCTGTCACAGCAAGCTGCGCCACGGTTGTACCGCCGCCCGAGTAACGAAACTGTGTACCGGGAAGGATATCCACCCGCACGGCAGGGGAGTTTGCCGGTTCTTTTCCATCTAAAATCTGAGGCACGGTGGGAATCTTCTGTGTCTGCAGATAACCCAAAAAGCCGTTGACCGTCAGTCCGGCGACATGCCCAAGAATCTGGCGCAGGGTAATTCTCGGAGAAATACCACCAAAATCCGGAACCTTCCAGGATTTCAGGTAGGTGTTGACATCCGCGTCGATGTCGAGCAGACCCTGTTCATACAGACGCATGACGGCAAGCGCAAAGGTTGGCTTACTCACAGAACCCGCCTGAAACAGAATGTTTGGGGTGACCGGTTCTCCGGTCGACATCCTTCTGACGCCAAAAGAGGCCGCCCAGTCAATCTTGCCGTCCTTGATTACCGCGATGCTGCACCCCGGCGTATGGTAATGGCCCATCCGCTCCTCCAGGGTATAGGGTTCGGACAGGTTATGGTAACAGTCCTCCGCCAAAAGGCCATTCAGGACCTGTTCTTTTCGCTGCTGTGCTTCGTTCACCGTGATATCCTCCCAATATGGCATTTTTCCTGTCCTATTGTAGATCGAGTACCAGACTAAGGATATCCCGTAAGGAGATTTTCGACCATTGGCTCAAAAAAAGCCTGGCTTTTTGAAGGGGTTGACCATTTTCGGGAGATCCAAAAAACAAGCGCCCTCCCGTCCTCCGCAGAAAGGCTCTTGCTTACGGCTATTGAGCGGAAATGACGCCCTTTCGCAGGATAGCACCCGGCATCACCGGGGTATCGCAGGGAATTTGAAGGCGCATGACCGCGTGGCTCGCACTCCGAATTGGCTCCCCGGATTCGTCGAGCAGGGAATCTACCACAAAGGTGCGGGGAGGGCGTTTTGGTTCTAAAATCTCGATTTCATCCCCAACGCTGAACTTATTGCGCTGCGTACAGAGGATTTTCCCGTCCTGATAGCCATCCACAATCGCCACCACGTCATAGGAGCGGACATAGCCTGCGTTTTCATAGTACTGTCCGTTTTGAATCGGGCCGAAATAGAAGCCCGTGGAGTAGGTGCGGTGGCTGACTTTACGGGTTTCCTCCTCAATCCAGGGTTCAACCTGATAATCTTCCGGCTCCGCCAGGTACTGGTCAATCGCACAGCGATAGGCGTTTGTCACCACCGACACATAGTAGGAGGATTTCGCCCGTCCTTCAATTTTCAGGCTGGTCACGCCCGCCTCGATCAGTTTGTCAAGGTGTTCAATCATGCACAGATCCTTGGCGTTGAGGATATAGCTTCCCCGCTCGTCCTCATAGATGGGATGGTATTCCCCGGGGCGTTTTTCCTCCATCAGGTAATATCCCCAGCGGCAGGGCTGGGCGCATTCGCCGCGGTTGGCATCCCTGCCGGTGAAATAGCTCGAGAGCAGGCAGCGCCCGGAAAAGGACATACACATTGCCCCATGGACAAATGCCTCGATTTCCAGCTCCGGCGGAGTCTTCGCGCGGATCTCCGCGATTTCTTCGAGGGAAAGCTCCCGTGCCAGCACGACCCGCTTGGCGCCGAGGCCATACAGCTCCCGGGCGGTCAGGTAATTGACGACGCCCGCCTGGGTGGAAATGTGGATTTCCACCTGGGGCGAAACCCGCCGGGCCAGCATCATCACCCCAATGTCTGAGATAATGAACGCATCGACGCCGCATGCCGCAGTGTCCTGAAGATACTGCGGGAGTTTCTCTACCTCCCCGCCGCGCGGCAGGGTGTTGCAGGTGAGGTACACTTTGACCCCATGCGCGTGGGCATATTCCACCGCCTGCCGCAGGGTATCCAAATCAAAATTGGCAGAGGCGGCGCGCATTCCGAAGGCTGTCCCGCCGAGATACACGGCGTCCGCTCCGTAAGAAATTGCCGCGACCAGCCGCTCATAATCCCCGGCCGGGGCAAGCAGTTCCGGTTTTCCTGAATGTGCGCTCACGCTACCTCTCCTTTTGTGTCGTTGATACTTTTATTCGGTTGTTCCGGTCCCATGGACTCCGCCCACCTTCTCGGCGATTGCACAGTTGGCCTCATGCTCTGCCAGAGTTGCCGCGTAGTAATACTTGCCGTCCGAGTCAGTGACAAAGAAGTAATACGGGGTATCATCCGGATAGAGCGCTGCATTAATGGCTTCCAGTCCTGGATTGGTGATAGGGCCAATCGGCAGTCCCTTACAGCGATAGGTGTTATAGGAATCATAGAGCTCCTGGCTGTCACTGTACGGCTTAATAAAGTCGTTGACATAGAAAATCGTGACATCGGAGTCAAGTGTCGGGAAGGAACCCGGATCGTTCAAACGGTTATGGAACACAGAGGAAACCCGCTTCATCTCATCATTGCTGCCCGCCTCTTTCTGAATGATAGAGGCAAGCGTCAACGTCTCGTGCAGGGTGAGTCCCATCTCATCCATTCTCGCTTTCATCTCATCCGTAATCTTCGAATCAAAGTTGACAAAAAACTTCTTAATGACGGAATCGACGTTCTCATCGATAAAGAATTCATAGGTATCCGGGAAGAGATAGCCCTCATACGGGAAGTAGATACCGGTCTCCGACGGGATCTGGTCTTCAAAATCAAAGCCGAAAGATTTTGTTTGCAGCGCGTCGATAAACTCTTTCGCGGAGCATACACCGTTATCTTCCAGCATTTGGGAAATTTCCACCAAAGACTGGCCCTCTTTAATTGTAATCGTAACTGTGTTATACTCCCTGGATTGGGTCTTCATCGAGTAGATAATCTGGTCATAGGACATATTCTTATTAAGAGTATACTCCCCGGCGTTATACGGTTCGACATCCTTGAGCTTCGCATAAAGCTGAAAGATACTGGGCTGGTTGATGATTTTGTTTTCCTTGAGCAGTTTGGAAAGCCCGGAAATCGAAGTATTTTTTTCCACAGTGAGCACAACCTGTCCTTCCGGTTTGTTAAAACCGAAGATATCATAGATGGCGTAGATCATGACAACGGACAAGATAATGGAAAAACCCACGACAAACATCGTATAAATAATTCCGGTTTTCAGCTTGCGTTTGGACTCGCGTTTTTTCTTTTCCGCGGCAGGGCGAGCCTTCACCTTGTTCATTTCCTCCAGAGAAATCTGGCGGGTCGCCTCTTTGTCCTCAAACAACTTTTTGTGCGGAAAAGGCTTCTGCCGTTTTTCTGCCGGAGTATGGACGCGCATCGGTTCTTCTTCCAGCGGCTCTTCATCCTGAAAAACGGGGGCATTGTCCACAAAGGGAGCCGGCTCTTCTCTGTCTTTCCCGCTCTCATACTGTTTCACATACGGATCCGGCCCAATGTCCGCGTCCTTGAAGACGTTTTCCATCGAGACCTCTTCCTCCGCCTTGAAAGGCTGCGGCGATTGTGGGAGATCCGGCTGTTCCCTTTCGGGTTCCGGCTGTTTTTCTATGTTTTTCAGCTTTTCAAACAGTTCCTGAAATTCGTCCTTTTGTGCCATTCGATTCTCCTCCTGCACCGGGAATTTCGTTCCCAAAAGGCATTCATTAAAGTTTGTGCTCCTATTGTACTAAAAAACGCCTTTCTTTGCAATATGGGTGCTGTTTCTTATCCTTCTGGGGCGTACGGCGTATTCCGTCACCAACAAATCCACTGCAACATCATATCTTCCATGGATAAGCTCCATCTTTGTACATTTCTGGTAGCAGATGCCGATTTTCTCCCCCTCATACCCATGGAGAAAGCGGTCATAATATCCCTTGCCGTAACCGAGCCGGTAGCCATAGGAATCAAAGCAGAGCCCGGGGACTACAGCAATGCTGTTTGAGAAATCCGTAACCAAAGTACAACGCTCGGGAATCGGCTCAAGTACGCCGAACGTCCTTGGTTCCAAGTCGTCATACGAATGGATTTCGTAAAATTCCATGGCCGTTGTTTCGGGAAGGCAATAGGGAACTGCAACCCGTTTTCCGGCTTTCAGTGCCCGTTGAATAATCCCCTTTGTATCCACTTCGATTGGAGTAGATACATAACATAGCAGCAGCTTTGCTTTCTCAAACGCGCGCAGGGAACAAAAACGCCGGGCAATTCGGCTATCTTTCTGCGCTTTGACATACGCGGGCATCTGCGTACGGTACTGGCGGTACTTGGCGCGAAGATTTTTTTTATATTTGCGGATATCTAGCCGCGGCATTGCAAGGAAGCCCTCAGGTTATTTTTCTTTTCATCACCGAGCAGGCAGCCGACAAGTTCCAATGAAAAATCGGTTGCCACGCCCATGCCCTTGGCGGTGATGATTTTGCCGTCCACACAGACATATTCCCCGCTGACAGCCGCCCCATACAGCTCCTGCTCAAAGCCCGGGAAGCAGATGGCCTGCTTTGACTCAAGCAAATGCTTATGCCCCAAAATGGACGGAGCAGCGCAGATGGCACCGATATATTTTCCCTGCGCCACGCAGTAGTCGAGCATATCCTGCACCGTTTTGTCTTTTTCCAGGTTCAGCGTACCCGGCATGCCGCCAGGGAGTACAACCATCTGCAAATCAGCCGCAGGATGAACCTGCTCCGCAGTGACATCACATTGGATTGTGATACCGTGCGATCCGGTTATGGTTTTAGAGCCCACGCCCACCATCACGGTTTCAAGCTCCGCCCGGCGCAGTACATCCACCACGGTCAGACCCTCGATTTCTTCAAAACCCTGTGCAAAAAATACATAGATCATTCAATTCACCTTCTAATCAAGCATCAATCCCATATAGGGCGTCGTCGTCTCTTTTTTATAAAAACGGTCCGTCATGGACAGAGCCGCTTTGTCCTTTGTTTCAGGCAGATACCGGGCCATTCCGAAAGGAACCGTATCCCCGCCGGCAAGCGGACTGTCCGCTTTCAGCCGCAGGGTGATACGGCAAACTTCCGGATACCGGGCAAAAAGCCCCGCTGTCACCGCGACGAAATCTTCCGGCTCACAGCCGATTTCCCGTACAAACAGGGAATTTCCCCGGTGTTCACAGAACAAGTAGCCCGGCTCGCTCCCCACAAAGGCGAGGCATTCCCGTCCGACGTACTCGGATTCGAGCAGGATGTAACGGAGTGCCGCCTCATCCCACTGAACAAAAAAAGGAGTCCTTCCAAAATATCGGGCTCTCAGAGCACACAGCAGCTTAAGAGAACAGGAATGAAACTCCATCGGCGCTGAATCCGGAATAAGTGGACGCTCTAGCTGCACACGTTTCACAGAATACTCCGTATGATACCCCCGTTTGCGGTAAAAGTCAAACAAAGAGGTTTCCGCCGGTACCAGGGAGGTCACTGCTGCTCCTCGCTTCCCCGCGAGATCCTCAGCGAACCGGAGCAGCTTTGTGCTGATCCCCCGCCCCTGGAATTCCGGCAGGGTGGAAACAGCATAGAGATAATAGCATAGATGGCAATTTCCCGCTTCATCCGCCATAAAATATGGCATCAGATGGATCATCCCCACAGGAATGCCTTCCTCTCTCCAGACTACCGCATTTTCCGGGGAAAAGCGGTTTTGAAAAAACAATTCCTGATAGGTATCCTCATCTCCGAAGCAGGCGGTCCAAATATGTTTGAGTGCCGGGATATCGCCGGCCTTTGCCAGGGAGAGCATAACAAGTCCTCCTTTATTCGGCAAGAGTGATACAATACTTTTCCAGTAAGATTTCCGGCTTATAGGAGAGCTTTGCCTTGCGCAGCCCCTCCGCTCCGGTGTCGTCCTCCCGGTTGATATATTGAAAACCCTGCGCAGCGTGTTTCGCAAATTCGCAGTTTATCATCGGATAAGCACCCTGCACATCGGAAAATGCCTTTTCAATGTGGGTAATAAAGGTATCGGAATTGGGCGGCCCCCCGATGGTAAAGGCGACAATGCGCCCGCCTGCCCGCAGCAGCCCGCCGACATAGCCGAGTTCAAAGAAATGGATCAGGCTCTCCTTTACTGCACAGGCTTCGTTTTGCTTGCCGGGATCGCCGTCACAGTCGTTTTGCTCACACCACTCGCGGCTCATCTTGATACAATCCGCAAGATTCTCCTGTGTAATCGGCTCGTACGCCCAGTCCGGGTTGTATTCCTTAAACCGGGCAATATGGTTGCGCTTGGAATGGTATTTTTTCCCGGAGAGCGTACTTAGTTTTTCGGTGCTGTAGATATAATCAAACGCGTCTCGGTTTTCTTTATAATGAAATCTGCCGGGCATCAGCGTTTCGAGCAGGGCGACCGATTCTTTTGTTGCAGAGTAAACGCCAAATTCCATGCCGCGTTCCTTCGCGTCTTCGATGAGTGCCTCCATCACCTGCTTGATATCTCCGTTACCCGCCGGATACAGATAACTTCGGTTCTCCCCTATTCCAGAGCGCGCTAGATAAAACCCGTTGTATTCTGCGACTTCGATGTGGTAGATATCCCGCCAGACAAAGTTATTGCCAAAGGAGTATTCTGCACCGTTAAAGTCAGATTTTTTCAAAAGCGCTTTGATCCAGTCCTGATCAGACAGAGTGATGGGTTTGAAATCGATCATAAATTCAGTTCCTTCCTGATGCATTCCATAATTTTTTGCTGTATCACGGCAATGGGATAGGGATTTTCCCCATCGTCGCAGGCAATTATATGAAAGCCGAGTTTTTCTCCTGCATAGTGCGCGCTTACCGTACACTCCTGCAAATATTTCTTATTTTTCTCATGGATATCCCGCTTGCTCTCATCCCCGTGATAACGAGAACTGATGAGCTTTGCAGATACCTCGGGCGTCATATCCAAAAACAGCACCGCATCCGGACGAGGCAAACCAAGTTTATTATATTCATAGTCCTGGAGCCACGCAAGATAGGAATCCCATTCTGTCCTTGGCAGCTTGCTCATCTGATGGATGGCATTGGAGGTTGTATACCGGGCGGCAATCATCACTGTTCCCTCCTCGTAATCCTTTTGCCAAAACTGCTTGTAACTGGCGTAGCGGTCGACTGCGTAAAAGGAGGAAGCAGCATAGGCATTGACAGAAAACGCATCGGTGCCGAATGCCCCCGATAAATACAGTTTAACCAGCGCGGAGGACTCATTTGCATAATCCGGAAAAGAAATCATCTTGACCTGTTTTCCGAGCGTTCTCAAATTTTGCTCAAGCAACTCAATCTGCGTTGATTTTCCGCTTCCATCCAGTCCGTCCAGGACGATCAGCTCCATTTTAAAACCTCCTATAGTATCGCTGCCCTTTATAAAAGTGAGAGCACGCAGAACGATTCAAACCGATTGTTGTAACCATCATCAAAGATTCGTTGGCTTTGGCAGCAAGAATATCCCCAGCAGGCTTGTCCTCGTGACATCTTTTAAAACAGGAAGGCTGCTGCCTTCCTGTTTTACGCTTGTTTTCAGGGGATTTTCCCCCTGTTCCTATTCTGTTTGAACGAAACGGTTATTCGCAGTCTTCCGAGACATCCGTCATTCTCGGCGGGAAGAATTCTGCAGTCGGAAATTTGATCTTGCGGAATAACTCGCAAGGGTCGTCTCCAGAGGTAACGCTCTCTTTATCCGGCACACAGTAGTCATAAGCCGGGATCATGATCTGTACATTGCGCTCCAGATGGACAATGGTGAACAGTCCCAGTGTCAGGCGCACGGTCTTATTGGGACGGCTGCCCGGAGTAAAGTCGCCTTCAAAGCAGTCGGCTACGCACCGCGGCGGTGGAACACATCCGCATTTGGGCGGGCATTCGATCAGCTGGCAGCTCAGGCACATCGGGTCGACCACCTGCAGGCAAGCCTTGGGAAGATTTGTTTTACACATCTCATCCGCCGGCATGGAACCCGTTGCATAGCGATCACCGGAACTAAACGTCCTGACATTGCCCTCGCTCCCGTACAGGATGACCTTTTTGTTGTGCACTGCAAGCCCAGTTACATTGACACAGGGGGCCAGCGGAGACGTATAAGTCTCCAGCTTGACGCTGAAGAAGAAGGTCATTTCCACAGAATAAAATCCACGGTTGAAAAGCACAGGTTCAACGTCGAGCAGGACATTAAGTACTTCAACGGATTTACATTTGACACTGTTTGCCTGTTCAATCACCGTCTGGCCACAGTCTGTGAAAAAGACCTCCACGCCTTCCACGCAGTCTTTGTCGCTGCACGAATCGTAAATCCGGCCGGCGTCGATGCAGACTGCTTCTTTGAAGCTGTTTGATCCTACGGCAGTAATCGGTGTTACTTTTGAATCAGCCATAGCAATCCTCCTATAAAATAGTTTAAAGCTATGCTTTTGGCCTTCACACCGACGCAGACCTGGTTGCTGGGGTTCCTGCAAATCGAGTGCAGCCTTACAAAGCTATACTTTATTACCATTTTATGAGAAAGAACTATTTTCGTGCACAAAACATAGAAATTTTTTCGAATTAATTGACGAGCTTTATTTTTGCAAAATTTGCCATGATTTTCTTGGTTCCCACCTTGTCGAAGACAATCTCGAGCAGAGTATCGTTTCCCATCGGCTTTGCGCTGAGCACGACGCCGGTCCCAAAGACTGAGTGGCTAACCGTATCCCCCTTCGAGAAAGATACCCCGCGGGAGGCAGAGGCGTTCGCCGCCTTTTTGGATTGAGCGATACCGATGGAACGGGACATCGAGATATCCATCTTGCGCTGCGCCTTTTTGTCCGGGCAGGGGGTATCCGCATGCTGAAATACACGCATCGTCTCGTCGGTGACATCCGTCAGGTCCTGCGGGATTTCCCCGATAAACCGGGAGGGCCGGTTGCGCACGGTAGAACCAAACAGCATCCTTGTCGCGGAGCTCGTCAGGTACAGTCGTTCTTTTGCACGGGTGATGCCGACATAGGCTAGCCGGCGCTCTTCCTCGACTTCTTCCGGGTTATACATTGACTGCATGCCAGGGAAGATGCCCTCCTCCATGCCGGGGATAAAGACAAATGGGAATTCGAGTCCCTTGGCTGCGTGCATCGTCATCAGTGTAACCGCGTCCGCGGAGGTATCATAGTTGTCAAGGTCGGTAAAGAGGGCTACTTCCTCCAAGAAGCCGCTCAGGGATGGTTCGTCTGTGGATTCCTCATATTTTATGATATTCGTTGTCAGCTCGTTTACGTTCTCGATTCGGGTGACGCCCTCGTCCCCCATCAACTCAAGATAGCGGAGGTACCCGGTATCCTCGAGCACGGCACGGAAGAATTCCTCCAGGCTCCCCTCCTGCTCCTTTTGCATCAGGTTGTTTATCATCTGTGCAAACTGCATCAGCGCGCCGTTTTTTTTCGTAAGGGCCGGGAAATCTCCCGCGTGCTCGAGCACTTCAAAGAGCGAGACATCCACGGATTGTGCAATCTGCATGGCTGTCGCCATGGTCGCCTCACCGATACCGCGTTTCGGCTCGTTGACAATTCGGCGCAGGCGTAGGGTATCCAACGGGTTATTGATGACACTCAGATATGCAATCAGATCTTTAATCTCCTTGCGTTCATAAAAGCGCAAACCGCCCACCATGCGGTAAGGGATGCCACTTTTGAGTAAGTGGCTTTCCAGATTATTCGACTGGGCATTCATCCGGTAGAGGATGGCGTGGTCGGAGTATTTCCTTCCCTTCCTCACGTTGTCCATGATGGTGGCGGTAATGAACTGCGCTTCCCCGAAATCATCCTGCGCACGATAGACGGTGATGTTCTCCCCGCCCTTCTTATCGGTCCACAAATTTTTGCCCTTGCGGTGGGTATTGTTTTCGATGACATGGTTTGCCGCATTCAGGATTTTTTCTGTGCTGCGGTAATTTTGTTCCAGGCGGATAACCAGCGTATCTTTAAACTGGTCCTCAAATTGGAGGATGTTTTCGATGGTAGCGCCACGGAACTTATATATGCTCTGGTCGTCGTGGCCCACAACACAGAGGTTGTGGTGTTTTGCCGCAAGCAGGCTTACCAGACGGTACTGAGCAAAGTTGGTATCCTGGTATTCATCCACCATGATATACCGGTATTTCTCCTGATAATACTCGAGCACTTCCGGGAAGCGCTCGAACAACTGAACGGTCAGGGAGATGATATCATCGAAATCCACGGCGTCCGCTTTTTTCAGTGCTGCCTGATAATTCTCGTAGATCTGCGCAATCGTCTTCTGACGATAGTCTGCCCCAAAATTGGCGAGGTAATCGGCCGGGTAAATCATCTGGTCCTTTGCCCTGCCGATGGCATTCAGCATTGCCTTGGGCGGGAAACTCTTTTCTTCCAGACGAAGGGCTTTCATGCACTCCTTGATGACACGCAGGCTGTCGTCTGCGTCATAGATGGTAAAGCTGTTCGCATATCCCAGCTTATCGATCTGCCGGCGAAGGATGCGCACACAGCAGGAATGGAAGGTACTCGCCTGAATGTCGATGGCATCTTCCCCAAGCATTTTTTCCAGGCGTTCCTTGAGCTCCCCTGCCGCCTTATTGGTAAAGGTGATAGATAGGATGTTCCATGGGCTTACCCGGTCGACAGAAATCATGTCCGCAACTGCGGATTCATCGTCATGTACCCCATCCAGATACCCCTGCAGGAAATCCAGTTTTTCCTGCGTCACTTGGCCGTAGATTTTATCGCTGGCATAGGCCCTGCCATAACGCAGCATGTTTGCAATCCGGTTGACGACAACCGTGGTCTTGCCGCTGCCCGCGCCGGCAAGAATCAGCACCGGGCCGTCCACCTGATAGACCGCCTGTCTCTGCATTGGATTGAGGTTAGAAAACTCCTTGTCCAGAATTTTCTTTCGAAGCTGTATAAATTGTTGTTCCAGCGTGTTTTGCATACATGATTCCCCTATTGTTATTCATAAAGTGTGCCTGAAAAAAGTTGGTCAGGCAATTTTGTCGTGCTGTCATTTTCGGCGTAATTACGGATGGACATTTTTAGAAGCCTGAATACTATGGTGTATAAGCATCCGTCTCACCCTGTTCTACTCAAATGTACGTAAACGGGAATAGAAACACAGAGCGTGAATGGGATAATTGGCCGTCGCCGCAGGCGGGCCGTAAAAAGAAAATTTAATTGTTTTATAACTATTATACCATAAAACGGAAAGCCAAAAAAGGACAAACCCCCATTTAAGTCACCAAAGAACGGCAGGAAATGCGGACGCATTCTGTGGAAAAAGAGGAAATCGGGAGTTTTCCGTTTTGGGGCCACAGGCCGACGGACTAGAAAATATCGTTTTTGGTAAATAATATCTATCCTGGAGCTGGGCTGGGGGGAAGGCCGGGATGCCATACGGCTGCTTCGGGAGGGGGATCGGGTGCTTGCCACGGATATCTCCGAAACTGCAAGTTCCTATCGCAAGAATAAATATCCCGAATATGCCGGGCAGTTTCAAATTCTCGACTTCCTGCATTGGAATATTGAAAGCTAAATTTGATTTTATCTATACCGTCGTGGTTCTCCATATGCTCGTCGTGGAAGAGGACCGAGCCCCCCTGCTCCAATTTCTCCATGACCATCTTACTGCGCGGGGAACCGCCCTTATCAGCACAATGGGAGATGGAAGGTCACAGTTTTGCACAGATATCACCAGTGCCTTCTCCGTGAAGTAAAGGACGCATCAGGCAAGCGGCAGAATCCTGTTTGTTGTTGCCAATACTTTCAGTAGGATTGAAAAAAAACGGTATCCAAGAAATGGGATACCGTTTTTTCTATCATCAAATCTTATCCAACCATTGGTCCAAGGACCTGAATCAAAACACCCGCCGCAACTGCGGAACCGATAACGCCTGCGACGTTCGGGCCCATAGCATGCATGAGCAGGAAGTTTGCCGGATTTTCCTTCTGGCCGACTTTCTGGGAAACACGGGCAGCCATCGGGACAGCAGAAACGCCCGCAGAACCGATCAGCGGATTGACTTTACCCTTGGTAACGACATACATCAGCTTGCCAAAGAGGACTCCGGCAGCCGTACCGATACAGAATGCAATCAAACCGAGCAGGACAATTCCCAGAGTTTTCGGAGTAAGGAAACGATCCGCAGTAGCCGTTGCACCGACCGAGACGCCAAGGAAGATGGTAACGATGTTCATCAATTCGTTTTGTGCGGTGTTGGAAAGTCTGGAGACAACGCCGGACTCTCTCATCAAGTTACCGAGCATGAGCATTCCGACCAGCGGAGCCGCATCCGGCACGATAAAGGAGACAAGCAAAGTAACCAAAATCGGGAAGACTATCTTCTCAAGCTTGGAAACAGGGCGAAGCTGCTCCATGACGACGCTGCGTTCCTTTTTCGTGGTCAGCGCCTTCATAATCGGCGGCTGAATAATCGGAACCAGCGCCATATACGAATACGCTGCAATCGCGATAGAACCAAGCAGAGCCGGAGCCAGTTTCGAGGTAACGAAGATAGCCGTCGGGCCATCCGCACCGCCGATGATGGAAATTGCACCAGCTTCGTTTGGCGCAAAACCGAGCAGGGTGGCACCCAGGTAAGTAATGAAGATACCTGCCTGCGCTGCAGCGCCGAGCAGAAAACTCTTCGGGTTTGCAATCAGCGGGCCAAAGTCCGTCATTGCACCGACGCCGAGGAAAATCAGAGGCGGGTAAATGCCAAGCTTAACGCCCTGATATAGGTAGTAGACGAGGCTTCCTTCATGGTAGGAAGAGAGGCCTGCTACCGGGATATTGGCAAGTAACATACCAAAAGCTATCGGCAAGAGCAAAAGCGGTTCATACTGTTTTGCAATTGCAAGATAAATCAAAACACAGGAGATGGCAATCATGGCCCAGGTTTGCCGGCTTGCCTGCATAAAGCCGGTGTGATTCCAAATGCCGACCAGTGTATTCAAAAATGATTGGAACACGTCTAATTCATCCTTTCTAAGTGGGTTTGTTTTGAATTCTTTTCAGATGGTCAGAACGGACGGGTATTTTCCGTAATACCAGCCAAACCCCAAACAGGACGAGCTTCGCGTGCTCTCTTGATGCTTTTCACCACATATCCGCTTTCTCCGGTTTCTTCCATCATGAAAGCAACCGCAGCGGAAATCGCCGCAACGACTTCTCCGGGAATCCCTTCTTCTGCGACGGGCTGTGCCTTAGGGGTAGGAGCCGCAGGTTTCGGGGCCGCCGAGGCAGCCTGTGCCTGTTTGGGAGCAGGGGTTTTTTTGTCTCTTTTAAAGGAGGACAAAATTTTGCCCATCGCCCAGATCATGGCAATCAGCACAATAAGAGCAAGGAAAACGATGACGAGTCCGGAAATAATAATCACGACGGCAAGTTGCATGTCACTCATACGTATCTTTTCTCCTTGTCCACAAATTTATTGTTTTTCCAAAGAATACTTTTAACGGCCAAACTGTGACTAAGTTAAAAACATTCTTTAAACAGTAACCGAATTAATTATACATGAAATGATTTTGTTTTGCAATTGATTCTCCCGATTATTTTCTTGTGATAATTCACAGTGTGTTTTTTCTCTTTTTGTTAATCCTTCTACAATGTTACGATTGTCGTTTTTCCTTGTGATTTGCTTTTGGGGAAAATGCTCAAACACCGTAAAAATGTCCCGCAAATCGGAATAAGCGAAAAGGATTATGATTGCCAAATATTTATGATTCGATATATAATAGGGACAGAATTGCGGTTTGCCGCTTGAAAAGGAGGACCTACCCATGCTTTTGACCTCTTCTACGATTACGCCCGAACAGGCTGAACAGACAGTCAGCCTGTTTAAAGAGATACTCGATAATATTTTAAGTCCCAAAATCATTATCCCCATTATCACACTCGTTGTCGGCATTGTCGCTATCAGGATTATCATGAAGATTATTGCGCGCGCCCTTGCAAAAAGCCGTATTGACCTTTCGCTCCATGCATTTTTAAAATCCCTTTTAAAAATCACCTTGTATGCAATTTTATTTATGACTGCCGCATCCATGATCGGTATTCCTGTCACCTCACTTATTACTGTACTCGGCGCGCTAGGCCTGGCTATTTCCCTGGCAGTCAAAGACAGTCTCGGTAATCTGGCCGGCGGGTTTCTGGTCCTCTTTGCAAAGCCCTTTTCCGTCGGGGATTTCGTGGAAACAGAAGGGGTCAGCGGGACAGTCAAGGCAGTCAACCTTTTTTATACCCGCCTGAATACGATTGACAACAAGCGTATTTATATTCCAAACGGACAGCTCTCCAATGCGAAAATCATCAACTATTCCGCCGAACCAACCAGAAGGCTTGACCGGGTGTTCTCCATTGGTTATGAGGACGACATGGAGCAAGCCAAGCAGATTATCCTTCATTTGATTATGCACAGTGAATATGCCCTGCTCGAACCGGAACCGCTGGTGCGGGTGAGCAGCCACTCAGAAAGCTCGGTGGACATCACGGTGCACGTCTGGGTGGAATCCGAGCACTATTTTGATTTGGATTACTATCTGCATGAGGAGATAAAGCGGGAATTTGACCGCGCGGGAATCCATATTCCTTATAAGCAGCTTGACGTTTACTTGCATGACTCAAAGGAAGAACCCCAGCCGCAAAGAAAGCGAGAATCCGCTGAGTAAAACAAGGCCGGCTGAGCAACTGCTCAGCCGGCTTTGTTTTATTGGTTCATCTGGCCAAGGTATTTCTGTTTCGCCTGGTTGATTTTATCCTGCTCCGCCTGCTCGGTTTGGTACCAGCCGCGCTTTTGTATCTCGTCGAACACTTCATGCTGGATACGGTGCTCATCTTCCAGAATGTTCATGAACTGCTCCAAGAGCTGCGGATCACTACACTCATTGGCATAGGTATTGTAGGTGTCGGTAATGAATTTCTGGGACGCCAGGACGTCGTCCATCATCGCCTTATCATCGAACTGAATCTGTTGCATCATTCTACCTCCTAGTTCAATTTCTGTGTCAGCTGTTGGAAATGCTCCTGATGTTTTGCCGCAATCTGCTCACACTTGGTTTTAATCTGGGGATCAGACGCGTTTTGGGCATACAGCTTGTACTTTTTGATGAGGCACTGCTCGGCGCTCAGCTGGTCTTCAATCGCAGAGAGCTCTTTGGAAGTTAAATTCGCCATGGTTCGTACTCCTTTCCAGATAAACAAATAGGACTGCCATGTTACATTTCATGACAGTCCTATTCTTTCCAGAAAAATCGTTCCTTATTCGATTTTCTGCATCAAATCCGTTTTATAGGTGACCGGGTCGACCATGCCGTACTCGAGTTCTTCTTCAAAATCGAACGCCTTCGCAGTACCGAGCGCCACACAGTCCTCCGGGTCATCGACAAGCTTTGCATCAAGCTTTATCTCCTGGGAGAGCAGCTCGAGAAAACCACCGAGCTTTGCCCCGGCTCCGCACAGCGTGATGCCGTTGTCCTGCAAATCTCCTACCAGCTCAGGCGGGGTCTGCTCGATGACCATCCTCACAGCGGAGATAATTTCTAAAGCGACAGGCAGACAAACTGCCGCAAGCTCCTTTGCCGGGATTTCCACTAGCTTTGGAAGCCCGGTCTTCAGGCACCTTCCCTTGAGCGATACTATGCGCTCGCCCGCATAGGCCTGCGTACAGCCTGAGGAAATTTTCGCCTCCTCCGCCATCTTTCGGCCGATGAGCAGGTCGTGTTCGAGCCGGATATGCTTGATGATTGCTTCGTCACAGGTACCGCCGGCAATTTTGACGGAATTTTTCGTCACGATGCCCTTGAGGGCGACAACCGCGACATTGGTGGTCGCCCCGCCGATGTTGACAATCATGTTACCTGCCGGCTTGGTAATGTCGATCCCGCTGCCGAGGGCTGCGGCGAAGGGCTCCTCCACCAAATAAACTTTCCGTGCGCCGGCGGACATGGCGGCGTCGATCACAGCGCGCGCTTCCACTTCGGTGATGACAGAAGGGACGCAGATAACGACCCTCGGCTTGACCATCGAGTTGCCGCACACCCGCTGCAAAAAGACCTTAATCATATCCGTGGCCAGGTTGAAGTCCCCGACGACTCCGCCGAGCAAAGGCTGCACCGCAACAATCTGCGGCGGGGTCTTTTCGAGCATGTCATAAGCCTTCTGCCCGACCCCGATAATCTCATCCGTTTTCTTATGGTATGCGATGGCCGACGGCTCCCGCAGCATAATCCCCTTGCCGTGCAGGCAGATGGTTACATTCGAGGTTCCAAGATCCATTCCAATATCAAAACTAGACATACTTGTCCTTATCCTTTCTCTCCAATCGGTTTTGAGTCAGTGCAAAGCAGATCGCATAAACCGCCTTCGCACCCGCTCCCTTGAGTTCGCCTGCGCATTCGTGCAGCGTCGCCCCAGTTGTGGAAATATCATCGACCAGAAGCAATGTCTTTCCATAGACGAGCTTTGGGTCAGTGATCCGGTAGGCGTCTTTTACATTCTCCAGTCTCTCTTTTGCTGTCAACGTATGCTGGGTTTTCACACCGATACGCTTGCTCAGTATTTTATCATAGACCGGGATGGATGTAAATGCAGAAATCGCCCTTGCCAGCACGGCCGCCTGATTGTAGCCCCGCTTCATCAGATGCCAAAGGGAAGTGGGCACATAGCAGATGCCGTCTAAGGAAACTTCTGGGAACACCGACTGTATCCGGTCTGCCATCAGCTTGCCCATTCCTTTACCAAGAGCGCGATTGCCGGAAAACTTGAACTGGGAAATCGCTTTTCCGGCCTGCCCGTGGTAAAAATAACAGGCGCACAGCCCGTCGAGCTCCCGCTCGCTGTTTTGTGTAGAGGCGCACCGGCATTTTTCATGCCCGCACAGGGAGCAGCAGTACTCCGACAGAGGTTCCACCAATTTTGAGCATTTGCCGCAGAGCACCTCGTTTTCCGGGAGGATCTCTCCACAGAATATGCACTTGTTCACTGAAATCATAGACATTACCCCTTCCCTGCTATTCCAAAATCCCGCTGGATTTCTTAAGGAAGTAGGCGAGATTGGAATACCGTAGGGTTTTGCGGTTGTTTGTGACCATCTGGGCAATGCTCTGCTGCTGGCCTACTAGAATCAACAGCTTTTTCGCGCGCGTCACCGCCGTGTAGAGCAGGTTGCGATAGTACAGCTTACTGTGGCTGCCGAACAGCGGAATAATCACCGCTTCAAACTCACTGCCCTGGCTTTTATGGACTGTCACCGCATAGGCCAGCTCGATTTCATCGAGCTGGTCAAAGGAGTATTCCGCCAATCTGTCGTCAAAGCGAATCCAGATAGTCGAAGAAGGCCTGTCAATCTCTTCAATAAACCCGATGTCTCCGTTGAAGATACCGGCTCCCTGCTCTCCCCCGTCCGTTTTATAGGGGATGTCATAATTATTTTTCACCTGCATGACCTTGTCCTGCTCCCGGAACACTCTCGCTTCAAAGGTAAGCTCCGCCTTGTCCTGCGACTTCGGATTGAGCGCCTGCTGCAAATATTTATTGAGCTGCTCGGTTCCAATTTCCCCGATCCGGCTCGGGCAGAGCACCTGGATATCCTTCACCGGGGAGTAGCCGTAGCTGTTTGGAAGCCTGCGGCGGCACAAGTCCACTACCGTCGCCGCCGTCTGCTGCATGTTGGGCGAAGGGAGAAAGAAAAAGTCGTTGTCATGCTTGCGCAAATCTGGCATCTCGCCGGAGACGATGGCATGTGCATTGGTGATAATCAGGCTCTGTGCGGCCTGTCGAAAAATCTCGTTGAGCTCTACCACGGTGACACATTCGCTGTCAATCAAATCCTTAAGCACACAGCCCGCACCGACCGGAGGAAGCTGGTTTGCGTCCCCGACCAAAATCAGCCGGCAGGTGAGTTTCATCGCCCGCAGCAGGGATTCGAAAAGCGTGACATCCACCATCGACAGCTCGTCCACAATGATAACCTGAGCGTCGATGGGATGCTTCTCATCCCTGGCAAAGCGCACCTCCCCGGAGGTGGTGTACTCCACCTCCAGCAGGCGGTGGATGGTTTTCGCCTCACAGCCGGTGATTTCACTCATGCGCTTGGCCGCGCGTCCGGTCGGCGCGGTCAACACCACCTTGTCCCCCTCTTCCTTAAACAGCTCTATCATTGCGTTGATGGTCGTCGTCTTACCGGTACCCGGCCCACCGGTCAGAACCATCAGGCCCTGGGACAGCGAGGTGGCGATGGCCCGGCGCTGGTTTGCCGCATAGGTCTTGCCCGTGCTCTTTTCCAATGCGTCGATGCGTTTGTCCCAGGTTTGCCCGTTGTCCGGGAAAAAGGACTGGATCATTGTGATACGGTCGGCGATAAAGGTCTCCGCCCGGTACATCTGGGGCAGGTAGATGTAATCCCTTTCGTTTACCGTGACCATCACCAGGTTTTCCTCGGTAATATTCTGACCGATGATTTCCTCTACAAGCATTTCATCCACTTCCAGCAGCTTCGCCGCCGTCTCCGCCAGGCGGTCGAGCGGAAGGCAAGTATGTCCGTTGAAGGTGTTTTTGCGCAGCACATAGACGATGCCGGCAAACAGACGGTGCGGGGAAACATCCGACATGCCGAGGCGTTCTCTGATTTCATCCGCCTTGGTAAAGGTGAGATCAATGCCGTTCGAGCAAAGCAGGAAAGGGTTGTCCTGAATAAGTTCAATGGCGGCGCTGCCGAACATCCGCCACACCCGAATGGAGTAGATGGGGAGAATTTGAAACTGTGCCATAAAGGACATGACCGCGCGCACGCCGAAAATCTTATTGAATTCCTCCCGTATCTGCTCAGCACGCCGGTTGGTGATGCCGCGCACCTCGGTCAGGCGCTCCGGTTCGTTTTCAATGACCGTGAGTGTATCATCGCCGAAACGCTCAACGAGCCGCCGGGCCGTGACCGGCCCGACCCCTTTAAGTGCGCCGGAGGAAAGATACTTTAATATCGCGTTTGCGGTGGCGGGGAGACTGCGCTCACAGGTGAGCGCTTTGAACTGGTGTCCGTACTGCGGATGGGAGGTAAAATAGCCGCTGAGTTTTACCTCCTCGCCCTCCGCAATGCCATACAGTTCTCCAACCGCGGTCAACAGATCCCCCTGGTAACCAAGCTCCACCACGGTAAAGCCGCTTTCTTCATTTTTATAGATAATGTTTTCCACCGAGCCTTCGATGGAGACGATTTCCTTTGTCTGTTCCATGAAACCTGTTTCTCCTCATCCTTTTACAACCACTATTTAGTATAATACAAACGGCGGCTTTTTTCAATCACACGTTCTGTGATATCAGATTGGTCAATTCCTTGGCTTCGCATAACTCGATTTCCGGCCGGTCCTTAAGGAAAAGCGAACAGATACGGCGCGTCTCCTCATCCATCCCGCAGTCGACAACAATGATGCGAATATGGCGGCTTCCTCCGGAATCCGCTTTTTTCAGCAGGGCGCGCAGCAGGTATTCCACATCCTCCCGGTGCCCTTTCACCGGGTAGAGTACGACACAGTTGGATTTGGCGGGAGGAAGGACCGTCCAGGATTTTTCCCACAAAAACACAATGAGAAGTGCCGCAGCAAAACTGAGCAGGATAAACACTATGTACATCAGCATACAAACTCACCTCAAAATATTCTATGCCGGGAAAAAGCCCTCCGTCACACTCCTGCACCCTTTTGGCGGAAAGCCTCTAAAAGTACCACTTGATGAGACGTAATCCCCTCTTGACTTTCTTTACCGTCCATCCTATAATACATACAAATATGAATTTCATACTTATATGTATTATAGGGCAGGAGGCCAAACCATGAAAATACCGGAAGGGCACTATATCTTTGGAACGGTGAAAGTTGGGGAACGCGGGCAAATCGTCATTCCAAAAGAGGCGAGAGAGGTCTTCCAGATCAAAGCAGGCGACACCATGATTGTTCTGGGAGATGAAAAATGGGGGATCGCTGTGACAAAGGCGGATGTTTTGGAAAAACACGCGTCCGACGTATTTCGGAAAATAGCGGAGGCACAAAACGATGACGATTGATAAGACAGCACTCTCTTTCTTACAGGAAGACTGTATACAGGAATTTGGAGAACAAGAGGGAACCGAAATCTTTCAGCAGACAGCGGAACAATACCGGGAACTATTGGAGCAGGCGGATTATCGCGGCAGCGACGTCATCAAGGAGCATTTGCAGCAAAAGCTGTATCCCCCCATGGCGTACTATAAAACTCTGCGCAATCGCGGTATTACGCAGGACGAGGCGCTTATCCTCGTGAAAAGGGAGACCCACAAGGCCGCCCTGATCAAAAAGGGGAAGATGCAAAAACTGGCGAAGCTTCCCTTTGCCTATCCCATTTACCGAATGGGTGTCAAAAGGTTTATGAAAAAGAACTTCCCCGATGAAGGTTGGGAAACCCAGTGGGTACAGTGCAGCGCAAAGGAAATCCATTTTAACCTCCGCAAGTGTATCTACTGGGAGCTGTCGCAAAAGCACGGCTGTCCGGAGCTTTGCTGCGTATATTGTGAAAACGACGACATTTCCTTTTCTGGCCTGCTGCCGAAGATCCGCTTTTTACGTACCGGGACCTTGGGCACAGGCGCAAACGATTGCGACTTCCACTTTTATAACCGGTAGCTTATGTTTCTCCACAAGCAGATCATCCGCTTTCCCCCTGTTTCTAAATTCACAAAGCCGCATGCCTGCCGTACCGACTCAGTACATGATGGGAAATCAACCGCGCTTTCTCACACTCCGGATTTATCCAAAAAATCCCTTGACAGAAAAGTAACGGGGAATTATAATAAGGATAATTTCAGTGTCTGTTTCAGGGCGAGGTGCAATTCCTCACCGGCGGTGATAAGGCAAATACGCTTTTTAGTCCGCGAACATGCGTCCACGCATGCCGATGTGGTGAAATTCCACGACCGACGGTATAGTCCGGATGAGAGAAACGGATTATGGAGTTCTTTTGACTTCCATAAAACGCGGTTACGCCCATGAAATGAAATTTCATTTCATGGGCGTCTTTATTTTTCCTTGGTACAGACCTCATATGGAGGTACAAACATGAACACATCGTCAACCACCCGTAAGCTCACTACCATGGGACTGCTCGTCGCCATCTCGATCGTCCTCGTCTGGATGATTCATTTTCCCATCTTCCCGGCAACCGCCTTTTTGGAATATGATCCGGCGGACATCCCCATCATTTTCGCCACTTTTCTTTACGGCCCACTCAGCGGCTTTTTACTGACTGTCATCACTTCGGTGATCCAGGGCGTCACGGTGAGTGCGCAAAGCGGTGTCTACGGCATCATCATGCACATCATCGCAACCGGGTGTTATGTCCTCATCGCCGGGCTTATCCATTCCAAGTGGAAAACCCTCAAAGGGATGATCGGAGCTCTCGCGTGCGGGACACTCTGTACGGCAGCGGTGATGGGAGTCGCCAACATCTTCATTACTCCTCTTTTTATGTCCGTACCGACACAGGCTGTCATGGAGCTCCTCTGGCCGTTCATCATCCCCTTTAATCTCATCAAGATGGCTGTAAACTCTGTCTTTGCCGCCCTTTTGTACAAGGGGCTCGAAAAAACGCCGTTTTTCGGACATCATACCGCAAAATATTAAAATTTGTCGTTGACAGGAACAAAATTACCCGATATAATAAAAGCATAATTGAATACCTTATCAAGAGTGGTGGAGGGACTGGCCCTTTGAAACCCGGCAACCTGTCAGACGACAAGGTGCTAATTCCAGCGGTAAAACGAGAGATGAGGAATTTTGAGCAGTCATCAAAGCGTCTCGTTTTCGAGACGCTTTTCTTTTTGCCTAGCCAAGTTTATAAAAAGAAAGGAAGATTCCATGAAACGTTTTTTCACCTCTGAGTCTGTCACCGAAGGACATCCTGATAAAATCTGCGACCAGATTTCGGACGCTGTCCTGGACGCCATCATTGCACAGGACCCGAATGCCCGTGTTGCCTGTGAGACCACTGTTACCACCGGCCTTGTCAACATTATGGGAGAAATCACCACAAAATGCTATGTGGATATCCCGAAGGTCGCACGCAACGTTATCCGTGAAATCGGCTATGATCGTGCAAAATTCGGCTTTGACTGCGATACCTGCGCGGTTATCACCTCAATTGACGAGCAGTCCCCGGATATTGCAATGGGAGTCGACAAGGCCCTGGAAGTCAAAGAGGGCCTCGACAGCGATGAAAACGATCAGGGCGCCGGCGACCAAGGCATGATGTTCGGTTTTGCCTGCGACGAGACGCCGGAGCTCATGCCGCTGCCAATCTCCCTGGCTCACAAACTGGCAAAACGCCTGACCGAAGTGCGCAAAAATGGCCTCCTTGACTATCTGCGTCCGGATGGCAAAAGCCAAGTGACTATTGAATACGAGGACGACAAACCCGTCCGCGTGGATACGATTGTCATCTCCACCCAGCATAGTGCAGAAGTCCCCCTGGAGACGATTCGCAAGGATATCATTGAACATGTCATCAACCCGACCATTGACGCCAACATGATGGATGAGAATACCAAGATTTATGTCAACCCGACAGGCCGTTTCGTTGTCGGCGGACCTCAGGGAGACAGCGGACTGACCGGACGCAAAATCATCGTGGATACCTACGGCGGAGCTGCCAGTCACGGTGGCGGCGCGTTCTCCGGCAAAGATCCCTCCAAGGTCGACCGTTCTGCAGCTTATGCGGCGCGATATGTTGCCAAGAACATTGTCGCGGCGGGGCTTGCAAAAAAATGTGAAGTCCAGCTCGCCTATGCCATCGGCGTAGCCCGCCCGGTTTCGGTCTATGTCAACACCTTTGGAACCGGGACAGTTTCCGATGATACTCTTGCTGCGGCTGTGAACAGAGTATTTGACCTGCGCCCCTCGGCCATCATCCGAGAACTCGATCTGCGCCGCCCGATTTATCAGAAGCTCGCAGCTTACGGCCACATGGGACGAGAAGAGTTGTTGGTGAAATGGGAGCGAACCGACCGCACCCAAGCTCTTCTGGACGCCGTGAAATAATTAAGTTAAAACTTGGAAGGGCCGTCTCTGACGGCCCTTTTTTCTCTCCCATAAAGGCAAAGGAATGCGTAACATCGAAGCGCACACTATCAGGAATGCAGACGTTTTTTCCTCTATCATAGTTACGCAAAGGAGCAAAGCGATGATTGGATGAAAGGCCTTCAGCGGGCCATAGATTATGTAGAGGAACATATTACCGAACCCATCGATTATGAGAAAGTAGCAAAGCAGGCCTATTTGTCAAGCTTTCATTTTCAGCGAGTGTTCAGTATTGTATGTGACTTTACACTGGGCGACTATATCCGCATGTGGCGGCCCTCTCTTGCCGGAAACGAGCTCGCATCCTCCGGAATCCGGGTGATTAACGCCGCCATGAAGTATGGTTACGATACGCCGGAGAGTTTCAGCCGTGCATTTACCCGGATGGAATCACTTCCTCCCAGGCAAAGCATGCCGGCGCAGCCCTCAAATTCCGCTTTAAATCTGATTTGAACAACAGATATACACCGATTTTTTCCCAACAAAAATTATGGAACATCGGGCTCTTGGGAATTAAAAGCTTGCCCATTTCCGGTGACAAAAAACAGGAGAAACGCTGATAAGCGCTTCTCCTGTTTTCCTTCGGTTATTTGATTTTCCACTGCAACCCAGATTTCACAGCTGTAATCAGGATTGCTTATATCTGCCGAGGGATAGGCTTCAAAATCTGTTTCACCACATACATCATAAAAAACATAATCCCGGCTATCGTTTTTTACTACTTTGCCCTGTACTTAAGGTAACAGCCTTTTCGACAGAATATTCCCCCAGTGGTACAGCCAGAGATTATCATATCACATAACAAAGATCAGGGAGAAATCTCCCTGATCTTTGTAGTTCTGTTAGACAGAAATTACTCGTTGATCTTGGTAACGACGCCGGAACCAACGGTACGGCCACCCTCACGGATAGCGAAACGGAGGCCTTCCTCGATCGCGATCGGAGTGATGAGCTCAACGTCCATCTCTACGTTATCGCCAGGCATGCACATTTCAACGCCCTCCGGCAGAGTGATAACGCCGGTAACGTCCGTAGTTCTGAAATAGAACTGTGGTCTGTAGTTGTTGAAGAACGGAGTATGACGGCCGCCCTCTTCCTTCTTCAGAACGTAGACAGAACCATGGAATTTGGTGTGCGGATGGATGGAACCGGGTTTGCAAAGAACCTGTCCACGCTCGATCTCTGTACGCTGGATACCACGGAGCAGAGCACCGATGTTGTCGCCAGCCTCAGCATAGTCGAGGACCTTACGGAACATCTCGATACCGGTAACGACGGTCTTCTTCTTCTCATCAGAAAGACCAACGATCTCAACCTCATCAGAGGTATTGAGCTGTCCACGCTCAACTCTACCGGTAGCAACGGTGCCACGGCCGGTAATGGTGAAGACATCCTCTACAGGCATCAGGAACGGCAGGTCAGCTTTACGCTCCGGAGTCGGAATGTAGCTGTCAACAGCGTCCATGAGCTCAAGGATTGGTTTGTAAGCCGGATCGTTCAAATCGTCTGGAGCTTCCAGAGCCTGGAGAGCAGAGCCTTTGATGATAGGAATATCATCGCCAGGGAACTCATATTCCGTGAGGAGCTCACGGATTTCCATCTCGACGAGCTCAAGCAGCTCAGGATCGTCGACCTGGTCCGCTTTGTTCATGAAAACAACGATATACGGAACACCGACCTGACGGGAGAGCAGGATGTGCTCACGGGTCTGCGGCATCGGGCCGTCAGCAGCAGAGACAACCAGGATCGCACCGTCCATCTGAGCAGCACCAGTGATCATGTTCTTTACATAGTCAGCATGTCCCGGGCAGTCAACATGTGCATAGTGACGATTGTCGGTCTCATACTCAACATGTGCGGTGTTGATTGTGATTCCACGCTCTCTCTCTTCCGGAGCCTTATCGATCATATCATATGCTTCGTACTGAGCCTGGCCTTTGAGAGCCAGAGTCTTGGTGATAGCTGCAGTCAGAGTGGTTTTGCCGTGGTCAACGTGACCAATGGTACCAATGTTAACGTGTGGCTTGGTACGTTCGAATTTAGCCTTTGCCATTTTACTGTTCCTCCCTTAATCTAAATAAGCTTAGGACTCACTTACTGTATTGTAGCAAGTATTGTTTTAAAATTCAAGGTTTTTAGGCCTAAAATCAGTCATTTTTTGCCCTTGCAGACATAATGGACTCTGCAATGGACTTCGGAACCTCAATGTAGTGGCTCGGCTCCATAGAGTACTGGCCGCGTCCCTGTGTTCTGGAACGAAGATCGGTTGCATAACCGAACATCTCAGACAGCGGAACCATGGCGGTAATTTCCTCACTGCCATTTCTCGGCTCCATACCCTGGATCTGGCCGCGGCGGGAGTTGAGGTCACCGATAACATCACCCATGTAATCTTCCGGAGTGATGACAACGACTTTCATAATCGGCTCAAGAATAATGGACCCTGCTTTTCTGAGGGCTTCTTTGATTGCCATGGAACCAGCAATCTTAAATGCCATCTCAGAGGAGTCGACTTCATGATAAGATCCGTCGTAAAGCTCGACTTTGACGTCGACAACCGGATAGCCAGCGAGGATGCCGGTCTGCAAAGCGCCCTGGATACCTGCGTCGACTGCAGGGATATACTCTTTCGGGATAGCACCGCCGACGATCGCGTTTTTGAACTCATAGCCCTTGCCGCTCTCGTTCGGGAACACGCGGATTTTAACATGACCATACTGGCCGCGCCCACCCGACTGTCTTGCATATTTCATATCGACGTCTGCATCGCCCTTAATGGTCTCTTTATAGGAAACCTGAGGTTTACCGACATTTGCCTCGACCTTGAACTCACGAAGGAGTCGGTCAACGATGATTTCCAGGTGAAGTTCGCCCATGCCGGCAATGATCGTCTGGCCGGTTTCCTCATCGGTGTAGGTCCTAAAGGTCGGATCCTCTTCCGCCAGTTTGGAGAGCGCGATGCCCATCTTTTCCTGTCCGGCCTTGGTTTTCGGCTCGATTGCTACACGAATTACAGGCTCTGGGAACTCCATAGACTCGAGGATAATCGGAGCCTTCGGGTCGCAGAGGGTGTCGCCGGTCGTGGTGTTCTTCAGGCCGACAGCCGCAGCGATATCGCCTGCATAGCAGGTTTCGATATCCTGTCTGTGGTTTGCGTGCATCTGAAGGATACGGCCGATTCTCTCGTTGTTGTCCTTGTTTGAGTTGTAAACGGTAGTTCCCGCGTCGACAGAACCGGAATAGACGCGGAAGAAGCAGAGCTTTCCGACATACGGGTCGGTTGCAATTTTGAATGCAAGTGCTGCAAACGGATGGGAGTCGTCAGAAGGCCTGACTTCTTCCTCACCGGTTTCCGGATTAATACCGGTAATATGGTCGACATCGACCGGAGAAGGCATGAAGTCAACAATGGCGTCGAGCAACGGCTGAACGCCCTTGTTGCGGTATGCGGTACCGCAGAGAACAGGGACAAAATCATTGGAGATTGTACCTTTTCTGATTGCCTTCTTAATTTCCTCCACAGTGAGCTCTTCCCCCTCAAGGTACTTCATCATCAGTTCCTCGTCGAGTTCCGCAACCGCTTCCATCAGCTGGGCATGGTACTCATCTGCTTTGTCTTTCATATCCGCAGGGATCTCTTCAATCGTAAAATCGGTTCCGAGATCGTTGTGATAAATAATTGCATGCATCTCAACAAGATCAATGACGCCGACGAAAGTGTCCTCTGCGCCGATTGGCAGCTGCAGAGGAACAGCATTGCATTTCAGTCTGTCATGCATCATGGAAATGACATTATAGAAATCTGCGCCCATGATGTCCATCTTGTTGACAAAAGCCATACGCGGTACATGATATTTGTCAGCCTGACGCCAAACGGTTTCAGACTGAGGCTCAACGCCGCCCTTTGCACAGAAGACAGTGACAGAGCCGTCAAGTACGCGCAGAGAACGCTCGACTTCAACGGTGAAGTCAACGTGTCCCGGCGTATCAATGATGTTGATACGATGACCTTTCCAGAATGCAGTAGTAGCAGCGGAGGTGATGGTAATACCTCTTTCCTGCTCCTGCTCCATCCAGTCCATTGTAGCCGTACCTTCGTGGGTATCACCAATCTTATGAGTACGACCTGTGTAGTACAGGATACGCTCAGTTGCAGTGGTCTTACCGGCGTCAATGTGGGCCATAATGCCAATATTACGAGTAAGCTCGAGTGGGATTTCTCTTGGCATATTGTCCTCCTTGTTAATCGATAGCAAATAAATTAAGGAGCAAGGCGGCTGCAGCCTTTTATAAAAAGCCGCAGGGCGCCCTGCACTTCTATTTAACAACATGTTTGTCCGTTATTCACAGACATATACACAACACGCAAAAACAACTACCATCTGTAATGTGCAAAAGCCTTGTTTGCCTCTGCCATTTTGTGGGTATCTTCCCGTTTCTTCACTGCACCGCCATTGCCATTGACAGCATCGAGGATTTCTCCTGCGAGTCTCTCTTTCATGGTCTTCTCAGAACGGTTGCGGGAATAAGTTGTGATCCAGCGCAGACCCAAAGTCTGTCTTCTTTCCGGACGGACTTCCATCGGGACCTGATAGGTGGCGCCACCAACACGGCGGGCTTTGACCTCCAGAACCGGCATGATGTTCTCCATAGCCTCCTGGAATACTTCAAGGGCCTCTTTTCCGGTTTTTTCATGGACGATGTCGAATGCACCGTAAACAATCTTCTGTGCGACGCCTTTCTTTCCATCATACATGATGTTGTTGATAAGACGGGTCACAAGCTTGGAATTGTACAACGGATCCGGCAGTACGTCTCTTTTTGCGATACGACCTCTTCTTGGCACTTCGCTTCCCTCCTTCACATAAATGATATCTTCGGTACTCGAAAGTTCCAAAACTCCCGTTCGCCAATGAAAGGCCTATCTAAAACGTATATAGATAGCCGCTCATCGGCAGCGTATTACGCTACTATGGGGCTTTGATTACTTTGATGCACCAGCCTTCGGACGTTTCGCACCGTATTTGGAACGGGCTTGCATTCTCTTGGCTACACCCTGTGCATCAAGAGTTCCACGGATGATATGGTAACGTGTACCAGGAAGATCCTTTACACGTCCGCCACGGATCAGGACAACGCTATGCTCCTGCAGGTTGTGTCCGATACCCGGGATGTACGCAGTGACCTCGATACCGTTGGTGAGCTTCACTCTGGCAATTTTACGAAGAGCGGAGTTCGGCTTTTTCGGAGTCATGGTACGGACTGCTGTGCAGACGCCGCGTTTTTGTGGAGAGTTGTGGTCGGTGTATTCGCGTTTCTTGGAGTTGTATCCTCTCTGAAGCGCAGGTGCACCGGATTTCTTCTCTACATCCTGTCTGCCCTTACGAACTAGCTGGTTAAAGGTTGGCATATTGCACCTCCTCACTAAAAATTTCTTTATGTGGAAGTGGAGCTTTAGTGAAAAAGCCCACTTTTCACATCACAATTTTGTGTCTTACACACAATTATATATTTTATCATTATTCCACACTGTTTGTCAATACTTCGTCGGGAGAATTGTTTTCTTCCAGCACCTCTACATCGCGGTAGCATGCCATGCCGGTTCCGGCCGGAACCAGTTTGCCGATGATGACGTTCTCCTTCAAGCCAAGCAGCGGGTCGACCTTACCCTTAATAGCTGCGTCGGTGAGCACTCTCGTGGTCTCCTGGAAGGAAGCGGCGGAGAGGAAGGAGTCGGTCGCCAGTGAAGCTTTTGTGATACCAAGGAGAACGGGAACACAGGTTGCCGGACGAAGCTCGGTCTCCCCTGCCGCGATTCTCGCCTCGATTTCCTCGTTGGCGCTCGTAAATTCGCTCTTGTCAATCATCGAGCCGCCGAGTAGCGTAGTGTCGCCTGCATCGTCCACACGGACTTTGCGCATCATCTGGCGGACGATAACTTCAATGTGTTTGTCGTTAACGTCAACACCCTGCATCCGGTAGACTCTCTGGACTTCCTGAATCAGGTAATCCTGAACGGCTTCCGCGCCCTTGATGGCGAGCACATCATGCGGATTGACGGAGCCCTCGGTGATGAGGTCGCCCGCCTCGATGACGTCGCCGTCTGAGACTTTGAGCCTGGAGCCGTAAGGGATCAGATAGCTTGCTTCCTCGCCGGTCTCCTTATTAAAGACAACCGCATGGCGGTTTTTCTTAATTTCCTCAATGCGGACTTCACCGCCAATCTCACTGATTATGGCAAGGTGCTTCGGTTTTCTGCCTTCGAACAGTTCTTCAACACGTGGCAGACCCTGTGTGATATCCTCGGCGTTTGCGATACCGCCTGTATGGAAAGTACGCATGGTAAGCTGGGTGCCAGGCTCGCCGATGGACTGTGCGGCGATGATGCCGACAGCCTCGCCGATGGCGGCGGATTTTCCGTTTGCCAGGTTTGCGCCATAGCAGTGTGCACAGATACCCTGCTTGGAAGCACAGGTGAGAATCGAGCGGATTTTTACTTTCTTGATGCCGGCTTTGACGACCTTGGCGGCATCAACATCGGTCATCATCTTTTCATGATTGACCAGAATCTCTCCGGTCTGCGGGTCGATGATATCCTCTGCCGGATAGCGTCCGACCAGCCGCTCCTGTAGATCCTCAATCATCTCGTTACCGTCCTTGATATCGTAGACGTAGATGCCCTCGTGGGTGCCGCAGTCATCCTGGCGGATAATAACATCCTGGGAAACATCGACCAGGCGGCGGGTCAGATAACCGGAGTCCGCCGTACGAAGTGCGGTATCGGCAAGGCCCTTTCTCGCACCACGGGAGGAAATGAAATATTCCAGAATATTCAAACCTTCCCGGTAGTTGGAGCGAATCGGAATCTCAATCGCACGTCCGGAGGTGTTTGCAATCAAACCGCGCATGCCGGCGAGCTGGCGAATCTGGTTCATGGAACCACGGGCGCCGGAGTCCGCCATCATGAAAATCGGGTTGTATTGGCCGAGGTTATCTTTCAAAGCGTCGGCAACTTTATCGGTCGTCTCATTCCAGGTCTTGATAACCGCGTTGTAACGCTCTTCGTCAGAGATAAGGCCTCTGCGGTACTGTTTGGTAACCTTGTCGATCTGACTTTCCGCTTCATCAAGGAGTTCTTTTTTCTGCGGGGGGATAACCGCATCCGCGACAGAGACGGTGATCGCACCTTTGGTGGAATATTTATAGCCCTGGGCTTTGATTTCATCCAGGATTTCTGAGGTTCTGGTCGTTCCATGCACCTTGATGCAGCGGTCAATGATGTTCCCGAGCTGCTTTTTGCCGACGAGGAATGCCACCTCGAGGTCAAGGGCGGTATCGGAATTCTGCCGGTCCACATAACCCAGATCCTGCGGGATTGGGGTATTGAAAATCAGACGGCCGACGGTCGCGTCGATGAGCTTGGTAATCTTATGTCCGCCGATTTCCTTGGAGACACGCACGCGAATCGGGGCATGCAGGCCGACAACACCTTCCTGGTAGGCCATGAGCGCCTCGTTGACATCACGGAATACCTTGCCTTCACCCGGCTCCCCTTCTTTAACCAGGGTCAGGTAATAGGAACCGAGAATCATATCCTGGGTCGGGACTGCAACTGGTCGTCCGTCAGACGGTTTAAGCAGGTTGTTTGCCGCAAGCATGAGGAATCTCGCCTCCGCCTGCGCCTCTGCGGACAGAGGGACGTGGACAGCCATCTGATCACCGTCGAAGTCTGCGTTGTATGCCGTACAGACGAGCGGGTGGAGCTTGAGCGCTCTGCCCTCGACGAGCACCGGCTCAAATGCCTGGATACCCAGTCTGTGGAGGGTCGGCGCACGGTTTAAAAGAACCGGGTGGTCCTTGATGACGATTTCGAGCGCATCCCAGACCTCGTCTTTCGCGCGGTCTACCATTTTGCGGGCGCTCTTGATATTGCCCGCCTTGCCGGTTTCGACCAGACGTTTCATGACAAAGGGCTTAAACAGCTCGAGAGCCATCTCTTTGGGGAGGCCGCACTGGTACATCTTCAGCTCCGGGCCGACGACGATAACCGAACGGCCGG
>ERZ781272.312-NODE-312-length-43842-cov-4.704433_pt1 | contig 43842 bp, 37 predicted proteins | sample MGYA00375850_ERZ781272 | MGnify/ENA primary metagenome ERZ781272 (study PRJEB29790, sample SAMN06051246) | human gut metagenome | host: Homo sapiens | place: USA: Cincinnati, Ohio | collected 2013-06-21 | study: EMG produced TPA metagenomics assembly of the Gut...
AAAAAGCCCCGCCGGATTCGGAGGCATTGTTCCGGCATATATAATATGAAAACGCGGATAATTTGTAGAATATACTACGTTTTCCATAGTTTCCTGCCGTGAAAGAAAATGGGACAGGCCGCGTATTTCTTCATTAACCGCTGTTCTTCCTATCAATACGCTCTTACGCAAATCCGCATCAATAAGCAGCACATTCTTTCCTGAATCGGCAAGAGACAGGGAAAGATTCAGAGAAACGCTGCTTTTTCCCTCGTTCGGCGTACAACTGGTAATAGCGATCACTTTTTTGTCTTCCCCGCAAAACAACAGATTTGTACGCAGGGATTTGTAAGATTCATTGGCACTGTAATCCAACTGCGGCCTTGAAATTTTGATTGTTTTCATTATTTCCTTCTCCCCCTGCTTTTCTTACGCTTTTTTGACTTTTTCCCGCTCTTCATCGTATCTGTCAGAGGAATCGTGCCAAGTGTGCTTAAACCAAGATACCGTTCCACGTCCTCCTGGGATTTAATCGTGTCATTGGCTAAATATGCGGCCAAAAAAAATACAACAGCCAAAAACACGCCCAAAAGCCCGCCGAGAGCTCCGTTTTTCTTTAAACTGGGACTTGATTTTCCATCCGGGATATTTGCCGTTTCTACCACGTTTACCGCATCAATATCCATGACATTTTTTATATGGTTTGCCGCAACATCACGCACGGCATTTGCGATCTCACAGGCCTCATACGGATCCTCGTCACTTACAGTGATTGATAGAATTCGGGTATCTGTTGTCGAATCAACTGACATTTTACGGAGAAATTGTTTATGAGTCAGTTCCAGACCCAACTGCGTGATCACACCTTCCGTTACTGTCCGGCTTTTAATCAGCTCTGCGTAATCCTTTGTAAGGGACAAACTGGTCTGCATATCCTGATTCGTCAGAGTGTCACTGTTCTGCTTGCTGAGTACATACATTTTTGTTGTAGACTCATATTGAGGTGTAATAAAAAGAAGAGTAGCCGCAATAAAAGCCAGGCCGGTAATCATTCCCGCCAAAATAATAAACCAGATTTTGTCGATCAACACCCGGAGTAATTCCAAAACATCAATTTCAATTTCTGCACTAGAATTCTGTTGTTCCATTTCTTTATCCTTCCTGTATCCTGATAATTTACATAATGATCTTTTGCGGATTTTCTATAAATATCTGTCTGGCATAAGCGTCACCCAGTTTTTTTGAAACATAGGCATAAGCCTCGCCAATCCTTGATACCCGCTGCCTGCTCCCATGGCAGTCAGACCCCACAAAGTGAAGCAGCTCCGCCTGCATCAGCTTTTTGCAGAATCTTTTTGTACCGAAGCCCTCTCTTCCAATGATACTGTCTGCGTTTACCTGCATATATGCTCCCATATCCGCAAGCTCAGCTACAAAGCCTATATCCTTTCGCAGATTCTCATAGCGTTCGATATGTGCCGCTATAGGCTTGTAGCCATTGGAAAGCAGGGAATACAGACGTTCCCTGATATATCTCTGCTCTGCGCCTGAGGAAAATTCTACCAGCACATACCTGGAACCTGCCATAGCCGCGACGGTTCCCTCCGAAAGCATACGAACCATTTCCATATTTGCATGAAATTCGCACCCCAAATATAATTCAAGATCGCCCCCGATTTCTTCTGCCGCCTGTTTCAGCAGAAGAAATTGTTCTTTTATTTGTTCAAGCGGTGTTTCAAACATATGAAAACGAAAATGAGGGGTTGCAATAATTTTCCGAACACCCTGTTCATATTCCATACGAAGCATTTGCACTGATTCCTCGATATCACCCGCCCCATCATCCACAAATGGTATGATGTGACAGTGTATATCAAACAAACCGTTCATATTATTATTGATTTCCTTTCTTTTCTTTGCAGTCAATAAGCAGTTTTTCGCTTACAGCGAATAATATATTTTAAAAAAATAATAAATCTCAAACAAGCCGTAATTCGATTGTCATTATATCCCATTAGCTTATGTTTTGCAATACATTTTTCGCTATTGGCGATAATCCGGGCATAATTTGCAAAAAGCCATCCATTCATAAAGAATTCGGCATCAAGTATGATAGAACCATCTTGTAGAGATTGAAGGTGTACCCCATGTTTAACTTTTATTCAAAAAAGCCTGTTGGAAAACGCATCCGCGAATACCGGCTTCAGCATCATTACACACAGCTTCAGTTTGCTGAAAAAATCAATATACCTGTTAATTTTCTTTCAGAAATTGAAAACGGTCACAAAGGAATGTCGCAGGATACGCTTGCAAACCTGTGCATAACCTGCGATTTATAATGTCCTCTGAGGAACTTTTTTCTATACGGACATATATTGATTCCCTGCTGGCTGTAAGGAAAATTCAGCGCCGCTTCTGAAAAGCAAAGAGAAATGAGCTTTTTTGTTTTTAACCTTTTTTCAATCAAAAAGTGCCGATTCTTTTATGTCGAATCGGCACTTTCCCTGCCTGTCTGAAAGCACGCTCACGAATGCTTTGTATTAACCTTTCCTGTTCAACTGACCTTTACGGTTTACAATAGAATCTCCGCTTCTGCCAGAGAGGGAACATCCTCCTCAAAGGTTTCTGCTGCAATCTCACCAACCAAGGTATCCTGTACCTGCCCATACTGATACATTTGATCCAAAAATTCTATGGCGGCCCGTATTTTTGTCCGCAGGAGATATCCTCCCGACTGCGTAGCCTTTGCTATCGTTTCTACAGGAAATTGTGGATTCCATCCATAGGCCCTTCCGTGGAATACCTGGAGCTTCTGTAGAATCTCATTGATTTCTTCCTTCATCAGCGGCTGAAGCTGCCCGGCTCCTGCGATTATTTCCAAAACAGTCTTCATTGGCTCCTGCTCCTCCTGATATACCTCCGCCAATGTCTCAAATTCATGCTTAGCTTCAATGACATCCTCCACGTAGGATGCTCCCAGTGCAAACATGGTGTAAGTGGATTCCAGGCGTTCATTCGGCAGGAGAAATTCCGCCATATTCTTATAGGCCTTCAGCCTGGTCTTCTTCCCCAGACGCCCGATCAGCTCCGTCTCATCAAACAGAATCACCCAGCCATGATAGCCCATATGTATAAACATATGGCTGAGGAAATCAAAATAATCCATAGTGTGCTTTGTTTTACTGAAATTCACATTATATTTTACCCTCTGCTGAAAAATACGCCGGTAAATCTGACGCAGTGATGCATTCGTAATAAAATCCCCCTCCAAATCGGCCTGAAGCAGGAATTTCTCATCCTGGTCCTCCGTATTCAGATAAGACCGCAGCAGATAATAAAGCTTATCCGTTTCCAGTTCTTTTGCCCCATAGACCTGCATCTCACTGGCAAGCGGGCTGTTTGGCGTCATCTTCTCCAGCTCCTGAATAAATCCCGGCTGCATACGCTTTGGAAGATATGTATTATTCACAAGCTTCTGATACAGGAGGTATAATTTATCAAACGGCGCCTCCTTACTCAGGGACAGGTACGAAACAACCATATTATTGGAGTGTGCGAGATTAAACACTGTATTAAGCAGATGTGTTTTGCCTTCTCCGTATTTTCCTGCAATGATTTTCCCCGTGGATTTTCCTGTCTCACAAACCTTGTCCATCTGCCCTGAAATCTCTTTTATAATTGCAGGCCTGGCCTCCGAAAAATACTGTCCCACTGCACGGGACGGAATCCCGGAACGCAGAGCTTCTATTACATGGCGCGCTTCCATATCAAACATTATTCTGCACCTCCCTGTGTAGCCTGACGGACAAGCCCGGGAATTGCCATTGCGCCTACCTTGGCCTGTGCCAGGATGGACTCCGCCTTTTCCCGTTGGATTGCTGCCGCTTTGATGCCCGTTTTTTCTGCCGCCTGTGCCATTTTCTCAGACATTTCCATCACAATATCTGCCGTATATGTCTGCACGCCCAGTCTGTCCATATCCACAATATCGGTAAAACGGTTAAATCTTTGACTGATAATCTCATTCTGTATCCTCATCCAGAGGGCCTGATACGATTTAATTCCCGCATTATCATTGTCCAGAAGTTCCCTGTCAAACGCAAACAAAAACATAATATTTTTCAGACTGTCAATATCATCAATAAGCTGCCGGATGCTTTCATAAGTATCTTCCCTTTTCAATTTTGTATAATGTATGGGATCCAGACTTGATTTACTCACAAGAATCTCCATATCATCCACCGAAACCAACAGTCCGGCATATCCTGCCATATGCACCACCTGCGCCAGAGAACGAAGCATATGCCGGGCATTCACCTTTGTAATCCGCGCAGGTGAAAGTCCAAGGGAACGCAGTGAAGTAAGCTTGACACTCCTGTCCCCTTCCAGCCATCCCAGAAGCATATCCTTATTCTGTTCTTCCAATAGCGGATGTCCTAAGATTCCTCCGGTCAAAAGACTGCAGGCCAGGGCAAAATTATTATCAATCAGCGGATTTTCCAGAAACATGCTTTTAAGCTGCAGGCGGATCTCCCTCCTTGTAATAGCATCTGCCAAATCTTTCTGGGACAGATAATCCATAAAAGTCATTTGCTTTGGAATATCCTGATAGTCAAATCCGCAGTCTTCTATAACTTTATAGCTGCAGCGTTTTAAGCATTCCAAAAGACTGCTCTGACGCAAAATCTCTATATAAATTTCCCTGAAATCATGCATCCAGATCTCCTTTGCGGAAAACGAGACTGTCACATAATTCTCCTGCTTTGCCAGGCGGGAAGTAAGCTTCAGCAGATGGGATTTCCCGCTTCCTGGCTGCCCTGTCACAAACTTGATTTTACTGCCGCCTTCCCGGATATATTCCTTAAGATATTTTTCACGCCAGAAATCCGTCAGAAAGTCAATTCCAACCGACAGCTCTTCTATTTGTTCCTCCGGTATTGTTATCTCCGAAATCTCTCTGTATTTTAATTCCACCATCTATCTCCTGTCTATTATCTAAAGAAACGGATGGTTGCCAGATAGTGCTCCTGTCCATCCTGATCCAAAATCCTGATTGCCTGATGAATGTTTCTGCTCGGGCCGAACTGATATCTTCTGCCGTCCTTTGTTTCCTCAACCCCGGAAGCATACAGCCTTGCCAAATCAAATGCATAACTCTGCTGGTCATAGTCTCTGCGAAATCTTCCCATAGGCGCCAGAAGCCTGTACAGCTTTGATAAATACAAATCCGCTTCCTGACGCTTACCCTGTTTAAGTACTGCAAGGTCATAGGCATCTGCCAGCTCATTCAAAAACACAGAGGCATTGAAGGAAGCCTTCAGAAGCTTGTCCTGTCCGGCCTTAACCCGCTGCACAAAGCTCAGTGGCCGCAGGCACTGCACCTTCTTCCTGTCCATATAGATATCCAGATTCTCCGTATCAAATCTGACGCGATAGGGAAACATCTCGTAGACAGGATATTCACCTTTTACGTCCACACCGCTGTCCTCACAATATTCCAGCATCTGTTCCGCAAAATTTCCGCTTTCAAAATATGCTTTCCGGTCAAACTGTGCCGTAAGCGCCTTCATTTCCTCCAGAATTTGTGACTGCTCCCTGCAGGCTGCCTGCAGCAGCTCCATATCCCTGTCACAGCTTTTCAAATCCCCGGTTTCCATTTCTTTACCAATGGCTTTCTGCAGTCTCTGCACCAGAGATGTCTTATCTTTAAAAGCCTTTGCCAGCGTCTGGTACTCCTGATATAAACTTTCGTAATTCATCGTTTTCCTTCTTTCTTAGTTCATCTTATTTTTTCATACACCAACCCGATTTGCAGCGCTGTCGCTTTTCCCTCTGTCACGCTCCGTGGGCAGCAAAAATTTCTGTCCCCCACATATCATTGAGTATACTGAAAACACCGGTTAATTTCAACATTTTTTGATAATATATTCCAATTTGTTTCATCACATGATATACTGAATGACACGATTCAAAGATTCTGTCCGGTCAGGTTTCTTTATACGCTTGTGTATGGAAATCCCATGGACTGCCGGATATACCGCAAAAAGGAGAAATTATCATGAATCTGCAGCTTTATCCCTGGCAGAAGGAATGCCGGCACGCATGGTTTGAACATGGCTGCCGAGGAATCGCTGGTGTGGTCACAGGAGCCGGCAAAACTGTCATGGCTCTCTCAGCCATGGAAGAGCTTCGCCGCAGACTGCCTGTCCCGCTACGTGTAAAGATTATTGTGCCCCAGACATTTCTGACCTCCCAATGGTCCTGTGCCATGCAAAAGCTGGCCGGCATCCCACGCTGCGAAATCGGATGTTACCATGGAACACATAAAGATTCCACAGAGTGCCCGAATATGATTTATGTCATTAATTCTGCACGCTATACCCTTTCACGCCATATTCTTCGCGATATCAATATGGGCTATGCGGTCCTTTTGATTGCGGATGAATGCCACCATTATGCCAGCGCTGAAAACAGAAAAATATTTGAGTTTCTTCCGTATCTGCCGGAGCAGGAAAAAAACTTCTTTTCCCTGGGCCTTTCTGCCACCCCGCGCACAGACGGCTATGAACAGTACCTGATTCCTGCCCTTGGTCCGGAAATATATCGTTATACCTATGAAGATGCCGCAATCCGCAGCAGCATCCGTCCTTTTGTAATTTTTAATATTGCCCTCACCTTCACACCGGAGGAACATGATTCCTACCAGGAGTTAAGCGACCGGCTTACGCTCCTGATTAACAAGCTGTATGCCAGATGCCCGTATCTCAGGAAGCTGGATCACATCAGGTTTTTTCATACCCTGAAACACCTTTCAATCTCTGCGGGCTCTCCCCATACCGCACAGCTTGCCCAGACAGCCCTAACCCTGTCCTACCAGCGTAAATCCGTAGTTTACAATGCCGCCGCCCGAACTCAATGTACCCTGCGGCTGATTGAAAAGCTTTCGCCCGCCTCTCGTATACTTATTTTTGGAGAAAGAATCGAACAGGCGGACAGTCTTTATAAATGTCTCAGCCGGATCTATCCCAATCAGACAGGCCGCTATCACTCCCAGATGGAACCGGAAGCAAGAAAAGCCGCCCTTGACCGCTACCGCAGCGGAGAAAACCGTATTCTCGTAACCTGCCGTGCGCTGGACGAAGGTTTTGATATCCCCTCAGCCAATATAGGAATTGTCCTCTCCTCTTCATCCGGGGAACGCCAGCGCATCCAGCGTCTCGGACGAATCCTGCGCAATTTTGACGGCAAGAGGATTACCGGGCTATACTATCTCTATATGGAAAGCTCTTCCGAACCTTCCGCATATATGCCTGAAACCGAGACAGAACAAACCTGTTATCCTTCCCTGTCTCTTGCTTATGACAGTCAATCCGGCCGGTTTGTGCATCCGGAATACGAAGCACGCGCACATACTGTCCTGACCAAATTAAAAAACCAGGAGAAAGACCCCCGCATTCTGGATGAATGCCGCCGCTGTCTTTCCCTTGGTTTACTGCGTCCGGACTGGCTCATGCCCGAAAAGGATCTGGAAGATTTAAGAAAAAATGCGTCAGGCAAACGCATGGAAAACTATTGGATTTGCATGAAACTCATGCATCAGATGCTGTGAAGACTTAAAGAGAACGGAATCAGCCAGTTCTTCACCGTGGGGAGGGCGGAAAAAGAAGCCCTCCATGTGAGTTCCAATGAATCAATATTTACATTTCTATCTTTTCAATTTGACATTCATGCACTTTTGACTTCGTTTCGGGATGATCTTGCTAATCAGTGATTGCCTTATATACATCAACCCAGCCTTCATCCATAACAGAAAGAACATAAGTGCTCCTTACTTCCTCATTTGGAATAAAAGCCTCTTGTGTTTTGCTATCATAGGCTGGATAGCCGAGATGAATCAGAAGCGTCAGAACATCACTGGCCGACTTGAATGTAGTCATATCATTCTGGAACATTTCTGTGTTCACCTTGCAGCGACCACCACCCAGCATGTCCACAACCCTCAGATTCCGTAAAACCAATGTATTTTGCAATACCATCGGGATTCGTCATTGTCAGTTCTCTGAAATTATTAAGTGCCGACTGTGTGCCGTATTTCTTGATGGGAAGGATGCCAGTAATATACGCCAGTTTCACAAACTCATCCGCAGAACTGCCCTTGAACAATCCACGAAGGAAATCTATATATTCACCCAATAACGCTTGGTTCTCCTTATCCTCTCGGAAAAAACAATCCCATTCATCAATGATGGTGACGAACTGCAAGCCTGTAGCGATATTTATAGGCGCCAAGGCTGATGCAGCCACAGTTTCCTTATCACCAACAATCTGTGGACATCCTCTGGTAAGGCTGCCGGCATCCGCTAGAAAGAACGCCAGCACATCCTTCTCTGTAACTTCCTCCAGACTGCCGCATCCCTGCTGCTGCAAAAAGCATAAAAGCGAAACCGTATTTAGCGACTCATGATAGATAGTTGTTTCTTTTTTACTTCCTTGACTTCCATGGGCGCGGTAAAAATCAATGAGTTTTTTGAATTCATCAGGGAGATTCTCATAGGCATCGCTATCAAACGCATAGCTTTCCGGAGCTTTCAGGAACCCCCGGCAACGTCAAACCGCTCAGTCATCCTAAGGAGGTGCCTTTTGCTTCGCAACACAGCATTTGATAAGTAGTAATTTAAAGTAATCACAAGACTTCGAACTGCTTGCTTTCGCAGTTTCCGCTATACTGTAGGCAATCACGCTGCCATTACAGCCACAGCAGTCAGCTACGCCCATATCGGCTGGCCAATTCTCACAGTCTTTGATCTTGAACCCCCTTCCCGAAGGCGATATTGTGCCGCTATTATAGTTGTTTCCGAACTCATAGCCTTATCTCCAACGGTATCAAAAGTTAAGTCTTATACTTAATACTTGCAAAAGAAATATAGCCTATTGTCCCATATTTTAACGGATCAGTGTACATACTATCCAACGTTTGCATATCAGCCAGCCAAAACACGTACAATAGAATATATAAAGTACGCATCATTCTCAACAGAATCTTCAATCTGTACACAATCCAGTTCCGGATGCAATGCATTTTTATGTGTTGTTGAATGAAGTACCTTTCCATTCCCAAGATATAATGCAACATGGTGAATCTCATTCCAAAAGCCACATTCATCCCCCTGATCGCAATTCAAACTCGTATAAAATATGATATCTCCCGGCATTGCGTCCTCAATACTATCTACAATCTCATAATCAGGATTATGACTTGCCATGTAGTACTGGTGATAACTTGAGCCATCCAATTCAATATCTGCTGCCTGTAAAATAACTTTTATAAAACCGCTACAACTTAAGACATCACCGCCATCAGACTCAGTTTTGTAAGTTTGTCCCAAATAGGTCATTCCAAGACTGACAATCTTTGCTAAATCCGAAGCGCCTTTTACTGTCGCAGCGCCGTTTTCATCCAGTACAAAACTCAAATCGCCTACACTCACAGTTGTATTTTTTAACATTCCTTCATCAGGATCAAAATAATACAATGTATCTCCTATAGATTGGAGACCAGTAATCTTTCTCCCATTTGTTGGATAGAAAAAGTAGTTTTTATCCCCGATGGTCTGGAGACCATAGCCAATTCCGCCGCTTTCTAAGAAGTAATAGCTGATATTGTCTGTTACCTGATAAATTCCTGAAACGCTAGCACCGCTGTTGATATCAAAATAGTACTTAATGTCATCAATTACTTGATACCCCGTTCTGATTGAGCCATCACTTTCATTAAAATAATAAGTATCCTCTCCCAGATGCACTAAGCCAGTTGCATATCCCACCTCTGAGTCATCATAATAAAAAGTGCTGCCTTTGGTTGTTACAAAGCCAGTTACGCGTTTACCTGATACCGGATCAAAATAGTATGTTTTTCCATTGATTTCCTGCCGTCCAGTAATCTGTCGCCCGGTTGCTTCATTAAAATAATGATAGCTTCCATCAATTTCAATTAATCCACTTTGTCTAATACCTGTCTCGATGTCAAAATAATAGGTATTTCCACCATAAGACAGAAGACCGAATTGCTGAACTCCCTCCGTGCCAAAATAATAAATGTTCTCGTCCAATGTCAGGGAACCTGTTTGCATAATTCCCTGTTCATCAAAATAGTAGTTCTTGCCATTAAGCGTCTGCCAGCCGGTCAGCAGTCCGGTATCAGCAAAGTAATATGTTTTTCCGACTCTGTTTTTTACAAAGCCATACTCATTTTTTCCTTCATCTGAGAAATAATAAGCCACGCCATCTATAGTCTGAATTCCAGTCAGCATAGCTCCCGTCTGAATATCAAAATAATAAGTATCGTTTCCTATTCTCTGCCAGCCGGTCTGTAATCCGCTCTCTTTATAATAACGAATGTTGTCTCCAACGCTGAAAATACCTCTTTGCATAATACCTTCAGCATTAAAATAATAGCGAACACCATTGATGGTCTGTTCTCCGATAACACGCGTGCCGCTGCCATCCAGATAGTATAAATCCTCCTCACTGCTCATCCAGCAGTTCTGGCGTTTGATCCCTTGATTGTCATATAACTCTGTATCCGTGCTAAGCTTACCAGTCAACAGATCTGCTTTATAGAGAGCGTTATCAATACATAATGCACCAGTTGCCAACACCCCATTTGACAGGAAATAATACTTCTTGCCCTCTATTGTTACTAATCCGGTTGCCATAGCTCCTGTGCTCGAATCAAAATAGCGAGTTTCGCCGTTGACCGTTACAAATCCTGTTTGAACACAACCATCCTCATCCATGTAATAACTGTTGTCATTTACCTTACGCATACCTGTAAGAAGCGTACCGTTCAAAGATGAGAAGGCGTACTTTTTCCCATTAATTGTCTCAATACCTTTTGCAAACTTACCATCTTTTACATAATACTTTAAACCGCCGATTTCATACCAGCCATCCTTTGCAAGAGCACTGTCTAATTCTGCCTGAATAGCTGCTATGTCAGATGCTTTTGTTACATTTTCAGATGCTCCAAAATAAAATGTATATGAGGCTCCTGTGGAATTTGTATAAGTCAGCATTCCCATCTGGCGCTCACCATTTTCATCAAAATAGTATCTCAGACCGTCTACAGCCGTCGTGGAAGATACCATTAGGACACCAGTGCTACCAGCATAATACTCGGTTCCCCACTCATCAAACAATCCTGTTTTGAAACCACCATCCTTATTAAATGCATAGTAATTGCCATTACTTGGGTTAAGAAGCACACCGCCCATTGAGATTCCCGTATTACCATCCAGATAATAGCGGACACTATCTACCGTCACTATGCCATTCCCCTGACGGTTTCCTCCAGATGTAAAGCTGTAAATATTATTGTCTATCTTCTGTAAACCACTGACACGCAAGCCATTTTCATCAAAATAGCTGACATTTCCATTCACAACTACAAAACCATAACGAGCCTTTCCAGTGACTTCATCAAAATAGTAAACTCCAGATGTATCTTCATAGAGTCCCTTTCGCATGATACCACTTGCTTTGAAGCCATACAGATCTCCGTCAATCCCGACTATACCAGTTGCCAGACGATACGTTTCAGGATCTGCATAAAAGGTATAAACCTCGCCTCCTTCTTCTGATTGAATAAAACCAGTACGGGCTTTTCCACTCTTAACATCAAAATAGTAGCAAGCGTCATTGATCAGTCTATATCCCGTCTTCATGAGCCCGTTTTCACTAAAATAGTACAGTGCACCATCTATAGTCTGTAATCCGGTAACCATTGTATGCGTCTGAGGATCAAAATAACTGACATCACCTGTCGCATGTGTGATGAATCCGGTTTGAGCTGCACCGGTATCACAATTGAAATAATACGTTTTGCCGTCAATAACCTTCATACCTGTGCGCATAGCGCCCAGATCATCAAAATAATAGAGGGTGCCGTCAATACTTTGCAGACCTGTTACTGCGCGCCTGGTTTCTGTATCAAAATAATAATTGTTTCCATTCTGAGCAGCCCATCCTGTAACTGCTGCTCCATTCTCATCAAAATAATAAGCATTAATATCATCGCGAACCAGTCCGGTCTTCTGGTATCCATTATCCTCAAAATAATATTTTACCCCATCAATTGTCTGCCAACCGGTCACCGCCTGCTTAGTTTCAGAATCAAAATAAAAACGATAATTGGAAATTGTTGTATACCATCCTGACACCGCTGCACCTGTATTATCGTCAAAATAATACGTAGCATCGGTTCCCTTTAATGCTCCGGTATACAAATATCCTTTTTCACTAAAATAATACAACTTACCATCAATATTTTGCAGTCCGGTTACCATTTTATAGTCGCTTCCGAAATACATCGTCTGACCTTCCAGAGTAATGAAGCCGGTCTGTGCCGTAAATGAATCAGGACTAAAATAATAAGTATCTATTCCAACAACCTGAAGGCCGCTCACCGCACTACCGTTAACTGCATCAAAATCATAAAGTTTACCTTCAATCTCCATCAGACCAGTTGCACAGCCTCCCTCAGAATATAAATACATCAGTGCTCCTAAACCAATATTAATCAATCCCCCCTCTCCTTTGACACCTGTTTCCGGATCAAAGTAATAACGTAGTCCATTAATATTTGCCAACCCTCTCGCCATTATATAATCTGAATTGAAATAATAGGTCTCCTTACCAATCTCCTGGAATCCAGTTAATGCTCCATTTGCTCCGTCAAAGTAGTAACAATTATTATAATTATCCGTATAAAATCCTTCTTTGGCTAAACCTGTTATACTATCCAACCAATAATATTTGCCATCGATGATTCGCAGTCCTGTCAGCATAACACATTCTTCATTAAAATAACGTAATCCGTCATCTAAAGATATAAAACCAGTAGCCGCGCCGCCTTCCCCTCGAAAATAATACGTATATCCAGTATTAATTATGGTCTTTAGACCTGTGATCGCCACTCCTGTATTATCATCAAAATAATATCTCGAACCATCAATTTTAAAATACCCCGTTTGCATAACGCCTTTACTGCTAAAATAATAAAGCTCTTCATCTATAATAGTTAAACCAGTCGCATACGTTCCATCCGCATAACGATATGTGGTCCTGCCATTTCTCGTGCTGAAACCTCCTGTAAAATTACTGTCAATCTTCATAACTGCTGACTCACTGATTACCACATTATTTTCATTATCAGTAATTACGCAGCGAACCATTCTGCCATTATTTTTCTCTGATAAAATCACACTGTAGGAAGCAGTTGTTCCGCTGCTATTACGCCAGTTTACACCTTCATTATCACTCAGTTGCCATAAATAGGTCAGCTCATTACCTTCCGCTTCAATCTTAAATGTCACAGTATCCCCAACTAAGCCAAAATAATCCTCTGGCTGTACGGCAATGATGATACCTTCCCGTTTAAGCAGCGCAGTATCAGACACAATACTATCATTAAAGCTATCGCTGACTGTACAACGATATAAATTTCTGTTGGTTTCATCACTTACTATCACTGAAATAGAAGCTTCCTCTGATCCGGTCTGTGACCAGGTAATACCATTGTCTGTGCTCACTTCCCACAGATAGGTCAGCTTATTTCCTTTAGCAATCACAGAAAATTCTGCTGCACTGCCTTCTGAACCTATATAGTCTTCCGGCTGACACAGTATTGCCAATTCCTCTTTAATCATCATCGATGCCGCTTCGGATGTCACGCTGTTTCTTTCGCTGTCCGTTACTATACACCTTACCTGACGGCCATTGTTGGCCTCTGTCAGGATCGCCGCGTACGTTTTCGCTTTCGTACTGCTGTTACGCCAGTTTACTCCGTCGTCGCTCAACTGCCACTGATAGCTCAGTCCACTTCCCTCTGCCACTATCGTAAAGGTTGCCTTATCTCCTGACTGCCCAATATAATTAATAGGCTGAGATGTGATTTTTATTTCATCAAATAAAGCATTTGCCTGCATAGCAAACTGACTTTCTGACATCTGTTCTATCTCGGTCTCTTCTTCACCGCTTTCTGTCTCATTATTCTCCAAATTGATTTCTGCGGCTTCATCAGATAAAGAATCCTGCATTTCTTCATCTGAGTCAGATGTGTCTGTCTCATCCTCTATCTCAATCGTATCAGCCCCAAAGTTTGTATCCCCATCGGTCTGATCATTTTCATTCTCCTCAGTATGCAGTGTCTCTGCGTTCACTGTTTCTGCTTCTGAAATCTTCACTTCCTGATTTTCCACTACTTTGTCATTTACTTGAGTTTCAACAACAGCTTCTGTTTCTAAAACAGATTCATCTATCTCTTTCGCATACACTGAGCTCACTAACGTATTCGCACACATTGTCACTGCTAATACAAAAGAATTGAATCGTCTACCATGTGTTCTCATGTATCACACCTCCCTTGAAACCAACTTATTCCCTCAGATGAGTTCCTTCTCACACATTTCCAAAGCTGCTGCAATTACCGAATCCATATCATAATATTTGTATTCACCAAGTCGGCCGCCAAAAATCACCTTCTTCTCAGCATCTGCCAGCTTCCTGTACTCTGCATATAATGCACTGTTTTTAGCATCATTCACAGGATAGTACGGGTCATCCCCCGGCTTCCATTCACTGCTGTATTCACGGCTGATTACCGTCTTAGGCAGTTCATTGCCCTCCTCATCCTTCCCAAACTCAAACCATTTATGTTCAATGATACGGGTCCACGGAGTTTCACGGTCAGTATAATTTACAGCGTCATTGCCCTGAAAGTTTGGCGTATTCAAAACCTCATTTTCAAATCGAACCGATCGATAATCCAAATAACCAAGTATATAACCAAAATATGCATCAATTGGTCCGGTATAAACTACTTTGTTTGCAACAGCATCCAGTTCTGCTTTATGTTCCAGGTAATCCGTGTTTAAACGGACCTCAATACCCTCTAACAGATTTGCTACCAATTTTGTGTAACCACCCACAGGAATTCCCTGATATAATGCATTAAAATAATTATTATCGAAAGTAAAGCGAACCGGAAGCCGCTTAATAATAAATGCCGGAAGGTCTTTGCAGTCACGTCCCCACTGTTTTTCAGTATACCCCTTAACCAGCTTCTCAAAAATATCACGACCGACAAGCGAAATTGCCTGTTCCTCAAGATTCTGAGGTTCTCCAATAATTTCCCTGCGCTGCTCCTCAATCTTAGCTTCTGCCTCTTCCGGTGTTACAACACCCCACATTTTATTGAATGTATACATATTAAAGGGCATAGAGTAGAGCTCTCCATTGTAATTAGCCACCGGAGAATTTGTAAAACGATTAAAGGTTGCAAATTGGGTAATATAATTCCAAACCTTTGTGTTATTAGTATGGAAGATATGTGCACCATACATATGAACATGGATGCCTTCAATTTTTCTGGTATACACATTACCTGCAATATTCGTACGTTTATCAACTACAAGAACTGATTTGCCTTTTTCTCTTGCCTCATGTGCAAAAACAGCTCCATATAATCCCGAACCTACTACAATATAATCATACATAATTAGTATCCTTCCCTTACTTTCTTCATAACCATATCAAGACCACGTTGAAGCAACTCATCCTTCGTAAATACCAACTCAAGCAGATAAACCAGCACACCTACGACTACCATTACAACCAGAGATATTACCCCTGAAGGCAGAATCCTGTCACATACCCTGACTATTGCAAACATGACAATTCCAAACAATAAATAGCGAAAAAATGATCTAAGACATTTCCATAAATGCAATTGTTTACGTACAAACCAACACTGAACCAGCGTTACAGCCAGTTCTGCAAGAACTGTAGCAACAGAGGCCCCTATCGCATCAAACTTACGGATCAAAATGAAATTTAAGACAAAGTTCACTAAGGCACCAGATACTATCGACACCGTATATGCGCCTTGCTGCTTTGTTGGAAGCAGATACTGTTTTCCAATAACATTGCTGATGCCAATGATAATAATTATCGGTGAAATAATAATCATCAGCTTTACAACAGGTTCATAACCATTTCCAAAGAAAAAAGGAACAAATCTGGAAGAGACAGCACAAATTCCAAACAGTAGTGCACATCCCAACATGAAAACAAATCTAAACGACGTCCTTATATCCTTTTGAATTTTTTCAATTTTCCCCTGAGCAAATGCCGCTGACATTGCCGGCAACATAACAGTTCCAAGAGATGTTACAATATGTAGTATTATTTTTATGATTTTCTGACCTTGCGTGTAATATCCAACTTGATCAATTCCGGATGAAAATACTCCGATCATTGTTTTATCTAATACAAGGTATACCTCAGAAGCAATTTGAGGCAGAAACAATATCAAAATAGGCTTAATATGTTTAGGAATACCCCAAAATACCGAGCCAGGTAATTTGACAAGATACTTCGGCAAACCAAACCATAAACTGATATTTCCAATAAAAATCGGCAGTGTTAAACATAATGTATAAAGCGGTACATCGTCTGCATTTTTCACTAGGATAAAGATGAGAGCTATACCAATCAGTTTTATTATCGTATTTCTTATGACAGTCAAGCGAAAATTCTCTAATCCCATGAAAAACCACGAAATATCAAATGCCGTAGCCAGAACCTCCAGCATCAATATACGATAAATCACAGCATATTTTCCTGAAAATCCAAAGATGAAGAAATAGACTGCGGAAGAAATTATTACGGCCACAAACCTGAAAACAGTAATCTCCCAAAATATCGCTGTCCTTTTTTCAGGACTATCTTGAACATAAGCAATTTCACGTTGTCCATATAAGGTTGTTCCCACCGCGCCGACTAAAACAAAATAAGTTGCGATAGACTGCGCATAAGAATAAACGCCTATTCCCTCTGCTCCGAGAACACGCGATACATACGGAGTCGTAATTAATGGCGCTATCAAAAGCAATATCTGATACGCTGTGTTATATATATAATTTTTTACCACTTTGTTTTTCGACATTAATACTACCTCCTTTTTGCATCTTGGGCGTGTAAAGTACAGCCAAAAAAGAAAAAATAAAAGGATTGTATGCAAAGTCAATCAAATGCTGATCAATCATTGCTGAAATTGCTATCAGGGCTATACAAACCGGCCACAAAAAATCCCCCTTTTTTATTCGCTTATAACAATAGATAACATGAATGACACAGACAATAAGCAATGCAAGTATCCCAAACATAAACATAATTCTCATATAGGAAATATCAATATATGTGTATGATGATATTCCTCGCTGAGATAATTTTTCAACTGTTCCGCCATTTCCATGCTGTTCAATATAGCTGCCAAATAAACTATATTTATACTCTTTTAAATAAACCGAGCCATACTGTAGCCGTCTTGATAACAAATTATTTAATTTAACCATCAGGGCGCTGGATGAAGTATAAAATGCACATAACCCTGTCGACAGCGCAGCACAAAGCGGAATTGAATATATAATGAGGATTTTTTCAGCCCAAAAAATTTTCCCCTTTTTATTGAATTGCTTAATAAAAAATGCACTCACGATTGTGATCAAAATCATCATTTCCGTTAATCTTACATTACAAAACATTTCCAACAATCCAACAACAACTATATAGGCCAACACTCTTTTTACCTTTAACACTCCTCTGCAAAGATAAAAATCTGCGAGAATAAAATAGAAGATATGTGCCGCAAAATTAGTTGGATATACTGAGCCAAACGCATGACGGTATGTTCCATTCGTTCTCATATACGTTAGATCACTTATGATTCCTATTTTCGATGATATAAAAGCTACCGCCGTCATACTGATTCCAACATATAATGTTATACATAGCAATTTATCAAACGAGACTCTATGGGCTGCAACAATGAACAATACTATTTCAAACAAACTGCTATATGTTGATGCCAAAAAAGTCAGTAACGATAATCCTATTACTACAGAAGTAATGATCAATCTGGCTCTGGTATAATGTTTATCAAAAAAACATACTTTTAAAATTAGTAGTATCATTGCAGACAGCTTAATATATTTGAGCCAGCCATTAGGATATTCGTTAACAAACATCGTGCTCTCATAAAATTTCGCACCATAATATATTCCAAATGCCAACAAATATAATTTTTCTGCATTTATACGCAATAAATCATTTTTTATAATCATTGTTATTATCTCCTAAGAACATCCCGGATAACGACATTCAATGGCCAATAATATGAGATGAATTTTTCATAGAATACTTATTTTTTTGTTGCCTGAATGTGTTTCATATAAGCATACAATCTTAATGCCGGTATACACTGCATTTTTGCGCACAAGATAACTACCTTCTGCTTCTTTTCCAGCTTGTCAATATCAACCTGTCTTATTGCCGTTTTATACGGTTCAGAATTCATGACCATCTTTAATTCAGATATTACTTCGGCCTTCCCTTTTGGATTATTCGGATTAAAAAAATATTGAAACAGTTGCATTGCAAAAAACATGCATACACGTCCATAATGTGCTTTCATGAAACTTTCATCCTTTTTCGTCTCTTTAATCCATTCTTCTGTTTTTTCATAACCCCGATTTAAAATATCCATTGTCTGTGGCTTAAAGGCATGCGTAATAGAATTTGGAAGCATTCTATAATTATATGTAACTTCAGGAAGGTAACAGACCGTTTGAACATGATCCAACATATGCAATGACCAGAGTCCATCATCAAATCTGCCTTTGACATATGGATCAAAGTATATTTTATTATTCTTAATAATTGACATCCTTACCAGCTTTGACCATGGCGCAGCAAACCCTATGATTGTCTTATTGGTATAATAAGGGCTGTACTTATGGCATAAAATAAATTTCTGTATACTGTTTATTGTTTCTCTGTCACTTGTACAAAAGCCTTGAGAAAACAAATAGCCCCTCTCCTCAGACTTAGGATAGTGAACCAAGACATCAGACATAACACAATCCGCATTGTTTTCCTTCGCTGCCTTATACATATTTTCAAGCGCATCCGGTTCCAGCCAGTCATCGGAATCAATAATGTATGCCCAGTTTCCTGCTGAAAAGTCAATACCGGTATTTCTTGCTTTAGATACTCCGCCATTTTCTTTATGAATAACTTTAACGCGAGGATCCTTCTTTTCATATTCATCACATATTTTGCCACATCCGTCCGGTGATCCGTCATCTACTAAAATCAGCTCAAAATCTGTAAACGTTTGCGCCAAGACGCTGTCAATACATTCTCCTAAATATTTTTCTACGCCATAAATAGGCATAATAAACGATACTTCAGGCATTTCTGTTCCTCCCTTAAAGTTCTACACTGGCAACTCTCGGCTCAAAACAACAACAAGGTCTAAGACAAACAATTCTAACACCACTGGCTCTCTGTGGTCCCACCTTCAAAAAGGTAGCAATTACCGAATTATTGCCTTTCAGACCAAGCGCCCCGATATTTGCTTCATTTACCTCTCTTGTGATCCTCTGTTCCAATTCACTCTGAACATCATAATTCCCATGTACCTGTGCTTCCATCATCATAGCAGCGGCTTCGTAATGCGATCTGCCTATACCTACAGCTAATGTACATGGTGAACATCCCAACTGCGCCACAGCTTCCCTGGCCCAAGCCACAATTTCCTTGACAACTGTATCAATACTGTGCTTATGGAATACTCTATAGTCTTTACCTCTGATAGCAGGACCTCCACCCTCCATCATGATATACACCCGGATAACTTCTTCATCAATCTTTCTGATCTGTATTGGAGCAGGCAGCAATGCGCCAGAGTCCTCATTCAACCCACCTGACTGATCCAGCCTTTGCTCATCATTTCCTTTAATTGCCATAGGGCGACCGGGAAGTATTCTCAATCCCCGGGCAATGCCCTCATAAATAGCCTGAAGCATCTCACCACTGACTTCCCGATTCTTTCCAACCTCTAAATAAATATGTGGAATACCTGTATCATCGCAAAGAGGGCTTCTATTTTGTGCAGCCGCCTTTACATTTTCTACAATCTGCTCCATTACCCATTTCGATTGCGGGTTGCTTTCTTTTTCAATTGCACGCTGATATGCCCTGTTCTTATCTTCCCTAAAAGTGGAGCTGGCTGTTACCAATGTTTCAGAAACCTTTGCCACAATGTTATCATAATTCATTAGTAGATACTCCTTCCTCCTGCTGCTGCAATAATAACAGGATAATCTTCCACCTTCACTCGATAGAGTGCCTCCATTCCAAGCTCTGGATGCGCAACACATTTCCGTTCACTGGTTTTGCTTTCTAAAAGAGCCGTAACCGGAGGAATAACGGCATATACCGCATTTCTCTCTGCCAGAGCATTAACAGTCTCAGCTTTAATTTTGCCTTTTCCCAGATGTATCTTTATCCCTGCATTTGACAACGGAACCATACTGGACTCAATTTCCAGTTTATTACTGCTGGTCGGACCAATCCCCGCCGGACTGACCGCCGTATGGAAGATAACACTTCCCCTTAAGTCAATACCAGAATCCAGTATTCCTTTCTCTATTTCCTTCACAATCTGTGGAAGAACTGCATCTCTTCCACAAAAAATATAACCGGAGATATAAACCATATCTCCAACGTTCAGGCTTTTTATCATTTCATCGGAAATCGGTGTCTGAATTCTTCTCATAGTTTTCCTCTCTGATTTTCTGTGCATTAAATACTAAAAAGACTTGTATAGCAGCCCTCATTTTTAATCACACCGTACACTTTTGCCCGCATGACAATTTTTTCTGCCCAGCATCGATGCGGGCCTATCTCATTCATCTTGTTTTCACTCTTACTCTTAATCACACCGCCGCTGGTATTAAGTACCTGCATTGCATCATTGTACACCTCCTGTGTTACGGCCAGCATCCCATTAACATATGGAATGTGTGTCGGATGAATGATAGTTTTACCAATAAAGCCATTAGCGCGATCCAACAGCAATTCACGCAGCAAACCATCAACAGCATCATTGATCAATGTTTCGCGACGAAACAGTGACTCGTTAATACTTCCCGGCATATCCCCAAACTTCATTTCCTTTGTTGCTCTAAAATATTCCCAAACAGGGCCAGAAACACTATAATCATTATTGCGTGAAAATACATTCAAAACATCCTTCAGGCAGTCACGCACGGTCATAATGTCATAAATGGTATAATTGATCCCACGACGTACGCCAAATATAGAAGACCAATCAGTTCCTCCCACCCGGACATTCAATACAAGCCTTTTATGGCAATCCAAAATTTCTTTAACTCCCATAAGTTCCGGGATGCGCGTTTCCAGATACGCCATATCTTTCGATTCCAGAATAGGCATACCATAGATAATCTCCCCAAATTTTTCGTTTAATTCCTCTAAAATTGAATAGTATGCTTCTCCATTTTCCTTATTGAATTTCGGAAAGTTAAATCCTGTGATCAAATGAATCTGTTCTGGTTTTAGCATAGATGTAAAATGCTTAAACTGCTCTACATTGCGAACTCTGAAAATTATTAAAGGGATTTCCTCATATTCAATAGTTCCTTTTTCTAATTCACGATTCAATGCATCTAACAGGTGCTGGACATTTTGCTCCGCTTCCGGAACAAGTTCTTCTTTACAAGCATCTTCAAAGCACATAACCATCGAAGTAAGACCCGGATACTTTTTTGTCAGAATAGGATTCAAAAAGTCTTTTGTTCCAGGCATATACATCGTTGCACCAAGACAGTATCGGAGCATACTTTGATCCGTATACTTATCAAAATCAATTGGCTCAATCACAAATTTCGAGCTTGGCTGATTTGCATGATGTCTCATTCACTATACCTACCTTTCTTCTCATTTTAGAAGGCTTTGACTTAAATAAATATCCTTTCTCATTGCAGGATGCTCTTCCACATCGAATACTTCTATATGCTCATATACATTTTTTACTTTTTTCAAAACTTCTTCAACGCTTCCTCCTCGTACCGTAAAAAAACCCACCTTTGCCCTATTGGCTGATTCATCTGTAACTATGGTTCCCGGTACTCTTGCTATCATATAGTCATCAATTATTCCTGACGCTTCTAATTCGGCCAGACCATCTATCCGCTTAAACACACAGGGGGTTGCATAGATTGAATGGATCACAGTCACGCCTTCATAGTTTCTTATATCAAATTCGGGTTTCTCGCCTAAATATGCAGAAATCGTAAAATCAAAATAATCAAATCCCAGCGTGTCTTTAATATTATGATAGCTATATCCACCAGCAACCCTGCAGGCAAATTCAATGATATTTATCTCATTACCATTTACCATTAGCTGCATAAACATCGGTGTAGTATTAAGTCGAAAGCTATCCGCAATTCCCTGTGCCGCATCTTCGATTTTTTTTCGTGCATTGGCAGATATGTTTGCCGGCCATAACGATCCGATTGCTTTTGTAGTTTTATTGTCATCGGATGTTTCTCTGACTTCACTGTACTTTTCGGATAACATCAGCACCTGAGCCTTACCAGCAACAATAATGCAATACACATTGCATTCTTTTCCAACCGCTTCCTCCTCAATAATAGCAACTCCCGTTCGACTGGACTTCAGCGCAATCTCGGTAAAACGCGTCAGTTCGTACTTGTTTAATACTCTGTTTACGCCGGTGGAGCCTGAAGAATCCGCAGGTTTTACAAAAAGTGGATATGTAAGATTAATCTTTTCCAACTCATCCGTAGAAGAAATACAGACAAAATCTGTTGTTGGAATATTATTTTCTTTCATAATTCTTTTCATTTTTTGCTTGTCCGAAACTTCCAAGGCTGTTTTATATGAATACATATGTGGCAGGCATAATTCCTCTGCAATCATGGATATTGTGGCATTTAAATGTTCCAAACAGCTATTAATTACCAGTTTGACATTACGTTCTTTAGCAAGCTTTTTAATAGCATCCGTATCAAAAGTACTGACCTTTATATGTTCATCTGCAGTTGCTGCAGCAGGAGGATTATCCAGATAATCAACTAATATCGTATAATATCCTCTTTTTTTGAGCCGTTTTATCAAAATTTTATGAGCTTCAATGCCTCCAAGGACAATCACAATTTCTCCCATAATTCCACTTCCTTCTTATTTGATAGTTCCTTTTGGAGACTGAATAGCTTCCGGATAGTATTCATCAATCATTCTCTTAACCAAACTTACCTGTTTAGCTCTCTTTCTAGCATCATCCTCAGTAGAATCCCAACTGTGTGATGCGGCTACAGAGCCTCCTGTTTTCAAATAAATTGGCGCTGCTACACGAATCATCTCAGGGACTTCATAATGACGGATAAATCCACCTGTAGACTTCGGATTCTCAGTATGAATATCAATTGGACAATTTACAGCTTCACGCATGGCTGCCAGCATTTGAAGCTGAATGTCTCGAACCGGGTTGATAGAATCAGCTCCGAGCATTTCCAAAACCTTTCCGGAGCACGGATTCCCGTGACCGGCATGAGCAGAAATCTTGAAATAACAGTCAGCAGGAATTTCTCCCGCTTTTCGCATTTCATTCAATACCCACAAACAGCCTTCATCATATACAAGAAATCCCCTGCAGCCAAGCCTTGCTGCTCTCTTTACATCCTCAATTGCACGAACAATCTGCTCCTGCCCACGCAACCGATATCCCATACGGACGCCCTCTTCTGTATGAACAGATGCAGAAGTATCGGTCGTAGCACGAGGACCAATTGCAAGAATCAGGTCAGTCTCCCACTGATGAGCATATTCAACCATCTGCGAAATCTCTTTATCCGTCAGGCGCATAATCCCCTGTGTCTGAGTAACACGATGCAGATACATCCCATAGCTGTCCATTGCCTCCAGTAATGCTTTCATAACCTTCGGTCCTTGAATTCCAGGCACCTCAAAACGATACTGTCCCCCATCACCAAAGCGCTTCTCTGATGTCGGAAGATTATATGAATCGCCTGTCGGCTGTCCAATGGATTTCAAAAATGCCCTCGTCTGTTCCATACTGTTCATCATCATAGTCTCCTTTTCCTTTCATTAATCATAAACATAATTAACTATATCACTTGCCCTGTCGCCTAATAACAAACTGGCTTTTTTAATAATTTCATGGCGATTCATCGGATTTTCAGGATCACCTTTCGCATAATTTACCTGTTCTGAAAAAACTTTATCTTTATAAAAAACTGTCACTTTTGCTATTCTTTTTTCAGGACTTTCTTTTGTAAAATCAGGATTCTCATAAACCATTACTCTCCTCGTAAGTTCCAAAATATCTTGCCTTATTGTATTTTGCAGTTCAAACACAGAAACATCTGCTTTTCCCAGGATGAACGCAGCCGCTACGCTATAGGGTATACTTAATTTTGCCGAAGATGTACCAATAATCTCTGTATGGTCGTGTCCTTTCATTGCAAGGTGGTAAGTCTGAACTTCAATCTTCTCAATTGTTTTAATATCAGTTTCAGAATCAAACTTTTCTCTTATCGTCAATGCGGCCTCAATTGCTGAATGACAATGCCTACAGGCAGCATAAGGCTTCACATAAATCCGCTCTATTTCATAGTACTCTGCAGATTCCACCATCTTCCCCATCTCACATTTCCGACTGAACAGTTTCATAAAACCACGTTCGCCATCTAAAATATCATCTGGTCCACAAAACCCTGTTAATCCCATATATGCAGCCGTCAATCCATCCATAGCAGCCCGACCAATATTGTAAGGTTTCAACTCAGATGCCTGTTCCTGTATCTCAAGAATCCCCGTAGCACTTGTTGCTGCGGCAGCCAAAACAGTCTCTATCTGTCTTTTGCTCATCTTTAAAGCTACTGCCACTGCAATAGCAGCTCCAATTGTTCCACACGTACCTGCCGTGTGAAAGCCGCATTTCTTATGCGATGGTTGCATTGCTATTGAAATCCGGCAAGCTGCCTCGTAACCAATTACTATCCCTCTCAGTAAGTCCCGTCTGTCTATATTATTTTCAGATTCTGCTGATATCAGAGCAGATATGATTGAGCCTCCTAAATGTATCATAGCAAAACGCTGGCCATCATCCAGTTCAAGACTATGTGAATTAAATCCATTTATTAATGCAGCAGTCTTACTATCAGAAACAACTTCATACCCTATAACCGGTGCAGTTCCATTTCCAACATACCTTAAATAATTATCCCAGCATTTCTTATTCACCCGCGCTCCTGCTTCTGTAACTGCTAAATAATCAAACAGACAGTCTTTTGCTTTTTCATATACCTGATCAGGAATAAACTGTGCTTTATCCAGTAAATAATTTATAAAAATAGTAGCCTGTCCCACTGATTTCTCCTTTACTATCAATCCTCTAATGAAGATATTTCGAAATGCCTTCCAGATCGCCCTCCTCAAATTTAGCAATGTTCCTCATTGCATCATGCATCATACGATAAAATGAATCATGTGTAATACCACCAATGTGCGGGGTAAGTATCACATTTTCTAATTTCATAATTTCTTTCTCTCCAATTAGCGGTTCCTCTTCATGCACATCTAATCCGGCATACGACAATTTTCCAGACCTCAAACTTTTTACCACTGCATCAGTGTCTATTAAACCGCCACGGGCCGTATTGATCAAAATCGCTCCCTGCTTTATCTGGTCAAGTGACTCCGCATTAATAATTTTTCTTGTTCCATCTGTAAGCGGACAATGCAATGATATGATATCTACATGAGGAAGCATATCTTCCAATTTACAGTATGAAATTCCAAGATCAATCTCTCTTTCCGGTGGCAACGGAAATAAATCATAATAAAGAATATTTACCTCAAAACTTTTAAGCAGCTTAACTACAGTTCTTGCTATATTTCCCATTCCTACAAGACCAACCGTTTTCCCGGCAAGTTCATACGTCTGAATGCCTTGTTCCTGCCGTTCCCATATACCATTTATTGTATTCCTGTGTATCATGGAGAGTCTTCTTAAACATGCTAACATCAGAAGTAATGTATGTTCCGCAACACTTTCTGCATTAACGCCCTGATTCACGTAAAGAGGAATATCTCTTCTCTTGAGCTCCGCAAGATCAATTGAATCTAAGCCAACTCCTGTCCTCTGGACCATCTTCAATTTAGAAGCCCGTTCTAAGACATTTTTGGTGATTTTTACTCTCCCACTGGCAAGAATGTAATCAGCCTCTGGCGCCAACTTTTCAAAACATTCCTGCGTATTTTCTTCCAACAGCAATACCTCAAACCCATCTGGTACACAGACTTTGAGTATTTCTAAAACCTGCCCTTTATAATTATTAGAAACTAAGATATTCATCACATATCCCACTCCCAAGTGATATAAGCATTTGTTCTTCCTCCAAAACTTTCTTTTTGTGATATCAAACCTTCATTTAATATCTTTCCGCCATCTTCGGTGGAAATCCCAAAATCCAGATATTTTTTTCTTCCTTTATATTCATTAATTATGGTGAAAACAGTATAATCTAATCCGCCGATTTCTCTTGAAAAATCATTTGATGCCATATATTGGGTATGTATCACATTATCATATTCAAATATAAGAACACCTGCGATCATTTTTTCGGCATAATATGCGGCATACAAATAAATATTATTTGGAAAATTATTTTTTAATAATTTCAATTCTCCTGCATTATGAACCGCTTTTGTTTCATGATATTTCAAAAGAACAGAATTTTCTAATTCTATAAATGTTTCAAAATCCTCACTTTTCTTTACTATAACGCCCTCTCTTTTAGCACGCGAAATCTGAGCTTTTCTTCCTTTCGGCATCTTCATGGGATTTTCCAAATCAATTACAGTTGAAGGTTCAATCTTATATATGAATGCCCTGTTTACAAACAAAGCATAAATATCCTCCTCTGTCGGATATCTATGATAAATATGCGGTATATTTTTATATATCAATGTTTTAATATTTTTATTTGCGCAATATGTTTTCAATTCGTTAAAACATTCTATCATCGTATGTTGTTTAATTTTTTCGCTAACTATAAATCCACCATAAGTTAAACCACCGTGTGATATTAACACATCTCCATGAATACTTAAGGGCAGAACAGCAATCAACTGCTCGTCCAGAAAAAACATTAATGAAGAATCTGTAAATCTGTCTCTGTGATAATCCATATAATCTCTGTTAAACATAAAAATACCATTTCTGGATTTGTTACAAAATTCATCCCATTGTTTCTTATTTTCATCCATATATTGTTTAATGATAATCATCTCACATATATCTCCTCTACAATAAACTAAACCGTTTTTCCAGTTTGTCTATTGTATCTTTCCTTTTCCTGATTTATTTTGAATTAATGTTTTCATATTCCATTTCATATTCCGGATGCTTTTTGCATACCATCTTCAGACTTGTTGCATGATTATTTTCATCATATCCAACAAAATAGCTTCCACCCTCCGAACCGATTTTTCGATATTTTGTATTAAATGTCATTTTAAAAAGCATGACAACCATCTTAATATCTGTAACGAAGCTTATATTTTCTACGTACCAGATATCATTCTCAAATTGTTCATGATATCGCGGTACATTCTCGTCACGAAGCATTCGTGGACATTCAAGTCCTGGTCTGACGACATTACGCATCCTATGTCTTTCGCTATATCTCTCATTAAAGAAAACCGGCAAAGGTCGTGGACCAATAATTGACATATCTCCTTTAAGTACACTCCAAAAATTCATCAGTTCATCCAATGAATATTTTCTAACAATTTTCCCAAACTTAGTAACCCGCTGGCTTGCCGGAAGAAGATTTCCGTCCGTATCTTTTTCATTAGTCATATTTCTAAATTTAACAATTTGGAATTCCTTCCCATCTTTCCCAATGCGTGTCTGCCTAAATATAATGGGACTTCCAACATCAAAAAAAGTACATATGGCAAGTATAATATTCAGAGGCGAAAAAACAATAAATGCCAACAATGCAACTATAAAATCTACGACACGTTTCCCATATCTAACGTAAAAACCTGTTTTAGGGATTACCTGCTTAGACTCTCTGTTTACTCGTTCCAAGTTTATCTGTTTCAGTTTTCCAGCTACATAACTTTCTTTTGAAGAACTTAAGCCGGTATTCCCAACAGCGTCTTTCTTCAATATTTCACTATTTATCTGCACTGTATTCATTATGTTTTTCTCCCTAATAGTTAAGAAAATCCGTTAATTACCTCTATCACATACTGTATCTGCTTATCAGTCATTCCATAATACATCGGCAGACTAAGCTCCGTTGCACTAATCTCCTCTGCAATCGGATAATCACCCTCTTTAAATCCAAGATTTTTATAACACTCCTGCAAATGTATTGGAATTGGATAATGCTTATTGGTACCAATACCTCTATCATTCAAAAATTTTTCAAGTTTATCTCTTCTCCTACAGCGAATACCAAAAACATGCCACACTGGCTCCATATCCTCAGGAACATAAGGAAGAATCACTTCTTCATTGTGTATTCCATTTAAATACATCTGTGCAATTCTTCTGCGCTCAATATTCATCATCTCTAAATAAGGCAGCTTTGCAGAAAGAAAAGCTGCCTGCATCTCATCAAGGCGACTATTATTTCCCTGATAAATATGATGATACTTATAATCTGATCCATAGTTGCCAAGTGCCCGGATTTTCTTTGCCATTTCCTCGTTATCCGTTACACAAGCTCCGGCATCGCCGAGCGCCCCCAGATTTTTTCCTGGATAAAATGAAAAACATGATACATCGCCAAAAGAACCAATTCTCTTACCCTTATATACAGCACCATGAGCCTGTGCACAATCCTCCACAACATAGAGACGATATTTTCTGGCAATATCCATTATGGAATCCATTTCACAAGCCTGCCCATACAAATGAACCGGCATAATAGCTTTCGTTTTATCAGAAATCCTTTCTTGTATTCTGGATGTATCAATATTGAAAGTTCTGATGTCCGGCTCAACAAATATCGGCGCAGCACCAACATATGTGACTGCCAAGGCAGTGGCTATATAAGTATTTGAAGGAACAATGACTTCATCTCCTTCTTTAATTCCAAGCGCTTTAAGCGCAAGCATCAAAGCATCAAGACCATTGCCAACGCCAACACAATATTTTGTATTACAAAATTCAGCAAACGCCTTTTCAAAAGAGATATCTTCTACGCCTTCAATATACCAGCTTGCTGAATAGACGCGTTCAAAGGCAGCTCTTAATTCCTTATCTAATTCTTTCTCCATTGGAAGAAAACTAACAAAAGGCACTTTCATTTCCATTTATCCCTCACTCTTTTTTGAAACATATTCCAGAAACTCATCAAAATTTCTTATATATTCATCCGGATCATAATACTCAGAAGCTGCAACGCAAAGCACTGAATCATCGCGCTTCCAAATCATCTCTCTCCACAAACCGGGATGCAACACAAGCCCTTTGGAGGGCTGGTCAAGAGTGACTGTTTCCTGCTCTTTTCCATCGGTCAAAATAATATCTATCGAACCATATGGACAGAACAGAAGCTGCCAGTTCTTTTTATGTGCATGAAAACCTCTATGTTGATGCTCTTCTGTCTTATAAATACAATAAATACGTTTAATCGCGAATGGTATATCACGTTCACTTTCGACAAAAGACAAACCACCAAGCTTAGGATCTGGGTTCATAACTGTATTCATATTCATCAAATCGTACTTCATTTTTTCTATAACCTCATTTCTTCTTTATCTTTTCTAAGTAAATATGTATACATATCAAAAATCCACAGATTACAGTTCAATAACCATTCGCTCGACTATCAGATTTCCTCATAACCTCTCCTCCGACCCAACCAAGAGAGGCTTACGCTCCCTCTTGCTTCTTCACGCTAATGTGGTAACGTATCGTTTTTTCAAGTCTCCCCGGTTCTATTCTAAAAAGCAGTTTCCTACCTTCTTATTCCTATTTGTTCTTTCCGCTATGTCTATCCACATCCTTTTTGTAATCTTCTCAATCACATAATTTCCGATATTACCCTCTGTACCGATCAGCTTTTTACCGTTCGTTCATTTTTCTTATAGCTTCCATTTGAAGCTCATCATCAAGTTCCCCGTGATGGCTTGGTGTTGCCTTTTCTGCTTTCTCTGCAACGCCAAATGTGAGGGCTGTACTGCATACTGCAAGTGGATGCCTATGTCTTTTCCAATTCTCAGTAACCCCTTAAACCTGGGGGCGTATCCTGCGGTGTTAATATTACAAGAATGTCTCTTGTCCCGGCCATCATAAGCGTTGACAGCGGATAATAAATCATGAGTTTATCATACACAGGAAGCATTTGCTTAGATGTGCTCATTGTCAAAGGATACAGGCGTTTACCAGAACCGCCCGCAAGAATGATTCCTTTCATTTCTTTCTCCTTCTCTGTATTTCTTCATATTTCTTAAGAATGCATATTCGCTATAAGCGAACAAAACGCTCAAAAAAAGAAAACCGTAACCCAAGCAAAGAAAGAATCACCGCTTTCTGTTAATCACCATTCAATTTTGTTTTATAAAACGACACGAAAAAGCCTTTACAAAATGCTTTTCTCTCAAGTGCTTTGCGTTTAACAGCATTATACTTCATCATTCTGCTTTTTTCAATCATAATTTCGCTGATAGAGTATCTATTTCTGCTCGAAATATCGCAAATAGCGACATATGTTATTCAAGTGTTGGTTTATTAAAAATATGATATCAAGTATGATATACACGAACCGAAAGATTGGAGGTGTATCCTATGTCAGATTTATACTCAAAAAAGCTGGTAGGCAAACGTATTCGCGAATATCGGCGCCAACATCACTACACCCAATTTCAATTTGCTGAAAAGATTAATATATCCGTTAATTTTCTCTCAGAAATTGAAAATGGCCGCAAAGGAATGTCGCAGGATACGCTTGCAAACATGTGCGTGGCCTGTGATTTATCTGCAGATTATCTTTTATTTGGAAAGAAGCCCGAACAACAGCCAATTAGAACTTCGTCAACAAGCTTCGTTGATGAATTAAACGCAATGTCTTCCGAAGAGCTTTTATCTATTCGGACATATATTGATTCCTTACTGGATGTAAGGAAGATTCCGCGCCCTCTTCTGAAAATGAAGGGTTATAAAAATTAGCTGTTTACATTAAAAAAGCGCTGATTCTTTTATGTAGAATCAACGCCTGCAAGTTTCCTGTCCGTCCACAGATGCGCCTGCTTTTCGATCAGATTTTCCTGTTTCTCTTCTGTCAGCTCCGCAAAACATCCTCCTGCAAAGAACAGATGCTTCAATTTAGCTTCACCGTTATTTTTACCGGCTGATGGTCTGAGTATTGAAACCCCCGGTCAATGACCCTCACTTCCTGAAGCTTAAGGTTATCGGAAATGATAAATCCATCCAGCACATACACCTGAAAATCCTCGTAGCTGCCTGTATACGGTGCATTCAAAAGCCGGCAGGTGGGGTACGTATCGTCGATTGCATAAGCGAAATGCTCCGGCAGGCTGTCCTTGCTCAAAACCTGCGGTGCCCAGCTTTCTGTCTGGAGCAGCGGATATTTGTCCAGAATATCATCAAAGGTCTGGTTAAAATCCCCGCCTGCAAGGACATAATTCCCGGCCTCATATTCTGACTGCAGCTTTTCTTTAAGCAGATTGCTCTGTGCAGTCCTGCCCTCTCCATTGTCATAAGCTTCCAGATGAAAATTGATCAGCACCAGCTCTGCATCTGTTCCCTCCAGAGGTATCCTCATTTCCAGCATACAGCGCTTCAAATTACAGGTCTTTACCGGCCACGAAAAGGATTCCGGCAGAGATATCCGGCTTGCCCGGCCGACAGCCAGGGCTGTCAGGGATACCAGGCCGCTCTCGACCTTTCCGATAGGAGGCAGAGGATACGGAACAAAATCACACTTAAAATTATGGGCAAACATCCCTGTCATACCAAGCGCCTTCTCATAATAAGCTGCCTCATCTATATGATAGGAGCGTTTCGAATCTCTGTCTACCTCCTGCAGGAAATAAACATCGCTTCGGGTTTCCTTGAGGATACCGGAAATTCCGGTAAGATTCTCCTGAATCTCTTCCGCCGAATCCGGCTGAACCCTGGTCCCTCCGTCCATAAAGAAATCCTCCGAGGCATCCAGACCCGCATATCCGGTATTAAAGGTGGTAACAGAAAAGGTATCTCCGGACTTCAGAGTTTGTATACCCCCTGCCGGAGAAATCTCCTCCACTGCATCCGGCCGGTATTCCCGAAGCGTCAGATATGCCACTGCCAACACCAGTATCAGCACAACGATACCAAGCACAATGCCCACGGCTTTTAAAAGATGTTTGATTGTTTTCATGATTTTCTCCATATCCCGTATTTATCTGACAGACAGCATCTCAATCCAGTATCCATCCGGGTCTGTAATAAAATAAACACCCATTCCCGGATTCTCATAGGCAATACAGCCCATTTCTTCATGGCGCCTGTGATATTCCTCATATTTATCTGTACGCATGGCCAAATGAAATTCACACTCTCCCAGGTTATACGGTTCTGTCCGGTCACGCAGCCAGGTCAGTTCTAATTGAAAGCCTGTTTCCTTTTCTCCCAGATAAACCAGCTTAAAGGAACCATCGGAAGCGTCCTTCACTCTCACCGGCTCCAGATTCAAAGCATCTTTGTAAAACTTCAAACTTCTTTCCAGGTCCAGTACATTGAAATTAAAATGGTCGAATTTAATCATCACTCTTCTCCTTTTTCTAATTCTTTTAAGTCCTCTATCACGGGACGCCGCACCTTTTTGCGTGTCATTTCCAGAATATGCAGCGGTGTAATATCAACTGCCTTACCCTTGACCGGGTCCTTACGCAGGTATTTCTGCAGTACATGAAACAGCTCATCCTGGTGATCCGGATTTTCCATGTTAATAAAATCAATCAGAATGATACCGGACAGATTCCGCAGCCGTAATTGGCGGACGATTTCCCTTGCTGCCTCCAGATTGATCTTCCGGAAGGTTTCCTCCGCCTTTTTTTTGCCGGTATATTTGCCGCTGTTCACATCAATGGACACAAAAGCTTCCGTCTGCTGAATAACGAGAAACCCTCCGCTGTCCAGCCATATTTTTTCCCTTTGGATTTCCTCCAGGGCCGCCTCCAGCCGATGCAGCTTATACAGCGGCAAAAGAGAATCCTGATAAAGCCGAAGCTTCTCTTTTTCCTCCGGGCCGTAATGATGCAGATAGGCGGAAATACTTTCATATATATCCGGTATATCTGTCACGATTTCTTCCAGATTCCGGCTGTATGCATCCCTGATCGCAGTCAGATAAAAAGGTTCCGTTTCATATAAAAGACTGAAGCAGGTCCTGTTTCGTCCATTTACGGCTGTTTTCTGATACAGACGCTTCAGATATTCCAATTCATGAAAAATCTCTTCCCTGGAAGCATCTGCCGCATTGGTCCTGACAATGATGCCATAGGGCTTGTCCGGCTTCTGTACCTCCTCCTCCAGCCATTTACTTAAAAGACTCCTGTGTTCTTTGTCAAGCTTTACAGAAAGTCCGAACTTCCTGTTTCCCGTTGTCAGAACCAGATATTTTCCCGTAAAGTTCAGGTTCGAGGAAAGAGCAGGAAGCTTTCCCTTCATTGCATCCCTGCTAACCTGTACCAGGATTTCATCTCCCGGACGCAGGGGTGCATTTCCCTTTCTTCCATTTGTATAAATGACCTGTTCTGCCTCTGAGAGGGGAAAATATCCGGTCAGCCCATCTCCGAACCGTACAAAAGCAGCCTGGATATTGCCTGCAATATTCTCTACCTGTCCTACATAAATGTTATGCAGAATCGTTTTCTTTCCGGAAGGCTCCAGACGAAGCTCCATAACTTTTCCATCCTCTGCAAATGCACAGACTGCACAGAAACGGCCTTTGATCCCTATTTCCGTAATAATCAGCTTACTCAACCCGATCACCTAACGCTTCCAGCGAAATAAAGGAATGCCCGTTTTCATCCCCCTGGTCTGCATACACCTCCAGGCGCTGCACCATATAGCAGAAGGGTTTTGGTTCCGCACCAAGCCAGTGCAGAAACGTATCCATAACAAGCTCCGGCTTTGTATAATTGGCACTTGCAGAAGCAAGCATCAGGAAAATTCTGTCTTCCTGCAGTTCCATTCTATAGATGTAGGGACGAATGTCCACTTCCTTTTCGTTTCTCTTTGTTTTCTTCATGACCATAATGGAAGGCTGGCTGTAAAACTCCGCAATCCTTTCCTTCCAGGGGATTTCCGGTTCTTTTCCTTTCCGGAACTCCACGAAATAATCTGCGGCTGCCACCAAAGACATGGCCTTACTCGTCTTGCCGTCCTCCACCTGACGGGCGGAGATCACCCGCACACCTTCCACCATTGCAGCATTCAGCCGTCTCTCAATCTCGTCTGTTGGAACGGTTTTTGTCAGCTCCATATCAAAATATTCCCCAAAGCTTGTTGTCCCAACGCCCAAAGGCGCTGCAAAGGACATGATCATATGCGGACTGTAGCCGCCGGAAAAAGCGACCGGAAGCTCTGCTCTGCGGACAGCCTTCTGAAAATAACGCATGGTATCCAGGTGTCCCACGAATTTCATGTGTCCTATTTTGCTGAACTTAATTCTTACCTTCACAGCACACACCTCCTCCATATCGCTTTGCACCGCAGCCGGAACATTTCTGACGGCAGTTCGGCGTTACCGTTTCTGCTTTTGCCTGCTTCCATTCCCGGATCAGGAATTCCTTTGTTACACCTGCATCAATGAAATCCCATGGAAGAATTTCATCCAAACTCCGCTCTCGCAGTGTATAAAACTCTATATCCACACCGGTTTCCTGAAAAGCTTCTTTCCAGATATCATAACGGAAATTTTCGGACCAGGCATCATACATAGCACCTTTTTCATAGGCCCTCAAAATAACCTCCGCACTTCTGCGATCACCTCTTGCAAGAAATCCCTCCAGAACTGTAACATCCGGCTCATGCCAATTGTATCTGATACTCCTTTGGTTTAGCTGGTTACGGATCTCTCCCTTGACGATCCTGGCTTTTTCGATAAATTCCTCTTCCCTGTACATCGCAGCCCACTGGAATGGAGTAAAAGGCTTCGGTACAAAGAAAGATGTGCTGACTACGATCTGCACCTTACCATTTCGCTGATCCTTTGGAATTTCATAATACTGCTCTGCGATCTTCTCGGCAAGGTGAGCAATTCCCTTCATATCCTCTTCTGTTTCTGTCGGAAGTCCCAGCATGAAGTAAAGCTTCACCCGGTTCAAACCGCCCCGAAAGGCTTCTCCCGCACCATGCAGGATGATTTCCTCCGTCAAGCCTTTATTAATAACGTCGCGGAGCCGCTGGGAACCCGCCTCCGGGGCAAAGGTCAGGCTGCTCTTTTTTACATCCTGCACCTTGCTCATGACATCCAGTGCAAAGGCGTCAATGCGGAGAGATGGCAGGGAAATATTGACGGCTTGATCCTGGAATTCATCGATCAGGAAGGTCACCAGCTCCTTCAGTTCACTGTAGTCACTGGAGCTCAGGGAGCTTAACGAAATTTCCTCATGTCCGGTATTTTTCAGCATTTCTCTCGCTGATGCCTTCAAAGTATCTATATTCCGTTCTCTGGCCGGACGGTAGATCATACCTGCCTGACAAAAACGGCAGCCGCGGATACAGCCTCTCTGGAGCTCCAGTGTAACCCTGTCCTGTGTCGCTTTGATAAACGGAACTACCGGGGCTTTTATTGCACGGTATTCCTTTTCAATGTCTATCACTGCCTGTTTCTGCACTTTTGCAGGAACTCCTTCTCTGTTCGGCATAAAGGATGCAATCGTGCCATCCTCCTTATAAGCAACATCATAGAAAGAAGGGACGTAGATTCCGGGAATATGGGCAGCTCTGAAAAGAAAGTCCTCTTTAGTCCCGCCCGCTTTCTTATTAGCCCTGTATGCATCAAAGAATGCATCAAAAGAAGTTTCTCCCTCTCCGATATAAAACAGGTCAAAAAACGGAGCGATCGGCTCCGGATTATAAGCGCAGGCACCGCCCCCGATCACAAGCGGCGCTTCTTCCCCCCTGTCCCTTGCAAGCAGCGGTATCTGACTCAGCTCCAGAATCTGAAGAATGTTGGTATAACACATTTCATAACCGAGCGTAATACCCAAAAAATCAAAGCTCCTGATCGGGTCCTGTGATTCCAGGGCAAACAGAGGAAGCCTCTCTTCGCGCATGATCCTGTCCAAATCCGTCCACGGGGAAAAAAGCCGTTCGCACCAGACGTCCTCCCTTTCATTGAACATGTTGTAGAGAATCATCATGCCCAAGTTTGACATGCCGATCTCATAGACATCCGGGAAGCACATGGCGAAACGCATCTTGACTTTTGGGTCAATTTTCCCCCGTTCATCACACTTCATAACGGAGTTTACTTCGCCTCCGATATATCGTGCTGCTTTGTCTATTTGTAACAAAATTTCATCGTTTAAAGCTAGTTTTCTCAAGTTAAAACATCCTTTCCTTGTACATTATGTACATTGCAGATCCTTTCCCATTTTGCCCCAAAGCACTTCCTGCCTAACGATTAATATAAACGTTTCTGGCTGAAAAATCAACATGTTCATACTTTATTCCCAGACTTTCTGAAATACGATTAGTGCCGTTAGAATATCGGCCTTTTTCAGGCAAAAATACAGGGCTGTGTATCCATTCAGAATACACAGCCCGTGAAGTATAAGATTCGTTTATTGTTTTTTCGATTTCTTCGGTCCCATGAGAAGCCGGATAATTCCATTTCCATTCATCTTGGTGCTGAGAATCAAAACGATGATCAGCAATCCACCCCAAATGAAGCTTGCATGATAAGGATTCAGATTGGGGAACATATTTACACCGGATGCAATGATCTGAATAATGATAATGGAAAGCGCCACATTCATGATCTTACCCATACCTCCATCCGGAAGACAGCCTGCCAGAACCAAAATCAGGATGATTCTCATTACGTAGGATTCACCGTAATCAGCTTTTGCAGAAGCAAGTGTAGATACCAGCAGAAGACTTCCGATGCAGCAGATCACATCACCCAAAACGAAAGTGCCAATGATCATGCGGTCTGTGTTGATTGCGGAGAACTTTGCTGCCTTTGTATTGGTTCCCAGCATATACAGTTTCTCGCCAAATACGGTATATTTCAGCATAAATGCTGCAAATGCAAATACGATAATGAATACCAATAACGGGAATGGAATAAATCCAAATATCATTTTATGTCCGATTTCTGTGTAAAGTGATGGAACACCGGACACGGTATAGCCTTGAGTCAGACCGGTGGAAAGTCCAAGCCATACCATCTGCATCGCAATGGTTGCCATAACAGGAGGAATTCCAAGCTTGGTGATCAGAACGCCGTTGATGACGCCACCCACTGCACCGATTGCCATTACAATGAGAACCGCAACCAGAATCACGCCAGCCGTCTGAGCTGTAGACATATCATCTGTGGTATGGCTTGCCATAAACCGTACACCGATGATACATGCAAAATTTCCTAAGGTTACAAAGGACATATCAATACATCCTGCAATAAAGCAGAACATAACTCCAATCGTCATAACTCCATATTCCGGAAACTGCATGAAAATGCCTTTCCATGTTCCCAAGCTCCAAAGTGTGCCGCCTTTTGTAATCGTGAAGAATACCAACACAACTGCCATAAGCACCAGCAGGATGGAGGTATATTGATTTTTCCTGAAAAATTCTTTGATTTTCATTTTATACTCCTCCTTTAACCATTACGGCGTTTTGCCTGCACCGCTGAAATCGTAATACCGATAAGAATCACGATACCATTAAAGAAATCCTGCCAATATGTACCGATTCCCATCAACAGCATACTATTGGATACTACAGTAATAATTGCTATGGCACATACTGTACCAAATACGGAACCTTCGCCGCCGAAGATGCTGGCACCACCCAGAATAACCGCCGGGATAATTGACATTTCTTTTCCATCTAATGCTTTCGGAATCGCCTGACGCGCCATAGATACTCGAATAATGCCGACAAATCCGGATACAGCTCCAACTACACTGTAGAGAAGAAATTTCGTTCTTTTTACATTGTATCCTGCACGCTCTGCTGACACCTCATTACCTCCAATGGCATACAGGGAACGTCCAAACATGGTATGCTTCAACACAAATGATGTGATCAGACACAAAACAATCAGAAAAATGAACATTGATGTCATAGTTGAGCGAAGTCCCGCTGAGTTATATACCTCAAACAGATATGACTCTCCCATCGCACGAAAGCCCTTTGGAAGCTTTGATGTAACCTCTTTTAACTGAAGAAGTCCCATTGTGACACCAGTAAAAAATGTCTGAGTTGCAAGAGTTACGATCATGGTATTCAGCTTGAAGTTTGAAATGATCCAACCGTTCAGCATACCAAGAATAAATCCGATGATAATGGCAAGAATGATGCCAATCAGAGGATTCTCGTTACACCATCCGTTATTTACACAAATCGTAACAGAAAGGCATGATGCAAGAGATGCAATTGCCGGGAAGGACAGGTCAAATCCTCCGGAAATCATTACAACCAGGGAGCACATGGCAAACATGCCATCCACAACCATGGAACGCAGAATCGTAACAATCTTATCCGCTTCAAACAGCTGTCCTCCGGAGACAGCCTCAATCGCGATACACATCACAACAAGAACAATAAAAATATAAAATTCTGTTCTTTTTGTCATACGTTTTAAATCAGCTTTATTCATGATGCAGTCCCTCCTTAACGAATGATTTTAAGGATGTTATCTTCTGTAATCTCTTCACCGGTCATCTCTCCGACAATAGAACCATCCTTCATGACAATTACACGACTGCAGTTGACTACCACCTCTGACAGGTCATCAGAAATAATGATAACTGCCAGACCATCATTGGCCAGTTCATGAACCAGATAATGAATATCCTGCTTTGCTCCGACATCCACACCTACGGTTGGACCGTTCAGAATCAAAACATCAAGATCATTGCTGAGCCACTTGGAAAGAACAATTTTCTGCTGGTTTCCGCCTGACAATGTAGAAGCAAATTTATTTACATCATCCGTTGCTATGGAAAATTTCTCTTTCCAGATGTTTGCATCATTAATAATATCCTGTTTTTTGATAATACCAATCGCATTAGACAAACGCTTCAAAGAAGATAATGTGATATTGTCCGCAATTGGCTGCTGAAGACAAAGTCCCTCAGTCAGACGATCCTCCGGCACATAGCCGATTTTCATTTTCTGAGCTGCTATAGGAGAAGAAATCTTCACTTCTTTTCCATTTAATTCAATGCGTCCGGATGCAATATTTTCCAGACCAAAAAGTGTAAGAGCAAGCTCTGTACGTCCGGAACCCAAAAGCCCTGTAACACCAAGAATTTCTCCCTTCTTCAGATCGAAAGAAACATCCTTACACTTCTGATCCTTCAGGGTAAGATTCTCCACCTTCAAAACAGGTTCTTTGCTGATATTCTTCGGAATAAATCTGTCCTCTACCAGCTCCCTTCCTGTCAGATAATACGTATATTTCTCTTTTGTAAGGTCTGCTGTAGGACCGGAATATACATTTCTACCATTTCTCATAATGCAGACATCATCAGAGATTTCGAAAATCTCTTCTGTCTTATGACTGATAAACATGATTGCAATTCCTGAATCTCTAAGCTGACGAACTGTCCTAAACAGTGCATCTACCTCTTTTTTGGTAAGAGCCGTCGTAGGCTCGTCCATAATAATCAATTTAGCATTAAAAAGAAGTGCCCGGCAAATGGCAACCAGTTGTTTATCCGCAACACTAAGCTCTCCCATCTTTGCCTGCAAATCAATATTATATCCAATTTTTGATAAAGCCTCTTTCGCTGTTTCTTCCCAGCGTTTTCGATTGACAAGCTTTCTTCCTGCTGTAATCTCAGAATTGGTTGCAAGATTTTCCATAACCGTCAGGTTTGGAAAAATGGACAAATCCTGATAAATTACCTGAATTCCCATCTGTGTCGCTTCTGCGGGAGTAATCTTCGAAATCTTATTACCCTCGAAAATCACTTCACCCTCATCTCTGGTATATACACCGGAGATGATTTTTACCAGCGTGGATTTCCCACAGCCATTCTCTCCGGCCAGACACATAACCTTTCCAGGTCTGACGCCAAAATTTACATGATCCAGTGCATGAACACCTGAAAAGGATTTGCAGATTCCGGACATCTGAAGTAAGTATTCTGACATAAATTCGCACTCTCCTTATCTGTTCTTCTTAACCTGTCTGTCAGGTTATATGTTCACTGATATCTCTCCGAAATATCTCTATTCCGGTTTCTCTCAATGATTATCGAGGCAGGAAATTATTTTTCCTGCCCCGATAGATTTCAATATTTGATAACTGTCTGCCGCTCCTGACATTTACAAAAACCTAAGCCTTTCTATAGCCGGAGCAGCCGAATCACTGCACTGCCTTATACCTGATCAGAAACCGAAATCATAGCAGTTGTCTTTTGTAATAGCAATCTGCCCTTCGCCTACAAGAACCTTATCCTGAAGTGTCACTGCATCGTAGCCTTCCTCACCAAGATCTACGCCATCAGTAATTTCTTCGCCATTATAAAGCTTCACGCCACAGTTCAGCATAGCTTTTGCGGTGATACCTGCATCCCAAAGTGCTACAGAACCAAGTGTTCCATCCTCCAGATAGTCGGCAACCTCAAGCGGCATTGCTACGGAAATTGCAAATACCTTTCCAGTCAGCCCCAGCTCCTGAATCGCACGAGCTGCACCAGGTGCATCGAATGAACCTGTTCCAAGAATACCCTTCAAATCCGGATATTTTGTGATCAGCTCTTTTGTCAGCTCATATGCTTTTTCTGCATCGGAATCATCTGCTACACGCGCATCAGGTACAAGCTCCATATCCGGATATGCTTCTTCTGCACGGGCAACTGCTGCATCAGCCCAGTTATTCTGAGATTCCATTGTCATGGAACCAACCATTGTAATATACTGGCCTTCTCCACCCATCTGCTCAGCCAACTGATCCATCAGGAATCCGCCAAGACCAGCCTCATCAAATGCTTCAATGTCATACGTTACATTCTCCATACCGGAAGCCTCAGTAGCGATTACAATGATACCCTTATCGATTGCTTCTTTACAGATTGCCTCGCAGGCATCCGGATCGTTCGGTGAGAAGCAAAGGATATCAACGCCCTGGTTTACAAGGTCTGTCATGATCTGAACCTGTGCAGCTGCGTCTGTGTCTGTTGGTCCCTTGTAAATTACTTCAATGCCGTTCTCCTCAGACCACTCTTCCACGTTCTCCTGTACGTGATCCCACCATGCCTGTCCCATAACCTTTGGCACAAATGCAATTGCCGGTGTATCTGCTTCTTCCGCATAAGCAACTGTTGTACCGGCAAATGTGCTAATACCCATTGTGGCACAAACCAAACCCGTCATCATTTTTTTGTTCATGTTACGCTCCTCCTTTTTTGCGTACTCTACGCTTTTGATATGTCTATTTTAAGGAAATACCGCCTAAAAATAAATTCAATTTTTTCATTGGCTTAGTCACATTTTTCATCTATTTAAACAAATCACTCAAGGAGAAAACAACTGCTATAGGTGATCGTGTTTTTGCCGTAGTAATATTTTATGTGGTTATCCCGGCATAAATCGGTCACCAGAATACCGTAGGCCTCCAGGGAGCTGAACATCTTTTCGGGGAAGCGGCAGGCTGCATCCGGATAGGTGCAGACCTTACAGCGCGTGCAGCAGCCGGCTCCCAGAGAAAGCATATCCGGATATTCTAACCGTAGAACGTCATTCATTCTCAGAAAGTTTTCTTTATGACAGCTTTCAGTCTCCATCATCGTCTCTCCATCCAGTTCGTCCTCCAGATCGGCAGTAGTCTGAACAATTATTCCGCTGTGATAGCGATGTATTTTCCGACTGCAGTCTTCAATGGTTCCGCAGGCCGGAGGACAGCTCCAGGCTTTTGCATATTTGTGACATTTTCCGCTGGCACACATTTCTCTCACCTTCTCGTTGGACTGCATGGTTTCTGCATCAACGGGTGCTACCAGTGTAAAGCCTATTTCCCTTCCTATATCCTTTAATCGCTTCAAATCTATCACTCTTCCACCTCCGGAAAATCCAATGCATCTACATAATAATCCTGAAATTCTGCCAGGGTTGCCAGCTCCAGAAATTCTGTCTGTTCTGCCAGCCGCTGCGCCCGAAGCCACTCTTTTTTATTTAACACAGCGATTTTCGCCCCATCGCCGGCTGCATTTCCCACAGGAACAATACGATTCAGAAGCTCTCCGGGAAGCATACCGATTCTGCATGCGCTCTCTGCTCGCATATAATTGCCGAATGCTCCGGCAATATACACCTGTTCAATATCACAGATTTCAATTCCCATCTGTTTTGCCATCATCTGTATTCCCGCGGCAATTGCGCCCTTTGCCATCTGAACCTCCCGCACATCCTTTTGGGTCAGAAAAACGCCGGTTGTTTCGTCTCCGCTGCCGGTTTGGGAAATCAGCCATGCCGTTTTCTCTTCGTACACAAGTGTTGCGGTGCTCATTTCCATATAGCCGCTTTCATCAATCACGCCCAGATCGAGAAGCACAGCGATCAAATCTAAAAGACCGGAGCCGCAGATTCCAACAGGCTCCCCGCCTCCGATCACCTGGTATACAGGCTGACTCCTTTCATCCAGCGTTACGTGCTCCACAGCGCCCTCGCTTCCCCGCATTCCGCAGGTGATTTTCGCTCCCTCAAAGGCCGGTCCGGCTGCCGTGGAGCAGGCAATTCTTCTGTGACGATTTCCCAGTACAATTTCTCCGTTTGTGCCAATATCGATGAGAAGGGTCATTTTTTCCTCATGCTCCATATCCATTGCCAGCATACATCCAACTGTATCTGCTCCCACAAAACCAGCGATAACCGGAAGAACCCACAGCCTGGCCTGCGGATAAACCATGATTCCATAATCTGCCGCTTTTAGATCGAGAGCCTGACTGATGACCGGATTATAAGGTGCACGAACCAGCGAATCCGGGGAAATTCCAAGAAATAAATGGTGCATGCAGGTATTGCCCGCAATGCAGACCTGATAAATTTCTTCTCTTTGAACACCTCCTGACTCGCACAGCTCCCCGATCATTTCCCCAAGCTGCCGGCGTATACAGTCACATGGCCCCATGGAGCGATTTTCCAGTACATAATTGGCGCGCATGATCACATCCGCCCCATATTTTCTCTGCTCATTCAGACTGCTGACACACGATATCTGGCTTCCTGTTTTCATATTCAACAGGTATCCGACCACTGAGGTCGTACCGATATCAAACACAACCGCCAAAACCGTCTCTTCCTTTTCTTCTGCAGGCAAAATATTCAGAACCGCTCCGTTTAATAATATCACAGTTGCTTTTCCCTGATTGTTTTTTATAATACTCCCGATTTTGGAAATGCCTTCTGCTCCCGGAATCCCATACTGTGAATTGCCTGTCTTCTCACAAAGAGCATCACATAGCCGGTTCCAGTCAGAACGGCTCTCACCGGGAGCACACCTCTTAATTGTTACATGAACTATCTGCAGCGCAGGTACAAATTCTGTTTTTCCTGCTTTCCCTTTCTCCAGAAGCTGACTGTGCTGTGTTTTATCCAGAGTGTAAACCTGTATGTCTTTTTCCACAAATGTGCAGCACGCCTTCACACGCGCAATGTTTTCGCCATCTGAA